>Ga0164290_1001814_pt1 | contig 22836 bp, 15 predicted proteins | sample Micstemetagenome_FD_108782 | JGI IMG/M metagenome (GOLD analysis project Ga0164290, IMG submission 108782) | Contaminated culture microbial community from soil near Moab, Utah, USA - Microcoleus steenstrupii SON62 (Illumina Assembly) | ecosystem: Environmental > Terrestrial > Soil > Soil crust...
AGCCCCCCCCGCCCCACCAGCCCCACCAGCCCCACCAGCCCCACTCGCCCCACCAGCCCAACGCCCTCACGCCCGGCCAACGTCAGGTCGTCCTGTGGACGTTCTTCGTCTCGGGGATGATGTCGCTGGCGCTCGAGATCATCTGGTTCCGCATGCTGGTGATGTTCCTGCGGCCCACGGCCTACGCCTTCACGATCATGCTGGCGTGCGTGCTGGGCGGTATCGCGATCGGCAGCGCACTGGCCGCGCCGATCCTGCGCCTGCGCGGCCGCTGGCTGCCGGTGCTGGCCGTGATTCAGGCGGTGATTGGTGTCGCGGCGGTGTTGTCGTTCAATGCGCTGACGCGCAGCCAGGCCGCCATCGACGTGGCGACCCCGTGGTTCGAGACGCTGGGGTTGAACACGTACCTGGCGCCGCTGGTCGCCTCGAGTCTGGTCGCGATGTTGCCCACCATGCTGCTGCTGGGATTGGCGTTCCCGATTGGCCTGTCGCTGTGGGCCGGCGACGACACCAGCGACGATACCAGCCGCCGCGTCGGCGCGTTCTATGCGCTGAACGTGCTCGGCGCCATTCTCGGGTCGGTGCTGGCCGGGTTCGTCCTGCTGCCCGCCATTGGCACGCACAACAGCCTGATGGCCGTTTCGGCGCTGGCCACCACCTCGAGCGTCGCGCTCGCGTGGTCCGAGCGGCGCGCCTGGCCCACGTTTGCGTACGCGATGACGGCCGCGGCGCCGATCGCGTTTGCGCTGGCCGCCTACTATTCGGTGGATCCCCACGACGTGGCGTTCGAGCGCCTGCACCGCCGCGAGACGTTCGTGTGGCGTGAAGAGGGCGCGCAGACCACGGTCGCCGTGCACGATCGGCCGGGCAACCCGCCCATGCGCATCATGTACCTGGACGGCAACCACCAGGCCAACAACTCCATGGCGACGGCGTTCGTGCACCATCGCATTGGCGCGCTGCCGGTGATGCTGCACCAGGCGCCGACCACCGCGCTCGTGGTCGGCCTGGGCGGTGGCGCCACGCCCGGCGCGGTCGCCCGCTACAACGTCGCCGTCGATGTCGTTGAGCTGTCGGCCGCGGTCGTCGCCGGCTCTGACTTCTTCAAGGACATCAACTTCAACCTGTTGTCGCGGCCCAACGTGACACTGCACGTGGACGATGGGCGCAATTTCATGATGATGGGGCGGAAGAAGTACGACGTCATCACCGCCGACATCATCCTGCCGCGGCACGCCGGCGCCGGCGCGCTCTACTCGAAGGAATACTACGAACTGGTGCGCGATTCGCTGGCCGAGGGCGGGCTTGCCATGCAGTGGAACGGCGGCGATTCCGAGACGGAGTACAAGCTCCTGATGCGGACGTTTCTCTCGGTCTTCCCGTATACCACGTTGTGGGGCGACGGCAGCCTGATGCTGGGCAGCATGAGGCCGTTCACGCTCAGCCAGAGCGCCTACGAGGCGCGACGTGCGGGGTTTGATTTGTTCAACTGGGATCTGCCGACGTTGAAGCGCATCTACATCGCCGGCACCGAAGACGTTCGCGCCTTTGTCGGCGAGGGTCCGATCCTGACGGACGACAAGCCGGTGATCGAGTATTTCCTGTCGCTGCCGAAGAACGACAAGCCGGGCGGCTACACGGGACCGCAGGGCGTGTTCGAGAAGATTCTGGTGCCGTAGGGCCGGGCTGGGGCTCGGCATCGATGTGGCGTCCGCCTTTAGGCGGACCAGTCGATCCTCGTCGGGCTCGCGCCTTCGGCGCTCGTAGGGGTCGGGGCTTCGCCCCTCCTGGGGGATCACCTACTCGACAGACCTTCCACTGGATCGCCACTTCTAAACCTGTCCAGCAGGCCGTTGAGCGGCGCGGCCACCTGTCTGACCTTCAGCTCCAATTCGTCGTACTGCGCGGGTGTCAGATACCCCAGCCGCTGCGCCGCGTGTAGGCCATACCCCACCTCCGCCAGCGACGCCGATGCGATGCTGAGGAAGTGGAACTTCTCCTTGCGGAACTGGCGTGCGTACCCTTCAACAATGTTTGCAGGAACTGAATACGCTGCTCGGCGAAGCTGTGAAGAAAGTTCGTACTTTTCTTCGCGCGGCAGAGTTTTCTGCGTCAGGCGATGGATCTCAATATACAGGTCGTCCGCGCGTTGCCAGGCGATCAGGCTGTGGTGTTTGAGCATGCGGCGGGGCGCAGCAAGTTGCGTTCCCCCAGGAGCGCCGAGGGCGCGACCCCCACGAGGCGCGGCAGCGCCGAGCCCGACGAGAGGCGAAGCCGCGAGCCCTACGCGACGCAGCGCGCCCTATCCCCCCGTCGTCACCACCATCGCCTCGCACGGGCGCGCCCCAGCCCGCGCGTAAGAGTGAGGCTGCGATGAATCGAAGTACATCGAGTCCCCCTCGTCCAACTGGTGAACTTCGTCGCCCAGTCGAAGGCTGAGCGCGCCTTTCAGCACGTGGATGAACTCCGCGCCGGCATGCTCGTGCGTGCGGGGCCGGGCCGGCGCGCCGAACTTCACCCAGTAGGCATTCAGCTTGCGCTCGGTGGCGGTGAAGTCGAGGCATTCGAACTCCCACGCCACCTCGCGGCCGCCCAGCCGTTCGCTGAACCTCTTCCGTTCAGGGCGCCGCACGATGCCGAATGCCTTGCGGGCGGCCGAGGCCGCGAAGAAATGATCGAGACCGACGCCGAACACCAGGGCGATCCGGAGCAGCGTGGGCAGGGTGGGAAACAGGATGCCGCGCTCGACCTTCGAGATCATCGCCGCCGACAGGCCGGTGTGGCGGCCCAGCTCGACCAGGCCCATCTTCTTGCGCAGCCGCAGGGCGCGCAGCTTGGGGCCCACGGCGTATTCGCGCAGCCCGGCGGCGAGGGTCGCGGACATCATTTGAGCCTCAGTTAAACATAGTGTCTCCACAGGCACAACGGGGAAAACCACTTCGGCGCCCCCTGCACCGCGGCAGGCACGACCGCCGTCGTAAGGGATGTCGCGCGGATCCTCGCTGGACCGCGCAGTGATTTCAACGAAAGTGTGAAGGAGAGTTCGATGAACGCGTTTGCAAAGAAGCTGATGGCGGGCGCCGCCCTCGTGGCGTTGACCCTGGCGATGGGTAGCACGGTTCGCGCGCAGGGCAAGGACATTGTTGACACCGCGGTCGGTGCCGGACAGTTCAAGACCCTGGCGGCGGCCCTCCAGGCGGCCGGCCTGGTCGAGACGCTCAAGGGCAAGGGCCCGTTCACGGTGTTCGCTCCGACCGACGCGGCGTTCGCCAAGCTGCCGGCCGGCACCGTCGAAATGCTGCTGAAGCCCGAGAACAAGGCCAAGCTGACGGCCATCCTGACCTACCACGTGGTCGCCGGCAAGGTGATGGCGGCTGATGTCGTCAAGGTGACGAGCGCCAAGACTGTCCAGGGCGGTGCCGTGGCGGTGAAGGTCACCGGCGGCAAGGTGACCATCGACAGCGCCAACGTGGTGACGACCGACATCGCGGCTTCGAACGGCGTGATCCACGTCATCGACACCGTCCTGATGCCGAAGTAACAGCCCGGTTGGGCTGGCGCTGAAATTGCAGTGAAGGGGCGTCATGATTCGACGACGCCTCTTCACTCTTGTCCTTTTCTCGTTCGTCGCCGCAGCCTGCGGTGGTGACGATACCGGCGTCAAACCCGGTCCCGATAGCCCCGGCCAGTCTTCACAGCGAAACAGCCAGCCAGACGCCGAGGTGGTCGCCGCCGTTGACCAGGCGTTGGCCGCCGGCCAGTTGCCGGGTGCCAAGTGGGCGGCCCTCGACGATGTGAGTGGCGACCTGCGCGCGGTCTATGCCGGGCAGGCCGATCGCCTGGTGTGGTTCGACGTGACCACCCCGATAGCCAAATTGGAACCCGCGCTGGCCGCAATTGCCCGCGCCGGCGACTACGGCCTCGACGCCGCGGACTACGACGCCTCGTTCCTGGCGGCACAGTGGCCCGCGGTCAAGTCGGGGGCGGTGCCTGCCCGCGACCGCGCCACCTTCGACCTGGTGGTCAGCACGGCGGCGGCGCGCATGATCAGGGCGGTGCACGCCGGTCGCATTGATCCTGCCACCATGAAGTGGAACTACGCCGAGGCGGCCAAGACCACCGACATCGCCGGTTCGCTCCGCCGCGCGAGCGCGGACGACGATCTCGGCGCGGTGCTCGACTCGCTCGAGCCCCAGTTCGCCCACTACCAGCGCGCCAAGCGGAAGCTGGCCTTCTACAAGGCGGCGGCCGGCAAAGGGGAACCGCTGATGGTACCGGCCCTGCCCAAGGGCGTCACGAAGATTGTCCCCGGCAAGACCTGGGATGGCGTGCCGCAGCTGGCCGCTCGCCTGGCCGCCATGGGGGACTTGTCCGCGGACGCTGCGGCGAAGTTCACCACGCCAGCCGCCGCGGCGGACGGTACGCCGCAGGCGCCAGGCATGACCCTCTACGACGATGCGCTGGCCGATACCGTGACGGCCTTCCAGGACCGTCACGGCCTGGCCGCCGACGGCGTGATTGGCGCCTCGACGATCAAGGCGCTCAACGTGCCGCTGGCGACGCGCGCGCGCCAGATCGAGCTGGCCATGGAGCGTGGTCGCTGGCTGCCCGACCTGAGCGACCGCGCCAACGTGTTCGTCAACGTCGCGTTGTTCCGCATGTGGGCCACCGACCCCCAGAGCGGCGAGGAGCCCCTCCGGATGAACGTGGTTGTCGGCAAGGCCCTGAACACGCAGACGCCGATCTTCACCGACGAGATGGAGTACGTCGTGTTCCGGCCGTACTGGAACCCGCCGCCCAGCATCATCAACGGCGAGATCATCCCCGGGCTGCGCAAGGACCCGGCCTACCTCGACAAGCACAACATGGAGATTGTTGCCAGCGGCGCCGACACGGCGGCCTCGCTGCCCGCGAGCGACGACAACATCGCCAAGGTGGCGGCGGGCAAGCTGTTCGTGCGCCAGCGGCCCGGGCCGGCCAACTCGCTCGGGCTCGCCAAGTTCATCTTCCCGAACTCCGAGAACGTCTACATGCACGGCACGCCGTCGCAGCAGTTGTTCTCGCGTACGCGCCGCGATTTCAGCCACGGCTGCATCCGGGTCGAAGACCCCGCCACGTTCGCCGAGTGGGTGTTGCGGCACGACCCGTCGTGGACACGCGAACGCATCGACGCTGCCATGAGCGGCGCCAAGCCGCTGCAGGTGAACCTGAAAGAAAAGCTCACCGTGGTGGTGTTCTACGACACCGTCCACGTCAATTCCGAGCAGGTGGTGTTCTTCGTCGATGACATTTACGGACACGACAAGACGCTCGATGCCGCCCTCCGGCGCGGCTATCCGTTTGCGGTGGCTCGGCGTTCGACTTCGTAGGGCTCGCGCCTCCGGCGCTCGTGGTGCAGGGAGGGACGGGGGGCGTCCCCACGAGGGCGAAGCCCGAGCCCCAGGAGGCGCGAAGCGCCGACCCCTACAAGCGGCGAAGCCGCGAGCCCCACGAGCGCCGAAGGCGCCCGCCCTGAACTACAATTCCCAGATATGTCCGTCGCCGCTCCCGCTCTCGACCAGGCCCGCACCACGCTCGACGCGTGGGTGCGTGAGCTGATGCAATGGCACTTCTCCCCTGAAACCGGCTGCACCTTCTGGCTCGAGTGGGCGCAGAAGGCCGGCTGGGATCCGCGCAAGGAGGTCACGTCGTACCACGACCTCGACAAGTTCGGGGAGTTCCAGGACGAGTGGCTACGCGGCGGGCCCGTGAGGCGCTGGGTGCCGAAGGCCTACCAGGACAAGCCGATCTACACGTTCGAGACCGGCGGCAGCACCGGCGTGCCGAAGTCGCGCATCAACATCGACGACTTCCGCATCGACTACGAGTGGTTCAGCAAGACGCTGCCCGACGACAAGTTCCCGAAGGGCGCCGACTGGCTGCATGTCGGGCCGAGCGGCCCGCGCCGCCTGCGGCTGGCCATCGAGCACCTGGCGCAGCACCGCGGCGGCATCTGCTTCATGGTCGACCTCGATCCGCGCTGGGTCATCAAGCTGATCAAGATGGGCGAGATGGAGATGATGGAGCTCTACAAGCGCCACGTCATCGACCAGGCGCTGACCTTGCTGAAGGCCCACAGCGGCATCAAGTGCCTGTTCACCACGCCGAAGCTGCTCGAGGCGCTGTGCGAGCGCATTTCGCTGAAGAAGGCCGGCATCACCGGCGTGTTCTGCGGCGGCACCGAGATGACCCCGCAGTTCCATCGCTTCGCCGTTGAAGAGCTGATGGAGGGCGCCCACTTCGCGCCGACCTACGGCAACACGTTGATGGGACTGGGCCCGAGCAAGCCGCCGACCAAGGACGACAACTGGGCGATAATCTACTACCCGCCCGCGCCGCGCGCGATGATCGAGGTGGTCGATTTCGACAACCCTACCAAGCTGGTCGACTACGGCAAGACCGGCCGCGTCCGCCTGACCACGCTGACCAAGGAATTCTTCATGCCCCGCTTCCTCGAGCGCGACGAGTGCGAACGCGAAGCGCCGTGCGAACAGTACCCGTGGGACGGCGTCAGGAATGTCCGCCCGTTCTCGCGCTTCCAGAAGAGCGTGGTCGAAGGCGTGTACTGACGGGGCGGCACCTCTGGACGGGGCGGCAATTCTTGACGGGGTTAGGGTACTGGACGGGGACGAATTAGCGATGTTGCATCTACCAATCTTGCGATGGGGCGTTCCCTACCGCAGCGTCAACCAGGTCGTCACGCCGCACTTCCGGACGCGCCAGCCGTTCGTGTCGATGAGCCAGGCCAATGTCGGCCTGATTCGCCGCGACCTGCTGCGGCAAGGCGAGGCGCGCGCAAAGCTGCAGGCCATTCCGTACGCCGACCTGGTCGCCATGGCAGGACGGGCGGCCGATCATTTCCTGAACGACACGCTGCCGCTGGATCCGGACAGCGGCACCATGCAGTCGCCGCAGGACTACATCGAGCAGGTCTCGGCCACCACCGGCGCGCCGTTCAGCAACGTCAAGCGCAACATGCTGAAGGTGCACGGCGTGCTGAGCAAGGTGACCGAGGTCCTCGCCGGCCTCACCCGCGGCCTCGACCTGCAGGTGCTCGACGAGGGCTACGGCATGGTCAACGGGCAGATGCTCAGCTTCTTCGCGCGCGGCGATGCCATGGGCGTGGTGCTGCCGAGCAACTCCCCCGGCGTGCACTCGCTATGGGCGCCCGCCACCGTGTTGAAAATACCGCTGGTGCTCAAGCCCGGCAGCGCCGAACCGTGGACGCCGCTGCGGATGATCTACGCATGGGTCAAGGCCGGCGCCCCTGCCGACGTCTTCGCGTATTACCCAACCGACCACGCCGGCGGCAACGAGATCCTGCGCTCGACCGGCCGCGGCATGGTCTTCGGCGATGTCGGCTCGACCAAGCGCTGGAAGGCCGATGGCCGCGTCGAGGTGCACGGCCCAGGCTTCAGCAAGGTGGTCATCGGCCCCGACGTCGCCGATCAGTGGGCGCAGTACATCGACGTGATCGCCGAGTCGATTTCCAACAACGGCGGCCGCTCGTGCGTCAACGCCTCGGGCGTCTGGGTCACGAAGCACGGCGACCAGATTGCCGACGCCCTTGCCACCCGCCTGGCGCGGGTCATTCCCCGCGCGTCGGACGATGCGGAGGCGGTGCTGGCGCCGTTTGCCGACCCTGATACCGCGCGGCGCATCTCGAGCATGATCGACGCCGACATGAGCGGCGAAAACGGCACCGCGCGCGATGTCTCCGCGGGCGTCCGCGACGCCGATCGGGTCGCCTCGGCGCATGGCGGCAACTACCTGCTGCCCACCATCGTTCGCTGCGACGCCTCGCATCCGCTGGCGAATCGCGAGTTCCTGTTCCCGTACGCGAGCGTGGTCGAAGTACCGGCAGATGAGCTGCCCCACTGCCTGGGGCCGTCGCTGGTGGTCACCTGCATCTCGAACGACCCGGCGTTCCGCGCGCGGTTTGTCGCTTCCCCGCACGTCGATCGCCTGAACTTCGGACCGATGTCGACGACTCAGATTGGCTGGGACCAGCCGCACGAGGGCAACCTGTTCGAGCATCTCTACGCCCGGCGTGCCATCCAGCGGCTGGCCTAGCGCTACGGCATCACGTCGAGAAAGTCCCGCCACGGGAGGGCCCGGACCCCGGGGGCCACGGCGGTGATACCGCTCGGTGTCTTCGCCGGCTGATGCACGAGGAACAGCTCCAACCCGGCGTCGTGGCGGCGTTTCCGGCGTACGGCCTCGCGCAACCGCTGCATCGGCGCGGCCATCGCCGGCGTCACGGTCGCAGTGTGCTTGCACTCCACCAGCGCCAGCGCGCCGCTACGGCCAGGCACTACGAAGTCCACTTCGAGCCCCTGCTCGTCGCGGAAGTGATAGAGCTCGCGGCGCCGGCCGGCGTTCACCTGCGCCTTGACGATCTCAGCGGCAACGAATCCTTCGAACAACGCTGCGGCGAACGGCGACTTGGCCAGTTCGGCCGCTGAGTCGATGCCCAACAGGTGACAGGCCAGTCCCGAATCGAAGATGTAGACCTTCGGCGACTTGATCAGCCGCTTGCCGAGGTTCTCGTAGAACGGCGGCACCACCAGAATCTGCGCGGTCGTCTCGAGAATGCCAAGCCACTGGGTGATGGTCGGCACGCTGACGCCGAGCGGCGCGGCCAGATCGCTCTTGTTGAGAACCTGGCCATGGCGGCTGGCGACCAGCGCCAGGAACCGGCGAAACGTGGCCAGGTCCCGGACATTGGTCACCGCCCGCACGTCACGTTCGAGGTAGGTCTGCAGGTACGAGGCGAACCACAGCCGCGCGGCCGACGGCCGGGCCAGTGCCTCGGGATAGCCGCCGTGCAGCAGCGTGACCCTGGACGTCTCGGCGGCAGACAGCGGGTACAGCTGCATCACCGCCGCCCGGCCGGCCATCGACTCGGTCACGCCGCGCATCAACGCGGCATCCTGTGAGCCGGTCAGCAGCCAGCGCCCGGTCTGGCGCGGGTGGCGGTCGATGCGCGCGCGCACCATCGTGAACACCTCCGGCACGTTCTGCACCTCGTCCAGGATGACCGGCGGGGTGAGGGCGTCGAGGAAGCCCTGCGGGTCGGCGCGCAGCCGCGCGACGATGGCGGGGTCCTCGAGCAGGAAGTACGCCGCCTGCGGCACCATCCGCTTGAGCAGCCAGGTCTTGCCGGCCCGGCGGGGGCCGGTCAGGACCACCGCCGGAAAGGCCCGCAGCGCCTTCGCCAGCGGCCCCTCGAGCCACCGGTGGACATATCTCATAGTTGAGTATTTTAAATTACCACTTTGGAAAACACAACCGCGGCAGCCCCGCCTTCCCCCTCAGATGCGGCTCCGCGCCCGGGCTCGCGGGCCGGCCGCCAGGTCTGGTAGAGTCAGAAGTGCGTGCGCATTCTCTCCCTGACAGCCGGTGCCGCAACCATGTATTGCGGCAGCTGCCTGCGTGACAACGCGCTGGCGGCGCGGCTGATCAGGCTCGGCCACGACGTGACGCTGCTGCCCTTCTATACGCCGACCCTCACCGACGAAGAGAACGTGAGCCGGCAGCAGCAGGTGTTCTTCGGCGGCATCAGCGTCTTCCTGGAGCAGCACTCAGCGATGTTCCGCAGGGCGCCGAAGTTTCTTGGCCGGCTGCTCGACGCCCCCGGGGTGATCAAGGCCTTCACCAGCGGTTCGATCTCGGTGGATCCCAAGCAGCTCGGCGCGCTGACCGTGTCGACGCTGCGCGGCGAACACGGCCATCAGGCACAGGAGATCGAGAAGCTGCTGGCGTTTCTCCGCGACGAGCCCCGGCCCGACATCGCCAACATCCCCTACACGCTGCTGATCAGCCTGGCCGCACCGTTGAAGCGCGCGCTCGGCTGCCCGATCGTGATGACGCTGCAAGGCGAGGACCTGTTCCTCGATGCGCTGCCCGAGCCCTATCGGGCCGAGGCGCTGGCCCTGGTCCGGGCGCAGGTCGCCGACGTCGACCTGTTCATCGCCGTCAGCGAGTACTACGCGCGCTACATGCAGGACTACCTGGGCATCCCCTCGGACAAGATGCGGGTCGCCGGCCTGGGCGTCAACGTCGACGACCTGACGGTGTCGACCCGAGCGCGTCGCGAGCCCTTCACGATCGGTTTCTTCGCGCGGGTGGCCCCGGAGAAGGGCCTGCACAACCTGGCCGAGGCCTATCGCATCCTGCGCACCGAGAAGGGGCTGCCGCCGTCACGGCTGGTGGCGGCGGGCTACCTGCCCCCCGAGCATCGGCCATATCTCGAGGGCATTGGCGCGCGCCTCGGCGCCGCCGGGCTCGGAGAAGAGTTCGTCTACCGCGGCACCGTCGATCGCGCGAAGAAGGTGGAATTCTTCCACGACATCGACGTGCTGTCCGTGCCCAGCGGCTACCACGAGCCCAAGGGCCTGTACCTGCTCGAGGCCATGGCCTGCGGCGTCCCGGTGGTGCAGCCCAACCACGGGGCGTTCCCCGAGATGATTGGCCGCACCGGCGGCGGCGTGCTGGCCGCTTCGGAGTCGGGTCACGATGTGGCCGAGGCGCTGCACGAGTTGTGGCGCGATCCCGCTCGGGCCCATGAGCTGGGGCGCCACGGCGCCGCCGGCGTGCGCGCGCACTACACCACCGATCACATGGCACACGCGGTGCTGGAGGCATACGAGTCGGCCATCTCCGGCTGACGCCGGATGCTACTCTGTCAGCTCATGCTCGAAGCCGCCAACCTCTCGAAATCGTATCCATCACCGGCCGGCGATCTGGCCGTACTGCGCGATGTGTCGCTGACGATGGCGCCCGGCGACTCGGCGTGCGTGATGGGGCCGTCCGGCTCCGGCAAGAGCACGCTGCTCTACATCCTTGGCGGACTGGAACCGCCCACCGCCGGCACGGTGCGGCTCGACGGCAAGAACCCGTATCAACTCTCACCCGATGCGCTGGCCGCGTTTCGCAATCGCGAGATCGGCTTCGTGCTGCAGGATCACTGCCTGCTGCCGCAGTGCACGGTGCTCGAGAATGTGCTGGTGCCGACGCTGGTCGGCGAAGCCGATAAGGATGCACCGGCACGGGCGCGCGCGCTGCTGGGGCTGGTCGGCCTCGGTGACCGGCTCGATCACCTGCCGTCGGCGCTGTCGGGCGGCGAGAAGCAGCGGGCCGCCATCGCCCGCGCGCTGGTGCGCCAGCCGCGCCTGCTGCTGTGCGACGAGCCCACCGGCAACCTCGACGCCGAGACGGCGGAGGTCGTGTCCGATCTGATTCTCCGTCTGCACGCACAACAGCACACCATGCTGCTGGTCGTCACCCACAGCGAGGCGCTCGGCCGCCGCTTCGAGAAGCGCTGGTCGATGCAGCGCGGCGTACTAACGGTGTAGCCATGCTGACCAAAGCCAGCCTGCGGTTCTACGCCGCCACCCACGTGATGGTCGTCCTGGGCGTGGCCGTCGCCGTGGCGGTGCTGGCCGGCGCGCTGCTGGTGGGCGCCTCGGTCCGCGAAAGCCTCAAGCAGATCGCGCTCGGCCGGCTCGGCGCCACCGACGTCATCGTCACCTCGCCCACTTTCTTCAGGACCGCCCTCGCCGACGCGCTGCTGACGAGGTCCACGCAGCCCGAACAATCACCCCTCGGGGCGCGGGTCGATGCCTACCGGGTCTTGCGATCCGCCGCGCCGCTGGTCGCGTTCGGCGGCGCCGTCGTGCACGACGAGTCGAAGCAGACGGCCGGCACGGTAATGGTCTACGGCATCGACGAGCGGTTCGGACGCTTTCACGGTCTCGAGGGCTTCGAGGTCTCGGGACGAGACGCGCTGATCAGCGCCGCGCTCGCGCAGGAGGTCGGCGCGAAAGCGGGCGACTCACTGACCTTGCGGGTCGCCAAGCCGACCGACATCCCCCTGTCGACGTTGCAGGGCCGTCGCGAAACCACCGGCGAGCGCATTCGCGTGACCGTGTCACGGGTCCTCGACGATGCGGCGCTGGGCGAGTTCTCGCTGGCGCCCACGCAAGGAGCCGTCTTCGCCATCTACGTGCCGATGGGCCGGCTGCAGCGCGACCTGGGCCTGGGCGACCGCGCCAACACCATCCTGCTGGCCCTGAACGACGAGGCCGACGTCGATGCGGCGAGGCTCGTCACCGAACTGCTCACGCCGGTCGCGGCGCTCGACGACCTCGGCTTGAGGGTGCGCACTGCCGCCGGCGCCAACCTCACGGTGATCGAAACGCGGGCGGGCCTGCTGACCGACGACCTTGTCACCACCATCGAAGACCTCGCGGCGCGCGACCAGCGCCGGGTGGTGCCCGCGCTGACCTATGTCGCCAACGCGATCCGCGTCGGCGATCGTGAGGTGCCGTATTCAACCGTGTCGGCCGTCGACCTGGATGGCTACAACCGGCAGACGGGAACGGTAGGGCCTGTGGATGGTCCTCCAGACAACCCGAACAGGGTGGCGCCACCTGCCCCGCCGATCTTTTCCGGTCACGCGCCGATCTGGCTGAACGACTGGGCCGCGTCCGACCTGCAAGCGCGCATCGGCGACGAAGTCACGCTCGACTATTTCCTGTGGTCCGACGCCAATGGCATGGAGACGGCCAGCGCGACGTTCACGCTGGTCGGGATCACGCCGATGACGGGCATTGGCGCCGACCCGACGCTCACCCCCGATTACCCGGGCATCAGCGATGCCTCCGACATGACGTCGTGGGACCCGCCGTTCCCCGTCGAGCTCAAGCGCATCCGCCCGCAGGACGAAGCCTACTGGGACCGCTACCGGGCCGCGCCGAAGGCCATCATCGGGCTCGCCGAAGGCCAGCGGCTGTGGGGCTCGCGCTACGGCAGCGTGTCGTCGCTGCGGCTCTCGGGCCGGCAGCCGATCGCCGCGCAGAACATTCCGCCGGCCTCGGCCGGCTTCACGGCCCGCGCGGTCCGCGGCGAGGCGCTCTCGGCGGCCCAGGGCACCACGGACTTCGGTGAGTACTTCCTCTACTTCAGCTTCTTCCTGGTGGTGTCGGCGCTGCTGCTCGCCTACCTGTTCTTCGCCGTCGGGCTCGAACAGCGCACGCGCGAAGTCGGGCTGCTGGCGGCTGTGGGCTTCGCGCCGTCGGCGATTCGCGCGGCCTTTGTCCGCGAAGGTGCCGTGCTCGCGGCCCTGGGCACCCTCATCGGCATTGGCGCCGCCATCGGCTACGCCGGGCTCATCATGTACGGCTTGCGCACGTGGTGGGTCGGCGCCGTGGGCACGACGCGCCTGACCTTGCACGTCGCGCCGCAGTGGCTCGCGATCGGCGCCATCGCCGCATTGGCCGCAGGCGTGCTGGCCATCTGGATGGGCGTGCGGCAGATGAGCCGCCGGTCGGCGCGATCGCTGCTGAAAGGCGAGACCGTAGAGGCGGGTCTTCAGACCCGCCTGGCAGGCGCGTCTAAAGACGCGCCTCTACGTTCGAGGTGGTACGCACTGGGCTTTCTTGTGCTCGGCGTGGTACTCATCGCCACCGCAGCATCCGGCTCGCTCAATCCCACCGCAGGGTTCTTCGGCGCCGGCGGCGCCTGGCTGGTCGCCGGGTTGACCGGTGCATCGGCGTGGCTGCGGCGGCGCCGGCCGTCACGTCCCTTGACGCGGGGCCTGAGCGGCATGTCGCAACTGGGGTTTCGACACACCGCCGTTCGTCCCAGCCGATCGGTCCTCAGCCTGGCGCTAATCGCGTTCGCGTGTTTCGTACTGGTCAGCGTCGGCGCCTTCCGCAAGGCTCCGGCCAGTGGCGGCGACAAGGCCTCGGGCACCGGCGGCTTCGCGTTGATGGCGGAATCGGTCGCGCCGCTGATGCACGACCCCAATACCGCCGACGGCCGCAGCGGGCTGGCCCTCGAGAGCGACGACGACATCCTGGCCGGCGCAACGGTGACGCGCTTCCGGCTCCGGCCCGGCGACGAGACCAGCTGCCTGACGCTGTATCGCCCGACCAACCCGCGCATCATCGCGCCCGGTCCCGGATTCACCGGCGACGCGCGCTTCACGTTCGCCGCCTCGATGGCCGCCACGCCGGAAGAGCGGGCGAATCCGTGGATCCTGCTCGGACGGACGTTTGACGATGGCGCGATCGCGACGGTGGCCGACCAGACCACGTTGATGTACGTGCTGCACCTGGGCATCGGCGACGACTTCGAGTTCACCCCGGAGGGACAACCGCCGGTGCGCCTGCGGATTGTCGGCGCGCTCGCCGACAGCGTGCTGCAGTCGGAGCTGATTGTCGGCGAGGCCGACTTCGTGCGCCTGTTCCCCAGGCACGAAGGCTATCGATTGTGGATGATCGAGACCGACCCGGCCAATGTCGCCGCCATCACGTCTCATCTCGAGGATCGCCTGTCGGACTACGGGCTCGACGTCACCAGTACCGTCGACCGCTGGGCGTCGTACCACCAGGTGGAGAACACCTACCTGGCCACCTTCCAGGCGCTGGGCTCGCTGGGCTTGCTGCTCGGCACGGTCGGCATCGGCGCCGTGCTCGCGCGCAATGTGCTCGAGCGCCGGCGCGACATCGGGTTGCTGAGCGCGGTCGGCTTCACGCCGGCGAACGTTCGCAGCATGGTGCTGTCGGAAGGATTGACGCTGGTGGTCGCCGGGTCGCTGCTGGGCGCGCTCTGCGCCATCGTCGCGGTCTGGCCCGCGGTCCAGGAACGCGCGCAGGCGGTGCCCATTGGCAGCCTCGCCATGCTCCTCGGTACCGTCGTCGCCACCGGTTTGGTCTCGTCGTTGTTTGCAGTCAGGCTCGCGTCGGCCACTCCGGTCGTGCAGGCCATCAAAGGTGACTAATGCGTAACCACCTCTTCACCATCGCGGCGATCACGGCACTCTCGGTCCATGGATTCGCGCAAGCGCCGTCCTGGCCGCAGTGGCGCGGACCGGCGCGCGACGGCATGGTCGCCTCGTTCACCGCGCCAGCCGCGTGGCCGGCACAGCTCACGAAACGCTGGCAAGTGGCGGTCGGGCTCGGGCACGCGTCCCCGGTCGTCTCTGGCAATCGCGTCGTCGTGCACGCTCGCCAGGGCACGCGCGAGCAAGTGACCGCGTACGACCTGCAGACGGGCAAGCAGCTTTGGCAGGATGGCGTCGAGGCTCCCTACACGATGAACTCGGCGGCGCTCGGCCACGGCCCTGGCCCAAAGTCCACGCCGTCGATCGCCGATGGCCGCGTCTTCACCCTGGGCATCAGCGGCATTTTTTCGGCCCACGACCTCGCCACCGGCAAGTTGCTCTGGCGCAAGAACGCTCCGCCGGCGCCACCCGAGTTTGGTACCGCCACCTCGCCGGTCGTTGACGGCAGCACGGTCATCGCCTTCCTCGGTGGCGCCAACGGTGGAGCCCTCACCGCCATGGACGCCGCCACCGGCACCGTGAAGTGGCGCTGGACCGGCGACGGTCCGGGCTATGCCTCGCCGATTCTCGCCACGCTGGCCGGCACGCGCCAGGTGATCACCCAGTCGCAGAACAAGCTCGTCGGCGTCGATGCCGCTGGTGGTCAGCTGTTGTGGGAGGTCGCGCTCAAGACGCCCTACGAACAGAACTCGGTCACGCCAATGGTGGTCGGAGACCTGTTGATCTCGGCCGGCCTCGAAAACCCGACGACGGCCTATCGCGTCGCGAAGACCGGTTCCCAGTGGACCATCACGCCTGCCTGGCGCAACGAGGACGTGGCGATGTACATGAGCTCCCCTGCCGTGTCGGGCACGGCCATCTACGGCATGTCGACCAAGAACCGCGGCCAGTTCTTCGCCATCGATGCCGCATCGGGGAAGACGTTGTGGATGGGCAAAGGCCGCGAGGCCGAGAACGCCTCGATCGTGCGCGCCGGCGACCATGTGTTGATGGCGACCACCAACAGCGAATTGATTGTGGCGAAAGCGAATCCGGCCCGGTTCGAGGAAGTGAAGCGCTACACGGTGGCCGAATCGGCGATGTGGGCCCATCCCGCTTTCGCGGGACGGACCATCATCGTCAAGGACGTGAACAATCTGATCGCGTGGACGTTCTAGCAGGCGGGTCTGAAGACCCGCCTCTACTTCTTTCGACGGTCGCCGATCGCCCACAGGTACGACGACGTGCGCATGAACAACTGGCCTTCCGACACCGCCACGGTGCTGAGGCAGTAGGGGGCGCAGTCGTTCAGCAGCCGGTTCGACGACAGGATCTCGAACTTCGGACCGGCACGGTAGACCGTCGTCAGTCCTTCCTCTTCGGTCGTCACGTAGATCTTGCCGTCAGCGAGAATCGGCGACGCGCTGTAGGTGCCCGAGGGCAGGCGCACCGGACCATAGACGGTCTCGCCGGTTTTCACATCAAGCGCAAACGCCACGCCCGTATCGCGCACGATATAGAGGAGCTTGCCGTCGCTGACCGGCGTGGGCACGTCCGGCCCCTGCGCGAACTGCCACACGACGTGACTCTTCGCGACATCACCGCTGCCGCCGGGCCGCATGGCCGTCAGCGGATTCACGCGGGTCGGCGCGATGATGAGGTCGTTGACAATCGTCGGCGACGCGACGATGCGGTACGCGCCGTTGCGATCGGGGTTCAACACGTCGGCACGCCAGTATTCCTTGCCGGTGGCCGGGTCGTGTCCCGACACCACGTCGCCGCCGGTGATGATCAACTCGGCGCGGCCGTTGGCTTCGATCCAGGCGGGTGTGATGTAGGCGTCGGGCGATTCACGCACGGCCGGGTTGGGCCGCTCGACGCGCCACACGGTCTTGCCGGTCAGCTTGTCGATCTTGAGGATGTAGGACGGATCGTCCGTCTTCATGCCGTGCAGCACGGGCACGTAGAGCGCGTCGCCCTTCAACAGCGGCGACGAGGCGTAGCCCCAGTTCAGTCCGAACTTGCCGTAGTCGGCCTGGATGTTGCGCGCCCAGACTTCCTTGCCGCCGAAGTCGAAGGCCTTGAGCACGCCGAGGCCCGTCATCACCCAGACGAGCTTGCCGTCCGTGACCGGCGAGGGCGACGACATGTTCTGCTTGCGCTCCATGTGATTGGAGTCGGTGATCTGGCGCTTCCAGTTGATCGTCTGCTTGTTGCGATCGATCGACCACAACTCAAGGATGCCGGTGTTGGTGCCGGTCGCGACGTTCAGGAAGATGGTCTCGCCCCAGATGATGGGTGTCGAGCCGCTGTAGGCCGGCAGCGGCAGCTTCCATGCGACGTTCTTGGTTTCGACGTTGGCGCACACCGTCGGCACCATCGGGCGGCCCTCGAAGTTGCCGCCGCCGGGCCGCTGACCGCCGCGCTGCTCAGCCGCAACCTCATCCGTAGTGAACGGGCCGCCTGGGCCGGCATCGCCGGCCGCGGGCTTGTCGGCGCAGGTGGCGCTCCAGGTATCGGGCAGGCCGCGCTCGGTGCTGACGCCGTCGTGTGACGGGCCACGCCAGTGGGGCCAGTGCTGAGCCAGACCAGTGGCACTGCCACCGACGACCAATGCGACCATCAGACCGAACACATTTCGCATAACACCTCTCACGCCAATACAGCCGAACCCGGCAGCCAGTTTACCGTCCGCTATCTGAAGCGCCGAAAAGACACTTACAGATCAGGCACAGATTAGACACCGACACGCAGGCGACTGAAACCCAGATAAATCGGTGGCTAACCTGCGTCTAATCGGTGGCTTGATTCGTTCCGTGACTACGGCGCCGGCCGGTAATACAGCACCATGCCCGCGCCCGCCGCCGCCATCAGCACCCCGACAAAGAACATCGGGCTCGGGGCCGTCTTCGGCGGATGCATGATCATGGTCGAGATGACGTTGATGAGCGGCGCACCGCCAAAGACCAGCGGCATGACGATGGTGGGCGTGCCGCCATTGCGGAAGGCGTAGGTGATGCACACGGCGCCAAGCGCGCCGAGCGCGCCGGCCATGGTCGCGGTGGCGGTTCCGGTAAAGGTGAAGTTACGCCACTCGCCCTGCTGAGTCAGCGCCGCGGCCGGCACCAGCACCGCAATCAGGAAGTACGCGACGCCCACGCACAACATGGCGCGCATCGGGTTGCCCAACTCGGTTTGTCCCCGATGCAGCGATGCTCCGTACAATCCCCACGACAGGGCCGCGCTAGCGGCCAACGCTATCCACATACTGGCTCTCCTTTGTGACTCGCGACCGATTCTGCCACGTCAGAAGCGCAGGCGCACGCCCAGTTGCACCTGGCGCGCGGACGTCACGGTATTGCGGATGCGGCCGAAGCTGCCAAGCGGCGCCTCGCCGTCGGCGGCGCCAGCGAAAACGGTGAGGTTGGGCACGCCGAAATTGGCGCGGTTGAACACGTTGAACACTTCGAGCCGCACCTCGACGCGGCGCGAACCGGCGATCGCCGTCTCCTTGGTCAGCGCCAGGTCGACCACGCGCAGGTCGGGACCGCGAAAGTCGCCTCGGCCGGTGTTGCCGAACGTGCCGGCCGGCTGCAGCGCGAACGCCGCCGGGTTGAACCACTGTGCCGGGTTGCCGGTGACGGCGTTGTCGGCGTTGAAGCCAGGTGCGTAGTCGGGCCGGTCGCGGCCAATGCCGGGCCCGAGCGACGGCTGCCACTGCGAACGCGAACGGTTGTTCTGCACGAACACCGTGAGCGGATAGCCGCTGCGATAGCTGCCGATGGCCGAAACGCGCCACCCGCCGAGCAGGACGCCGGCGGCGCCGGTGAGGTCGCGCCCCCAGGGAATGTCGAACGTCGCATTCGCCACCAGGTTGTGTGTGATGTCAAAGTCGGACGGGCCACGGTTGTAGTCGGCAATGTATTCGGGGAACGCCGTGGTCGTGCCGTTGGTGGCATCCGAGAAGAAGGTTGAAGCCTGGGTCGTGTCTCGCGCGTCGGACCACGTGTACGACGTCTGGAACGACCAGCCGTTTGCGAACCGGCGGCGGACATCAACGATCAGGGCCTTGTACCAGGAGTCGCCATCGGCGGTCTTGGCTTCAATGGTGGTCCAGGCGGTGTTCTGGCGCGGCGCGCCGGCCGGGAAGAACGGGCGGCCGTCGGCGCCGGTGGTCGGCACACCGGTATTGAGATCGTTGCTGCGCAGCAGGTTGTATCCGCGCGAGCCCGCGTAGCCCAGCGTCACGGCCACTTGGCCCGGCAACTCGCGCTGCACGTTGGCGTTCCAGATGTGGACGGACGGCGTGACGTAATCCCACTGCATGGGGCGGATCGACAGGCCCGAGGCGCGCTCGAACGGCGGATTGGGGAAGGTCGGCGCCTGGTAGACGACGCGCGGGGTGTCGGGCGGATTGGTGACGGTGACGATCAGGTTCTGCGAACTGTTGGTCGAGTAGTAGAGGCCGTACCCCGCGCGCACCGCGGTGCGACCGTCGCCGGCGACGTCCCACGACATGCCGACGCGCGGCGAGAAATTGTTGTAGTCGGCGCCCTCGTACAGCCGGCCCGTCGTCGCCGTGCGGTCGGTCAGGCTCACCAGCGCCGAATCGTGACCGCCCTGGTCGATGGGCATGGTCATGAACTCGTAGCGCACGCCCGCGGTGAGGGTAACGCGGGCATGAGCCTGGAACTCGTCCTGCACGTAGCCACCGGCCAGCCAGAACGGCCACTGCCGCTGGAAGTTGGCCGAGGGCGTGAGGCCGATGAAGCTGGTGGCGCGGTTCTCCATCAACGCGCGCAGGTTGGCGAACGAGTAGGTGCCCAGGCTGAAGGTTGGGTTCACCATGTCCTGCTGATAGCGCTCGGCGAGCGCGCCGGCGCGAACCAGGTGGCGGCCGCGGGTCCAGACCAGGTCGGCGGACAGGCTCGACACCTGCTGCAGGAAGCGGACGTCCACCGACGCCTGCGTGCCGAAACGCTGCAGCCCGCCGACGTCGATGTTGCCCATGAACGCGCGACCGGGCACGAATGCCGGCAGCGTGGTGTTGGCCTCGACCGACTGGCCGACGCGAGTGCGGCTGTAGCCGCCGCGATAGGTGGCCAGCAGGTTCGACGAATAGGCCTGCTTCAGCTCGGCCGTGAGGAACTGGTTGCGCGACACGAACGCGCGCGGGAACTGCGGGTAGTCGGTCGGCAGGCGCTGCTCCGCATCGTCCAGGGTGTAACGCGCGAAGAACTGGCTGCCCGGCGACAGGTTGTAGTCGACGCGACCCTGCACGAAGTTCTGATCGATGCGCTGATCGAACTGGAAGCTGTGCAGCGCGGTGCCATCGCCAAGGGCGGCGCCATTGGGCGCCGGATAGGCGTTGAGGTAGGGCGCGACCGCGGCGTTGACGCCGACGTTGATGAACTGGCCCGGGTTGGCCGGATCGGGCAGCAGTCCCAGGCGCGCGTTGGCGTCGGGCACCGCCGACGTGATGGTGCGGCCAAGATTCTCGCGCAGGCCTTCGTAGCCGATGAAGTAGAACAGCTTGTTCTCGCGGACCGGCCCGCCGGCGGTCACACCAAACTGGTTGCGGGTGAATTCGGGCTTGCCGGCCACGTCGAAGTAGTTACGCGCATCGAGCGCGTCGTTGCGGTGGAACTCGTAGGCCGAACCGCCGAGCCGATTGCTGCCCGACTTGGTGATGACGTTGACTTGCCCGCCGCTCATGCGGCCGAACTCGGCGCCGTAGGCGTTGGTTTCGACCCGGAATTCCTGGACCGTCTCGGTGCCGAGCGCCGTGCCCGCCGCACTGCCGGCCGGACCATTGGTCATGTCGTTCAGCAGGGTGCCGTCGAGCAGGTAGACGTTCGCGCGCGGGTCTTGCCCGTTCACCGCCATGCCCAGCCCATGCGCAACCACCGAGCCGCCATCGCGGTGCGGGTAAGGAGTGACGCCAGGCTGCAGGAAGGCCAGGTCGGTGTAGTTGCGGCCGTTCAGCGGCAGCTGCTCGATGGCCCGTTCGTCGACCAGGTAGCTGAGGTCGCCGGTCCGGGTATCGACCATGGGCGCGGCGCCGACCACGCTGACCGCCTCGGCCAGCGTGCCCACTTCCAGGGTGAAGTCCACGCCGACCGCCTGGCCGACGGTCACGACCACGCCCTGCCGAAGCGCGGCCTTGAAGCCGCTCAGTTCGGCCCTCACGTCATAGCCGCCCACCGGCAACGCGGCCAGCACGAAGCGGCCATCGGCGCCGGTCACGGTGGCCCGTTCGACGCCTCGTTCCAGGTGACGGGCCGAAATGGTCACACCCGGGATAACGCCGCCGCTGGCATCCACGGCCCGGCCCGACAGGGTGCCCGAGGTCTGGGCCGAGGCGGTCAACGCCGGCAGGGCCAGCAGCGTAAGAAGAAGGACAACGACACGCACGATATTCAGCTCCCGTCTCGTATACTACGCGCGGCTGACGCGTGGCATGTCGCCGCTTGTCCCCATGGTTTCCACTTTTCCTTAGACGCATGTCCACCACCACCCGTCTCAAGCTGACCCCCATGCAGTGGCTCATTTGCAGCATTGCCGCCCTGGGATTCGCCTTCGACATCTACGAGATCCTGATGGCGCCGCTGGTCGTCGGCCCGGCCATCGGCGAGCTGACCGGCGCCCGTCCCGGGACGGCCGACTTCAATTTCTGGGTCGGCATGTTCTTCTGGATCCCGGCGCTGATCGGCGGCGCCTTCGGCCTCGTCGGCGGCTACCTGACCGACCGGTTCGGCCGCCGGCGCGTGCTGGTGTGGAGCATCCTGATCTACGCCTTCTCGGCCTTCGCCGCCGGCTTCTCGACCAACATCTGGATGCTGCTGTTCTTCCGGTCGACGACCTACATCGGCGTGTTCGTGGAGTTTGTCGCCGCGGTCGCCTGGATCGCCGAGATCTTCCCGGACGCCAAGCAGCGCGAGGCGGCCCTCGGCTACACGCAGGCGTTCTCGTCGATCGGCGGGATCATGGTGACCGGCGCCTATGCCATCGCGGTGACCTACGCGCAGTCGTTCCCGGAGATACACGGCGGTCATGCGCCGTGGCGCTATACGCTGATCTCGGGCGTCATCCCGGCCCTGCCGCTGATCTTGATCCGGCCGTTCCTGCCGGAATCGCCCGCCTGGGAAGCCAAGCGCGCCGCCGGCACCTTGCGGCGGCCGTCGATTGCGCAGCTCTTCACGCCTGAACTGCGGCGCACCACCATCGTCACCACCTTGATGTTCGCCTTTGCCTATGGCGCGGCGTTCGGCGCCATCCAGCAGATGCCGCGCATTGTGCCGGGTCTCGAGGAAGTGCGCGTGCTGGCCGTGCCGCAACAGCAGCAGACCGCCAGCCTGGTGCAGGCCTACCAGGAATTTGGCGGGCTCGCGGGACGCTTCCTGCTGGCGTTCCTGGCGCTGCGCATCCTCTCGCGGCAGAAGCTGATCCGGACGTTCCAGATCCCGGGGTTGATCATCATCCCGTTCGTGTTTTATTACGCCGCCACCAACGACCTCGAGATGACCAAGTGGGGCATGTTTGCGGCCGGCGTGTTCACCGTCGGGCAGTTGAGTTTCTGGGGCAACTACCTGCCGCGCGTCTACCCCACGCACTTGCGCGGCACCGGTGAAGGCTTCGCCGCCAACATCGGCGGCCGCATGATCGGCACCAGCTTCGCGTTCGTGACGACGCAACTGGTGAACTACATGCCTGGTGACTTGCCGTCAACGCGGCTGGCGTACGCGGCGACGATCACGGTGACGTTCGTCTACACCGCGGGGCTGATCACCAGCTTCTTCCTGCCGGAACCGAAGGGCGACGAGTTGCCTGAATAGGAAATAGGGTGCCTAGTGTCTCGTCTCAGAAGTCATGTTAACGAACACGGCGGATCGCTTTCTTGATGATATCGGCGGGTTCACGGGTCCAGACAAAGGGCGTCGGGTTGGCGTTCCAGTGGTCGATGAACT
>Ga0164290_1001815_pt1 | contig 22775 bp, 18 predicted proteins | sample Micstemetagenome_FD_108782 | JGI IMG/M metagenome (GOLD analysis project Ga0164290, IMG submission 108782) | Contaminated culture microbial community from soil near Moab, Utah, USA - Microcoleus steenstrupii SON62 (Illumina Assembly) | ecosystem: Environmental > Terrestrial > Soil > Soil crust...
GAAATCGTGGAAAAACGCATCGTATCCGGCGTGACCATGAGCCGCGACGAGGCCCGCATCACCCTGCTGGGCCTGTCCGACCGGGTCGAGGCGCCGGCCGACGTCTTCACCCGCCTGGCCGAGGCCAGCGTCAATGTCGACATGATCGTGCAGAGCCAGGCGCGCAGCGAGGGGGCGGTCAACCTGACCTTCACCACGGGCCGTAGAGACGCCGCCCGCGCCGCCGAGCTGATGCGGGCGGCCCAGGCCGACCTGGGCTTCGATGAGCTGCGCGTCGACGAGGATGTGGCCAAGGTGTCGGTCGTCGGCGTCGGCATGCGCAGCCACGCCGGCGTCGCCCAGACCATGTTCCGGGCGCTCGCGGACAAGGGGGTGAAATTCCAGGCCATCTCGACATCCGAGATCAAGATCAGCGTATTGATCGACGCCGCCTATGCGGAATTGGCCGTTCGTGCCCTTCATGCGGCATACGGACTTGAGGAAGTCTAGGAATTGAGCCGAACGGCGCCCATCTGCGGCGTCGTTCATCAGGAGGGGCCATGCCGGTTGGCGGATTGACGACGGGGCCGCGGAACCTCCTTCGCCAGATTCGCGAAGCCATGGCCGGCGCGGCGCCGGCGCAGGAGCGGCTCGACACCGTCGTCCGCATCATCGCCCAGTCGATGGTGGCCGAGGTCTGCTCGATCTATCTGCGCCGCGCCTCGGGCGATTTCGAACTGTTCGCCACCCAGGGCCTGAAGCCCGAGGCGGTCCACACCACCCGCCTGCGGCCCGGCGAGGGTCTGGTCGGCGAGGTGGCGCGCACGGCCGCGCCCATCAGTCTGTCGGACGCCCCCTCCCACCCCAGCTTCGCCTATCGGCCCGAGACGGGGGAGGATCCTTACCACGCCTTCCTCGGCGCTCCGTTGCTGCGCGGCGGTCGGGCGATCGGCGTGCTGGTCGTGCAGAACCGCTCCGAGCGCCGCTACGACGATGAGGAAGTCGAGGACATCCAGACCATCGCCATGGTCCTGGCCGAGACCGTGGCCTCGGGCGAACTGCTGGCCCAGGACGAGCTGCGGGACATCGAGGTGGCCCCGCACCGGCCCGAACGCCTCAAGGGCCAGCGCTTCGCCGAGGGGCTCGCCTACGGTCACGTCATCCTGCACGAGGCGCCCGTCGCGCCCGAGAACCTGCTGGCCGAGAACCAGCAGGTCGAGGAGATCCGCCTGCGCGAGGCCCTGATCGGGCTCAAGGCCAATATCGACGCCATCCTCGACGGCGGGCAGGGCAAGCTGGCCGGCCTGCCGTTCGAGGTGCTGGAAACCTACCGGATGTTCGCCGATGACCGGGGCTGGAACCGGTCGCTCGAAGAGGCCGTCCGCACCGGCCTGACCGCCGAGGCCGCCGTCGACCGCGTCCGCAACGAACACCGCGCCCGCTTCGCCCAGGCCCGCGACCCCTACATCAGGGAGCGGCTGCACGATTTCGAGGATCTGGCGAACCGGCTCCTGCGCGTGCTCGCCGGCGACAAGCCGGGCCAGCGCGACCTGCCCGACGACGCCATCCTGGTCGCCCGCAACCTCGGCCCCGCGGACCTGCTGGAGTACCCGCGCCACAAGATCCGCGGCCTGCTGCTGGAAGAGGGTTCGGCCGCCAGCCACGCCGCCATCGTCGCCCGGGCGCTTCAGATCCCCTGCGTCGGCCGCGTCATGGGCCTGCGCGACCGCCTGTCCGAAGGCGATCTGGTCATCGTCGACGGCGAGACCGGCGAGACCTATCTGCGCCCGCGCCCCGACATGCTGGCCGCCGTCCAGTCGCGCATGCAGGTGCGCAGCGCCCGCCAGGCCGAGTTCGCCAAGCTGCGCGACGTCCCGGCCGTCACCCTGGACGGAACCCGCATCACCGTCCTGACCAACGCAGGCCTGGCGGTCGACCTGGAGAATCTGGACGCCACCGGCGCGGAGGGCATCGGCCTGTTCCGCACCGAATTCCAGTTCATGGTCTCCGAGGAGCTGCCGCGGCTGACCAGCCAGACGGCGCTCTACAAACTGGTTCTGGACACCGCCGGCGACCGGCCTGTGACCTTCCGGACGCTCGATATCGGCGGCGACAAGGTCCTGCCCTATCTGGAGACCGAGCGGGAGGAGAACCCGGCCCTGGGCCGCCGCGCCATCCGCCTGGGGCTCGACCGCCCCGGTCTGCTGCGGCTGCAGCTGCGCGCCCTGCTGACCGCCGCCGCGGGCCGGGAGTTGCGCGTCATGTTCCCGATGATCGCCACGGTGGACGAGTTCCGCGCCGCGCGCGAGCTGGTGGACGTCGAATGCGCCTGGGCCCGTCGCCGCGGCCGCGAACTGCCGGCCCTGCTGCGCGTCGGCGCCATGATCGAATGCCCCTCGCTGCTCTGGCACCTGGACGCCCTGCTGCCGTTGACGGACTTCGTCTCGGTCGGCACCAACGACCTGTTCCAGTACATGTTCGCGGCCGATCGGACGAACCCGCTGGTGTCGGACCGCTACGATCCGCTCTCGCCCCCCGCGCTGCGGGCGCTGGCCGAGATCCAGAAGAAATGCGCCGACACCGGCACGCCCGTTTCCGTCTGCGGCGAACTGGCCGGCCGGCCCCTGGAAGCCTTCGCCCTGCTGACCCTCGGCTTCACCCGGCTTTCGGCCCCGGCCGGCGGCGTCGGCCCGGTCAAACGGATGATCCTGTCGGCGGAGCTGACCGCCGCCCGGCGCGGCATGACCAATCTGCTCGGGTCTTCCGCCGGCTCGATCCGGGGCGAACTGGAATCACTGGCCCGGAAGTTGAACGTCACGATCTGAAACGTCCCGGCGCAATGCGCGGGGAAGCCTAACAAATCGTTGATCGGCCGACCTGAATGAGTTATCGACAAGCCGGTGCGTGGGGGTCTGCGGGGGCGGGCCCGGCCCGTCATCCCGATATGGTACAGGCCCCCGGTGCGAGTATGGCGACGCGTGAGGATCCCTCGTGCCCGCCAGGTGTGGGATCAGGCTTGATGGCGCTGGATACGGGGGGCGTCCCCGAAGAGATCAGGGCTCATCCGGACTGGAAGGACGTCGTTCCTTCGGTCACCGACGCCCCGACTCTGGGAGATGGTCTGCGGCTTGGCCGCGAACACTCCGGCCGCTCGCTCGCCGAACTGTCCAGCATCACCCGCGTGCCCTCGCGCTATCTGACCGCCCTGGAGCAGAACGACTTCTCGACCCTGCCCAATCGCGTCTTCTCGATCGGCTATGTCCGCGCCTACGCGGGCGCGCTCGGCCTCGACGAGCAGCTCGCGGTCGAGCGGTTCAAGCGCGAGAGCCCGGATCCGTCCGTTCCGCTCCAGGCTCCCGTCGGCGTCGCCTTCGAGGAGGTGAAACGCTATTCGCCGCGCATGATCGCCGCCGGCCTCGCCCTTGTCATCGCGGTCGTCGGCTGGAACGTCTTCCAGCGCGTCAGCCTGATGCGCGCGCCCCAGCCCTCCGACCTGGCGGCCGTTCCCGAAAGCTGGACCCTCGGCGCCGTACCGGGCCAGCCTGCCCCGCTCAAATTGTCGGCGCCGCGGCCGGCCCCGCCCGATCAGACCGTGCCGGCCCTCTACATCACCCCCGGCCTCGAGGCCGAACTGACCGGCCTGGATCCGGCCTCGCCAGAGGCGATCGCCGCCGCCGCCGCCGCCGCCCCTCCCGTGCAGCGGGCCTTCAATCCGCGCGGAGCCATCTATGGCGCCTCGGCCAACGCCTCACAGGTGGTCATTCAGGCCCGCAAGGCCGCCAGCCTGGTGGTCCGGATGGCCGACGGCCGGGTGCTGTTCGCACGTCAGCTGGCGGCCGGCGACGCCTGGCGCGCTCCGGCCGGGGTCGCCGCCGTCGTGGACGTCTCGAGCCATTTCGCCGATTTCGACGTCTATCTGAACGGCGAGCACGGCGGCACGCTGACCGCGGAACAGACGCCGCTCAGCCAGCTGAACAGCCGCGCCCAGGCCCTGGCTCGCCAGGCAGCCGCCGAAGTCGCGGCCCGCGGCCTGGCGGCCCAGGCCGAGGCGCAGGCCCGCGCGGCCACCGTCCAGTCGGCCATGGTCGCCACGACCGGCGGCTGATCGCCGCGCGCGCGGCCGTGGCCATGCCGCGTTCCAGCGCCTATGTTGCGGCCGACATGAGCTCCGACCATTCCCACATCCGCCCGTGGCGCCACATCGAGCGCCGCAAGAGCCGCCAGATCATGGTGGGCAAGGTCCCCGTGGGCGGCGATGCGCCGATCAGCGTCCAGTCGATGACCAACACCCCGACGTCCGACGCCGCCGCGACGCTGGAGCAAATCCGTCAACTGGAAGAGGCCGGCGCCGACATCGTCCGCGTGTCCTGCCCCGACGAGGCCTCCACCGCCGCCTTCCGCACCATCGCCCGCGAGTCCCGCGTCCCGCTCGTCGCCGACATCCATTTCCACTACAAGCGCGGCATCGAGGCCGCCGAGGCCGGCGCCGCCTGCCTGCGCATCAACCCCGGCAACATCGGCTCCGCCGACCGCGTCCGCGAGGTCATCCAGGCCGCCCGCGACCACGGCTGCTCGATGCGCATCGGCGTCAACGCCGGCTCTCTCGAGCGCGAACTGCTTGAGAAATACGGCGAGCCCTGCCCGGAGGCCATGGTCGAGAGCGCCCTCAACCACGCCCGCATCCTGCAGGACCACGACTTCCACGAGTTCAAGATCTCGGTGAAGGCGTCCGACCCCTTCCTGACCGTCGCCGCCTACCAGCAGTTGGCCGAGGCCATCGACTGCCCCCTGCACCTCGGCGTCACCGAGGCCGGGCCGCTGCGCTCTGGAACGATCAAGTCGGCCATCGGCATGGGCAATATGCTGTGGGCCGGCATCGGCGACACCATCCGCGTCTCCCTCGCCGCCGATCCGGTCGAGGAGATCAAGGTCGGCTTCGACATCCTGAAGTCGCTTGGCCTTCGCCACCGGGGGGTCAACATCATCGCCTGCCCGTCCTGCGCGCGGCAGGGCTTCAATGTCATCGAGACCGTCGGCGTCCTGGAAGAGAAGCTGGCCCATGTGACCACGCCGATGTCGCTTTCGATCATCGGCTGCGTCGTCAACGGCCCGGGCGAAGCCCTGTACACGGACGTCGGCTTCACCGGCGGCGGCGCCGGCTCGGGCATGGTCTATCTGAACGGCAGGATGGCCCACAAACAGGCCAACGAGGGGATGATCGACCAGATCGTCCAACTGGTCGAACAAAAGGCCGCCGAACTGGATGCTGCGCGGGCCCTGGAAGCCGGCGCCCCTGTACTTCTTCCCGCCGGATAGGCCGTCGATCCGTCTGGCGCGAATCCGGGTGAAGCTGATAGACATCGGTTGCAGCCGTCCGGGCCGCGTTCAACCCTGAGGGGGGTCATGTCATCTCGTCTGTTCGCCTGCGCGGCGCTTGTCGCAGCCCTGGCCGTTTCCGCCTGCGCGACCTCCGAGGACGTCGTGCCGGTGCCCTACGCCGTCAGCACCGCAGCCCGCGTCCCGGGCGCGGAATCGATCCGCGTGACCGTCGTCGGTACGGACGCCCGCACCGAGAACCGGGCGCGCATCGGCGTCCAGATCAACGGCTACGGCATGGACATGGCGGCGATCCGCTCGACCGAGGAAGTGAGTGAGATTGTTCGCAGCGCGATCGCCGCGGAACTGGGCCAGCGCGGCTACACCGTCGGCGACGGCGGCGCGCGCGTGAACGCATCCGTCGAGACCTTCTACAATGAGTTCTCAACGGGAATGGTGTCCGGGAAATCGACGGCCAATGTGGCCATGACCGTGACGGTCACCAGCCGCGCGGGGGCCGAGGTCTACAGCCGTCGGGTTACCGGCGCGGCGGAACGGTCCGTCCAGCTCGCCAACGGCGGCAATGCCGCGACGACGCTTTCCCGGGCCCTGTCGGAGGCCACCGGAACGCTGATGGCGGATCCGGCCTTCACCGCCGCCCTGGCCCGCTGACAGATCTCGGCGCCGGGCGTCTCCGCCCGGCGCCGAGCCGGCTCAGTCCTGACCGAACGCCCGTTCGCAGATGTCCGTGGCCAGAGCTCCGGTCATCTGTTCTTCCGCCTCCGCCATGGCCAGGGCGGCGAACAGGCCGCCGCCGCCCACCGAGCGCGACACCTCATAGTCGCCGACTGTTTCGCCCGTGCCGGGCTCGATCAGGACGACCTGGGCGCGGATGACGTTGGAGTCCCCGACCAGATAGGCCTTGGCGACGTTCGAGCCTTCCAGTTCCGTGATCCGCACCTCCATGCGTAGGGGACGGGCGCCCCGTGCGCATTTGTCGAGCCGTTCGCGCACCTCGCGCTGGAAGATCGCCGGGAACCCGGCCGACACCGTCGAAGGCGCGCTGATCAGAACCAGCTCGCCGACCGAGGCGGTAGCGGCCCGCGCCGGGGCCAGCGGCAGGATGACGTCGCCGCTGCTGGAGTTCACGCATGCGCCCAGCCCCAGCCCCGCCGCCGCAAGCGACGTCGCCAACATCCATTTCATGCGTAGCCCCTTATGCGAACCGCACATCGGTTCGTGGATACGATAGGGGCGATCCTGCGAACCCCGCAACCCTGAGGCGCGGAAGCACACCCTTTCAGCCGGCGTCCCGGCGCGATAGACCAGCGGGATGAGACTCTACATCACCGCGCCGTCCCCCTTCGCCCGCAAATGCCGCATCGTGGCGCGCGAGAAGGGGCTCATTGGCCGGATTGAGGAGATCGCGGTCGATCCCTATGCGAACGCCCCCGAACTGCTGGCGGCGAACCCGATCGTCCAGGTTCCGACCCTGATCGCGGAAGACGGCCTGCCGATCAGCGACAGCCCGGTGATCTGCGAGTACCTCGACGCCATCGGCCCGGGGCCGCGCCTTCTGCCGGCAGGGGGCGCCGAACGCCTGGCCGTACGTCGCATGGAGACCCAGGCGGCGGCCGCCCTGGAAATGGGGGTCAAGCTGTTGCTGGAGATGCGCCGTCCCGAGAGCGAGCGCTCGCCGTCCTGGATCGCGCGCTGGACGGAAAACATGGCCCGCGCGCTCGACGCCCTGGAGGCCGCCCGCCCCGACGCCGCCCGGCTGGACATGGGCGTCATCACCGCCGGCGTCGCCGTGACCTGGATCGGTTTCCGCCATCCTGACTTCGACTGGCGTGGCGGGCGGCCGAACCTGGTCGCCCTGCACGAGGCGATCGAGGCCCGGCCCAGCTTCGCCGGCACCCGGCCGGGTTGAGTCTTCGTGATCATGGCGGCCTGATTGACGGCCACGCTTGATGGCGCCAAACAGGCGCCAGGCTCGCCGGGGAGGCGGGCCGATTTTCTTTGGGGGCTACAATGATTTACAACCGCTCCACGCGCCTCGGCGTGCGTGCGCTCACGCTCGTCGGCGTCGCGCTGGCCCTGCCGGCCTGCGCCACCATTACGCGCGGCTCCAGCCAGGAGTTCACGGTGGAGAGCACGCCCCCGGGCGCGCGGGTCTCGACCTCGAACGGCTTCCAATGCGACGCCACGCCCTGCACCTTCCGCATGCCGCGCAAGGACGCCTTCCGCGCCACCGTCTCGATGGACGGCTACGCCACCCAGACGCATGACATCCGCAGCAGCATTTCGGGCGGCGGCGCCGCCGGCCTGGCCGGCAATGTGGTGTTCGGGGGTATCGTCGGCGGCGTGGTCGACGCGTCGTCCGGCGCCTTGAACGACCTGACGCCGAACCCCCTGACGGTCACACTGCGGACGCCCCGTGACCAGGCCGCGTGGGACGCAGCCGAGGCGGAACGCGCCCGTCAGGCGGCTTCCGCAACAGGGACGCCGAACTAGGGCCCGCAACGTCTGCGCCAGGAGGGCGGGGTCGCATCGGCGGCCCCGCCCTTTTTCTTTCAGCCAAGCACCCCGGCCAGTTGCAGTCCCTGGAAAGCCGCCAGCGCCAGCAGCAGCACCCCCACGGCATAGGTCAGGACCTTCCGCGGCACCCGCTTGGCGATCAGCCCCGCGAAGGGCGCCGCCAACAGTCCGCCCGCCACCAGACCGCCTACCGCCGCCGCATGGTTCTCCAGCGCCCCCGCCTCGGCCCAGTGGCCGGTGATCAGGGCCCAGACGAAGGTCGCGCTGATGGCGACGGTGAGAAAGAATTCGGCGGTGTTGACCGTGCCGATGGCCCGGCGCGGCTCCTGTCCGGCTGCGACAAGGGTGGAGGACACCGTCGGGCCCCAGCCCCCTCCGCCAATGGCGTCGAGGAAGCCGCCGACCGCCCCCGTGGGGGCCATCAGCCACGACGGCAGGCGCCGCGGTTTGATGTCATGGCCCGCGCGCCAGATGATGTAGCCGCCGATGACCGCCAGATAGGTCACGATGAACGGCTTGATCACATCGCCCTCGATGCCGCTGAGCACATAGGCGCCCAGACAGCCGCCGATCACCCCCGCGATGGCCAGCGGAATCAGCAGCCGCCAGTCGACGTTGCGATGCCAGACGTGGCTTCCGGCCGAGGCGGCGGTGGTGAAGACCTCGGCCCCGTGCACGCTGGCCGAGGCCATGGCCGGCGGCACGCCGAAGGCCAGCAGGACTGAAGAGGAAATCACGCCGTAGGCCATGCCCAGGGCGCCGTCGACGGACTGGGCCAGCGCGCCGACCACGAAGAACAGCAGAAAGGTTTCCATCCAGTCCCGGTCGCACAGTCAGGCCAGACTCAGCAAAGCTTGGTCGCGTCTTTGGTTGCGCTCAGGTCTTTACGGCGCCGCTGGCCACGGTGCGGGCGATGGCGTCCAGCACATCGCGTCCGCCATAGGGTTTGAGCACCAAGGCCGACGCCAGACGGGCGTGCTGCGCGGCGGCGGCCACATTGCCGGTCAGGAAGATCACCGGCAGGCCCCAGGTCTGCTTCAGCGTTCGCGCCAGTTCGACGCCGTCGATCTCTCCCGCCAGATTGATGTCCAGCAGGGCCAGATCGATCGCGTGCAGCCCCGCCGCGGTCCGCGCCGCCGCGGCGTCCGAGAAGGGCCCGACCACCCCGTGCCCGGCGCTGACCAGCATCTCCGTCAGGTCCGCCGCCATGCCGGGGTCATCCTCGACCACCATCAGGGTCAGGGGCGGGGAGACCCTCGGCGGTCGACCGCCGTCTCCGTTCGGGCGTCCCTGCCGGATCAGCACCGCCCGCAGGTCGCGCCAGACCTCCGCGGCGGGCCGGTCGCCCTCGAGGTCGAAGATCCGCGCCATGGCGGCCAGCTCAGCCTCGGCCTCGGGTGAAATCCGGCTCGGCGGCTCGCCCAGCAGACCATCGTACAGGCCTCTCAGCCGGGTCAGTTCGCCCCCTTCGTCGGATGTCGCTTTCAGCGTTCCGTCAAACATGCGCCCTCGAGTTCCATGCCTTATCTGGGCGCCGGTCCGGCTCCCCGGAACCGGTCTGACGCCCTTGTGACAGCAGGTCACGATCACGCCATGGCCGCGCCGCATCGACAGGTCCGCGTCCGCCGGAGTAAACACCGCCTCCCGTTTGAAGAGGCTTTTCCCCTTGCGACTCCCCCAGGCCCGGCTCGATCAGGTGCTCGATCGCTTCCACCAGGTGGAGGCGCGCATGGGCGCGGCCTCCGACGGTCAGGAGATCGTCCGCCTGTCGAAAGAGCACGCGGAGATGAAGCCCATCGCCGACGCCGTCATGGCGCTGGCGAAGACGCGGGCCGAGATGGCCGATCTGGAGGCCATGGCCGCCGATCCGGAGATGGCCGAGATGGCCGCCGACGAACTGCAGGTCCTCAAGGACTCGCTGCCGGACATGGAGCGCGACGTGGCCCTGCTGCTGGCCCCGCGCGACGCCGACGAGAACGCCTCGGCGGTGCTGGAAGTCCGCGCCGGCACCGGCGGCGACGAGGCCGCCCTGTTCGCCGGCGACCTGTTCCGCATGTACTCCCGCTACGCCTCGACCCGCGGCTGGAAGGTCGAGCTGGACTCGGCCACCGAGGGCGACGCCGGCGGCTACAAGGAGATCATCGCCACCGTCACCGGCGACGGCGTCTTCGGCCGGCTCAAATTCGAGAGCGGCGTCCACCGCGTCCAGCGCGTGCCGACCACCGAGGCGGGCGGCCGCATCCACACCTCGGCCGCCACCGTCGCCGTCCTGCCCGAGGTCGAGGACGTCGAGATCGACATCCAGGACAAGGACATCCGCATCGACACCTTCCGCGCCTCCGGCTCGGGCGGCCAGCACGTCAACAAGACCGATTCCGCCGTGCGCATCACCCACTTCCCGTCCGGGATCGTGGTGACCTCCTCGGAGAAGTCCCAGCACGTCAACCGCGACAAGGCGATGAAGAACCTGCGCGTCCGCCTCTACGACATGCAGCGCCAGATGAAGGACGACGCCCGCTCCGACTCGCGCAAATCCCAGGTCGGCTCCGGCGACCGCTCGGAGCGCATCCGCACCTACAACTTCCCCCAGGGCCGGGTGACCGACCACCGCATCGGCCTGACCCTGCACAGCCTGCCGCAGATCCTCGAGGGCGACATCGACCCCCTGCTGAACGCCCTGATCGCCGAGGATCAGGCGGCCAGGCTGGCGGATCTCGAGGCGGAGTTCGGCTGATCAGCCCTTCCTGATCCGTCGCTTCATCAGCCGGTCCGACAACGCCTCGGCGTGCTTGAGGGTGAACGCCAGCGCCGCCGGCGAGCCGCGCCGCGGTCCGACCGTATCGGCCACCACCGCCCCGCGCTCGCCGATGGCGCGGTCGTCGCCGGTGGTGGTGTCGATCGCGGTCTGGTGTTCGATCTCGGCGTTCAGCTCGGCGCCCATGAGGATGATCTGCACGCTCAGCCAGGTCCACAGCAGGAAGCCCATCATCGCCGCCAGCGGCCCGTAGGACGCTGTGCGGACGAAATTCTGCAGATACCAGCTGAACACCAGCGACAGCGTCAGGCTCAGAAGGGCGGCGAAGATCGCGCCCGGTGTCAGCCAGCGCCACCGCGCCTTCTGTCGGCAGGGGCCGAAGCGGTAGATCACCGTCAGGGCCGCCACATAGACGGCGCCGAGCACCGGCCAGCGCAGGGGCGCCAGATACGCCCATTCCTCGGCGAGTCCGAAGACGCCCAGCACCACCGGCACACCGACGATCAGGCCCGCCGCCAGCAGGATGCTGACCAGACCCGTCACGGTGAAGGCCATGCAGATGAGGTTGTATTTGACCAGATTGCGCTGCTCGACCTCATGATAGGCGATATTGAGACCGTAGAAGAGCACCTTGATCGCGCCGTTGGCGGTCCATAGCGACAGGGCCAGCGTCCAGACCAGGGTGAAGGTGAGGGTGGTGGTGGCGTTCTCGGCCAGCCTCTGCATCTCGCCGCCCAGGAACTCGGCCACGCCCGAGGGCAGCACCGAATAGAGGAACTGCAGCCGGCTCCAGGCGTCCGCCGGGTCGGCGAACATGCCGTACAGGGTGACGAAGGCCGCCAGCGTCGGGAACAGCGACAGGACCACGAAGAAGGTCACGCCTCCGGAAACGAAGCCGACCCGGTCGCCGAAATACGACGCGCCGACACGCCAGAAGATGTCCACCCAGCCCTTGTGCGGGATGTGTTCCGGACGCTGCGCCAGTCGTCCGCGACCCGGCTCCTTCGCCTCGAAATCCTCGGGCGTGGGCGCCCGCGGCGCCAGGGGCTCGGGCCGCTCCTTGCGCAGCTCAAGCCCGAATTTGTGGCCGCGCGTGTACAGCAGATGCGCCGCCCCGGCCCCCGCCGCCAGCCCGCCCGCGATCGCGCCGACCACGCCCCATGGGCCCGACCCGCCGGACTTTTTCGACTGTCTCTGCATTCTCGCCTCAACGGCTCCGTCCGACGCGTGTTCCGGCGCCGCCGTGCTTGATATCCTTGTAAAGCCGCGCCAATGCCAGCGGATGACCGAAACGAGCTCCGCCCGGACCCTTGTCGCCGCTTGGAAGGCCGCCACCGCCGCTCTCAAGGCCGGCCGCATCGACAGCCCCTCGATCGACGCCCGCCTCCTGCTGGAGGTCGCCACGGGCGCGACCCGCACCGACATCCTTACCGACCCCTATCGCGCCGTGACGCCCGATCAGCAGGCCGCCCTCGACGCCTTCATCGAACGCCGCCTGCGCCGCGAACCCGTCTCGCGCATCCTCGGCAGGAAGGGCTTCTGGAAGATCATGCTGAACGTCACCCCCGACGTCCTCAGCCCACGCCCGGACACCGAGGCCATCCTCGACGTCGTCATGCTGGCCTTCCCGCCGCACAAGGCGTTCGAGATGATCGACCTGGGCACCGGCTCGGGCGCGATCCTGCTGGCCACCCTCGCCGAGCGGTTCGGCGCGCGCGGCGTCGGCACCGACATCTCGTTCGAGGCGCTGGCCGTGGCGAAGGAGAATGCGACCAATCTCGAGCTGGACAACCGCGCGACCTTCCTGCGCACCGAATGGGCCGCCGGTTTCGGCGACGCCAGCTTCGACCTCGTCGTCTCCAACCCGCCCTACATTCCTTCGGGCGACATTCCCGGCCTCGACCCTGAGGTCCGCGACCACGACCCCCTGCTGGCGCTGGACGGCGGCCCCGACGGCCTCGTCGCCTATCGCCAACTGGCCCCCGAGATCCGCCGCATTCTCCGCCCCGACGGAATCTTCGCCGTCGAGATCGGCTGGGACCAGGGCGCGGCGGTCAAGGCCCTGTTCGAGGCGGCGGGGTTCGAGCAGGTCATCATCGTCAAGGACCTGTCCGACCGCGACCGCGTGATCACCAACGGCCCGGACCCGCGGACGAACCCGATCCCGAAGATGTAGGGGAGCCCGAAACAAACCCCTTGGAAACGCCCCGGTCCCGCGCTAAGTCTTCGGCTGTCTCCCACCCAAAACGCACGCCTTGGTCCGCTTCTGGCCCATCCCCGCGCGCATCAGGGTATGTGAAGGTCGGGCCTGTCGCCCGGCGCGCCACGGGGCGGCAACGGATTTCCGATCACATCGTCAGCGGGGATTGGCCCCGGAACGAAGCGGAACGACCAGACGGACAGCGCCGGCGGCTCCGCCCCGCACGTCCCTCATGCAAAGCACGGTAGCGTCCGATGAGAGATTTCAAGGGCATGAAGCGTCAGCGCGGACGCAACAGAAAGCCCGGCAGCGGCGGCGGCAACAACAACGCCAACGCCACCAATCCGAACCGTTCGTGGGACTCGCAAGGGCCCGAGAACATCAAGGTCCGCGGCAACGCCCAGACCGTCTATGAGCGCTATATGCAGCTGGCGCGCGACGCCTCGGCCGCCGGCGACCGCGTCCTGGCCGAGAACTACACCCAGCACGCCGAACACTATTTCCGCGTCCTGCGCGCCCTCCAGCCCTCGCGCCCCGTCTCCGAGATCGCCCAGCGCGAACTGGCCGGCCAGGGCTTCGACATCGATTTCGAGGACGAGACCGGCGCCCAGGCCGCCGCCATCATGGCCGCCGAAAAGGTCGAGGCCGACCGTGTCGCCCAGATCGAGGCCCGCCAGCGCGAGACCGAGGAACGCCAGAACGACCGCGGGCCCGACCGCTCCAACGACCGCCCCAACGACCGTCAGGCCGAACAGCCCCGCCGCGAATGGCGCGACCGCGACGACCAGCCGCGCCAGGACCGCGAGCCGCGCGAACCCCGCGCCGAGGGCGAGGGCGGCTTCAACGCCGACGGCAGCCGCCGCGAGACCCGCCGCGAACGGTGGGAACGCCGTCAGCAGGAGCGCAACGCCCGGTTCGAGCGCGAGGGCGGCGAGTCCCGTGCAGAGGGCGACGCCCCGTCCGCCGAAACGCCCGAGCCTGCGCCCGAAGTTCGCGCTGAACGCCCGGAGCGCACGGAACGTCCCGAACGGGCCGAGCGCCCTGAACGGGCCGAGCGTCCGGCCCGCGCCGAGCGCAAGCCGCGCCGCGACGCCGGCGTCTCTACGGACGACGGCCCCTCGGCCCTGCCGGGCTTCCTGACCCGGTCGACCGCACCGGCGCCCGTCGCCCCGCCCGAGGCCGCCGAGGCCCCGTCGGCCGACGAGGCGCCTGCGCCGAAACGCCGCGCCCCCCGGCGCAAGGTCGAAACGCCGGCCGCCGAGGACTGATCGCCAGGCGCCGCCTGCAGCGGAAGCCCGCTTGACGTGGCGGCGCATGACTGGCCCAAAGAGCGCCCCGACCTGTTCCGGAGCGCCAATGTCACGCCTGTTGCGGTCCCCGGCCCCGAATGCGCTGGCCGCCAGTCTTCTGGCCGGCCTTGTCCTCGCCGCCTGCGCCTCGACGCCGCCTCCGCCGCCGCCTCCGTCGCCGACCGGCGGATCCGCGGCCCTGCGTGACTGGCGCGGCATCGTCACCGCCCCGGACCGCGATCGCTACAGCCGCCGCGAGGCCGCCTGGTCCCTGGCCCTGCAGCAGGCCCGCCGCCAGCGCGGGTCCGGCGACCTGACCAGCCTCGGCGACCTGATCGTCCCGGGCGCCGCCCGCCCGTCGGTGTCGCCGCCCCCCGGCGACTATCGCTGCCGGACCGTCAAGCTCGGCTCGCAGGGGGGAGAGGAGGGGCTCGGCTATGTCGTCTACGGCTGGTTCGCCTGCCGCATCGAGCAGACGCCGCGCGGCCTGAAATTCACCAAACTGACCGGCAGCCAGCGGCCCGCGGGCCTGCTGTTCCCTGAGGACGACCGCGAGATGGTCATGCTGGGCTCGATGGCGCTGGCGGCAGAACCGCCCGCCAACTCCTACGGCCAGCGGCCTGACCGGGACATGGTGGCGGTGCTCGAGCGGATCGGCGAACGTCGCTGGCGCCTGGTCGTCCCGTGGCCGCGGGCGGAGTCCAATCTGGACCTGATCGAACTGGTCCCGGCGTGAGGGCCCCGGACCGGAGAGGCCGATAGCCCCCAGCGCGCCGGGCCGGCCCTCCAACGAAGCCGAACCTCGTGCGTCCCGCAGCCTGATCCACGGCCGGCCGGCGCGGGCTGAACCCTCCGCCTCTCCAGCCGTTGGGGGGGCGCACCTGAAGGACAGCCCCCGAATGCGAAGCCTCGTCGCCGCCGTGTCGCTCGCCGCCCTGCTGGCGGCCTGTGGCGACAACGCGCCGCCGTCCGCCGACGCCGCCGGGACGCCGGCCCCGCCGGACAGATCCGGACAGGGCGGGACCTCAGACTGGCGTCGGATCGTCTCCCCGGGAGACGCCGCCAACCTCGGCCGTCTCGACCAGGCCTGGCGCCTCGGCCGCGCCGAGGCCGAGGAGAAGGGGTTCGCTGAACAGGTTGAAGCTCTCGGTCCCCTCGTCGACCCCAACGCCGGCCAGGCCGGACGCGTCCAGCCTGCGCCGGGAACCTACCGCTGCCGGACGATCAATCTCGGCTCGGCGGGAGAGGGCGGCCTGGCCTTCGTCGCCTATCCCTTTTTCCGCTGCGACATTACGCTCACCCCCGGCGGCGACCTGATCCTGACCAGGACCGATGGCTCGCAACGAACCCGCGGCCTGCTCTATCCGGACACGGACCGCCGCCTGATCTTTGTCGGGGCGGAGGCCTGGGGCGCGGAAGAAACCGGCTGGCCCGAATACGGCGACCGGCCCGTCCGCGATCAGGTCGGGGTCTTCGAACGCATCGGCTCTGAACGCTGGCGGCTGGTCCTCCCATGGCCGAAGGTCGATTCCAAGCTCGAGATTCTCGAACTGGTCCCCTGACCGGCCTTGACCCCCCGGGACGCGGCGGCGAGGCTGGCGGGGGCGGGGCGGTCCCGTTCTCAGGAGGGTCTCATGCGCGGCGTCAGCATCACCATCGGCTCGGTCATCGCGGCGGTCGTCGTTCTCGCCATCGTCCTCATCGGCATGCCGACCTACAATGTCTATTCGAAGCAGATGCAGGGCAAGGCCGCCTATGAACAGGCCGTCCAGGATCGCCGCATCCGCGTGCTTGAGGCCCAGGCTGCGCTCGATTCCGCCCAGCTGACCGCCCAGGCCGAGGTCGCCCGCGCGCGCGGCACCAACGAGGCCAATCGCATCATGGCCGAAAGCCTCGGCGGTCCCGAAAACTACCTGCGCTGGGCCTATATCGACATGCTGAAGGAAACCGCAGGCAAGTCAGGCCGCGAGACCATCTACATCCCGACCGAGGCGGGGATGCCCGTGCTTGAAGCCGGCCGCGTGTCCCGTCGCCAGACAGAGTGACTGCGGCTCTCAGGACGCCTCGACCGCAGAGGTCCCGTTCCGGGTGAGTTCCCTGACGAAGGTCGCCAGCGCCTCCTGGGTGAACGGTTTCGACAGCCGGGGGAGGCCAAGACTCAGCCGGCTGCCCCGATCGGCCAGGTCGGCATAGCCGGTGACGATGCCGATCGGCAGGTCAGGTCGCGACGCAAGGATGGCGACCGCCATCTGCGAGCCGCTCAGTCTCGGCATCACCTCGTCGGTGATGACGAGGTCGATCGCCCCATCGCGCCGGGCCGCATCGACCGCCTCGACGGACGAGTTGAGCGCGATCACCGTGTGACCCAGGTCCTCCAGCATGGCGGTGGTGTTCATCAGCACCAGCGCGTCATCGTCCACCGCCAGAATTCGCAGCAGCCTGTCCCGACCTTCCGGCGTCGCCGCGCCCTCTGCCGGCGCGCGCCCCCGGTCAGCGGTCGACACCGGTAGCCAGATCCGGGCCGTGGATCCCTCGCCCGTGCGGCTTTGCATGGCGAACCGTCCGCCGGACTGTTCCGCCAGACCGTGAACCATGGAAAGGCCCAGTCCCGTTCCTTTGCCGGCCCCCTTGGTGGTGAAGAAGGGTTCGGTGGCGCGGCGAAGCGTCTCCTCGTCCATGCCTTCGCCGGTGTCCTGTACGCTGATGCGGACATAGCCGGTGTCTCCGGTCAGGCCCGGCGGCGCAGCCCCCGGCTCTTCCAGCGCGGCCGTGATGGTCACGGACCCGCCCGCGGGCATGGCGTCCCTGGCGTTGACCACAAGGTTCAGAAGAGCCGCCTCCAGCTGGTACGGATCGGTGTGGACCCGGCTCAGTCCGGCCGGGAACTGGAGCGCCACGTCGATGTTCGGGCCGATGGTGCGTTCGATGAACTCGGACATGCCGCGAACCAGCGACGGCACATCCACCGCCCCGAATTTCAGCTCCTGCTTCCTTGCAAAGGACAGCATCCGCTGGGTCAGGACGGCGCCCCGTTCCGCGCCCTGGACGGCGTTGTCGATCAGGGGGGTGATGCGCGCGTCATAGGGCAGGCGCTTGCGCACCAGCTCCAGACTGCCCAGCACGACCATCAGAAGGTTGTTGAAGTCGTGGGCTATGCCGCCGGTCAGCTGGCCGATCGCCTCGATCTTCTGTGACTGGAACAGCGCCTCCCGGGCGTCCTCGAGCGCCCGGGCCGTCGCCACCCGCTCGGTGACGTCGCGGGTGACCTTGGCGAAGCCCCGCAGCACGCCCTCGTCGTCATGGATTGCGTCGATCACCACATGGGCCCTGAACCGGCTGCCGTCCTTGCGGACGCGCCAGGCCTCGGTTTCGAACCGCCCCTCCCGCGCGGCTACGGCGAGGGCGTTCGCCGGCGCTCCCGCCGCCCGGTCCTCCTCGGTGTAGAAGGTTGAGAGGTGGCCGCCGATGATCTCCTCGGGCCGGTAGCCCTTGATGCGCTCGGCGCCCAGGTTCCAGGTCGTGACCCGACCGGTCTCGTCGAGCATGTAGATGGCGTAGTCGGTGACGCCCTGCACGAGCAGACGGAACTCCTGCTCGCTCCGGCGCAGGGCTTCCGCCGCCGCTTTCCGCTCGGTCAGGTCGCGGGTGATCTTGGCGAAGCCCAGCAGTTCGCCGTCCGGTCCCCGGATGGCGTCGATCACGACATGGGCCCAGAAGCGCGCGCCGTCCTTGCGGATCCGCCAGCCCTCCTGCTCGAACCGACCTTCCCCGGCCGCCTGCTTCAGCGCCCTGTCCGGCAGGCCGGCGGCGCGGTCTTCCGCGGAATAGAAGCGCGAGAAATGTTCGCCGAGGATCTGTGAGGACGTGTAGCCCTTGAACCGTTCGGCGCCGGGGTTCCAGCTTGCGACCCGTCCGTCCGGATCGAGCATATAGATGGCGTAGTCCGTGATGGCGTTGACCAGAAGCCGGTAGCGGTGTTCGTCGTGCGCCACAGGCGCGCCCGTCCCCTCCATCTTCACCGCCCCTGACACCGCGCAGACCGCGCTGCTGGCGCGGCCTGAACGATCCGCGCCGCGCCGGGGTTCCGTCCGCGGGCAGAGCTTCGTCAGCCGCAAGCCGCGGAGCCGCAGCGGAAACCGGGGTCTGCCTCACCCGCTGACGGTAATTCGAACCGGCGGCGCGCGGAAAAAGCAGTCGCGCGGCAGGGTCGCGGCCCGGCGCCGCGCCTCGCGTCCTGTGTGGTCGGCGGGCCCCGGACGACCGCCAATCTGCGGCGGAAAGGTGGCCGGGCCTTAAGGTTGCGTAATGAAGAAGATGTAACTCGCCGCGGTCGGGGCCGGCCGATAATGGAAAGGAGACTTGACGGGCCGCCACGCCCGACCACGCGCAGGGGGCGCACCTTATGACTTCCATCCGGTTCCTGCTGCTCGTCGGTACAGCCCTCGCCACCTCGTCCGGAGCGGCCTTCGCCCAGACCCCTGCGCCCCCGGCGCCGGCGCCCGCCCAAACCCCGCCGCCGGCCCCTGCCGCGGCGGCTCCTCAGGAAGAGGCTCCGGCCGAGGACGCTGAAGACGCGGCGTCGCTCGACGACGTGGTGGTCACCGCCCGGCCGAACGAGGTCCGCACCTCGATCGATTCCATCAGCTACAGCCTGGCGAACGATCTGCAGGCCACCACCGGAACCCTGGCGGAAGCCCTGCGCAATGTGCCCTCGGTCGAGGTTGATCCCGACGGCAATGTCAGCCTGCGTGGCGACGCCAACGTCACCATCCTCGTCGACGGCCGGCCCTCGACGCAGTTCAACGGTCCAAGCCGCGGCCAGATGGTGCAGCAAATCCCGGCCAGCCAGTACGCGCGCATCGAGGTGATGACCAATCCGTCGGCGGCCTACAGCCCCGAAGGATCGGGCGGCGTGATCAATCTGATCTCGAAGCCCAACGCGCCCCGCGTCGGCCAGACGACGACCGGCTCCCTCCGGGCGAACATCGGCGACAACGGCCGCTACAATTTCGGCGGCAGCATCGCCCATGTGATCGGCGAGACGACCCTGTCGGCCGACATCGGCGTGCGCCACGACATCTTCCTTCAGGAAATCGAGCGCCTCCGCACGCGCCTCGACACCGGCTCCGGCCAGTTCCTGGAGTCGCGCCAGTCCCAGAGCATCGAGGGCGATTCCGACAACGTCTTCGTGCGGCTGGCGGTCGAGCATAACCTCGACGACAAGACCCAGATCACCGGCGACGTCCGCCACGTCGACGTCGACAATTTCGCCGACGCCGTCGAGTTCTTTGAGGCCGACGCCGCCGGCGGCGGCCTCGCGGCGGCTTATGAGCGCAACTCTTACGGCGGCTTCTCGGGCACGTTCCAGGGCGGTTCCGCGCGCGTCCTGCGTCGCTTCAACGACCAGGGCCATGAGTGGTCCAACGAGATCCGCTACGACCGCAACCGGTTCGTCTTCGGCTTCGACACCGAAGTCGACATGCAGATTCCCGCCGCGCCCCTGTCCTTCGAGACGATCGAGAACCGGAACCGCCAGAACCAGATCGGCTTCACCAGCGCCTATGTCCGCCCCATGGCCGACGGCGGCCGTCTGCGCGCGGGCTATGAGCTGCAGGCCGTGAACCTCGAACTCGACAATTTCGTCTCGCGCGGCCCCAGCCCGTCTGCCCAGGTCATCGATCCGGTGGTGTCCAACGAGTTCCACGTCGATCAGCAGGTCCACGCCCTCTACGCCACCTTCGAGCGGCCGTTCGGCGAGAAACTGTCGGGCCAGTTCGGCCTGCGGCTGGAACAGGCCAACATCGATCTCGATCAGGTCACGACCAACATCCAGGCGTCCAACGACTATTTCCGCGCCTATCCGACGATGCACCTGCAGTACACGATCAATGACGGCGAGACCCTGCGCGGCAGCTACAGCCGGCGCATCCAGCGGCCCAACCCGCAGGACCTCAACCCCTTCCTGACCTACCAGGACACCTTCAACTACCGCGCGGGCAACCCGGACCTCCTGCCGCAGGAGACGGACTCGTTCGAACTGACCTGGCAGAAGCGGGTCACGCCGGCCTTCTACCAGGCCACCCTCTATTATCGCGACACCCAGGACGCCTTCACCCCCGTCACGACCGACCTGGGGACCGGCGTCTTCCTGACCCGGCCCGAGAATCTCGGCTCCAGCCGGTCCATGGGGCTGGAGCTGGTCGCCAACGGCCAGCTGCATTCCACCCTGCGCTACAACGCCAGCATCAACGCCTTCCGTCAGGAAATCGACGCCGCCGGCCTGCCCGGCGCGGTCGACAGCGAGGGCGAGAGCGTCTCGGGGCGCCTGACGCTCAACTGGCAGCCGACCGAGAAGGATTTCGTGCAGGTCTCCAGCATCTGGACCGGCGACCAGCTGCTGGCCCAGGGCGTGCGCGAGCAGGCGACGCTGGTCAATTTCGGGTACCGGCACAAGATCAACGACGACTGGTCCTTCCAGGCCACGGTCCGTGACGTCTTCGACGAGTTCGGCTCCACCACCACCCTGACGACCCCGACCTTCACGGACCGCAGCAGTCAGACTTTTGGCGGGCGCGCGGCCTATATCGGCCTGACCTGGACCTTCGGCTCGGGCCAGCGGCGGCAGCCGGAACAGTTCGACTTCTCGGCCCCGACGACCGGCAGCTGATCCGCGGGGCGAGGGGGTCTTGTGTGACCCGATCGCCACACCCAGATTTGCGTCAGCTCAAGGCGTCGCTTCCTGAAAGGGCGTCGATGAGCGCACATTCCGCCTGATCAGGGGATACGCCGTGAATCTCGACCTCTACTCCGACCGCGCCAAACAGGCCGTCCAGTCCGCGCAGAGCCTCGCGCTCGCCCGCCGGCACCAGCAGTTCGCCCCCGAACACCTGCTCAAGGTGCTGCTGGAGGAGCGCGACGGCCTCGCCCGCAATCTGATCACCGCCGCCGGCGGCGACGCCGCCAAGGCCGAGGCCGCGACCGAAACCGCCCTCAAGAAACGCGCCCAGGTCAGCGGCGGCAACGGCCAGATCTATCTGGACGGCGACACCGCCCGCGTCTTCGCCGCCGCCGAGGCCGCCTCGAAAAAGGCCGGCGACGCCTTCGTCACCACCGAACGCCTGCTCAGCGCCATCGCCCGCGAGGGCGGGGTCGCCGCCGAGGTGCTGAAGTCCGTCGGCGCGACCCCCGACAAGCTCGACGCCGCCATCGCCGAGGTGCGCAAGGGCAAGACCGCCGACAGCGCCGGGGCCGAGGACGCCTATGACGCCCTCAAACGCTACGCCCGCGACCTGACCCTGGCCGCCCGCGACGGCAAGATCGACCCGGTCATCGGCCGCGACGAGGAGATCCGCCGCACCATCCAGGTCCTGGCCCGCCGCACCAAGAACAACCCCGTCCTGATCGGCGAGCCCGGCGTCGGCAAGACCGCCATCGTCGAGGGCCTGGCCCTGCGCATCGTCAACGGCGACGTGCCCGAGAGCCTGCGCGACAAGACCGTCATGGCCCTCGACATGGGCTCCCTGATCGCCGGCGCCAAATACCGCGGCGAGTTCGAGGAGCGGCTGAAAGCCGTGCTGGCCGAGGTCACCGCGGCCGAGGGCGGCATCATCCTGTTCATCGACGAGATGCACACCCTGGTCGGCGCCGGCAAGGGCGACGGCGCCATGGACGCCTCCAACCTGCTCAAGCCCGCCCTCGCCCGCGGCGAGCTGCACTGCGTCGGCGCCACCACCCTCGATGAGTACCGCAAACACGTCGAGAAGGACGCGGCGCTGGCCCGCCGCTTCCAGCCGGTCTTCATCGAGGAGCCCAGCGTCGAAGACACCGTCTCCATCCTGCGCGGCATCAAGGAGAAGTATGAGGTCCACCACGGCGTCCGCATCTCCGACAGCGCCATCGTCGCCGCCGCCACCCTGAGCCACCGCTACATCACCGACCGCTTCCTGCCCGACAAGGCCATCGACCTGATCGACGAGGCCGGCAGCCGCGTCCGCATGGCCGTCGATTCCAAGCCCGAGGCGCTGGACGAGATCGACCGCCGCCTGGTCCAGCTGAAGATCGAACGCGAGGCCCTGAAGAAGGAGACCGACAAGGCCTCGGTCGCCCGCCTCGAAAAGCTCGAGGACGAGATCGCCGACCTCGAGGGCCAGTCCGACGACCTCACCGCCCGCTGGAAGTCCGAGAAGGAAAAGGTCGGCCAGGGGGCCCAGCTGCGCGAAACCCTCGACCGGCTGCGCGCCGAACTGGCCGCCGCCCAGCGCGCCGGAGACCTCGGCCGCGCGTCGGAGATCGCCTATGGCCAGATCCCCCAGATCGAGAAACAGCTGGCCGAGGCCGAGGCCGCCGAGACCGACAAGGCCGGCCCCCTGACCCCCGAGGTCGTCGACGCCGAACAGATCGCCCAGGTCGTCTCCCGCTGGACCGGCGTCCCCGTCGACAAGATGCTGGAGGGCGAGCGCGAAAAGCTGCTGGCCATGGAGGACGCCCTGCGTCGCCGCGTGGTCGGCCAGGACGAGGCCCTGACCGCCGTCGCCGACGCCGTCCGCCGCGCCCGCGCCGGCCTCAACGACCCCAACCGCCCGCTGGGCAGCTTCCTCTTCCTCGGCCCCACCGGCGTCGGCAAGACCGAGCTGACCAAGGCCCTGGCCGCCTTCCTGTTCGACGATGAGGCCGCCATCACCCGGATGGACATGTCGGA
>Ga0164290_1001816_pt1 | contig 22755 bp, 22 predicted proteins | sample Micstemetagenome_FD_108782 | JGI IMG/M metagenome (GOLD analysis project Ga0164290, IMG submission 108782) | Contaminated culture microbial community from soil near Moab, Utah, USA - Microcoleus steenstrupii SON62 (Illumina Assembly) | ecosystem: Environmental > Terrestrial > Soil > Soil crust...
ACTTATAAGGATCTGCAGATGGAAGCGGCCACCATTCGATACGACCAGGAATCGCAGATGGTAAAAGCCTATGGGTCGCTTGACTCTACCAATAATCCCCTGAATAAGCCACAGGTGATACAGGGCGAAACAAAATCGGTAAGTGACTCCATTCTATTTAATCTCAAGACAGGGAAAGGTGTTGTCAAAAATACTTTTTTTCAGGAGGGCGAAATTTATGTAAATGCACAGATACTTAAAAAAATAAGCGCCGATGAAGCATTTGCCAGCAAAGCCCGTTTTACAACCTGTAACCTCGATACACCGCATTTTGCCTTTCGTGCCAGCCGCATGAAAATCATCAATAATAAAATGGGTATTTCAAGTGCGGCATTCCCCGAGTTTGAGGGTGTGCCCATGCCCATTGGTATTCCCTTTGGTATTTTTCCTTTGTACCGCGGACCTCAGTCGGGTTTTATAGCGCCCGCTTTTACTGCCAGTGAAGATTTTGGGCTCGGCCTGGAAGGCATTGGCTATTACCATATCTTCAACGATTACCTCGATCTTACTACAAGAGCCAATTTATATTCCTATGGCGGATATATGGTTAATTTTAATTCGAGGTTTTTAAAACGGTATAAGTTTACCAGTAACATCAACCTCACCATACAGAATTCAAGGATATTAAACAGGGGAGGTATTTCAAAAGAGGAGTTTAACAGAACCCGCTCATTCATGATTAACTGGTCGCATACCAGAGATGGCAGGGCCAGACCGGGAACGAGTTTTTCTGCCAATGTAAATTTTGGTAGCACCCGGTTCAATCAGTTATTGCTGAACAACCCGGTACAGAATTTTCAAAACCAGTTAAACTCCTCCATCAGCTATACAAAAGACTGGAGAGGAAAATACAACCTGTCTCTAAATGCCAATCATAGCCAGAATAACAATACCCGTTTGGTAAACCTTAGTCTGCCCACGATGAACTTCAACGTAGTTACTTTTTATCCCTTCCAGAAAAAAGACCAGGTGGGTTCCGGAAAATGGTATGAAAAAATTGGTATTGGTTACAGCGGTAATGTATTGAACCAGTTGTCTTTTTATGATACGGCTTTTAATATCAGGAGAATGCTGGATACATTGCAATGGGGTGCGCAACACAATATACCCATTACACTTTCATTGCCCTCACTGGGCCCTATTACCATTGCGCCCAGCATATCATTTGAAGAGCGCTGGTATGGACAGCGTATTTTCAGGAACTGGAACGATGCTGCCAAAAGAGTGGATACTACCATACAACGCGGTTTTTATACAGCCAGACAGATGGCATTCGGTGTGAGTATGAATACCAGGATATTTGGTACCTATACCCTGAAATCAAAAGATGAAAAAACAATCAGGCATGAAGTAAGACCCAATATCTCATTCAGTTACCGTCCCGATATGGCAGCGAAATATTTTTATGATACACAGGTAGATACAACCGGAAGAAGATTACGTTTCTCGCAGTTTGATGGGGGTGTGATACCCGGCTTCTCCGAAGGCTCATTTGGAGGTATTGGTTTTGGTATTGATAATCTTTTAGAGATGAAACTAAAAGATAAATCAGACAGCACCGGCAAAGCTACCAGAAAGGTAAAACTGATTGATGGTTTTGGTTTTAATTCATCTTACAATTTACTGGCCGACAGTTTTGCACTGGGCAATTTTAATTTTTATGCACGCAGTACCCTTTTTAATAAAATAAATATTACAGCGGGTATGAACCTCGATCCCTATGAAGTAGATGCACAGGGCTATCGCTTGAAACAACTGGCATTTGATGTTAAGAAATTAAAATTCGGACGAATCACCAGCGGTAACCTCGCAGTATCAACTTCTTTCTCCAGCAAGGCCAAAGACGGATCGGATGAGAGTGGTAAAGACATTCCGATAGATCCGTTTATGACACCCGATGAACAGCAAAGACAATTACAGTTTGCACAGGCTAACCCTGCAGAGTTTACTGATTTTAATATTCCATGGAGTGTGAGTCTTTCTTATTCATTAAACTTTACCCGTGTACTGAAACCCGATTTCTCAGGGTTTAAAACAGAAACATTCTCAACCGTAAGTTTTAATGGCGATTTCAGCCTTACCGATAAATGGAAACTGGGAGGTACTGGTGGTTTCGATGTAGGCAACAGAAAGCTGGAACAATTGAGCATGTTTATTACCCGCGAAATGCACTGCTGGCAGTTATCAATCAATGTTGCACCCATCGGTCTGTACCGATCCTTTAATATTACCATCAACCCCAAATCGGGCATACTACGCGATTTGCGTATCAACAGAAGCAGGGTGTTTTCTAATTCGAGATTTTAGGGGAGGATAGTTGATGGATAGACCATAGTCGATGGTCCATAGTATATTGCTATGGACTATGGTCTATTCTCTTCATAATACTTCCACATCAACTTAAACAATTCCTCCTTTAGTGTTGCCGTTGTTTTCCCAATGGATGGTACGGGTGGCAGAAAATGCATTTCAAGATGGTGGGGCATGAGGTAGAAAAACAGATTGGCAGGCAATACTTCTTTGGTGTGAAAAAGTACTGCCGGTAACACGGGTTTGCCTGTGTCTACTGCGAGTTTGAAAGCACCGTCATAAAAAGATTTCAAAGGATCAGTGCTGCGGTTGCGGGTGCCTTCCGGATAAATAACCATATCCAGTCCTATCGATAACATTTTTTTCATTTCCTCATAACTGCGTCTCCTGCTTTCATCACTTTTTCTGTCAACCAGTACACTGCCAAATGTATAGATCCATCCGAAGAGCGGAATTTTGGCAAAGCTTTTTTTGGCGATGGTTTTATTGGCACGTGGCATAAAGGGAGTGCTAACAGGTACATCCATTAAACTATTGTGGTTACAGATAACAACATAATTGGTATTTTTCTCAAAATGTTCCTTCCCTTTTACCCGAAGCGGACAACCAATCAGGTGTAAATAAATCCACATCCACACCCTCGATACATGTCTGTGCCAGCGTGCTTTGGCGGGGTCGTTGAGTAAAAAACAGTAGAGGTAAAAGAGCACTGCCGGAATCATGGTAACAACGAATAACACCAGGGCCCAGAGGGCAAAGATCCTTCCGAAGATCAGTTTCCAGACAGGGGTTTTTGCAGACGGATGTTGATTCATGTAATTAATCGTTTGAAATGTTCCAGTCAATGGGCGAGAGTCCCTGTTTCATCAATAACTCATTGGCCCTGCTAAAAGGTTTGCAACCAAAAAAACCTTTATCGGCACTAAAAGGTGAGGGGTGTGCTGCTTTTAAGACATAGTGTTTTGTCTCATCAATCAGCACCTGTTTGTCTTGTGCAAAACGACCCCACAATAAAAATACGACCCCTTTTTTTTCATCCGATATTTTCCTGATCACTGCATCGGTAAAATCCATCCAGCCAATTTTTGCATGACTGGCGGGTTCATTGGCTCTTACGGTTAATACGGCATTGAGTAATAATACACCCTGCTCTGCCCACTTGCTAAGGTTGCCGGAGTTGGGTATGGGCATGCCAATATCTTTTTGCAGTTCCTTATACATATTTACCAGTGAAGGAGGAGGTTTTACACCATCTGGAACAGAAAAACTTAACCCATGAGCCTGTCCGGCACCATGATAGGGATCCTGCCCCAGTATCACCACTTTTACTTTATGGAATGGGGTAGTAGTAAATGCATTAAAAATAAGTTGCCCGGGCGGATAGATCACAGCACCAGTGGCCCTTTCTGTTTTCAGGTGTGTAACTACCTGTAAAAAATAGGGTTTGGTAAATTCATTTTTTAAAACAGCTTTCCAAGATGCTTCTATCTTCACATCCATAACAGAAAAAGATTGTTGGCGAAAATACAGAAACCATACGTGAATGTGAGGAGAGATTGGTTAGTGGCTGTTAGCTATTAGCTGCTGGCTTTTAGCTTCAGGTAAGAAGGAATTGGTGTAAAATGGATACTCTTTGTTTAGATCGAAATGCTGGCATTCTTCTCTGGCTAACAGCTAACAGCTTTTAGTAATAAGGAATCGGTGTAAAATGGATATTCTTTGTTTACACCGAAATGCTGGCATTCCTTTCCGGCTAATACCCAATAGCTAACAGCTAATAGCCAGAAGCGATCAATAAATCACCGTAACCGTTCCTGAAATATGTTTCTGTTTGCTGTTTTGTTTAATCACATAATAGTAAACACCAACCGGAACAATCTTTCCTTCATTTGAGCGGCCATCCCATACAGGTGTATAACCCTTCGATTTGTAAACAGACTGTCCAATACGGGTAAATATTTCAATCTGCGATTCAGGATAATATTCAATCAGCGGAATGGACCAAAGATCATTAATGCCATCGCCGTTGGGAGAGAAAATATTCGATGGAATTATAATCGCATCTTCAATTGTTACTTCCACCGGATGTGTAGCCGTACAGCCAAAACTATTGGTGCTTTTGATAAAGTATGTGCCGGATTTCAACACCCGCTGCGGATTCATTAATGGTTTACGGGTGGCACTGTCTTCCCAATACGAATAAGTCCAGTTGGAACTTAACGGAACTGTATTCACCAGGTTAATGGTCTGCGGAATACGCACTGTGGCTGGCTGAGTAACCGAAAATTCAGGAACAGGGTTAATGGTAACTTTAGCCACCCTTGTAACGGCACAACCTGCGATGGACCTGAGTTTGACATAATAACTCGTAGTCTGTTTAAAAATAAAATCAGGTGCAATCGGAACAGAAGTTCCTGCATCTTTCCAGTAACTGGGTGTAGCAGTTGCATCACTGCCGGCTACCGGGTTCACTGTAGAGAGTTGTAATTCGCCACAGGCAGTAAAATCATTCGTGATGATGACCGGAGGCGCCGTAACAGAGGTATAAATAGGTTGAATATTGGTACAGCCATATTGATTGGAGCCCTTGATATAAAACAAACCTGTTTTGCCTACGGCTGAAGGATTTGCCAGTGTTTTCGTGGCTTTATCATCTTCCCAATAACTAAATACCAGACCTGGATCACTGCCTTGTGTAATAGCAGGGGCTGTAATATTGATGGTATTGGGTATACACTCGGCCTGGTCGCCCTGCACTTTAATCATCGGATTCTTTCGCACCTGTGCATCAAAAGGTTTTGTATCTGTGCAGCCGGCTTTATTAACGGCTTTGATATAATAAGTGCCAGCCGTAATTATTTTTTTGGGATTGGATACAAAGATCGATTCATTCTCATCCGAAAAATAACTGTATACCATGCCCGGTGTACTGCCCAATGTAAGTGCCGGTACTGTAAGATCAAGTCCGGGTGTTTCACAGGCTTCCATATTTGCTTTGAGTTTGAAATCAAATGGGTCATCCGATTTCATTACAGTGGTATACGATGTATCCAGACAGCCCTGGTTGGGGTACGGAACTATCTCTAATGCCAGACGTGTGCCGGGGGCAGGTGCAGGACTCAGCTTTAGGGTGTTTGATTTTCCCAGCTCCTGTGAAAAATCATCTGTAAACCAACGGTAACCCATAAAACCATAAGGTGCCGTAAGGGTGAGTTTGGGAACATCATTGCACAATACATTTCCTGTAATGGGGGTGGTGCAGTTTTCGTTGATATCGATATAAGCGTATCCAAAATGTCCGCCCAAAGAACAATCATTCACCGTAAACTCCAGACGCAGGGTTTTGCCCGCATAGTTGGGCAGTTTTAATGTAATAGGTGCCCAGTCTTTATAAAAAACATTGGGTCTTGGACCATTGGCCAGTTGAAAGCCGGGTAAATTGGCCGCAGCAATAAATTGAAAAGAGCCACAGTCTTCGTATTTATTATCGGTAACATTAAAAATCTTAACCGCAAACAGTGGTTGTTCGTGAGGTTGGTGTGGAGGGTTCTCCAGAACAACAGCATAATTGTAAATGATACTGTAATCCGAATTTGTTTGCGGTACGGTGAATGTGTAATGAAGTCCGTGTGCATCAGAACCACCTGCTTCCATACCCAGTTTTACAGAATGGCCACTGCCGTTTGGACAAACAACAGGGAAGCCTCCAAAATCGTCGGTTTCTTTGCCATTGATATTGGCATCCAGTATACGGTGATTGGTAGGGTCTGGTGCAACCACATTCATATTAATGGTTCCGTCTCTTTCAATACGTCCTTTTAAGGTTTGCCAGTTTTCAAAACTTCCTTTTTCAAAACCAATATTGGGCGGACATTGACCCATAGCGTTTTGTACCCCCATGCAAACGAGCAGGAGCAGAAAAGCCGGCAGACTTCTGTATCTAATAATGCTAAAACTGTTTACTCCTTTCATGGATCATTTACTTGAAACAGATACGTGTAAACAGACAATAAAGCCTGTTTATTGGTTGCATAGGATGGATTTCTTTGCAGGTTTTAGAAGAAGCAGTGCAGGATGAGATGAAAATTAAGAAAAAAACAGATATAAGAGTGAAAAAATGGATATCTGGATTAAAACCTTTTTATAACTGTTAATCAGGTCAGGTGGAACAGCTATTCCTTTTCCACAGGGTTATCAAAGTACAAATTCTTATGGGGGGAGAGGGGAATCTTCAAAAAAGCAGACCCTGCATTTACTTTGATTTTTAATTAAATGGAACACGGATGGTCATGATTTTTATGATCTATCATGATGAATACTAAAATCATGATCATCTGTGTTCTATTACTTTTCCTTTACCTCCCCGATGAAATCGGGATGCTCTATTCCCTGAGCTATCTAAAAAGGAAAAGCCCCACATTTCTGTGAGGCTTTGTGAACCGGATTGTCCCGATATTATCGGGGGAACCAATGACCTTCCCGATGAAATCGGGATGCTCTATCCCCTGAACTACCTAAAAGGAAAAGCCCCACATTTCTGTGAGGCTTTGTGAACCGAGGTTGGGAATTTTCGAACCGCTTTATTTCAGATATAATGCTTTTAGCTGGTATTAATTAGGAACACGATAATGCTAGCCCCGAAAATGCTCAAATCTTATTTGCTATACAGAAACGAAAAGTGATGTTTAGTGAGCAGAAAAAATAACTGGCAGGAAACTTAACATTTATGGGGCTCGAAGTAACGAGAAGTCCTCATTCAGATTCTTATGCCGTATTAAAAAAAAAAACCTAAATTTACCATTCCCCCCTTTTTGGCAAACCTGCCGACCAATATCCTGTGTTAACACACCTCATTTCCTTATCAAAACGAAGTGCATGGCAGCAAAGGAAACTATGCAAGTAAGCATTTATCTTATTGATCAATCGCTTTTCAAGGAAGAAACATATGATGAGATCGTCGAACTTATTATGTCCCGTACAAAGGATGATCGATATGATGAAGAACTGGATATTGCCAAATTTGCGGGGTATTCATTGCGTTTGTACAGAGCTAGGAATGAAAACCCGCCAGCTTGGCGTTCATTCCTCGGCCCGATACTGCGTCCAGATTCCTTTATTAGGTCTTACATCAACGTATCACATGCTTTCATTCTTTTTGTTGGGTACAAACAAAGAATTTTTGCGATCTGTGGCGGTTTCGCTTCCCAGGAGATCGATCGGTTTGCTGACCAGACATTCGGAATTGAAATCCTGACTAGACTGATTGAAAAAAACAGCAAGGTTATCAAATACATTCAGAACAGGGGTGTTACCGGGGCCGTGATTGGACAGAGCAGATTTTACCGCGGCGATCAAAGGCTTTCGGACGATACTCAATTCGGTATTATTTATAAAGAGGTGAAAGCAGACCTTGATAAAAAAATCCTAACTACGTTTTTTGGTTTCAACGAGCTGGAATTAAAGAGGAATACTTCGGGCTGCCTTGCTAAAACTTCATTCAAAATCAGCAAGACAATCGACTTTCCCACGTTTTTGAAAATTGTAGCAAAGCTGGATGAGATCATAGACAAGAAAGCCAATTTCTCCATCAACCACGTTGAACTAATCTCAAAAAAGAAGAAAACCAATACTGCGACGATCGCATATCTCAACGAGGCATTAATTTTGCTGTTGTACAATAATTACCAGGCTGGTATCTTATCCGATTTTGATTTTTGCCATAAGGATTTTGAAAAGTTTCTGACTGCTTCTACATTCATTTCCCCCAATTCGGAAAGCCCTGTTGAGTTTGATAACCCAATGTCCTTCGATGAAATACTGAAGAGTTTGAATAAAGCCGGGAGGCTGCTGCATGATACCGAACTCCATTTCAAGTATTCGCTTCTCGAGAATTATTTATATAGCAGGGATGAGGCTGGAGAGACCTTAACGGGTGGAAACCTCTTTGAACACCTTCACGGAGAGATCACGTACAACGAACAGACCTATTTTTTGATTGACGGGGATTGGTATAGGATAAAACCTGATTTTATTGAAATGCTCAATTTAGAATGCAAAGAAATGATTGCTCAGTGCCTTGATGAAACACTTCTGACAGAACCTTTTTCCGTTCACAGCTTAGAGCGGGACTACAACGAAGATTTTATCGGGAGCGACAAAACCTACGTATTCGATACGATCACACCTGAGAATATTGAGTTTTGCGACATAATGAAATTCGATGATACCTTTGTTCATCTCATCCATGTAAAAAAAGGGTTTGACAACAGGATCCGTGACCTTGCTTCACAGGTGTTGATGGCTGCACGACGGATCAGTCAGGATAAGACGGCTGGTTATGTGTATGTAAAGCAGATTGAAGAAGCCGTCAAGCGTGGAGCAAAAAGCAAAAGCCCTTTTATGCAAAAAATGGCAACTCAGGTTTTTAATCCACGCGGATTAAAAACTGTATTTGAGAAAAAACTTAATAAAAATATTTGCTTTTGTCTTGCATTCGCTGATACTGCAGGAGCAGCCCGCAGCCTCAAAAGGAATGTCGAACTTTTCAAATCCAACATCGCTAAATATTCCATTTTGGAATTACGCAAAGAGATACGGAGTATGGGTTTCGATTTTAAAATCATTCAGTTAAATACAAAGTAGTTCTATGGAAATGTGCTTTCTACATTTTGGAGAATATAAAGGGTTACAGAAAATTGAAGTAAACATTTGTAAGCAATTTCGTTATGCATTTTGTAATGAAATAATGTACTGTTTGTAACTATTAAAAGAATTTTAAAATAGCAGATACTTTCACAATCAAAATTTATCCAGAGTGATAAGAAATAAACTCTGGTAGATTTTGTTCCAGAAATGAATGCTTCTCGCGCTGTACCGATAATCGTTTTATGCTTGGGGATCGCAATTAGCTTGTAATCATTGAGCAGATTTTTCGATTCTTTTTCACATGTTCCAGAATAAGTTTCATAGAGATAGTTGTGTAAAGAATTCAGTGCGTTTATTTATAAGACAGGAAGATTCACAATTTGTTCAAGCCTGTGAATTTCTTTGGTTCCGGCGATGGGAAATGAGAACCAATACCTGTCTTCGGGATCATTGTCTGATACAATATGCAACAGGTTTGAGATAAAATAGGAGAATGATAAATTTTCTAATTGATATCTCAAATAACAACGTCCGTTTCTGTTATTGACAGGAGGATGTAGACCTTCAGTAGTTTCCCAATACCTAATAAAATTGGTTGGTCCTAAAGAAATATGGTTTATAAGGCCGTTTGAATTAGTTAATGCTTCATCAACCCTTTTGGCCGTAAACGTATCATTGTAGTTGTAAACAAATACACCTATAAACTTTTTTCGTTGCCCTGGTAATTCTCTGAAACCATGAAAATCTCTTAATCTGTTTAATTTTGTAATGATATTATTTAATGCATTTGCGGACTCTGCTGAATAGTTTATGATACTTGCCTTTACTTCAATTACCGCACGTACACTTGATTCAGTTAAGATCACAAAATCACCTTCTCTGAATATATCGGGTGTTTTGTCTTCATAAATTATTATGTCCAGTTGTGTTGATATTCTTCCTTCAGTTCCGCGTAAATGATCGTTGTTACCCAATATAAATCCTGTACCGATTTTCAGATTAGCAGGAAGAAATTGAGCAATCACTTTTCGCAAAATAGCTTCTTTATATCCCCCCTCAGCACCCCAGTTTGCATCTCCAATTAAATGACGAACACGGTTCTGTGTAACGTTTAGTTCTTGCGTAATAGATTCTTGGAAAAGACGAATATTCTGATGGGACATTACGGTTGTTTTTGAATTGCCAAAATAATAAAAAATAGTAGTGTAAAAACAGGAGCCTTTCAATTGGCTTTGATCTTGATTAGATCTTAAAGAAACCTATATTATTTGCGATACTGAACAAAAGGTAAGTGTGATTTGTGAGAGTAATTATTATTTTACCTCTTTGGGGGAGCAGCTTTGGGTGCTGCACCAAGATGAATAGGCTTCGATTGTAGGAGAGCTAAGATGTATCTAATCCTTGTATTTTTCTTGACAATACCCCTTACCAACCGGAGGGGGTTTGACAAGGAAAATGTATCTCAAAAGTATCTACTCCCGGCTATCTTTTAACGAGTTTGAGACTCATGTTCAAGTTTCGCAACAACATTTTCAATTAATCTCCGGATATCAAGTTTGATCTGGTAGAAATTATCCTGAATATCCTGTTGTGAAATACTATAAACAGGCGGGATTTCCTTAAAGTCTCTCATCTCCCTGTTGATTGCCTCGGTATCCTGTAGGATTTCTGCGTGAAACATTTTCAGCTTAATCTTATCATCAGGATTATCTGCTACCATTCCTACAAATTCACCGGAGGAGAGGGTGGCAATTTTGGAGGCGGGTATGGCATTATCCATTTGCCAGGATTTGCTAATGCTGGTATCATTACTATTGATACTCATACTTTGTCGCAACTGGACAATCTTACCAAACCGTTCTGATAATAATCGAGCGGTTTCTCCGGTTACCTGACCTGAAATTATATTCCCGCAAATATTGGTGATTACATCAGCCTGATCTTTACCATAATCCTTCTTTAGCTGAGAAAAATCCTGAGCGGCAAGTATGGTGGCTACTTTGTTACTCCTGGCAGTTGCGATATGCCCATCAATGTCATTGAAAAAGATGGTAGGGAATTCGTCAAAAACCAAGGCACTTTTGAGCTTATCCTTTCTGTTTACGATTTTAATGAGGCGGGAGGCGTAGAGGGAGAGGACGGCTCCATAAATGGAACGCTTGTCGGGGTTGTTGCCCACGCAGACGATTTTTGGTTGCCAGGGCGAATTGATATCGAGGGTGAAGTCATTACCAGAGAGCACCCAGTAAAGTTGGGGGGAGGCAAGTCTGGCCATTCCGATTTTGGCGGAAGCTACCTGACCTTCTAATTGTTCCATTGCATCGTTTTGGAATGCCGTGATAAAGGGATTGACAAATACTTCAATTTCCGGTTCAGCATTTAGAACAGGGAACAGTGTATCATATTCCACCTGCATTAGTTCAATCACATGGGGTAGGGTACAGTATACTCCATCTTCATACTTTCTTAAAAACCAGATAATGGCTGTTACAAAGTTGATCGGAGATTCTACAAAGAAATCTCCCTGTTTTTTAATCCATTGGGTATTGAGGCCCAGTAAAATTGTTCTGGCTGATTCAGTGGCATCGGTGATATCAAACATGGAATCTGGATCCAAGGGGTTGCATCTGTGCGAGCAGGCGAGGTTATCAAAATTGATGGCGTAGAATGCAGGTGGCGTTTTATACGCTGAGGTGTTTTGTAACAACCAGTTATAAGCAGCTTTTGACAAGTCATCATATTTAAAGTCGTAAATGAACATGGTGTACCCCTTCGAGATCAACTGGCGAATAATGGGAAGGATCACAAACCATGATTTACCTGCACCCGGACTGCCTGTTACCAAAAGTCCACGGAAAGGATTGGGGAAGGATATTGTGGATTTACGAACTTTATTTTTTAACCGGTATTGTGCAGTGAAGTTGATTGAATATTCATTGACATGCGGAACCTCTTCCTGCGGAAATGTTTCATTTTCTTCATTAAAAATATCCTGCTTCAAATTGTCAAAGAGCAAGCGGCTCAACCGGGCACCTGTAAATACCAATAAACCAAATCCAGTGCTACAGGTAAGGATATAAGAGGCGGCAATAGTAACCATACTCAAATTTGATAAGAGAAGAAAGTTGCTGAGGTAGAACAACAGTAAGCCACAAATAATCCACCTGATAATTGCACTTAATTTGTACTCCTGGTCTTTTTTACCTTTTGCTCCCAGAAAGGAAATGAGTAAGAGAACTAAGATAAGCGACTTGATTTTCAGGGTGCTTTCGAACACCCTTGTTTTTGCGATGGACTGTAACACATGGTCTGATAAATAGGAACGCACACCACAATTTGCAAAGGCAGCATAACAACTGTAATAAAAATGCATCAGCAGAAGGCCAACGGAAAGCCACCTGCTTAAGTCCACTATTTTTCGCAAACCCTGTTCATTCTCACCTGTTCCCATTGCTCAATAGATTTACTTATATGCCTCTTTGTTTTTTTCGTTTCTTTTTCTTTAGTTGGAAGGGGATATGCTGAGTTCCAGGTTCTGTCTGAAGTAGGTCATTGACCAGGCCTTCCATTTGTTGCGCACTTTTCTCTGCATTTTTTTGTTCTGTATGGATCAACTTTATGACTTTTTGTTTCTCTGTTTTCAGTTTTTTAGCCAAGCCTACTATACTATATTCTTTGCCTAATTCTGAGCCATTGAAAACACTTCTGTTTTTATGGTCGACAAATGTGATACCGTAGATTCTTCCTTCTGCATTTTGTCGCAGAACCGTTTGGACGGATTGGCTGCTTAGAAATTGGATCATTTTGTCAAGGGATGTAGGTCTCTGCATCAGGCAATTGTCAAGGCTGTTTTTGAGCTGCAGTTTTAAAACATCCCGATTGGTTTCATTGAGGGTAAAACGATTCTCCAGATAGGCGAGGGTAGGTTTGCCCGCAATGGAGCTGGCTTTTATGGGTATTCCGATGGCTTGCCCGTCTTTATCGATCATCCGGTACAGAAGGCCATTTTTTCGGTGTGTAAAGCTCCCTTCCTTGCCCCGATCTGCTTTTACACCGAACTTGGACAATATCGCGTTGAACTGCGCCAGCGAAACATAATTATAAAGATTGATGGTCTGCTTCAGCACATTGGCTATACTTCGTTTGGTTTCTGATTTGCCATATTCCAACCTGTTTTGAATGGGAGCAGCCAAGGCCAGTTCATTTGACGTTGTCCTCGCCTTTATGAGCCCATGTTTTTCCTCTACCAGTTTGCGTGCCATTTCTGATTGATTACGTCCTATGTTGTGGGTATTGATCCGAGTACCATCTCCCCGTATTGTTGTTGCGACAATATGGAGGTGAGGATGTCCTGCATCTTTATGCTGGTAAACGAGATAGGGTTGGTCGCCAAATCCGATTCGTTCCATGTAATCCTGTGCGATTGAATTTAACTTGTCGACTGGAAAATTTTCAGATGGCGAAAAATTCAGGGACACATGCATTGTTTTTGTAGTGGCGCGTTCATTCAATTTATTCCTTTGATTGAACCAATCAAGTTTATGGTAAAAATTCATGGCTGTGATCGGTAATAAAAAATTGTTTTCTGCAACGCAGATGGCTACCCCTTTTTGAACTTTGTGTTCATTGTAGTTCAGTGTTTCACTAATTGAAGCCGGGAATGTTATCCTTGCAACCATTGGTCTGACCATTTTTGAATTTCAGTACAAAGTTTTACTGTCACTGATAAAACATCCTGCCTTGTCTTTTCATAAACTGTAACCCAGACACGGAATTCAGGGATTTTATCCAGCGTATGTAGCTTATGGACTGCCTGGTTCAAATTATGGCCGATGTGATTGATTTCTTTTCGCAGTATGATCAATTCTGCGGAAAGCTCATCCATTGATGTGTTTCTGGTTTTGACGGTTACGGCTTTGTGAAGGGCAAGTTTGCGTAAGTAATTACTGTTTGTTTTCTCAGTGGTCTTTTGGCGGTTTTTGACCAGGGTTGAAAACTCATCCTCATTCATGCGAAGTGTAATGATCTTGTTTCGAATCATTCGTTTTTCCTTGTCCATCACTTTTGTTTTCAGTCAATCACAACACGAACGAGTTCCGAGTGAGTGTCAAATGATCCCAAACGTATTACGTTTGTACATCTTGCAGCCGGCGATAAGTCGGCTACCATGCGGAAACACCCGGCGACCTTTTTTCAGGTTCTATCGGAATTACAATGTAAATGTAGAAAGGGTAGAAATATCCTGCGCGGCTTGCCTTTATTTTAGGCAAGTGAGTGTAAATAAAGATCGGCGATTGTGAAGCTAAATACAACTTATAGAATCTAAAAAGCAATCACATAGCCATTCTGGCAATCTCTTGCTTCTGCGAGTGCTTCAGGGTAAGTAACAAAGGACTTTATATTACCCTTTTCATCCACAACAAATTGCGGTTCGTGGAACCGTTCTATGACATAAAATGGTCCATCTTGTGGCGGGTCATTCGGATCGACTTCCATGGTCATGAATAATAGGTTTTGCATGGCTTAGGTTTTGGAAGTAGTGATGGGAATTGGATTAGAAGAGAACTGTTTTAAATTCAAGAAAAAGCCACGGTAAAATGTCATTCCTTCCCTGAATAAATTCCACAGAAGAGATGAACCCAAAGCACTTATAGAGTTGTTGATAAACAGATCCTGTTTGGCAAGTGCTTCGCTCATCGAACAACTGGGCTGATCATCTTCTTGCACGTCGTTCAATTGTTTGCGGAAAAGTTTGGTTACAGTAGGCAAAGAGCTTACTGTTTCGTACATCTGTGAAGCGGGTTGCTTTACCGGATATACAGTAGAAAAAATAACCTGTCCTGTCTGTTGCGCATTGCCAAAATCCCTCCAGTAAATGAGCTTATATGGGCCGTTGTTCTGCCTTTCCAGTTTAGATAATACAGTAGCAATTGTAAACCTTGCCTTCACTGTATCGACACAGGAAATGGTGCTGTTGGCAAACAATTCCTCTTTCAGATTGGGTAGCCAATCATATTTGGAGGCTACACTTTTCCAGTTACTGCCAAAGAACCGGTTGACCCTCGCAATCAAAGCTGCGGACTTGTGCATCCCCAATTCAGCCTTAGAAAATAGCTGCCTACCGAGGTTGGCTTTTGTTATCACATCATCATCGAATAACCGCACGTATAAACCGGGGTGACCAAGTGCGATCAGTGAATGACTCATCCGCGCCAGTGCGGTCAATACCTGGCTTCCGGTTCCACCCGCGCCAATAAGATTTACCGTTACTGGATTAGTGGGGTTCAGCAGGTAGTTGTCCGTAAAATGCACGACAGTTTTTTGGGCAATCATGCGATCAGTTTTTTAAGGGTGAGTGAATGTTTTAGAAGACAACTAACAGGAAATTTTCTGCGCGAATCTTTCAGGGATTGCCAGAGCTGAATGATGTTGCCTTTTACCGGGCTTTTACCACCCAGGACATGGGAGAACCTGGAATTGAAAAAATACTCTTCCCATTTGCTCATAAATGCTTCCAAGTGGGTATGTGGGTCAATATCGATATCCACCGTTCCCATACAGACATTACCATCGTCATGTACATTGAAAAATGGAGCCTTAAAAAGCGTAGTTTTTAAGGTCGGCGTTTCATTTTTCGTAAGCGCAAACACAGTTACACCGGTGCGGGATGCTTTCCATAGCATCGGTGGTACCGGGTATTCGCCATCCGGTATTTTTAAGTCCGGTGTAAATGCTAAAAAATGCGTTATGGCAGGCGTGTACCAGATTGCAAATCCGTTGGTACCCTGACGCGTGTACAAGAGTTTAGCAGGCATTAACTCACGGCATTGCAGGTAACTATCCGATAATTCTGACGAAGTCTGTAAGGTGGCCGCCAGTTGCCGGCTTTCCTGCAAGGACAGTGGATGTGGGTTGACCATCTTTCCAGCATCGTTGAAGTCATAGGCTTCCACATAATAATCCGGTGCTTCTTCTACCGATCGGTAAACTACCAGTCCCTTGTAAGGATGGTGCATGTTTGTAAAATCAGTCGTGATGTTTTTCATAATTAAAACGATATAAGACGGCGCAGAGTTCGTCCATCAGGGTGAGTAATTTGTTCTCAAATGGAAATGCGTGCGTAACCGAAGTTTGCTTCCTGTCAAAATATTGAACTGATACCGGTACTTCAAATTCTAAGCGTTCCTGCAAGTCGCAATTCACGTATTCCACCAGGTGGTCGTGGATCCAGCAATGGTCGTCCCAGAAAAAGCTAAAATAATGATCAGGATATCCTCGTTCACCTTCCTCTTCTTCCAGGTGTTCACAATGAATATTTTTGTGAAAACTTCTGTTTGGGAACTCTTGGTAAAGCGAATAAAATTTCCGAGCAACCACCTTTAATCTTCTTTCAGTATTGCCAAAGGGTTTAAATGCATTCAGCCTTTTTTTAAATGCAGCCAAATGGGAAGAATTAAGCACCGCTTTTTCAAGAATGCTGATCTTTTTATGCATAGCTTTTAAATCGGTACGATAGCGGTTGTACTCTGCTTCTTCCAGTTCATTGTCTGCATTGGTTGCCCACTCCGTTATTGCCTCATAGCATCCACTCAGGTAATCGTTTTCACATAGCAAAGGCAACCGGACATGTTGGTTGAGATAACCAAATACTGAAAGCACAAGATCAAAGCAGCCTTTGTTCTTATCACGGTGCAATTCATCCAGTGCGTTTAACGGCACATAAAACAGGTCGTAATCTTTGTGCAGTGACTTAATGGTGGCAAGTGTAGTCTTATTCCTGTTCTCCGTGATCAACAGGTATAGCGAAGAATCAATGGTTCCCAGTTCTTTTTTTAAGAAGCGGTAAGCAACCGCAATGTTCATTGGGAAAGAAAGATCAGGGTCGTTTATAAAATTAATTTTATGCAAGGTGCATAAATGTTTTACGGAAGCAAAAAACATCTTTTCAATCTTTTCCCAATTCTGAGCGTTGGAGGTCTTATTGAATGTTATCGGTAAGAACTGCTGCCTTAAAAAATCAGGGGCAACTGGTCCACAGGTACCGCACGCAATTTTGCTTTTTTTACTGCGTCTGAGTCCGGCAATTTGTTTACCCTTTCTGCGAACTGCCCGATCTGTGCTAACTGCTGGCATAACGAATGATTTTTAACGGGTTTTACAAATCTTATTTTACATCTTTTATTCATGGTTATCCTTTTGTGCCAAGCATTGCCTGGAAGATGTATTCCACCCTGTCATTTTTGATTTCCGGTCCTTCGATCTTGGCGGTGGTTAATTCAGGGTAAGTCTGTGCGTACATATTCAGCACCGCTTCTGGTTGCATGGTTATCGAAGGATCTGAAAGAACCAGTTTAGAACCCTGCTGGTCGTAAAGAAAAACACGAGGTAAAGTATTACTGATTAACATGGATAATAGTTTTAGCGGTATATAAATTATGCGTTGTATTCATCCTCATAATTGTCATCGTTCTCTTCGAGGATCTCCTCATCGTTGTCTTCGTTGTTATCATCATCTACATCAGTATTGCCTTCGTTTTCCTCGGTTGTATCTTCTTCGCTGCCTTTGATTACAGTTTCATCAGCAAACAAGGAAAGTGATGAATGCTGTCCCCGCAGTTCCTGGCTTTTCTTCTTGATCTCCGTTTCAAATTCAGGGAATTGCTTCAGGTCTGGTAACTGCCCGATGGCCTCACCGATCTTTTTCAACTTCACTAAGTCATCCACTTTTTTCATCTGTTCGTCAAACTTTTTCCGTTTCCCATCCTTGTCTTTTTTCTGCGTATCCTGTTTGTCTTTTTCGATACGTGATTCTTTATTGGCTTTATCCAGTGCTTCGACATGCTGCTGCATGTTTACCAGGAGTGATTGGGTAGTCTGAACCGGTTGGCTAATTGCTTGGAAAAATCCGTTGTCAAGGTCACTATCACTACCCTTTAATACAAGTGGCGGAATCAGTTTCGCTGATTTATCCTTGATATGTGACGTGTCCAATAAGAGCGATACAATCAGTTCACCATTTTCCTGTGGCTGGATATTCATTCGTAGGTTGCCGGTTACATTTAGTAGCTTGATCCGGGAAAAGAAATTCGTTTGCATATTAATTGATTAAACGGTGAGTAATTGTTTTGCGATATAGATGGCATAATTGGTAATATGCCGCTGCCATACACCCTGGGTTGGAGACCATCTGAACCCATTTAATTTCAGTTTTTTTCGCATTTCCTCCGGTGGAATAGAATTGAATAAAATCTGCACACGGTTGGCTTCAACATTAATGACGATTGTAGAGTCGCCAATGCGTATTTCTTTTGTTTCAAGCGCCTGTATCTTTTGAAGTTGTACTATGCGATCTTTAATCCTCCTGATCTCCGCAGAATTGTTGGAAAACTTGTAATGTGGAAATCCGAAGTTGTTGGGGCAGTTTAATTCTCCCCACATTCCTTCTGTGGCCATTTCGAGTTTGAGAAACCCTTCTTTATCTTTTTTTCGCAGGCACTGATTGGCTGCTTTCATAAAGTCCTGGCTCTTTTGAAGTGAAGCGAGCTTATCCTTCAACTTGGCCAGTGCTTCAGGATCATCAGATGAAATTGCATCATTCGACTCTATGGTTTCTGCTTTATCGTGGTAATATTTTGCCTTGTCCTCTGCTTCAAATGCTTTGCCAAATGTGTTGTGGATCTTGTTTCGGTAATTCCGGTCTGATTTTTCGCTGTGGTGTCCGACAAGTATCGGCTGACCCATGGGGACTATAGAAGCCATCTTACTGGCCTTTTCAAATAAAGAATCAGAAAGCTCTTCATTTTTCTTCGCCTGCTTCTTTGCATGGTCAATCCTGTTTGCCTTTCTTTCGTGGAAATTATGTTTCATATTAAATGACTTTATTTTTTAGATAATTTTAGTGAAAAGGGTAGCCTTCTTAAAAGCAGCCCTTTGTTTCTTAGCTGATCTCCTGTTTACCTGCTGCAAAACTCGTACAGAGGTTAAATGTTGTTTGTCCGCGCTGCTGGGCAAGTCCGCCATAAAGCAATGATTTCATCTTAGCGGTGTTATCCTTGTATTTGCGAACGTTCTGAAAATAGCCGGTAATGGCATTGTACAGACCAAACAGCGTTCCACGGGTAGTATCCATCTGCTGCGCATCACTTTCCATGGCATACTGGAAGGCTGCATCACACATATTCTGATAGTAAGTTGAACATTCGTCCGTTCTTCCCTGTTGGAGCGCCATAAGCGCTTCACGGTTTGGCACAAGGGCAAACTGAATCAACTGTTTCATTTCTGCATCAGACACGGTGATCTTCGCCCACTGGTTAAATACCTCCTGCATTTTTTCAGAAATATTACCTGTAATGCCCATCAACCTGTGTGCCTGTTCCAGCCTGTCTTTTGCATTGGCGGTGTGCCTGATCTTTACTGAATTGATTTGATTTGACAAGGCAGCATTAAGGGTATTGTTACAAACGATCCTGACAGGTGTAAATGCTGCCATGATGCTTCCATAGCCATCGTGTGATGTGGTCAGGAAGATGTATTTTTCAATACAATCATCATTACCCACTTTGATGTAACCTGGCAACTTGGCCGTGATAAATATCCTTTCGCCTTTTCCCAATGCGCCTGCGGTTTCGTAAAGAATACCATCCCCACCGATGATCGAATCGAAGAATGAGAAGGCATCAACATTCTGTACTACCTCGTAATCCTTTCCAACCACACCGAGCACCTCTTCGGTATCTATACGTATGGTAGCGTGGTGATCAGGCACTCCCAGTTCGGGAATCTTAATGCCGGTTTCTTCATCTGCCTCCTGGTTTTCGTTATCGTAAGTGAAGAGGGCTCTTTTTTCTACTTTATAGTCAAGCCCTGCAAACTGAAGCGCTTCCTTACTGGTAGGATAATCTTCAATCACCTGCCCTAATCCATGCCAGGGCGTTTCCTTTACTGAAAAGAAGCTGTGCTTTCCAGTGTTTTCATTAAAATTGATTTCGTGTGACATTTGCGAAGTGTTTTTGGGTGATTAAAATGGCAGGTCTGCAACCGGTTCAGTAATCAAAGAAGTCTCCGCTTCAATCACTGCTTCCGCTTTTTTGGAATGGATCAGATCGATCTTATCCGCGTTGAAATTGATACTTGCCTTTGCATTGCCATTCATGTCGATGTAAGCATTGCACGATAAGCGACCAGTAACTGTCACGATCGCGCCTTTTTTTAATATTTTAAGGATTCCGGTACTCATCCACCAGGCGACATTGATGAATGTGACGAACTCCTTTACCTCGTTTGTTCCTTTTACTTTGTAGCGGTCATTAACAGCAATGGAGAAATTGACGACTTCTTTGTCGCCTTTTACTGTGTTGATTTTTGCATCGGCTGTGATCCTTCCTGTGATTTGCATAAAATGTTTTTTAATTAAAAAAATGTAATGGAGATTTTTTATCAATCCCCTCTCAATACCAATGGAGGGGTTGATAAGAAATCGACAGGATCAGATTTTACCCTCGTCTGCAAAAGAGTAATAAGTGTCTTTGGAGATGATCATGTGATCCATAATTTTAATCTCAAGCAACATTCCTGCCTTACATATATTTTCTGTAAACAAAAGGTCATTTGCGCTAGGATTTACCCTGCCGGATGGGTGATTATGGGCAAGTATAATGCGATTGGCATTAAGTTTAATAGCTGGTAGAAAAACAATCTTGGGGTCTACAATAGTGCTGGTAGTTCCGCCCATTGAAATGTCGAGAAGTCCGAGAACATTACAGGCGGTATTTAAGAAAATCGCTTTTGCATTTTCTATCAATTCAATCTTGTCATGGTTCCAATGTTGCAATAAAAATTCAAAAACATCATTTGAGGATCTTAATAAAGGTCTTTGTGTTGCTTTAATTTTTGATCTGTAAACCAATTCGATTTCACTTACCATGTTCCAATTATTTTCTGAGGGTTGCATACAATATTTTTTTTGTTAATAAGTAGGGAGCGCATCCCCTGTTTAAGGCTGTGCAGGGGATGTGCTCTCTACTGGTTGTAGCAATGAGCGATTTGAAATAGGGTAAGAGATATCAGGGAACAGAACCATGAACGGAGCGTCGCAACGGATGATGTCATCAGGTTACGATTGCTTGTGAGCCACCATACATAACAAAATCTGTATAGCTCAATGATTGGCAATCGAGTTTATACAATTTTTGAGGCGAAAATCCGATTCGCCACTTGTCGAGGAAATTATCAAATTTTAATTGGGCCCGACGGGGCAATACTATTTGGTGGGAAAAGACTACTTTAAAATCCCAGTCAAATCCCATGAACTGTATAAAATTTTCAGCGATTTTTCTTCTTCGGAGAAGTTCCCAATGATCATCATAAGCTGAAGGTTTTAATTCCACCAGCGTAGCTTTACCAGTGTAGATATTCCGTACTAGAAAATCGGGTGTATATGTTTTTAGGCCACCTTTTATTCCTTCTGGCGCTTCATCCAGATTGTAATAAATGGATAAATCTTCCCGCAACCAGCAATGGGATTCTTCAACTGAAAGGATGTAGCGCAACTCCAGTATGGAATCAAGCCATTCACCTTGATATAAACAGGCGATCGAATTTTGATGGTAGGTAAATTTTGCCATGGTGTTGTTATTTTTCAGGTAACCATCCACGCATGAGAAATTCCATTTCTGCATTTGATTTGTGTGCAGTTAAATGTGGGTTACCGGTTATTCTTTTGTAGTATTCTTCATACCACTTAAATCTGTCTTTCACTGCGAGTTGCAGACAGTCATGGTAATGGGTTAGTTGTCCTGCTGATAGGATTATCTCGTCATCAAAAATGACTTTATACTGCCAATCAAGTTTCAGCGTTCGGATGTAATTGTTTGCGACCATTTGGTGCAATGCCAGGGAAGACTCGTCTTCAAATGCCCGTGGTTTGATTTCAACAAGGGTGGCTTTTTTTGTTTCGTAATTGCGGATCAAGAAATCGGGTGTGTATCTCCGATAGGCAAATTTTGGGAAATGCGTCAACTGACCTGAACCGGGATGGAAATACAGTGAAAGAGGGGAACGAATCAAGGCATGGTCTTCTAAAACTGAAATTGCAAAACGTAGTTCTGTCAGAGAGTCAAACCGGCAACCCCAACCTTTGAGAGGTTGGGGGGTGCGGTAGGTGAATTTAATGGAGCCAGTTTTCATAAGCATGTATTTGGGGTCAACGGTCGAGGTTAAGGATGTTGGCGGCTTTGATTTCGGTTACGTAGCGTTTGTGACCCTCATGATCAAGGAACGTGCGGTATTGGATCTCTCCCTCTACCATTACATGGCTTCCCTTAATGAATTGACCAGGTAGGGTTTCTGCCAGTTTGTTCCAGGCATTGATGTCATGCCATGTTGTTTTTTTTGAACTGGTACCATCTTCATTTTTAAGGAAGAAGTCAGTAGCTAATCGTAAACGACCCAATATCCTACCTGTAATGGTCAAATGTATCTCGGGGTCGTTGCCGAGATAGCCGATCAACTGAACGAAGTTTTTTGTTTTCATGATGTGTGATTTGAATTGCAAAACTTGAATTTCAAAATGAGGTAAACCGTATTTATCCATATCCGTTTCGTATAATATCCGTATCTGATACGGATATTTGATTAGATTTATGAATGGAAACAGACGCCTTACAACCCAAACGATACTGTCTTTATGTTGGCTGTGGCAAAGCACTTGATCCTAAAATGCGTAAGGATGCCAAGTTCTGTAATGAGCAATGCAAAGCAGCC
>Ga0164290_1001817_pt1 | contig 22743 bp, 21 predicted proteins | sample Micstemetagenome_FD_108782 | JGI IMG/M metagenome (GOLD analysis project Ga0164290, IMG submission 108782) | Contaminated culture microbial community from soil near Moab, Utah, USA - Microcoleus steenstrupii SON62 (Illumina Assembly) | ecosystem: Environmental > Terrestrial > Soil > Soil crust...
ACCCCTTGTTGCAGGAAGCGGTCGTGCTTCCAGGGCGGATGATCTGGGCGGCGGCTCGTGATAGACAGGAGTCAAATCCGATGATTTTCCGATTTGGGAGGGTGGCGGCGAGTGGCATCGGCGGCGGCGCTGGCAGACAAGCAAGGCATCCGGCTCGGCTCCGTCGAAATACGGCCGGGCACGCGCGAGGTGATCGGGCCCAATGGCACCGAGGTCATCGAACCGCGCGTCATGCAGGTGCTGGTCGTCCTCACCGAGGCGAACGGGGAGATCGTCACCCGTGATGCGCTGGTTGAGCGCTGCTGGGAGGGACGCGCCGTCAGCGAGGACGCGATCAGCCGAACCATTCAGCGCCTCCGCCGCCTGAGCGAAGGCGTGGCTGCCGGCGCCTTCACCATCAAGACGGTGCACAAGGTCGGCTACCGGCTGCTCGCAGCCGAGCATGACTTGCCAGGAAAGAGCGACGCGCAAGAAGAGGCGCCGAATGTGCCGGGGCGAATGTCGCGCCGTTTCGTTGTGCTCGGCTCCGTGGCCGCGGCCGGTACTGCGACCGTCGCCCTGCTGATCCGCAACCCTGACGCCGCGCAAGCAAGGGAGCTAGTCGCTCAGGCGGATCAGGTCTCGCGCGGTGGCGTGCCTGAGACGGATGTGCGCGCCGCTGCGCTGCTGGAGCGCGCCGTCCGGCTCGCCCCCGATCAGGCTGAGGCCTGGGGCAAGCTCGCGCTCGCGCGCTACTACCAGTCGGAGTTCGCACAACCTGATCATGCGCAGCAACTCACGTTGGGCGTGCAGGAGGCGGCACGCCAAGCGCTCGCCCTCAATCGGCGCCAGCCGGACGCGCATGCCGCACTGGCAATCCTGCCGCCCTACTTTGGCGATTGGTGGGCGGCCGAACAGCGGATGCAGCGGGTGCTCCAGCTTGCCCCCGGCCATATGCCGACATGGGACGCGCTCGCCTTTATGTATACGGGCGTCGGCCGATGTCGCGAGGGGTGCTTGGACCGGGTGCGCATGGCCTCGGCCGATCCGTTGCATGCCACTAATCAGTTCAAGCTCATCTTCTCACTCTGGTTGCTCGGCCGCTTGCCGGAGATGGATCGTGCCGCTGATCGCGCCTTGCACCTCTGGCCCAGGCACCCGGGCATCTCCATCGCCCGCTTCTACACCTATGCGCTGACGGGTCGGCCCGAGCGGGCGCTCAACCAGCTCAACGATCCCGCGACCCGGCCGATGCTGCCGCCGCCGCTTCTTGCGGCCAACCGCGCTGCGGCGGAGGCGCTGGCCAGCCGTCGTCCACGGGACGTGGAGGCAGCGAGCCGCATGCTGGTCAGTTCGGTCGAGCACGCCTCACATGCGGCAACCAATGCCGTCACCTTGCTGACGGGCTTGGGCGAGGTCGACCGCGCGTTTGCCGTGTCCGATGCCTATCTGCTCGAGCGCGGCCCGCTGATGGCGAGCGTCCGCTGGCAAGCGGGCGGGATGCCGCTTCGTGACCAGCGCCGGCGCAACACCATCATGCTCTTCATCCCACCGGCTGAGGAGATGCGCGCAGACCCGCGTTTTGCCCGGCTCGTTCAGGATGTGGGCTTGGTCGATTATTGGCGCCGCGCCGGGGTGGCGCCGGATTATCTCAGGAAAGCCTAGGCCGCGGCGGCCTTCGACCCGGCCGCAAACAGCGCGCGCGCGTCCAGCGCGCTCATGGGGCGGCCATACAGATAGCCCTGGATCTTGCGGCAGCCGAGCGTGCGGATCATCGCCAGCTCGTCTTCGGTCTCTACCCCTTCGGCGGTGGTCGCCATGCCGAGGCTGTCGGCGAGGGCCACCACGGCGCGAATGATCGCGACGCTCTCCGGTGCGTTGCGGGCTGCGCCCTGCACGAAGCTGCGGTCGATCTTGATCGTCGAGAATTTGGTGCGGCTCAGATAGCCGAGCGAGGAATAGCCGGTACCGAAATCGTCCAGCGACAGCTTGACGCCCAGCGCCAGCACGTCGCGCAGCACGGCGACGGCATGCGGCGCCTCGTTCATGAACACGCTTTCCGTCACCTCGAGCTCGAGCCGGTGCGGGGGCAGGCCGCTGTCGTGCAGCGCAGCGGAGACCGACTGAGCAAAGGACCGGTCGTGGAGCTGCTCGGTCGAGACGTTGACGGCCACGCGCACCGTCGATGGCCAGCTCATCGCTTCCTTGCACGCCGTGCGCAGCACCCATTCGCCAATCGGGCCGATCAGCCGTGCTTCTTCGGCGATCGGGATGAACTTGGCGGGTGAAACGGACCCCAGCTGCGGGTTGGTCCAGCGCAGCAGCGCCTCGAAGCCTTCGATCGTGCCGGAGCCGGCCGAGACGACCGGCTGATAATGGAGGTGGAGCTCGCCGTTCGGCAGCGCGCGGCGGAGCGCGATCTCAAGCACTCGCCGCTCCTCGGCGTCGGAATGGAGCTGCGGTTCATAGCTATGAACGGCGTTACCGCCCGCGTCCTTGGACCGGTAGAGGGCGAGATCGGCCGAACGGATCAGCGTTTCGGCCGTGTTGCCGTCGCGCGGGCCTACAGCCGTGCCGACGCTCGCGCCGACATAAAGGATGTGATTGTCGACATCATAGGGCTGCGAAAGCTCCTCGATGATCCGGGCAGCCAGCTTGTCGACGCGCGCCTGGTCCGAGGCGTCCTTGACGACGACGCCGAACTCGTCGCCGCCCAGCCGCCCGCAAATCTCCTTGTCGGACATCAGCGCCGACAAGCGCTCCGCGACGCGGCCGAGCAGCCGATCGCCCACCGCATGGCCCAGCGTGTCATTAACGCCCTTGAACCGGTCTAGGTCGATGATCAGGAAGGCGCAGCGGCTGCGCCATTGCTCGGCGTCGAACAGGGCGTCGCCCAGCTGCTCGGTCATCTGCAGCCGGTTGGGCAAGCCGGTCAGCGCATCGAAGCGCGCCATGCGGTTGATCTTGTCCGCGGAATGGCGCTCGGCCGTCACGTCGGTGCCGGTGCCCTTGAAGCCCGCATAGCTGCCCTGCGCATCGAAGAAGGGCGCCCCGCTCAGCTCGAACCACAAGGTCCGGTCGGCCACCGCTACGGGCAGGATCAGGTTCTGGAACGGCTCGCGATATTTGACCCGATCCGCGATCGTGCGCAGCGCGGCGGTGAAGTTGCCGCTCTCCCAAGTTTCGCCGGCGAGCAGCTGCATGAGCGATTGGCCCTCGAGCTCGCTCTGCTTGCGGCCGAAGGCCTTGGCGAGCCGCGGCGACACGGAGCGCAGGTTCCTCGTGATGTCGATCTGCCACGTCCAATCGCCGTCATGCACGTCGTCGTGCAGGAAGGACTCGTCCCGCGGCCGCTCGGGCGAGCGCTCCTGCGCCTCAAACTCCAGAACGGGGGCCTGCATCGCGCGCCGGATCAGCACCGCGTCGACCGCCAGCGTCGCCACGGCAACCAGCAGCGCGGCGCACCAGGTGGCCGCGCCGCTCGCCAGCATCCACCCAATCGCCGCCATCGGGATGGCCGACGCCATCAGCACGGAGCCGGCGGCGGACAGGGCGGCGGAGCGGGGAAAGGTCATAACCCCGCAAGGCTAGCGCGCCTTCGTTAGCAATCGGTAAGCAGGCTGTTCAGGCAGCGAGCGGCTGAATATCGCCCGACAGGTAGAGATTGCGCGCCTTGGCCCGGCTGAGCTTGCCGGAGCTGGTGCGGGGCAGGGTGCGCGGGGGTACCAGCTCCACCACGCAATTCATGCCGGTGATGCTGCGCACCTTGTCGCGGATCGCTTCACGCAAGCGCGCCCGCTCGTCCATGTCCGAGGTGCGGCATTGCACCAGCACCGCCGGCGTCTCCTCGCCGCCGGGAGTGGTGATCGCAAACGCGGCGATGTCGCCGGCCTTGAAGCCCGGCAGTTGCTCCACGGCCCACTCGATATCCTGCGGCCAATGGTTCTTGCCGTTGATGATGATCATGTCCTTGGCGCGGCCGACGATGTACAGATAGCCGCCGGACAGATAGCCCATGTCGCCAGTGTCGAGCCAACCATCGACCAGGCATGCGGCGGTCGCCTCCGCATCGCGGAAGTATTCGGCCATCACCGACGGCCCGCGGCACCAGACCTTGCCGATCGCGCGCTCGAGGAGCGGCGTGCCGTCTTCTTCGCGGACCTCGATCGTCATGTCCTTGACCGGCTTGCCGCAGTTGACGACCGCCCGGTACCGCTTCGGACCGTCATTGGCCGCACGCATGCCGGCGAGCTCGGTCTCTTCGACCAGCTCCACCTGAATGCCTTCGCCCGGCGGCATGATCGTGACGGCAAGCGTCGCTTCGGCCAGGCCATAGCTGGGCAGGAAGGCACTGGCTTTGAAGCCTGCGTCGGCGAAGGCATCGACGAAGCTCTGCATCACGTCGGGCCGGATCATGTCCGCGCCATTGCCCGCAAGCCGCCAGCGCGACAGGTCGAAGCGGTCGGACGCCCGCGTCTGGCTCGACATGCGCCGCGCGCAGATGTCGTAGCCGAAGGTCGGGGAATAGCTGATCGACGTGCCCTCGTTGCGACTGATCAGGTCCAGCCAGGCGAGCGGTCGGCGCGCGAAATCCTCGGTCTTCAAATAGTCGACCGACACCTGGTTCGCGACCGGCGACAGCATGCAGCCGACCAGCCCCATGTCGTGATACCAGGGCAACCAGGAGATGCAGCGATCGCTGTCCTGTACTTCCATGCCGTGCGAGTGCGCCGACAGGTTGTTGAGCAACGCCCGGTGGGTGACGGCGACGCCGTGCGGGAAGCGCGTCGACCCGCTCGAATACTGCAGATAGGCGATGTCGTCCGGGCTCGCCTCCGGCAAGTCGCCGGCCGCGGCCGGCTGCCGCGCGAAGCTCTCCCAGGAAGTCCCGGCAACACCGGCCTGCCGCGCGGCCTCATCGGCCATGCCCTCCAGCTCTTGCGGGTAGAGCAGCAGCACGGGGTCGCAGCTCGCCAGCTGAACCTTCAATTGGTCGACATAAGCCGAGGCGCCACCGAATGAGGTCGGCAGGGGCAGCGGCACCGGCCATGCGCCGGCATAGACGGCGCCGAAGAACAGCGCAGCGAAGTCCGGGCCTGTTTCCGCGATCAAAGCGATGCGGTCGCCCTTGCGGATGCCGCGGGCGATCAGCCGACGGGCGCTGGCGAGCGCATCCTGCCGCAGCTCGGCATAGGCGTAAGGCCGGGCGAGCGCCCCGCGTGCATCGCAGAAGTTGAACCCGCGCTGCCCGCGTGCGGCATAATCGAGCGCTTCACCCAGCGTACCGAAGTCGGAAAAGCGCCGCGGCAGCTCGTCGTGCGTCGGCGTTGCGCTCAAATCCATCATATTATCCGTGTACGACCCTGGTTTGCTGGCGATGGCCGCTTGCATCATGGCGAGTGACCCTTTTCGTCTTGCCCCAACACGCCCGCCGCCCGACAAGGCGTGGATGTCACTGGTTCGATCCTTCACCATCGATCGTCCCCACGGTCAAATTCGGACCTGACTGTGGCACAAACGTGGCGGAGAGGGCGGACCGCGGCCGGGGAGGGACCACCTCCACTCGATGCGGAACGGCTGGAGCGCCTCGCGCTCCGCTATGTCGAGCGCTACGCGACCACGCGCGCCAAGCTCAGGACCTATGTCGAGCGCAAACTGCGCGAACGTGGTTGGTCGGGAGAGGCGCCGGCCGATCCTGCGGCGCTGGTCCAGCGCATCGCGGCGCTCGGCTATGTCGATGACCGGGCCTTTGCAGTCATGAAGTCCGACGCCCTCGGGCGGCGCGGATACGGTCCGCGGCGGGTGGCGAGTGCCTTGCGGGCGGCGGGCATCGCTGAAGACGAGTGGCCTGATCAGGCGGAGGATGAGAAGTGGGAGGCCGCCCTGCGGTTCGCTCAGCGGCGGAAACTGGGCCCGTTCGCCGCGCAGGTCCCCGATCGCGCGGGCCGCGAAAAGGCGGTCGCCGCGTTTCTGCGCGCCGGCCATTCAATGGCACACGCGCGCATGCTCGTGGATGCGGCCCCGGGCACGGTCCCGCAGCGGGACAATGGTTAAAAATATCTGAATCTTTGTTTCGGAATCGTGCAGGTTTCAGTTATGCTACGCCGTCGACAAACGGGGGTTAAGTCGCGTGACAATGGAGAGGATGGCCGCGAACCTGGCGCCAGCCACATTCGACGGAGAGTGGGGCGAAGAAGGCAGGTCCGGTCAAGTTCATGAACTGGAACGGCATTCCGGCACTGTGAAGTGGTTCGACGCCACGCGTGGCTTCGGCTTCGTGGTGGCCGATGGCGATGCGGGCGATGTCCTGATCCACTTTTCGATTCTCCGCGATCACGGACGCCGCAGCCTGCCGGAAGGCGCGCGAGTCGAGGTCCTAGCCGTGCGGCGCGATCGTGGTCTTCAGGCCCGCCGCTTGCTCAGTTTCGATCTCAGCACCGCAACCGGCCCGGATCTTGACCTGCTTTCCGCGCCACGCGACCGCATCGATCCGCTGAAGCTCGCCGATCAGGCCGGCGCGCCCGAACCGGCCCGTGTCAAATGGTTCAACCGGCTGAAAGGCTATGGCTTTCTGATCCGCGAGTCCGACGGTGCCGACGTGTTCGTCCACATGGAGACGTTCCGCCGCGCCGAGATCCTGGACGTCCAGCCGGAACTGCGCGTCACTGCGCGCATCGCCGAAGGGCGCAAGGGACCGCTCGCCGTCGAGGTGGCTCCACGGGCGTAGCCGCCGATCAGGGCCTTCCTTCGAGCGCCTGTGCCCGCTAAACGCCGCGCCCATGGGATTGCTGTCTTCGATCTTCACCTGGTGGAATGGCGCCACGATCGGCACTGCGCTGCACACGCGCCGCAATGGCGGGCGCGTCGGCGAGGACCAGTGGGGCAATCTTTATTATGAGGGCAAGAAGCCGGATCCTGTGTTCGGCCTGCGCCGGCGCTGGGTGATCTACAAGGGCTCGAACGACGCCAGCCGCGTGCCGCCCGAATGGCATAGCTGGCTCCACCACCAGGCCGAGGACGTGCCGGACAAGGCACTGCCGCCCGCACGGCCCTGGCAGAAGGAAGCCGTGCCGAACCTGACCGGAACCGCGCAAGCGCATCGCCCGTCCGGCGCGCTGGAGGCGGGTGGCCGCCGCGCTGCCTCAACCGGCGACTATGAGGCGTGGAGCCCGGACCAGGCATGAACAGCTGGACAGTCGCGGCGCTGGCGGTGGGCCTGACGGCGCTCGCCGGCGCGGCGGTGGCTCTGCAGAACGAGACGGCCGAGCCGGTCTCGACCGCCGCGCCCGCCCCGGTGCCGACATCGACTTCGGCCGCTACTGCTAGGCCCAAGGCTGGGGGATCGCAGCCTCGCGCCGGCGAAGCGCCACCCGCCCAAGGCCGGGAGACACCGATGAACGAGCGGGTGGCGGTGCTCGGCCTGCTCAACAAGCGCAACGGGATTTCGCGTGACCTCACGCTGAGGCCGGGCCAGGCGGTTCGCGTCGGCAACGTGGTCGTGCGGCTGCGGGCGTGCGAGACGACGGCGCCCTGGGAAACGCAGAAGCTCACCGGCGCCTTCGTTCAGGTCGATCATCGCGGGATCGACACGAAGTGGCGCCGCGTCTTCTCCGGCTGGCTCTACAAGGAATCGCCGTCGCTGAACGTGGTCGAACATCCGATCTACGACGTTTGGCCCAAAAGCTGCACGATGACGCGGCCCGAGATCGGGCCCGGCACGCTCCGCGTCTCTGCCCCGGCGGCCGGCGGTACGGCCAAACGATCGAGCGCGCGGAAATCGGGTGGCGAAGCCGCCGCACCGTCGCCGAGCGCCGCGCCCAGTAATCCCACATAGGTCTCCCGGGTCACCTCGACCGCGCCGAGTGAGGCGAGGTGATCGGTCAGGAACTGGCAGTCGAGCAGGCGAAAGTCCCCGACCCGAAGCCGCGCGACGAGATGCGCGAGCGCCACCTTCGACGCATCGGTCGCACGGGAGAACATGCTTTCCCCGAAGAAGGCGCCGTGCAGGCTGATGCCGTACAGGCCGCCGACCAGTTCATCGTCCCGCCAGCACTCGACCGAATGTGCGTGGCCCAGGGCGAAGAGTTGTGTGCAGGCCTGCTCGATCTGCCCGTTGATCCAGGTGCCCCCGGGCCGCGCCTCGGCACAGGCGGCGATGACCTGGCTGAAGGCGCGATCGGCGGTGACGGCGAACCGGTCGGACTTCACGACCTTTTTGAGCGAGCGGGACAGGCGAAAGCCGTCCAGGGGCAGGATGCCCCGCAGCGCCGGCTCGACCCAATAGACCTCGCGCGCCCGCCGGCTGTCGGCCATCGGGAAGACGCCGGCCGCATAGGCACGCAGCAGCAGGTCGGGATCGAGCGGGCGCATCTACCCCTTGGCGATGCGCTTTTCGACCCCGCGCCACAATGTCGCGAAGGCGTCCGCGGCAGGGGACTTCGGCGCGAACGCCCCCACGGGCGCTCGCTCGGTAGCCATCTGTTCGATGGAGCTGAGGATCGGGATCACAGGCCAATCGGGCCGCGCCGCCAGCGCTTCGCGGTGCAGCGCTCGGCGCCGGTCCACCATCGAATAAATGGGCAGGATCGGCGCGTGCCGCCCCGTCTGCCGGCCGATGAACGCCACCACCTCATCGAGCGCGCGCTGTGACAGCGGGGAGGGGATCACCGGCGCCAGGATCAGGTCGGCGGCCAGCAGGATCTGCTCGCTGGTGTCGGTCAGGCCCGGCGGGCAGTCGAGGATGATCCGGTCGTAGCGTTTAGCGACGGACTCGATCAGCTTGGCCAGCCGCTTCTTCTTGCCGAGATCGAAGAACAGCCGGTCCAGCCGTCGCAAGGACGCATCGGCCGGCAGCAGGTCGAGCCGCTCATAGGCGGTAGGGCGGATGATCTCGTCCGCATCGATATCCTTGGCGAACACCTTGGCTGCCTGCACCTTGGCCGCCTTACCTTCGCCCAGAATGAAAGTCGAAGCGCCCTGCGCATCCAAGTCCCAGATCAGCGTCTTGCGCGCCGACAGCGTCGCGGCCGACCAGGCGAGGTTGATCGCCAGCGTCGACTTCCCCACCCCGCCCTTGGCGCTGTAGACGGCGACGGTCTTCACGAGGGCAGCCTCGCCATCCAGTCGGCCAGCGCCTTGGCGCTGCGGTCCGGCGCTTCCTCCATTGGGATGTGCCCGACCTTCGGCCACACGATCAGCGTCGAATTCGGGATGTGCCGGTCGAACCAGCGCCCCGCGCTGACCGGGATCAGCGTGTCCTCGGCACCCCAGAGGATGAGCGTCGGCGTCCTGATCCGGGCCATGTCTTCAGCCTTGGCCACGGTTCGCGGCGTCCGCGCCCTGTCCAGCGTGGCCGTGCGATTACCCGGATAGGTCAGCAGATCATGGTAGCGGTCCACCATCTCGGGCGTGACCACGTCCTGCACATACATGCTCTGGCGCACGCTCCGATCGATCAGCGCTCGCGGCGTCAGCTTGCCGATGAACGGCGCCATCGGACTGCGCGCAAGGCGGAACCCGATCGGCAGCTTGGTCGGCGTCGCCTCCGGCGGCCCTGATGCGTCGATCAGAACCAGCCCACGCAGCTTGTTGGGGTGGGCGAGTGCGTAGTTCCAGGCGACCCAACCCCCCATCGAGTTGCCGGCCAGCACGAAGCGTTGGACACCCAGCCGCTCGACCACATGGTCGAGCACATCGACAAAGGCGGCGGCGCGGTAATCGGCTGCAGGGTGGGCGCCGGTGAGTCCGTGACCTGGCTGATCGTAGCTTATGATGCGATATCGTCCCCGCAGTCGCTGCACCCAGGGTTCCCAAGTATGGAGCGAGGCGTTCGATCCGTGCAGCAAGACGAGCACAGGCGCGTCGCGCGGCCCCTCATCCCGCAGGTGAAGCCACAGGCCGCCTCCCAGATCGACGAAGCGCGACCTTTCGTCCGCATATTCGCGGCGCAGGGCGACCGGGTTGCCGTCGGGCGTCCAGGCGAGCGCCACCGCGCCGCCAATCACGGCCAGCAGCAAGAGCAGCAGTCGCACGAGCCAACGTTTCAAACCGGGCCTCCCCTCCGCGCAGATAAGACGCTAGGGGCGCCGGTGACTAGCCGTCCCGTGCGGCGACACCTTGGAAGGTCACCTTTGCTTCGTTTGCTTCAGAACGGCTTCTGGCTCGCCGTTGTCGTGACGCTTTACCTCACGCTCCGCCCAATCACCGTCATGACCACCGTGTCGGACAAGACGCAGCATCTGGTCACCTTCGGCGTGCTGACCGCCTGGGCCGCATTGGCCTATCCGCGCGCGCGGCTGGTCCCCCTCGGGCTCGCTCTCTCTGGTCTGGGCGGCATGATCGAGCTCTTGCAGCCGATCACCGGCCGCAGCGACGACATCCTGGATTGGCTTGCGGACTCGGTCGGCGTGCTGATCGGTCTTGGCGTGGCGCTCGCTTCACGCCGAACAGCTCAGCCGCGCGGGGCCTGATCCAGCCAAAGCTGGAATGCTCGCCAGGGCAGCGGCTTTTCGAATCGGACTCCGACGGCGTCGCCCCGAATCCAGCGAATCTCGGCGTTGGTCGCCGCAACCCCGTTAAGCACGGCGGCGATGGGGACACCTTTCCGCACCGGCTGGTCGGTGCGGCAGCTGAGCCCACCAACCGAAATGTCGACAATATGGCCGACGACCGGCTCGCCCTCGCCGATTAGGCGAACCGTCCCCCCCCGGACGAATCGCGGCTGGCGGGGTCGAACGCGTAGCAGCGTGCTGCGCTCCTCTTTCAGAATGCGCTCGATATCGACTGACTGAGGGAACTGGATGCCCGCCGCACCTTCCTTGGACCAGCGCACAATCCCGGGCATCTGCTTGTCCGTCCGCCACTCGACCATCACCTCGGCGCCGACCTCGGGCGGGTGCAGGCACTCGAACATCAGGCCGCCCGGCGAGATGTTGCGCACCACGCAAAGCTGGTCGCCAGTGTCGGTCTGCAGCCGGCCGACGCGCAGCACGGCGATGTTGCGGTCACCGTCGCGGCGCTCGAAATCCGGCTCATCGGCAAGGTTTAGGGCGGCGTTCACGTGCGGCAGCTAAGCCACAATCGCCTAAATTCAGCTTAATGCGCATCCGGGTCGTGCCGCAGCCGGAACTACCGCCATCCGCATGGCGTTACGGAAAAGAAAAGGGGTTCCGGATTGCATTCGTCACGGCTGGTTGCAGCGATTCTGGTCTGCGCGCCCTGCGTATGCGTCGCAGCGCCGCAGACGCAGGACCCGATCGTGCCGGACGCCGAGTTCGAGGCTGCGCTGCCGCGCGTCGACGCTGACCTGAACGCCCCATTGCCGCCGATCGAGAGTTTCGACGTTCCGCCACCTCCGCCGCAGGACCCCGCACTCGCCGAGCCGCTCCCGCCGCTCGCCACGTTCGACGTGACCACCCCGACCGAGCCTGCCGCCGAGGAAGAGGAGACCGCGGCCACGGTACGCTATCGGGTCGCTGTCGAGGGCTTGAAGCAGGTCGATCTCGAAGGCCGCTTCCGTGACCTCTCGGCGCTCGACAAGGGCGACGGTCAGGCGGCGAACGGTGCGGTCATCGCCGCCCGCGCCCGAGAGGACGAGCGGCTCGCACTCTCCATCCTCCATGCCGAGGGCTATTACGACGCGGTCGTCGCCTCGCGCGTCGAACCTGCGCCGAACGAACCGAACCGCTCGGTCGCGACGATCACCGCCGTGCCAGGCCCTCGCTACAAACTCGGTGCTGTGGCGATCACCGGGCCAGGAACGATCCCGCCCGGTCTCGCCCGCGACGCCCTGCAGCTGAAGGCCGGTGACTGGCTCGTGGCCGCAGATGTCGAGGCGGGCGAGGCGAACATCCTGCTGCGGCTGCCCCAGAACGGCTACCCCTTCGTCGAACTCGGCCGCCGCGACGTGCTGCTCGATCCCGACACCCATATCGGCGACTATACGCTCCCGCTCGAACCCGGGCCGCGCAGCAGCTTCGGCGCGGTCACGACGGAGGGCAAGCTCGCCTTTGACGCGCGGCATGTCGGCATCCTGCGTCGCTTCGATGCGGGCGATCTCTATGACAGCCGCAAGGTCGACGATCTACGTGAGGCGATGGTCGCGACCGGCCTGTTTTCCAGCGTCGCGGTCGAGCCGGTCCGCACCGGCCGGCCGGGGCCGGACGGCACCGAGCAGGTCGATCTGCGCGTCATCCAACAGGCGGGGCCGCCGCGCACGCTGGCAGCGCAGGCGGGCTTCGCGACAGGGCAGGGCTTCACGCTGCGCGGCAGCTGGACCCACCGCAACCTCTTCCCGCCCGAGGGCGCCTTGATCGTCAGCGGTGTGGCGGGCACCCTCGAACAGGGCGCATCGGTCACCTTCCGTCGCAACAATGCCGGCAAGCGGGACCGGAGCGTCAGCCTGTCGCTCAACGCCTCGCATCAGGATTTCGAGGCCTTCGAGGCCTTCACGGCTTCGATCAACGGCCGCATCGCCCGCGAGTCGACGCCCATTTGGCAGAAGCGCTGGACCTGGAACTATGGCTTTGAGCTGATCACAACCGACGAGCGCCGCAAGGTGCCCGGCCGCACGCGCAGCGACGGCACCTACTTCATCGGCGCCTTGCCGGCCCAGCTGGGTTACGACCGCTCGAACAATCTCCTCGATCCGACCAGGGGCTTCCGCGTCACCGGCCGGATCAGCCCGGAGATCTCCCAGCGCGCGAGCGGGCCGATGGAGCAATATGTCCGCGGGCTGGTCGATGGCAGCGTCTATTATCCCGTGGGCGACAGCTTCGTGGTGGCCGGCCGCGCGCGCTTCGGATCCATCCTCGGTGCGCCCCGTGACGAGATCGCGCCTTCGCGGCGGCTTTATGCCGGTGGCGGCGGTTCGGTGCGTGGCTTCGGCTTTCAGGAGCTCGGACCCCGCGAGATCGTGGCCAATCCGCGTTTTGATCCGGAAAGGCCGAAGAAAGCGCCCGAGTTCCTGGCCGTGCCGCTCGGCGGTCGCAGCGTGAACGAGTTCGCGATCGAGGGCCGCTACCGCTTCGGTAATTACGGCGTCGTCGCCTTCCTCGACGCCGGGCAGATCTATGAGAGCAGCACGCCCAAGCTCTCCGACATGCGCTTCGGCGCAGGCATCGGCGGCCGGCTCTACACCAACTTCGGTCCGCTCCGGGTGGACGTCGCCACGCCGATCGGCCGCCGGCGGGGCGAGTCCTGGCTGACCGTCTACGTGTCGATCGGGCAGGCATTCTGATGCGCGCGCGGCGGATCGGGCTCTGGATCGGCGGCGCGCTGCTCGCGTTGCTGGTGCTGCTCGCCGCTCTCTTGCTGGCGCTCAACACGGGCGCCGGCAAGCGCTTCATCACGGACCGGCTAGCAGGATTCACGCTGCAGAACGGCCTGAGCTTTCAGGTCGGCCGCATCGAGGGCTCGATCTATGGCGACATGGTCCTGCACGACGTTCGCGTGCGGGACACCAGAGGCGTGTTCGCCACTGCACCGCGCATCGAGCTGGACTGGCGCCCCTTCGCTTATGTTCGCAACCACGTCGATGTCCGGTCCGCGACGGCCCCACTGGTCCGGGTCCTGCGGCGCCCCGCGCTGAAGGCTGTTCCCTCGGACCCGAATGCGCCGATCCTGCCGGACCTCGACATCGATATCGGCCGGCTCCGGGTCGAACGGCTGGTGCTGGAAGCACCGGTGATCGGGAAGCGGCGCATCCTGAGCCTCGACGGCAGCGCCCGGATCGCCGATCGCCGCGCGCAAATACGCGCCAATGCTAGCGCCCAAGGCGGGGGCGACCGCCTGGCGCTCGTGTTGGACGCGGTGCCCGACGACAACAAGCTAGACCTCGACGTGCGGTTGAATGCGCCAGTGGGCGGCGTGGTCGCGACCGTGGCCGGGCTCAAGGCGCCACTCACGGCTCAGATCGGCGGGCGGGGCAGCTGGCAGGCCTGGAGGGGCCAGGTCCAGGCGCAACTGGGCGGGCAACCGCTCGCCAACTTGGCGCTCACCGCCCGCGACGGCACCTTCAATCTGCGCGGCCCAACACGTCCAAGCCTCTACGCGCCGGCGGCTGCGCGGCTCGGCCCGGTGCTGAACCTGGATGCCACCGCGACGCTCGCGAAGCGGATCGCCGACACACGCGTGGCGCTGCGGTCCGACGCGCTGTCGGTCGATGGCCGCGGCGAGCTCGACCTGGCGCGCAGCCGCTTCGGTGCCTTCCGTCTGGACGGACGTCTGATCCGCCCTGCCGCGCTCGCGCCGAACCTCAGCGGGCGCGACGTCCGGCTGCAGATGCTGCTCGACGGCCCGATGGCGCGGCCGGTGGTGGATTATCGCCTCACCGCCGATCGCATCGGCTTCAACGACACCATCGTCGAGCGGCTGCAGGCCGGCGGACGCGCGCGCGTGGATGCCGATCGCATCCTGATCCCGGTCTCCGCCCGCGCCGCCCGCATCACCGGTCTGAATGCGTCGGTCGCCGATCTGCTGACCAACGTGCGCATCGACGGGCAGCTCGCGATCGAGGGCGACACGATCCTCTCCGACAATCTCCGCATCCGCTCGCCCCAAATCAACGCCGTCGCAGTGGTCGTCGCCGACCTGTCGAGTGGCACTTATCGCGGAGGCCTCAAGGGCCGGATCAACAATTATCTGATGCAGGGCGTCGGCATTGTCGGGCTGGAGACAGATGTCGATCTCGTCACCACCCCTCAGGGCGGCTTCGCGCTGACCGGCCGCTTCGCCGCCCAGAGCGTGCGCATCGACAATGAGAGTGCGCGCAATCTGCTCGGCGGTCGCACGCTGGTGACCGGCCGCATCGCCTATGGCGATGGCGGCCTGGTAACGATCAGCCGCCTGCGCCTCGCCGCGCCCAAACTCCGCATCCAGGATGGCGGCGGCACCTACCGCCCCGATGGCCGCATCGACTTCCGCGCGCGCGGTGTCTCGGACGATTACGGCGCGCTGACCGTCTTCGTCACTGGCACGGCGACCCTACCGCAGATCCGCATCCGCGCCGACCGGCCGAACATCGGCGTGCAGCTGACCAATGTGGATGCCGTCATCCGCTCGACCGGAACCGGCTATGCGATCACCGCGACCGGCGGCTCGCCTTATGGCCCCTTCAGCGCCGACCTGTTCGTGCGCGCCGGTGGCGGGCCACTCGCCGTCGACATCCGCCGGGCGGTGTTCGCCGGCATTACCTTCCGCGGCCGGGTCGTGCAGACCGCGGCTGGCCCCTTCGCCGGCCAGCTCGACATGAGCGGGCAGGGGCTGAACGGCATCGTGCGCCTCGGTGCGCAGGGCCGCTACCAAACCGCCCAGGTCTCCGCCCGCGCGAACGGCGCCTCCATCCCGGCAAACCCGCCGATCCAGATCGGGCGCGCGCTGATCGAGGCGCGGCTGGTGCTCTACCCCAATGCGTCGCTGGTCGTGGCGGACGTGCAGGCGGCTGGCGTCCGCCAGGGCAATCTGCTGGTCCAGACGGCGCGCGCGCGGATCAATTATCAAGGTGGCCGGGGGACCGCCGCACTGGTGGCAAAGGGCCGCAGCGGGGCCGCCTTCGACATCGCCGCCAATGCCGATCTCTCGCCCGGCCTCTACCGGGTCGCCGCGCAAGGCCGGCTCAACAACATCCCCTTCCGCTTCGAGCGCCCGGCCGTGATCCGGGCGGTGCGCGGCGGCTATGAGCTTGAGCCCGCCGCCATCGCACTGCCCCAGGGGCGCGTGCGGCTGGCGGGCCGCTATGGTCCGGGGCTGGAGCTGCGGAGTCGCTTTGACGATCTTGACCTGTCGGTGCTGAACGCCTTTGCGTCCGGAGCGGGCGTCGGCGGACGCGCGACCGGCAGCCTCACTTTCGCCCAGACCGGCAACGCCTTCCCGCGCGCGGACCTGCGCCTCGACATCGACAATTTCACCCGCTCCGGCGCCGCGGTCGTTTCAGAACCCGTTGACCTCGCCGTGCTCGGCACGCTGCGGCCCGAAGGCGGCGCGCTCAATTCCCTGATCCGTCGCGGTGGTGCCGTCATCGGCCGCATGCAGGCCCGCCTCCAACCGGTCGGCGCGGGCGCCGGCTGGACCCAGCGGCTGCTGGCGGCGCCTCTGGCCGGCGGCATCCGCTACAATGGTCCGGCGAGCGTGCTCTGGTCGCTGACCGGCATCGCGGACCAGCAGCTGACCGGCCCGATCGGCCTCGCCGCCGACTTCTCCGGCCGCGTCGCGCGCCCGCAGCTGACCGGCATCGTGCGCGCCAACGCGCTCGGCTATGTCAACGAGACTTATGGCACGCGCATCCGCAACGTCCGCCTGACCGGCCGCTTCACGAACGACAGGCTCGAGATCACGGAGTTCGCGGGCCAGGCGGGCGAGGGCACCATCGCCGGCCGCGGCACCGTCGGCCTGTCCTCGGCCGCCGGCTACCCGATCGACATCCGCGCGACCCTCAACCGCGCGCGGCTTGCCCGCTCCGACGCGCTCGGCGCGACCGCGACTGGCGAGCTGCGCCTGGTCAACAACGCCTCTGGCGCGACCATCTCCGGAGACCTGCGCCTTCCCGAGGCGCGCTATCAGATCGTCCGTCAGGGTGCCGCCGAAGTGGCGGTGCTGGAGGGGGTCCGCCGCAAGGGCGCGCCGCCGCCCTCGACCGAGCCCGAGGAGCGGGCCGAACTCCCAGGCCTGTTCAATCTCGACCTGCGCCTCCGCGCCGACAATCGCGTCTTCGTCTCCGGCATGGGCCTCGAATCGGAATGGTCCACCGATCTGCGCGTCACGGGCACCTCCGCCGCACCCGTGGTTACCGGCCGGGCCGAGCTGATGCGCGGTACCTACAGCTTTGCCGGCCGCCGCTTCGAGCTGGAGGACAATAGCAGCGTCATCTTCCAGGGCGGCACCAATCCGGTGCTGAACATCCGTGCCTCGGGCGACGTGCAGGGCACGACGATCACGATCAACATCGGCGGTCGCGCGCAGAATCCGCAGATCAGCTTCAGCTCGACGCCGCAGCTGCCGCAGGACGAACTCATCTCGCGCGTGCTGTTCGGCGAGTCGGTGACGAGCATCTCGGCCATCCAGGCCGTGCAACTCGCCGCCGCGCTCAACACGCTCAGGGGAAGTGGCGGCGGCCTCAACCCGCTCGGCAAGCTACGGTCCGTGGCGGGCTTCGACCGGCTGCGCATCCTGGGCGGCGACGAGACCACCGGCCGCGGCACTGCCGTCGCCGCCGGGACCTACATCTCCAACCGCATCTATCTCGAATTCATCACCGACGCCCGCGGCTTCACTGCCACCCAGATCAACGTAGCCCTGTCGCGCGCGCTGAGCCTGCTCTCACAGGTCAGCTCCTTCTCCGGCACCAGCGTCGAACTGCGCTACCGCAAGGATTATTGAGGAGCACGCGCCAGGAAGTTGGCCCAGATCACGTAGAGCAGGAACGGAACGCCGATCAGGTCGGCAATCGCAATCGAGCGTAGGGACGCGGGCGCGCCATGCGCGGCATAGAGGCCGAGAAACGTAACCATGCTGATGCCCGCCACGAGCGCCGCCGCGCGGCGGCTGGCCGGATCGAACAGCGCCAGCAAGCAGACGGCGGCTACCGCCAGGAACAAGGCCGCACGATGCTGAAGCAGCGGCGTCAGCACGCCACCTGCCTCCACTCCGTACATCCTGCCGAGCACTGCCGGCCGGAACAGCGGCACAATCGGGATCAGGTGGAGAGCGACCAGGAAGGCCCAGGCAATCCGTTGCATATTGCAACTATATGCGATTGGCCTCGCTTGGCAACAGCCGATCGTCAGCCCCGCGCCGCCGGGCTGAACGTCAGCACGAAGTCGTTCCATCCCACTTCGTACAGTTCCGGCGGCAGCCGTAGCGGCGAGCAGCGCACCACCGAAGCGATCGCCGCTTGCGCCATTTCGTCCGCGAACAGCTGATTACTGGGCGTGATGCCACTCTGCGCCACTACGGTAGGCAGGCCCACGACCGTTCCGTCGGGAGCGAAGCGCACGTGCAGCCGGGTCGTGATCCGCTTCCCTTCGCCCATGATCTTCGGCGCGCGGTAGCAGCGCTTCACCTGCGCTGCGGCGTCGGCGGTCACCTTGGCCACGACTTCGGGCGCGATGCGAGGCTGGCGCGCGGTGGTGCAGCCGCTGGCAAGCACCGGCAGGAGAGGGAAAAAGAGGATGAATCGCAAAGACATAGGGCGCGAATATAGCTATGGCCGTTCCCGTTTGAACGCCATCCTAACACGAAGCGCTGATCTTGGAACTCAGCCGCGCGGCTTGGGCGGGCCGCGCCGGCCGGTGGGGCGACCGCCGGGGCCCGAGGGCTTTGGTCCGCCCGGTCGTCCGCCCGGGCCGGAGGACTTCGGACCACCAGGACGTCCACCCGGCGAAGGCGGCCGACGTTCGCCGCGGCCCACGACCGGTGCCGGCGGCGGACCGCGACGCTCCGGCGTCGTCCGGCCGGGCATGACCGAATAGCCTTCCTTCAGCAACCGCGTGAACGCGGCGCGGACATTGGTCGCGATCGCTGTCTGAACCTCCTCGGGCAGGTCGGCGAGCGTCACGTTCGCATGAATCGCGTTCAGATCGCGCAACAGGGTGTTGGGCAGCCCTTTCGACGCCGTCTTCATCGCCTGGATCGAATCGATCACGGCGCTGAAGATGATCTCCTGCATCAGCTCGGTCGCACTTTTCGTCATGCCGCCCCTGTAACGCCTGGGCACGCTTTTGGTAGCCGGGATCAGCTGCCCGTATAGACGTACCAGGCGATCAGCAGCACGATCCGCGGCGCGAAGCCGGAGCCGCTCACGGTCGCCAGCAGCGTGGCCGCCGCACTCGCAACCGCTCCGACCAAAGCGGCAAGCCCGAGAGCGCCGGCGTCCAGCCTGAGCACTGCGTGCGGCAAGGCGAGCAAGATCGACCATCCCGTGCCGGCCGCGACAAAGGTCAGCCGCCGCAACCAGGGCGATGTCGGCGCAATGCCGGTGAGCGCCAGCAAACCGGTGCCTTCGGTTCGTCCGGCCTGGCTGCTGAGTGCGAAGGCAAGCCAGAGCAGCGCGAGCGGAAAGCCGGCCTCGCGCCAGTCGCCCACGGCTCCGATCACGCCAGCGCCGGCGGCAAGCAGCAGCATCAGCCGCCCCGCCCCGATCAGCCGCGCCTCGGACATGACCAGTCCGAGCCAGGGCAGCGCGACAGGCCTCGCCTCAGGAGCGGCTGGATCGGCGGCCGGAGGCGCGCCGGGCTGCAGCCGCGAGGAGAGAGCATTCCTCCACCCGATGCGCCTGCGCGCGCGGTGCGGTCCGTAGAGCAGCCCGGCAAGCGCGGCGACCAGCACGGCGATGATCGCCCAGGCGGCGCGCGAGGGCAGGTAACCGGGCGAGAGCAGGCCGGCCATCGCGTCGATCGGGATGCGGCCGGGCTTCACCTCCGCGCCGCCGATCGCGAAGCCGGGATCGACCAGGCCCGAGCCGTGGATCAACGGGCGCACGAACCCGACCGGATCGGACATGTTGGCGATGAGGCCGACCTGTCCCGTGGTCTCGACCGCCGGCACCGCCAGCGTCGCGATCCAGATACAGAAATAAGCGAAGTCGCCGAGCGGCCCGCGGAGCAGCGGCACGGCGTCGAAGAAGATGCGGATCGCGGCGACGCCCATCAGCGCCGGCGCGGCGATCGCCCATAAGGCGAAGCTCAGCTCGAAGACGTTGAGTGTGCCCGCTGACAGGATCAGCCAGCCGAGAAAGCAACCCGCCAGCGTCAGCCCAGCCACCGCGCCCAACAGCACCGCCACGTCCGCGCCGAACCGCCCGAGCGCGATGGCAATGCGGGCGGCGGGCGTGACTTCCTCGACCTGCCACGGTTGGCGGCGCACCGTATTGGCGCGCAGATAGATATAGGCCGCCGGCAGCATCAGCGTCGACACGACCACGCCCAGGCACACGCCGATGACGGAGGAGGTCATCACCGGCAGGCGGTCGGCGATGGAGATGGTGATGGTGGTCCCGTCCCCGCGCGGGATGAACAGCCGCGCACCCACGGGCGCGATCAGCAGCAGGAGCCAGATGCCCCAGCTGCGGCCGTAGCGGACCAGCGAGGTCATCAGCGACGAACGCGCAATGGCAACGCTCATGCCGGCTTCACCCGGCCATCGTCCACGCGCAGCAAGGAACGGGCGTTGGGCGCGAGCTGGTCGCTCAGGTGCGTGGTCATGATCACGATCGCCTCACGCGCCCGCTCAAGGATCAGCGCGCCCACCTTGGCCGCAGTCTCGCTGTCGAGTTCGGCGGTGGGCTCGTCGAGCGCGAGCAGCTTTGGGCTCCCCAGCAGCGCCTGCGCGAAGATCAGCCGCCGCCGCATGCCGCCCGAAAAGGTCGCGATGCGGTTGTTCACGTCCGCATGCAGCCCGATCGCGTCGGTGATGGCCAGGAACTGGCGCATCCGCCTCCTTCAGCGCCAGGCCTTTGAGCGCGGCGATGTGCATCGCGAACTCCCGCGCGGTCAGGTCCTCCGGCAGGTCGACCGCCTGCGGGGCATAGCCGAGCACCCGCCGCAGCGCCTTGCGCGCGCTAGGCAGGGGCTCGCCGCCCCAGCTGATCATGCCCCCGCTCGGCCGTTCGGCCGTCGCGAGCAGGCGGAGCAGCGTCGACTTGCCGGCGCCGCTCGGGCCGACCAACAGGGTCAGCCCCGGCTCGAACCGATGCTCAACCCTGTCGAGGACGAGCTTGCGCCCATAGCGCTTGCTCACGCGATCAAGATGCAGCACGTCAGCTTAGGCGACGGGCAGGTTGGTCATCGCCGGGCCAACGGAGGCGGCGAGGCTCACCGTGGCGAGGAACAGCGCGCCGGCAAAGGCGAAGAAGCGGGCGGTCAACTCGTTGGTGTAGGTCATGGTCGTCATCCCTGGTCATATCGGCGGTTTATTCCGCCGCTTGTCCTCCCTTCAGCAACGGCCGTGCCAAAACGCCAAATCACTGATAAACAACGACACATGTCCTCACCCACCATCTTAGTTGGTGAAAAGCGCTATGCATTGGCGCGCGGTTCGCTAAGGCCCGCTGCCGTGAGCGAATACGATGCGATCGTACTGGGGGCAGGCGGCGCCGGGCTGATGTGCGCGGCCGTGGCAGGCCAGCGCGGCCGGCGCGTGCTGGTCGTCGATCACGCCGATCGCCCCGGCAAGAAGATCCTGATCTCGGGCGGCGGCCGGTGCAACTTCACCAACCTCCACACCGCGCCCGACCGCTATCTCTCCGCCAACCCGCACTTCGCCAAGTCCGCGCTTGGCCGATACACGGCGCATAACTTCCTCGCGCTGGTCGAGAAGCACCGCATTGCCTGGCACGAAAAGGCGCTCGGCCAGCTCTTTTGCGACGGCTCCGCTCGCCAGATCGTCGACCTGCTCCTGGACGAGTGCGCCCAAGGCCCGGTCGAGCTCGCGCTTGCTCAGCCCATCCGCGCCGTCGAGCATGCCGATGCCCGTTTCCGCGTGACGGTTGGTGCGCGCGAGGTGGTGGCTCCAGCGCTCGTCATCGCGACCGGCGGTCCGTCGATCCCCAAGCTCGGAGCGACCGGCTTTGCCTATGACCTTGCTCGCCGCTTCGGGCTGAAGATCGTCGAGCCGCGCCCCGCGCTGGTGCCGCTGACCCTTGGAGGAGAGGAGGCCCTGTTCCGCACCCTGTCGGGTGTGGCGGCCGAAGTCGTCGCGCGTGCGGGCAAGGCAAGTTTCCGCGAGGCGGCGCTGTTCACCCACAAGGGCCTGTCGGGGCCCGCGATCCTGCAGATCTCCTCCTATTGGCGGCACCGCGAACCGATCGCGATCGACTTCGCGCCGGACCAGCCCGCCGACTGGCTGCTGAACCTGAAACGGCAAAACCCACGAACGACGCTCCGCTCAGCGCTCGCCGCCACGCTGCCCGCCCGCCTGGCGGAGGCGCTGGCCGAACGCGTGGGTCTGGAGCGGGAGCTCGGCAATGTGCCCGACACCCAGTTGCGCGCCAGCGCCGACCGCCTGCACGCCTGGCCGTTCCACCCGAACGGGACAGAGGGCTATGCCAAGGCTGAAGTGACCGCCGGCGGCATCAGCACCGCCGAACTCTCCTCCCAGACCATGGAAGCGCGGCGCGTGCCCGGCCTCTATGCAGTCGGAGAGGCGGTCGACGTCACCGGCTGGCTCGGCGGCTATAACTTCCAATGGGCCTGGGCGAGCGGCTGGGCGGCAGGGCAGGCGCTGTGACGCGCTCCGAACGAGCGGAATCAAACGCTTTCAAAAAAATGGAATTTCAGAGTTGACGGCCCGAAACCCTCTCCATATATGGCCTCTACCGCAGCGACGCGGGCCGTTTGGCCCCCACTGATGCGGTCGCACTTAAGCAGGACGCCCGGTCACCCCGGTAAGAGGGGGTAGCCTCAGGCGTCCCTGTTTTCGGCTCTTTGACATTGTTGATGTATGATGAAGGGACATGTGGGCGGCGGCTCCGGTTCTCTACGGCTTCTAGGCGTGGGGTAATCGGTTAAAGCCAAGTCTGTCTGTATGTCCTTCACGTATCCATACGTAAGGAGGGTTCCCATCAAAGTATTACTTTGATGGGTGCCCGAAGTGCAGGCAGGCTCCTAGGAATGAGCGGGCGGCATCTGGGTTATTCCACCTGGGTGTTGTTCGGACATCAAACTTGAGAGTTTGATCCTGGCTCAGAACGAACGCTGGCGGCATGCCTAACACATGCAAGTCGAACGAGACCTTCGGGTCTAGTGGCGCACGGGTGCGTAACGCGTGGGAATC
>Ga0164290_1001818_pt1 | contig 22715 bp, 23 predicted proteins | sample Micstemetagenome_FD_108782 | JGI IMG/M metagenome (GOLD analysis project Ga0164290, IMG submission 108782) | Contaminated culture microbial community from soil near Moab, Utah, USA - Microcoleus steenstrupii SON62 (Illumina Assembly) | ecosystem: Environmental > Terrestrial > Soil > Soil crust...
CGCCCGACGAGGCTTACTACGGCGCGCTGACACTCAGGATCGCGGCGTAGCGCTGACTTTCCCATCGGCAGAGACTTCACTTAAAAACCTCAAACCACTGTCCGAACGGCTGGGGCCACCTTTCTTCGAGACCCCCGACGGCAGCCGAAACATGGGAAACGAGCGCTTCACCGATGGTGGCCAGTTCTTTGGGACCCGTCAGACTCTTGGGAAGCGCTGGTGGGGTGGGGGTCGCTGGGGATTGGAGAAGGCCGTCAGTCTCCTGGCCGCCAACAACTTCCCATGGCTCGTCCAATGATCTCGGTTGGCCTGCCTGCTTAGGCCCTTTGCCCTCACCCTCTTGGCCATTGAAGATGATGTCGTCCTCAAGGCGCGCCAGGACATTTGCGGCGCGTCGAAACGCACTCAACGCGCTCGTCAATTCGGGGTCTGCCACCTGCGCGCCCCGCAGGTACACCTTTACTTGCAGCGTAGATAGCTTCAGCGTGTCTGTATCCCTGACAGTGAAGCCATTGATGCCGTTGGGATCCGGTTCAACGACAACATTGGCGGATACAAATCGGGCTTCCGGTTCCAACGGTCCATACAGCGGTAGAACGTTACCCGCGACGCGAGCCCTCCGCGCCTCCTCATAGACAACCTGCCGCACCCGGTTCCACTGCTCGTCGGTCCACTGCAATTGCATGTTGCTGTCTGCCATTGCTCTCTCCCTGTTGGGCGACCGTCGATCCAGTCGAGATCGCGGCTAGTGGGCTATGGGGTAATCAGGGCGCCGTCACCTCACACTGGCGATTCCTCCACCTGCACCACCAGTACCGCATGCAGGTAGTCGAGCTTCGACGCGCGCACCAACCCGGAATAGATACCGCACCGCGTTTGCGCCGGGATGTTGATGCGGACGACCACCACGCTGGTACCGCTCGCCGCCAGTGTCACCTCACGCGGCTGAAACGAAATGTTCTCGGCGGGGATCCTGCCCCCGTCTTCACCGACGAGGTCCGTGCTCAGGAAGGCGATCTGTGCGGATTGGTCGTCCTCGTTCACGAGCTTGATGGTGATCTGCGCCGTGCTGCCGGGTGCGACCGGACCCGACGGCGAGAGCACCGGCGCCGGTTCGATGCCCGTCTGGGCCGCGTCGGGGAGCCAATCGCCCCCGCCGAACGGCATGACTTGTGGCGTTGCGAGATCCAGCGCCGGCGGCTGGCTGGCGAGCGCAACGAACTGATCGACCAGCGTCTTGACCTGTGCCTCGAGTTGGCCGGCCCAAGCGCCCTTTGGCGTTGCGCCGATACTCGCCGCCTGCTTAGCATAGGGCACCGGATTGATGCGCGACGGCTCCGACGAGAGCACTGCAGTTGCCTGCTCGACGATGCCGGTCGCCGCTGCAACCGGAGCGGTCGGCAAGGGGCCTGCGGCTATGGCGGCCGGCAGCGCAGTGCCGCGCGAAGGCAACCCGGGAATGGTAGCGCGAGCAAGAACCGCGTCGGCGATTCCTTGGATCGGCATGCGGCGGAAGTAAGGCATCGGTAAGAAAGTATCGAATTGCCTCGGTGCAGGAGAACCCGCCGCCCGGATGGACGGCCGCGATACTGCTTATGGCATCGGCAAGTATCTCCGTCAAGCCCCGGCGGCCATGCCGATGGCACATTCGCTGGCGATCGGTCGCCGACACCTCGTCGTGCGGCCGGGAGTCTTCACGACGCAGCCGCGCGGGCCGACTGTCGGCTGCGAACGGTTAGGTGGAAACGATCCTCACCTTGCCGCGTCGCGGCTGCGTTGCCACCTTGTTTGCAGGCGCGGCGGTGGTTGGTGTGCCCCTACCGGCTTCCGCGATCTGCCGACGCGCGGCGGCCTCCGTTTCCGCGCTGCGCAGCGCGGCGAGCTGCGTCGCGGTCTGGATCAGTGCCAGCAGCGTTCGTCCCAGCTGACTGGAACCGCCCCGCGAATCGCCGCCGGTCAGCGGGTAGAGCAGATTCTTGATCGCAGCTGGCGGCAGGCCGCCGGCCCCGAGGATGTCGCTTCTGGCCTCGGTCGCGCGCTCCGCCGCGTAGAGCGCTTCCTGACCTGCGTCCAGCGCGGCCAGTCCGAGCCGCACGACCGTGTCATCCCACGGCAGCCCTTGCTGAAAGCGGATCAGATCGAGCGCGCGCCAGGGGGCGAAGATCTCGGGTTCGTGCAGTTTCCATACGCCACACGGTTCCGCATGGGCGTTCGAAGCCTTCAGGATGGCGTTGACGGCGCGCCGGGCGGCTTCGTTGGCCGCCTCCATCGTCGCGAGATCGGTATGGGTGCGAACGTAATCCGCGGCGAGGAACAGGTTCGGGATCTGCGTGACGGTCTCGGGCCGCAGTGCCCACGTGCCGACGAGATTCACGAGCAACGGTTCCTCATTCGTGTCGTCGGCGCCTTCCACCAGCTGCAAGGCGGGATCGACGAACCACTGATACAGCTGATCGTCCCTCAGCACTTCCTCGCCGTCACCGTTGAGGCTGCGTTTGAGTTGCTCCCATACCTCCAGCACCAGTTCGCGCCGATCGCATTCCTTGGCGGTCTTGCCGTTGAGGCCCTTCTGTTCCCACTCCGAGATGTCGACGGAGATGATGCCCTTCACGGTACCGTTGCCATATTGACCGAGATCGAAATCGCGCCAGAACTGTCCCTGGGAGATCGATGTCAGCGCCCAGGGCGAATCCACGTATATCGTGTGTCCGTGTGCCAGATCGACGTCCTCGGTCAGGAAGATCTGGACGCCGTTCATCCATGAGGTGGCCTGCTCGAGGCGGCGCAGGTCGGCCAGCAATGGGTCGGCGCTCAGCAGGCTGGGCGAAAGGAGCGGCACCAGGTCCTCGACGGGCAGGGCGCAGACATAGTGGTCGCCCACGATCGTCCGCGTGGTCTCGCCGGTGCGCACGCTCACGCTCTCGATCCGTCCACCGACACAATCGATTGCCGTCACGCGTGATGCAAGGTGGTAGCGCACGCCTCGCGCGATCAGATACTCGAGCCAAGGCGCGATCCAGACGTCGTTGGTCGGTCCGTTGAGCACCCGGTCGCTGCTCGGTCCCGGTTCCACGATGTCGAACAGGAGCTGCACGAAGATGTCGCCGATGGTCTTGGTGCTGGCGAGGTCCGCTTTGGCGGCGACCAGGGATCGGGTGATCCCATGCCCCAGCAACGACTGGTAGCCATACGAGCGCTCTGCGGCGCCGATGAACTCCCACCATCCGATCTTCTCGTATTCGGCCAGACGGCGTTCATGGCAGGAGGTCACGATCTGCCAGACACGCGATGCGAAGAAGGCGATGTCGTCATGGGAGAGATCCAGGTCTCCCTCGTAGATCTGGCCCATGTCGCTGAGCAGGACCCGCACGTCGTCCAGCGTCCTCGGCGATCGGCTGATCAGTTCGATCGGAGGCCGGCCGTAGCGCGCGAGCTGCACGCGAGTGGTATCGACCAGGTTGTCGAAGACGGTCCGATCGTGCCCGTACGGAATGCGCTTCATCGTGTCCGTGACGTGGGCATAGAAGCGCGGGAAGAACCGGAAACCGTGTTCGCCGGGCAGATCCTTGCGTGGGCCATCCGGACCCGGCGCGCCACTCCCGGGGACGCCGATGCTGCGCGCCTTTCCGCCGGGAATCGACAGGGCTTCGTGGACTTCCACCTCGAAGCCGCGCTCGATGAGTTCGTGGGCAGCGCTCAGCCCCGCGATTCCACCGCCGAGAACGATCACCTTCTGGGCCATCGACGTCCTCCGGACTGGTCGGGTGAACAAGGCTCGCAGCGGGTACCACGCCCTTCATGCAACGGCCGGGCGGCGGCCGCGGCGGCAGCAACGCCGCCGATCGTTCCCGCCGTCAGCGATAGTCGCCGACGGCGGGAACGGATGCTTCAGGGCAGCGTCTTCAGCACTTCACGGATCGTCTCGAAGATCCGATCGATGTGGCTCTTCTCGATGATGAGCGACGGCGACAGGGCGATGGTGTCACCCGTGGTGCGGATGAGGATGCCCTTCTCGTAGCAGCGCAGGAACGCCTCGAACGCGCGTGCCGTCGGTTTGCCGGGCAGCGGCTCCAGCTCGATGCCGCACACCATCCCGATGTTGCGGACGTCGATCACGTGCGGCAGGCCCTTCATCGAATGGGCCGCATCGGCGAGGTAGGAAGACATCGCCTCGCCGCGCTCGAACAGCTTCTCTTCGGCGAACAGGTCGAGTGTCGCGATCGCGGCGGCGGCGGCCAGCGGGTGACCGGAGTAGGTGTAGCCGTGATAGAACTCGATCATGTTGGCCGGGCCCGTCATGAACGCGTCGTAGATCTCGTTCTTCACGATGACCGCGCCCATGGGCACGGCGGCGTTGGTAAGCGCCTTGGCGCAGGTGATCATGTCCGGCGTCACGCCGAAGGTCTGGGCCGCGAATGCCTTGCCGGTGCGGCCGAAGCCGGTGATGACCTCGTCGAATATGAGCAGGATGCCGTGCTTCGCGGTGATTTCGCGCAGGCGCTGCAGATAGCCCTTCGGCGGCACCAGGACACCGGTGGAGCCGGCCACCGGCTCGACGATGACCGCAGCGATGTTCTCCGCGCCGTGCAGGGCGACGAGCGTTTCGAGATCGTCGGCGAGGTATGCACCGTGCTCGGGCTGGCCGCGCGAATAGGCGTTCTCGGTGAGGTGCGTATGCCGGATGTGGTCGACCCCGGGCAACATGCCCCCGGCGAACACGCGGCGGTTCGCCACCATCCCGCCGACGGAGATGCCGCCGAAGCCCACGCCGTGATAGCCGCGCTCGCGGCCGATGAAGCGGGTGCGGGTGCCTTCGCCGCGGGCGCGGTGGTAGGCAAGGGCGATCTTCAGAGCGGTGTCCACCGCTTCCGAGCCGGAGTTCACGAAGAACGCGTGGCCCATGCCGGGCGGTGTGATGCGCACCAGGCGCTCGGCGGCGTTGAACGCTGCAGGGTGATGCAGCTGGAAGCCGGTCACGTAGTCCACGTTCTCGGCCTGGCGCTTTATCGCCTCGACGATGGGCGCGCGGCAGTGGCCGCCGTTGACGGCCCACAGGCCCGCGATGCCGTCCAGGATCTGGCGGCCATCGATGGCCGTGTAGTACATGTCCTTCGCCGACACCAGCAGTCGCGGCTGCTGCTTGAACTGCCGGTTCGCCGTGAACGGCAGCCACAGCGGATCCATGTTGAGATCGGCCAGCGTTTCGGGCTTGATGTCGCGGATATTCATGGGTTCTCCTGGTGGCCGGTCGGCTCTATGGATCAAGACCTTGAATTATAGGCTCGGCCCGGAAACGCGGCCAGAGCGGTTTGCCTCGTCCGGTGCATCTCACTTAAAGTGCAGGGTGCCAGGGAGCGCGGGCACCCCATGCCGGATCTCATCCTTCACAACTATCCCAACTCGCCCTTCGCGGAAAAAGTCCGGCTGATCCTCGGCTACAAGGGGCTCGAGTGGCACTCGGTGCAGATCCCGCGGGTGATGCCTAAACCGGACCTGATGCCGCTCACGGGCGGCTACCGGCGGACGCCGGTGATGCAGATCGGCGCCGACGTGTACTGCGACTCCGCGTGCATCGTGCGCGAGCTGGAGCGGCGCTACCCCGAGACGACCCTGTTCCCGGACGGTACCAACGGCGTCGCGACGATGATCGGCGCGTGGTCCGATCGCGTGTTCTTCTTCGACGCCGTAGGTGTCGTCTTCGGCACGCTGGGTGCCACGGTGCCGAACGACCTCAAGGAGGACCGCTACAAGTTCTCCGAGGGCATGATCGACATGGACCGCTACCAGCGCGACCAGGCGCAGTTGCGCAGCCAACTCCGGGCCCATCTGTTCTGGCTCGAGCGGGCGCTGGAGGATGGTCGTCTCCACGTGCTGGGCGACAAGCCGACCTGGGCCGACTTCTGTCTGTACCACCCGATGTGGATGGTGCAGCGTCGCGTCCCGGAACTGGGCGCGGCCAACGACATGCCGCGCACGCTCGCGTGGTTCGAACGCATGACCGCGTTCGGTCATGGGCGCCCGGTGGAACTCGACGCGAAGGAGGCTCTGCGCATCGCGCAGAATGCGACCCCCGCGGCGGCCAGGCTGGGGCATCCGGAACTGCCGGAGGGGATCCCGGCAGGCACCGCGGTGACGGTCGCGGCCGACGATTACGGCCGGGATCCGGTGACGGGCACGCTGGTGGCGGCAAGCGCTCAGCAGATCGTCATCCGCCGCACCGATCCGGCCGTTGGAGACGTGAACGTGCATTTTCCGAGAGCCGGGTTCGTGCTCTCGAAAGCCGCCTGAAGACGGCAACCAGGGGGAGGAGGCTTATGGATCTCAACTACACCGACGAGGAACTCGCGTTCCGCGACCAAGTGCGTGCGTTCGTGCGCGACAAGCTGCCGCCGCAGATCTCGCGCAAGGTGATCGAGCACAAGCGTCTTACCAAGGACGACTACGTCACGTGGCAGAAGGCGCTGCACGCCCAGGGCTGGATTGCACCCGGGTGGCCGAAGGAATTCGGCGGCACGGGCTGGACCCCGGTGCAGCGCCACATCTTCGAGGAAGAATGCGCGGCGGCCGGTGCGCCTCGCGTGATCGCGTTCGGTGTCGACATGGTGGGGCCCGTGATCATCGCGTTCGGCCAACCCTGGCAGAAGGAGCGCTATCTGCCGCGCATCCTGTCTTCGGACGACTGGTGGTGTCAGGGTTATTCGGAACCGGGTTCGGGTTCCGATCTGGCGTCACTCAAGACGCGGGCGGAACGCAAGGGCGATCACTACGTCGTCAACGGCCAGAAGACCTGGACCACGCTCGCGCAGTACGCCGACATGATGTTCTGCCTGGTGCGCACGTCCACCGAGGGCAAGAAGCAGGACGGCATCTCGTTCCTCCTGATCGACATGAAGACGCCCGGCATCACCGTGCGGCCGATCATCACCCTGGACGGCGAGCACGAGGTCAACGAAGTCTGGCTGGAGAACGTGCAGGTGCCGGTGGAGAACCTGGTGGGCGAGGAAGGTCGCGGCTGGACCTACGCCAAGTTCCTCCTGTCGCACGAGCGTACCGGCATCGCCGGCGTCTCGCGCTCGAAGCGCGAACTCGCTTTTCTCAAGCACGTCGCGTCCGAGCAGCACCAGGGCGGCCGTCCGCTGATCGAGAACGTGCGGTTCCGCGACAAGATCTCGCGTGTGGAGATCGACCTGATGGCGCTCGAGATCACGGTGCTGCGGGTCCTCGCGGCGGACCGTCAGGGGCGCCCACCTGGGCCGGAGGCCTCGATCCTCAAGATCAAGGGCACCGAGATCCAGCAGGCGCTCACCGAACTGATGATGGAAGCGGTGGGTCCGTGGGCGCTGCCCTTCCTGCCCGATTCCTGGGGCGACCACTGGCTGGGCGAGCGGGTCGGGCCGGAGTACGCCGCCCCGCTCGCGGCGCAGTACCTCAACTTCCGCAAGGTCTCGATCTACGGCGGTTCGAACGAGATCCAGCGCAACATCGTCTCGCAGATGATCCTGGGCTTGTAACCATGGACTTCGACTACACGGAAGAACAGCAACTCCTCGAGGATTCCGTCTCGAAGTTCCTCGAGAAGAACTACACGTTCGAGCAGCGCAAGGAGATCGTCGCTTCGCGTGTCGGCTACGGCCCGACCGCCTGGGAAGGGCTCGCGAATCTCGGTTTGCTCGGCCTGCCGATACCGCAGGATCGTGACGGCTTTGGCGGCGGCGGCGTCGAGACCATGATCGTGATGGAAGCGTTCGGCCGCCATCTGGTGGTGGAGCCATATCTCGGCACCGTGGTGATGGCGGCGAGCTGCATCGCGACCGCCGGCACCGATGAGCAGAAGCAGTACCTGCTGCCTCCCATCATGGAGGGCCGGATGCGTTTCGCGTGCGCGTTCACCGAGAGCGGCGGGCGTTACGACCTCGATCACGTCGAGACCACGGCACGCATGGACGACGGACAGTGGGTCATCAACGGTGCCAAGTCGGTGGTGATGCACGGTGCCGTGGCCGATCTGTTGATCGTCTCCGCCCGCACGTCCGGCGCGGCCACCGACCGCAATGGCATCAGCCTGTTCTTCGTGCATCCGGCCGAGGAGGGCGTGAGCGGTCGCGAGTACCCCACTTACGACGGCAACCGTGCGGCCGAGATCGCTTTCGAGAACGTGCGCGTCAGCGGCGATTCGCTGATCGGTGCGGCCGATCGCGGCCTGCCATTGCTCGAACTGATCGTCGATCGCGCCATCGCCGCCCTGTGCGCCGAAGCCGTGGGCTGCATGAAGGTGCTGAACGACACGACACTGGAGTACCTGAAGACCCGCCAGCAGTTCGGCGTGCCGATCGGGCGGTTCCAGGTCCTGCAGCATCGCATGGTGGACATGGTGATGCAGTACGAACAGGCAAAGTCCATGGCGCTGCTCGCGGCGGTGAAGGTGGACGATGCCGATCCGGTGGAACGCCGCAAGGCGGTCTCCGCCGCGAAGGAACTGATCGGCCGCGCCGGCCGCCACATCAGCCAGCAGGCGATCCAGTTGCACGGCGGCATGGGCATGACCGACGAACTCAACGTGGGTCACTACGTGAAGCGGTTGACGGCGATCGACACGCTGTTCGGCGATGCCGATCACCACCTCGACCGGTTCGCGCAGGCCGAGTCGGCGCAGCCGCTCAACGTGGCTGCGTTCGAGCGGCCGCGGTCGAAGTGGCGGAAGATTTAGGCTACTCGTCGCGCAGACGCAAACCTTACAGCTGAACCACGGAGAACACAGAGAGGCACGGAACTGATCGCATTGTTCCCTCCCCCATCGCAGATGGGGGAGGGCCAGGGTGGGGGCCTGTGGTCGGCAAGGCGCCCCCATCCCAACCTTCCCCCACCGATGGTGGGGGAAGGAGCGGAATACCTCCGTGCGCCTCGTGTTACCCATGGTGAAAGCCTCTCCCTGACCTCCAGAGGTAACGAATGATCGACAAGGTAGGCGTCGTAGGCGCCGGACTCATGGGCGCCGAGATCGCATTGGTGGCGGCTCTCGCCGGCAAGCACGTGGTGCTCGCGGATACCAACGAGGAACTGCTCGCCAAGGCGCTCGAGAACCTCGGCAAGGTCCTCGACAAGGGCATCCAGCGCACCTTCTACAAGGAAGAGCAGAAGGCGCAGGCGCTGGACCGCATCACCGTCACCACCGATCTCGGCCGCTTCGCGGATTGCGATCTGGTCACCGAGGCCGTATTCGAATCGGAGGAGGTGAAGGCGGGGGTGTTCCGCAAGCTCGACCAGGTCTGCAGGGCCGATGCGCTGATCGCGAGCAATACGTCGACCATCGCCATCACCGGCCTTGCGTCCTATGTCGCACCGGACCGGCGACCGCGGTTCGCTGGCACCCATTACTTCTCGCCGGTTTCGCGCATGAAGCTGGTGGAAGTGATCCCGGGCATCGACACCGCGGAGGATACCGTCGAGGCGTTGATGCAGTACAGCCGCGACGTGGGCAAGGTGCCGATCCGGGTGAAGGACGTGGTGGGCTTCGCGGTCAACCGCGTGCTGCACGCGTTCATGATCGAAGCGGTGCGCCTGGTGGAAGAGGGCGTGTGCACGCCGGAGGAGGTGGACCTCGCCTGCAAACTGGGTCTGGGACATCCGGTGGGGCCGTTCGAGTTGTGCGACGCCGTCACGAACAAGCTCTCGCTGCAAGTGCAGGAGATCCTGCAAGGCGCCTATGGCGAGCGCTTCCGCCCGCGCCCGCTGCTAAAGCAGATGGTGCAGGCCGGGTACAACGGCAAGAAGGCCGGGCGCGGCTGGTACCGCTACGAGGGCAAGACGCGATGACCGCGAAATACTACTGGGAGGACTTCAAGGTCGGCGAAGTGAGCGAAATGGGACGGCGTCTGGTCGACAGGGACGAGGTCGTCGCGTTCGCGAAGCAGTTCGATCCGCAACCGTTCCACGTGGACGAGGCTGCGGCGAAGGCGTCCATGTTCGGCGGCCTCATCGCGAGCGGCTGGCACACCGTGTCCATGGTGATGCGCATGATGTGCGACAGCTATCTGCTCGACTCCGCGAGCCTGGGTTCGCCGGGTGTCGATCACGTGAAATGGGTGAAGCCGGTACGCCCCGGTGACACCATCCGGGCCATGCGCACCGTGCTCGAATCCCGGCGTTCGGCGAGCCGGCCGGAGATCGGCATCGTCAAGACGCTGTGGGAGGTCTTCAACCAGGACGACGAACTGGTGATGACCATGGAAGGCTACGGGATGTTCAAGGTGCGGGGAGCGGCTTCGTGATCGGTTCGAACAAGGTGCACGTGCTGTACCGCAAGGAGGACCTCGACGGCTACCGCCTGTCGGGCAAGGTGGTGATCGTGCTCGACATCCTGTTCGCCACGTCCACCATCGTGAACGCGCTGGCTCATGGCGCCACCGACGTGATCCCGACGCTGGACGAGCGGGCGGCGCGCGCCAAGCTGAAGGAGTTGCCGGTGGATTCGTACGTCGCCTCCGGCGAGTTGTACGCCGAGACCATCGAGGGCTTTGTGTCGCCGACACCGCTCGCCCTGGTGGAGCACGGCGTGGAAGGGCGCACGCTCGTCTACTCCACCACCAACGGCACCGTCGCATTGCAGATGTCCTCGACCGCCGCACACGTGTACGCGGGCGCGATGCTGAATGCGCAGTCGGTTGTGGAACACGTCCTGACGGAGCATCCGGGCGACACGGTGATCATCGTCTGCTCCGGGTCGGCCGGCAACGTGAACCTCGAGGACATGGTCGGCGCCGGATATTTCGTGGAACTCTTCGCCAAGGCACTCGCCGGCGAGGAGGATTTCTCCGACGCCGCGCTGGCGGCACTGCACCTGTTCCGGGCGGTCGATCCGTTCCGCGCGCTGCTCGACTCTCGCGTGGGACGCATGATGCAGGAGCGCGACCTGGTGCACGAAGTGGAGTATGCGTCGCGCCGCTCCGAAATCCGTCTGGTGCCGCGGCTGGTCGATGGTCGCCTCGTTCCCGTCTGAGATCGCGATGCGCGCTGCCGCCTGGTGCATCCTCGTGCTGCTGGGCGCCTGCGCGAGCAAGGCGCCGACGGGTCTCGAGAAGATCCGGTTCGACCTGAAGAAGATCGACGTCAACGGGCTCGAGGGGCCGTCGACCGACAAGCGCGAGATCGTCTACCAGTTCTGCGTGCCGAACACGGAGGGCAAGCGGCTCGAGATCGCGGAACTGGACCCCACCGCCCGGTTCGAGTCGGAAGCGGCGGGCCGCGTCGGCTGCACCGCCGATCAGATCCTCGTCCACGCGCGCACCGGTGCGCCCAACTGGCGCGGCCGGATGGAAGCCGTCGCGGCGCTGCCCTACGTGAAGTCGATCCGGCGCACGCCGTACGGCGCGGTGGATCAACCCTAGACTGCGGGAGCGCGGACCGTGAGATCGCGGATGGTGCTCGTGCTTGCGCTTGTCGCGGGATGCGCGCCGAAACCCACGGTTCCCGAAAAGCCGCTAGCGACCCTGGAGGGCACGATCACCTACCGCCAGCGTGTCGCGCTTTCGCCCGAGGCGATCGTGAAGGTCTGGCTGCAGGACGTGTCGAAGGTGGGCGCGGTGGCCGAAGTCCTCGATGAGGTGGAGATCCGCAATCCCGGGCAGGTGCCGATTGCCTTCCGGGTGAGGTACGACCCGGAGCGCATCGTCGCCAACCATCGCTATACGCTGCTCGTGAAGATCTACGAAGGCGACCGTACCCGGTTCCTCAACGCCACGTCCAACCCGGTGATCACGCAGGGCTGCACCGATCGCTGCGAGGTCGTGCTCGACATGATGAGGTGACGTGTGACCATGCTAGTGACCCGATTCTTTCCGGCCGATACGTTCAACGGCACGACCGTCTTCGTCACGGGCGGCGGCTCGGGCATCAACCTCGGCATCGCCCGGAACTTCGCGGCGCTCGGTGCGAACGTCGCGATCTGCGGCCGCAAGCAGGACAAGCTCGACCGTGCGGCCGAGGAACTGCGCGCCTTCGGCGTCAAGGTCCACGCCGAGGCCGCCGACGTGCGCGACGCCGCCCGGCTCGAGGCCGTCATCGGCAATGCCGCCGCGTCGCTCGGACCGATCGGCGTGCTGGTGTGCGGAGCCGCGGGCAACTTCCCGATTCCGGCGGAGGAGTTGTCGCCCAACGGCTTCAAGACCGTGGTGGACATCGATCTGCTGGGCTCGTTCAACGCGACGCGCGCCGCCTTCAACCAGCTCAAGGCCACCAGGGGCTGCGCGATCTTCATCTCCGCCGGCATGGCGTATGTGCCGTTCCCCTATCAGGTGCATGTCGGTGCGGCCAAGGCCGGCATCGACATGATGATGCGCAACCTTGCGCTGGAGTGGGGCAAGTACGGCATCCGCGCTAACAGCATCGTGCCCGGACCGATCGGGGGCACCGAGGGCATGAAGCGCCTCGGCGGCGATGACTACGAGTCGTCGCGCTACCGGTCCATTCCGCTCGGCCGGTTCGGCGGCGTGGACGACATCGGCCAGGCGGCCGTGTTCCTGGCCTCACCGCTCGCGAGCTACGTCACCGGCACCGTCCTGGTGGTGGACGGCGGTTCCAACCTGGCGGGGTCCATCTTGTTCGGGCAGGCGATCGAGGCGATGCGCAACCCGACCGGCTGACGCGGCATCCGGCGGGGCCTCCGGCCGGCTATGCTTCGGGCTTTGCCCCGCCTCAACACCGGTCGACGATGATGCTTCGATGGTTCGTATTTGCCTGGATGCTCTGCTGCGCCACGATCGCAGCCGCCCACAACACCCAGCTGTCCAGCGCCGCCCTGGAGTTGTCCGGCCCGACCGTGCGCGCCGATCTGGACCTGAACGGGCGCGACCTAGAGGTTGCGCTGAACGTGGCGCTGATAGGACCGCAAGGTGCCGTGGGTGCCGAGGCGTTGGCGGGCGCTCGCGAGGCGATAGAAGGGTATCTGGCCGCGCACGTGAAGTTGCTTGCGGGGACGGCATCCTGCGAACTGCGGGTGCTGAGTCTCGATCCGGCTGCGGAACACGCCCGTGTCCGAGCGCAGTTCACTTGCCCGAAGGGTTCGGGCTCGCTCGTCTACCGCGCGACACCTTTCGCCGAGATCGATCCTCGCGCACGCCACATGGTGACCGTGACGGGCGATGCGAAGCGTTTCGGACTGCTCTCGGTCAGCACGCCCACGCTCGAGATCACCACCGTGCGGCAGTCCGCCTGGTCGGTCTTCGGCCGCTACCTGCTCGCCGGCATCGAGCACATCGCGATCGGCTTCGACCACATCGCGTTCCTGCTCGGGACCATCGTGTGGGGGCGCCGCCTGCTGCCGCTGGTGAAAGTGATCACCGCGTTCACCGTGGCCCATTCGATCACGCTGACCGCCGCGGTGCTGGGCGCCGTCTCGCCGAATTCCGCCTGGGTCGAGGCGGCGATCGCCGCGAGCATCGTGTATGTTGCCGTCGAGAACTTCTTCGTGCGCGACGTCGGGCGACGCTGGCCGCTTACCTTCACGTTCGGTCTGGTGCACGGCTTCGGTTTCGCGAGCGTGCTACGCGAGTACGGACTGCCGCAGGAGGCATTGGTGCCGGCGCTGGCGGCATTCAATATAGGTGTCGAGGTCGGACAGCTCGCGATCGTCGCCGGGGCCTTGGTGTTGCTGCATGGCGTGGATCGCATCGAGCTGCGCGCGGGGATCGCCGAGGTTCCGGACCGGCGTGTCGCGTGGTCCATCTCGATCGCGGTGGGCCTGCTCGGCCTGTGGTGGCTGTTCGAGCGCATCGGCGCGATCGTCGCACCAGTATGACGCACGCATTGACAGGCGGCGCGATGTCTCTCCATAGTCGCGACCACATCGCACCTCAGGCGGGTGCGATGCCCTCGAGACCGTAGGAACCCGGGAGAAAAGATATGAAGATGCGCGCCTTCGTACTTGCGGTACCTGTGCTCCTGTTCGCCGCCGGCAGTCATGCGGACACCACCGATGTGAAGACGCAGTCACGTGTGCTCGTGAAGAAGATGGGCAAGCACTGCGTCGACGATCCGAACTGCTTCAATCGCTACCACCCCGCGATCAAGCCGGTGGCGACGGCCAAGCCGGGTCAGCTGCTCACCTACGAGACGCGCGACGCGCTCGATTCGGATCTCAACGTGAACTCGGTGCCGAAGGACCTCGGCGCGGTCGACCTCAACTACGTGCATCCGCTCACGGGCCCGGTCTACATCGAAGGGGCGAAGCGCGGCGACGTGCTCGCCGTCACGCTGATCGACATCGAGCCCGACGAGTATGGTTATACCACGGTCGTGCCCGGCTTCGGTTTCCTGCGCGACCGCTTCACCGAGCCGTTCATCGCCAACTGGAAGCTGAACCACCTGGAGGCCGTGTCGGATCAGTTGCCCGGCGTGCGCATTCCGTTCAACGGCTTCATGGGAACGGTGGGTGTGATGCCGGGTGAGCCCGAGGTGGACGCATGGGAGGCGCGCGAGACGCAACTCGGCAAGGCGGGTGGAGTCGCATTGCCGCCGCAGCCCACCGGCGCGCTGCCGGCCGCTGTCTGCGGTCCGAACGGCAGCCACAAGGACAAGTGCCTGCGCACCATTCCGCCGCGCGAGAACGGCGGCAACATGGACATCAAGCAGATGGTCGTGGGCACGACGCTGCTGCTGCCGTGTTTCGTCGACGGCTGCGGCCTTTTCATCGGCGACGTGCACTTTGCGCAGGGCGATGGCGAAGTGGCCGGTACCGCGATCGAGATGGGTGCGACCGTGACGGTCCGCACCGAGATCCGCAAGGGCATGGCTGCCATGATCAAGACCGGTCCGCACTTCGAAGGCGGTTCCCAGATCAAGCAGCTGGAACCGGATCGTTTCTACGCGACGATCTCGTACCCGATCAAGAAGGCCGGGGAGATCCCGCCGCAGCACAAGTACCTCGGCGGCGACAAGATCGGACCGCTGGTCAACCTGTCGGAAGACCTCACCGTCGCCGCACGCGGCGCGCTGAACGAGATGATCGACTGGCTCGTGAAGACCTACGGCTGGACGCCGGTGCAGGCTTACGTCTACGCCAGCGTGGCGTGCGACCTGCGCATCGGCAACGTGGTGGACGTGCCGAACTACGCGGTGTCGACCATCTGCCCGTTGGAACACATCCGGAAGTAGGGGGCGTCCGTGACTCGTGACTGGTGACTCGTGACTGGTAGTTCGTGCCTCCGATGCGCGACGACGTTTCGATGATCCGCACTGTAGTCGCGGCCAATGCCGCGACCGACCAGTCACGAGTCACGAGTTACGAGTCACGGCCTTCGCGTCGCCGCTTCCTCACCGCTGCCGCCGCGCTCGCCGGTGCGGGTCTTCTCTCCGGGCACGCGCCCTATCGCCAGTGGGTCGTCTACCGCCAGACCCATCTGGTCATCCTGACGAGCCGCGATGACCCAGGCGGCGACGATCTCGGCGAGAAGTGTGCGGCGGTGATGCGGTCCGTGCTGCCGGACAGCAAGGCCGCGGTCGGACGGGGGCCGCGGGTTCAGCGGATCGCGAGTCTCATCGCGAGCCGCCAGGCCGAAGTGGGCATCGTGTCGCAGACGAATGCCGCGGCGATGTTCCGCGGAGCAGCGCCGTTCGGAGACATCGGGGCGATCCCCCTGCGGGTGTTGGTGCAGGACGATGTGTATCGCATGGTGTGCCGTGACGATTTTCCGCGGCAGCACGCGTACCTGATTGCGGAAGCCCTGGCCGGCGGTGATGCGGAGCTAGGGCTCGTCGTTCCATCGGAAAGCGAGGGTGATATCCCGGTGCACGCGGGTGCTCTGGCATTCGCTTCGGGTGTGCCGCTGGAGACGGGTGAGAGCCAGTAGCTTCGCGCGCGTACTGCTCCTGATCGGGAGCGTGGGCGCGGTGGCGCAGGTCTGCGCCCACGACCTGATCAGCGCGGAAGCGGCCGAACGCTACATTGCACAGGCGCAGCGCAACGTCACGGCGATCCGTTCACGCGAGGCGGCACCGAAGCGTGCCGAGGCGCATCTCGCACTGGCACGCATGCAGGACGAGATCCGCGATCTGCTCAATCGCGATCTTGCGATGCACGGGCGCGTGCAGGGCCTGCCTTCCAATCTGGTGGTGGAGCGGTTCAAGGCGCTGGGTACGCCGTTGCCCTGGGCCGAACGGCTGGGCCGCTTCGGTGCTCCGGTCGAGCACTACGCGGCCGCCTACGATCTCGACCCGAAGGGGCCCGGTGCGAACGACGCGCTCTACGGCGCCGTGTACGGCAGGTTCTACGACAGCTTTCGGGATGATCCACTGAAGTCGCTGGATGCGGAGCCCGGCTCGAGCCGTCTCCTGATCGACGCCGGCGAACGCTTCGTCCGCGATTTTCCACGCGATGGCAATGTGGAGGAGGTCCGGTTCATCGTCGCGGTGGCCTGGGTGCGGGTTGCCCGCGCCGGAGGCGACAGTCGCACGAATTCGGCTCGAGCGCGTGAGCTGCTGTTGCGGTTCCAGCAGGACTATCCCGGCAGCCTGCGCGCTGCGGCGATACCTGTGTTCATGGATGCGCTGGTGCCGGAGTCGCGATGACGCGCTATCGGCGCGGGGCCGGTCCCCTCGCGGTGTACTGCGGGATGCCCGGGTGATCGGGCAGGCCGGTGCTCCGCACCCGCGCAGTACACTGTCGGACCTGCGCCGGCACGGTGCCCCATAGAGGACGACGACGAGCGCGGGCCGACACACTGCCGGCGTGCCGTCATGGATCTCAGACACCTCAAGAATTTCGTAGCGATCGTGGATTGCGGGAGCCTGTCCAAGGCCGCGGAAACGGTCTTTGTGGCTCAGCCTGCACTGAGTCAGCAGCTCGCCGCGCTGGAAGGGGAACTGAAGACGCAGCTGCTGCTGCGCAGTTCGCAGGGCGTCGTGCCGACGGAAGCGGGCAAGGTGCTCTACCGGCACGCGCGCACGCTGCTGCGCCAGATCGAGCAGGTCAAGGAAGAGGTGACTCAGCCGGGTGCCGGTGAGCTGGGCTCGGTGGCTGTCGGGTTTCCCAGCACCATGATCGAGGTGCTCGCATTGCCTCTCTTCGAGCGCGTCCGGGCGCAGCATCCGCGCATTCGCCTGCAGATCTTCGAAGCCATGAGCGGGTATCTGGGGGAGCTCCTGGGCCACGGGCGCCTGGACCTGGTGATCCAGTTCCGCGATGTGGAGACGCGCGGCATCGAGCTGCAGCCCTTGCTCGAGGAGGATCTGTACGTCATCGGCGAGGCTCCCGACATGCATGCAGCCACCGACGTGTGCGAGTTGCGTGCGCTCGACGGCGTGCCGATGGTGCTGGGCGTCAGCGCGCAGGGCCTGAGGATGGTGATGGAACGCAGCTTCGCGCAGGGGCAACTCGAGCTGAACGTGGTCGCCGACGTCGATTCGTTTCGCACGGCGCTGGCGATTGCGGGTACCGGTGCGGCCTGCACCGTGCTGCCGTTGTCGGCACTGATGCCGCTGCCACCGCAGGAACGACCGGCGGCGCGTCGCCTCATCGATCCCGAGATCCGACGCCCGGTCGCGCTCGCGTGGTCCACTTCGCTTCCGCGGACCGGTGCCGCCGTGGCCGTGCAGGGCATCGTTTTCGAACTGGCTCGGGACATGGTGGCGAACGGACGCTGGCCAGGCGCGCGACTGAACGCGGCCTGATCGTCCGACAGGAAGCGCAACGGCCGCGCTGCGATAAGCGCGCGTCATGGCCCCAGCACGATCGGATATCGCAAAGTTGCGGCAATGGGGGCTGCTGTTCGGTGACCTGAGTGGCGTGTGTCGCTCGAACATCGCTCTTGCCGTGCATGCGCCCGCGACGACGTCGCTGTGTGCTTTCAGCTACACGGCGCCGGCATCCGCGGACGCAACCACGTTTTGCCTGTCCGGGACTGCGGATATCGGTGCGGATGGGAAGATCATCGCCGCAGGTGACACCGGCCCCGCAGCCATGGCGAAACGCGCGCTTCACCACCGACACCGTCGGAGCGAGCCTTGCGAAGCTGGGAACATCCTGGCAAGCGACGACGGAGATCGCCGTGTTCCACGCCCACGACATTCCCGATCTCCGGGGGCCGACGCTGCTCGGCTCGGTGGGTGAGCCGGTGCGGCGCGGTGTCCTGGTGTACCGTGCGCGCCCGCCGATCGCAGGCGCGGAAGTGGAACTCGAGGCACGCGCGATACGACAGCAATTCGTCGTTGCAACGGGCTGATGCCGTTGCTCGTGCGCAGGGTACCCGCGAACGAGTCGCCCTAGCTATCCAGCGGCTCGATCCAGTTGTGCAGCGCGAGGCCACCGTCGACCACCACCGTGGTCCCGGTGACGTAGGCGGAGAATCGATCGGCCAGCAGGGCCACCGCCATGCCTGCGATCTCTTCGGGAGTGCCCAGGCGCCGGAGGCTGGTGCAGCGCACCAGGCGATCCACGCCGGCGGCCTTCGCGTCGAAGCCGCCGCCGGGAATGGCGCCCGGCGCGATGGCATTGACCCGGATACCACGCGGACCGAACGCACGGGCGAGTTCCTTCACCAGCATGGTCTGGCCTGCCTTCGATGCGCTGTAGTGGGGCAGGTTGCGCGGGATGTGCGCATGCAGCGAGGTCACGAACAACATCCGGCCCTGGATCTTGCGCGCGCACATCTCCTGTGCGGCCGCGCGCGCGAGCACGAAGCCGGATCGCAGGTTCACCGCGATCATCTCGTCCCAGGTAGCGAGCTCGACCGCGGCGACATGGTCACGTTCCAGGCGTCGGGGACTCGCCGCGTGGACCAGAATGGAGGGACAAGCCGCGGACTCGATGGTGTCGTGCAGCAAGCGTTCCGCTGCCTCTGCCTTGGAAAGATCGGCGCCGATGAATTTCACGTCCAGCTGTCGCGCAAGGAGATCGGCGACCACGGCTTCGCCCCCGGGGCCCGGCAGATCGCTCAGCACCACCCGCGCGCCTTCCTGTGCCAACGCGGCGGCAATGCCACGGCCGATGCCGGACGCAGCACCCGTCACCAGGGCGACGTCGCCGGAAAGCAGTGCAGTGTCCATGTCGTTCTTCCTCCTGGTCTTGTGGAACGCCGGCGTCGGCGGTCCGGTAGCACGGTGAGTCTGAACGAGATTGCGTGACCGGGTCATTCGACTTCGATATGCCCCCAGCAACGCGGCTGGATGCTGCGCTGCGAAACACCGGACGCAGGCGGACACGCCGCTGTCATAAGCTTCGCTTATCGCCCCATCGGAAAGCGCTATTTCCCGCCGCTCGAGCGGGACCGTAGCATCGCCCGGCTGGAGAGGTCCGCCGCGAGACCGGGAACCGCGGCTGTTCCTGGCGGACGCTCCAGACACTCACGGTTCCGCGCCGAGGGCGTCTCGCCCGCAAGCCCCCGGACGGCGACCGGTACAACGACAAAACGGGAGGTCAACAGCATGGGAAGCATCGAGAGGCGCTCGTCGATCTGGTTGGGCATTGCCGTCCTGGCAATGGCATCTGCCTCGGCGTCGGGGCAGAACACCGAATGGCCACACTACGGCAACGATCAGGCGAACACGCGGTACAGCCCGCTCAACCAGATCAACACCGGCAACGTGCAGAACCTGAAGGTGGTGTGGGCGCACTCGCTCGGCACTCTCGAGACGCAGGAGTCGAGTCCGCTCATCGTCGGCGACACGCTGTACGTGACCAGCTCCACCGGGCCGCGCTACGTCTTCGCGCTCGACGCGAAGACCGGGGCGAAAAAGTGGACCTACCAGCCCGAGCTGCCTTCGGACTACATGGCCACCGTGTGCTGCGGCATGGACAGTCGGGGCCTCGCCGTGGCGGACGGCAAGGTCTTCTTCGGACGTCTCGACGCCAAGCTCGAAGCGCTGGACGCCAAGACCGGCAAGCGCCTCTGGACCGTGACCGTCGCCGACTACAAGAAGGGCCACTCCATCACCTCGCCGCCCCTGATCGTCAAGGATCTCGTAATCACCGGCATCGCCGGTGGCGAGTTCGGCATTCGCGGGTTCGTGTCCGCGTACAAGCAGTCGACCGGCGAGCGGGTCTGGCGCACCTACACCATCCCGGGGCCGGGCGAGCCCGGCAACGAGACCTGGAAGGATGACTCGTGGAAGACGGGAGGTGGCTCCACGTGGGGTGTCGGTTCCTACGACGCCAAGCGCAACGTGGTGTACTGGTCGACCAGCAACGCGGGTCCGTGGGGTGCGCATACCCGCGGGACCGACTCGTCCGACTACGGCGTCTACTCCAATCAGTGGACGGCAGCGCAACTCGCGTTCGACGCCGACAGCGGCAAGATCGTGTGGGGCTATCAGTACACGCCGCACGACACCTGGGACTTCGACGGCATCAACGAAGCCGTCCTGACCGACCTCAACGTCGGCGGCAAGCAGATCCCGGCGTTGCTGCATGCGGACCGCAACGGTTTTTTCTACGTGCTGAACCGGGATACCGGCAAGGTGGTCGCCGCCGATCCGTTCGTGACGGTCAACTGGGCCACGCACGTGGATCTGCAGACCGGCCGGCCCGTGGAGGCGCCCAACAACGAGAAGCGCCCGCAACTCGGCAAGTGGGCCCGCAACGTATGCCCGAACCTGATCGGCGGCAAGAACTGGTCGCCGATGTCCTACAGCGCGCAGACCGGGCTCGCGTACCTGCCCGCGTTCAACATGTGCATGGACATCGCCAACCGGAAAGAGGAGTACGCACCGGGCAAGTTCTACCTGGCCTCGGAGTTTGATCTGGGCAAGGTGGGCGCCACCGGCTCGAACCTCGGCGAGTTCCTCGCATGGGATCCGGTCGCGAACAAGAAGGTGTGGTCGATCGAGGAACCCAACATGTGGGCAGGTGGTGCGATGTCCACGGCCGGAGGCCTCGTGTTCTACGGGAACATCGAAGGCCTGCTGAAGGCGGTGGACGCGAAGACCGGCAAGGTGCTCTGGCAGTTCCGTGTCGGCACCGGCATCACGCAGAGCCCGGTCACCTACACCATCGACGGCAAGCAGCACCTGGCCGTCGTGGCCGGGCGCATCAAGGGACCGCCGTCGTTCTTTGGCGCGCTCGGTCAGAAGATGATCGAACAGAGTGCGGAAGGCGGGATCCTGATGGTCTTCGCGCTCTGATGACCATGTTTCCCTCCTGAGGATCGATCCGATCGTGATCCAGGAGTCGTCGCGGCGGGGTTCGCGCTCCGCCGCCCTTTTTCGAGCGCTATGATCCCCGACGGGTGTGGATCACCGTTGCGTCGGCTGCGTAATACCGGAGGCGTCTTGTTCGAGAAGTTCGCAGTGACCGTACTGGCCGTGGCGGTGTGCACGGTGACTCTTTCCATGGTGCCCGAGGTGGCGATGGGCGACGACGAGGCGGCCCGTCCCGTGAATCCCTACGCTGGAGACAAGGCGGTCGCGCAGGAGGGCGCGAGCCTGCTCAACCAGTACTGCGCGCACTGTCACGGACAGTGGGCGGTCCAGGGCGAACGGCCGCGCGATCTGCGGCGGTTGCGCATCCGCTATGGCGACGATGCGATCTCGATGTTCCGCACCACCGTCGACGAAGGCCGCATGGACAAGGGCATGCCGGTCTGGAAGGGCGTGTTGAGCGACGAGGTCCTCTGGAAGATCTACACGTTCCTGGAAACCGTCCAGGCGGAGGACTAGCGCGATGAGTTGGGATAGCGCCCGTGCGGGCTGGCGCTTGCTGTCGTGGATGGCACTCGCCTTGCTGCCTGTTTCCCACGCCGCCGCGCATGGCGTTTCGTTGAAGCTGCACCACCCGTATGCGGCCGACTCGGCGTTCCATCGCAACTTCCTGTTGCCCTGGACCGCCAAGGTGGAACAGGAATCCGGCGGGCGCATCCGGTTCCACCTGTATCCGGACACGCCGTCCGGCGAGTCCGGGCTGGGCCTGTACGACAGCGTGCGGGAAGGCGATGCCGCCCATGTTGCATGGACGCCCGTTCCCGTGTCGCCGCAGCACTTTCCCCGGTTGACCGCCATGCAGCAGCCGTTCACCGTGCGCAGCGCGCAAGGTGGCAGCCGTGCGTTGTGGGAATACGCGGTGGCGAACGATGTGCTCGATCGCGATTTCGATGAAGTCCGTGTGCTCGCGATGCACTTCGGCGACGCATCGAGGCTGCATTTCGGAAAATCGTTTCCAGCGGCACCCGCGGACATGGCCGGGCGGCGCATCGCCACGGTCGCGCCCACCGACGCTGCCTTGCTGAAAGCCGTAGGCGCGGAACCGGTGCTGTTGCCGGGGGGGCGGGTGGCAGCAGCCGTCGAAGAGGGGGCGGTGGATGGTGCCTTGCTCTCGTGGGAGAGGATCGCCGCGACGGGACTGGACCGCGTCACCCGCTCCCATGTGGACATCCGTGGGGGCACCCCCGGCATGACATCGGCCGCGTTCGTGCTCGTCATGGGCGAGCGCACCTTCCGTTCGCTGCCGGACGATCTGAAGACCGTGGTCGAGGCCAACAGCGGCCGGGAGACATCGGCCTGGTTGGGGCGCGTGCTCGACGAGGCCGGCGTGCAGGCGCGCGCGGCAGCCGTCGAGCGCGGCGATTCGGTGCACACGATGACGCAACAGGAGGAAGATCGATGGCTTGCGGCCGCGCGCGCGGTATCGAACGCCCAGGCCGAGGCCCTGGAGCGTGCGAACGTGCGCGCGTCGATCTTGTTCGAGAGCGCACGCGAGCAGTTGCAGGAATTCGACCCGCTTCGGTGACGCCGGC
>Ga0164290_1001819_pt1 | contig 22596 bp, 24 predicted proteins | sample Micstemetagenome_FD_108782 | JGI IMG/M metagenome (GOLD analysis project Ga0164290, IMG submission 108782) | Contaminated culture microbial community from soil near Moab, Utah, USA - Microcoleus steenstrupii SON62 (Illumina Assembly) | ecosystem: Environmental > Terrestrial > Soil > Soil crust...
GACCGTGCTCGGCGCCGGGGAGGGCTACGACGAGGACGGCGTGCTGCTGCGTGTGCGCCTCGCCGACGGCGACGAGCAGGAGGTGCTGGCCGATCAGCTCTACGCCGTCGCGGCGCCGGGTGTGAACGCCACCGTGCTCGACGACTACCGCGCCTTCGTCCAGGGGGGCGGCTTGCCGTCCGACGAGGATGACGAGGACTGGGAATGATCAGCGACGAGAACCAGCGCTCCCCTGTTGGACAGCTTCGGAAGGCGCTCGGCAATGTGTCGGTGCCAGAGCTGGTGAGAGACCTCGAGGAGGCTACGCGCAAAAAGGCGTTGCACCAGCGGAACCGACGACGCTAAGCTCTGCTCCTAAATCAACGCGCCGCCTCTGTTGAGTGACAGGGGCGGCGCGTTATCTCTTGAAGTTGAGGTTCTCTTTGGAGCGTGGCCTAGGCGAGGTGATTGGAGCACATCGGGATCAATAAGGGCACCGTATCGGTAGCAGGGTGCCCTTAAAGACGACGCTGCTGCTCACCCTGGCGGCCCTGCGGGCGTTCAGATCTGCCACGAGCCGTAGTTCACCGGCAGCCTGCGCATTGTCGTAGCGGCTCCAGCACGCCGTCCTCCTGCCGCACCAGTAGAGCGTGCTTGTGTTACTGCAGCGGAGCGATCCCGGCTACCGCCTCGGCACGTGCGGCCTCACCCATGCGGCCGCTCAGCTGAAGATGCTGCAGCAGTATAATCGTCTTCCCGTCGACGATCTCCCCTCGGGCGAGCATGGCGAGCGCGTCGGCGAAGGGAAGTTCCAACACCCCGATATCCTCACCGTCGCTCAGCAGGCCCCCGCCCGCCCCGGTGCGGTCGAGTGCGGTGTACTCCCCGAGGTAGAAGAAGAGCCGCTCGGTGACCGATCCCGGGCTCATAAATGCCGTGAACACTAGCTCCACAGCGTGCACGCTGTACCCCGTCTCCTCCTCCGCCTCCTGCCTGATGCGCGTCTCCGGGTCGGCCGCCTCCAGCAGCCCCGCGCAGGCCTCGATTAGCATGCCGTGGTGGCCGTTCACATAGGCGGGGTACCGGAACTGCAGGGTAAGTATCACCGTCCGCCGCTCCCGGTTGTAGAGCAGGATAGTCGCCCCGTTGCCCCGGTCATAGGTCTCGCGGCTGACCGTCTGCCAGCTCCCGTCGGTCCGCTGGAAGTCGAACGTTGTCTTCTTCAACACGTACCAGTCATCGGATAAGGTTTCCACCCTCTGAACCCTGATCCGTCCGCTCATATCCATCGTTATGCGCTCCTCGGGCCGCAGCCCGGTATCTCTACAAGGGAGGCGAAGACCTGTTTGCCCTCAGCGCGGGCCAGCCGCACCATCTCGTCGGCCCCCTGCGAGGGCCCGCCGACTCGCAGCACCGCATCGCAGCGCGCGAGGAGCCGCTCGGCGATGCGGTGGAAGATCGCGTTGAACGGCTCGTCCCCAATGCGCTTCGAGCCGGCAAGGGCCACCAGCGGTAGCGCGAGCCACTCCCCAACCACCGGAATATGTCCCGCCTCGAACAGCGGCAGCGCCAGGGCCTCCATCGCCCGCACGTTGGCCGCCAGCTTCGCCGGCTCGTCGCTGGTGCCGGAGCGGTAGGGCCCGGCGATCAGGATCATCAGCTGCGGTCGCTCGTCCATCACCTGGTTCTCCTTGTAGTCTCCTTGCTCATCGCTGCACCAGTACACCACTCCCCGGCTCGGAACTGCTCCTAGCCCGACTATGAAAATTCATAGCCGTGACGAGGGCGGGTTATACTGAATGGCGAGTGGAGGCGATCAGGAAAGATAGGCGTTATGCGCGACGAGCGGTTTGGGCGTCTGCTGCGGGCGGCCATTGGGAGCATTGTCACCCACGAGGGCACCACTGCGCCCCTGGTCGAGGTCGAGCTCGGCAGCCAGATCGGGCTCTCGCCCGCCTCCATCCAGCGCTACAAGGCGGGCCACATTCCGCCCGACCCGCGCACCGTCGCGCTGTTCGCCGAGGCCGGGGTGCGGCGAGGCTTTCTCAACGCGGGCTGGCTACGAGCCTTCCTGCACGCCGCGCGCTTCTACGACGCCCCAACCTTGATGGCGCAGCTTTACCCCGACGCTGTGCCCGTGTCTCCCCCGGCCCCCGGCACATCGGGCCGCCCGCGCCACAACCTGCCGGCGCCAACCTACGCACAGTTCGTGCCCCGCGGCGCCGCTTCGGAGGTCCTCGACGGCCTGCGGCAGCGCACGTCGGCCGTGCTGCTGACGGGGCTAGGCGGGATGGGCAAGACCAGCCTGGCCCGCGAGGTGGCCGCCCATTGTCTGAGCGAGCCGGCCGGCGGCCCCGCCTTCGCCGCGGCGGTCTGGGTGAGCGACCAGGACCACCCCGGTTCGACGACCCTCGACGCGACCCTGGCGACGATCGCGCGGACGTTAGACTACCCGGGCCTGCTCCAACTCGACCACGCCGCCCGCCGTCATGCCGTCGAGGGGCTGCTGCGCCAGAGCCCTGTGCTGCTCGTGCTCGACCAGTGCGAGACGATTGCCGACACCGACCTGCTGGCCTGGGCGCTACGGCTGCCCGAGCCCAGCAAGGCGCTGCTCATCAGCCGGGTTGAGCGGCCCGAGCTGCGGCAGGGCAGCTGGCTGGTGCCCCTCGCCGGGCTGGAGGCCCACGAGGCCGCCACGTTTTTCGAGCAGCAGGTGCGGGCCCTGCGGCTTGGGGGGCGGGTGCGTGACCGTCGGCAACTCGATCGGCTGTACGACGCGGCCGGCGGTAACCCCAAGGTGCTGGCCCTCGCCCTCGGCGCGCTGCGCTCGGGGCCGCGTACGCTGCAGCAGGTGCTCGACGAGCTCGCCGGCGCGCCGGGCTCGCCGGCCGACGTCGTGCTCGCGCGAAGCTGGGAGCTGATCGACGCCGACGCCCGGCGCGTGCTGCTGGTCGCGTCCCTCTTTGCCGGTAGCATTCACCCCGATGCGCTGGCGGCGACGGCCGGGGTCGAAGCGCCCCGTGCCGGCCACCTGATCGCCCGGCTTGCGGAAAGTTCGTTGCTGGACGTCCTACACCTCGACTTGGAGCAGCCCCCGCGCTACACGCTCCACCCGCTGGTTCGCGCCTTCGCCGGCATCCAGCTCGCCACAAAGCCGGAGCTGGTACGGGAAGCGCGGCTGCGGCAGCTCGCGTGGTACGCCGAGCTGGCGTCCACCGTCGGCTACTGCTGGGATGACCTGGCGCGCCTGAACATCCTCGACCCGGAGCAGGAGACGCTGACGACGCTGATCCGGTGGGCCATACGTGAGCGCGCCCCCGAGCTGGGGCGCCTGGTGAGTGGCGTGGACTACTACTACTATATCCGCGGGCTCTGGGCGCTGCTGCCGGAGCTTGGAGCGGCACGGGAGGCCGCCGCGCGGGCAGCTGGGGATAGCGCCGAGGCAACGCGCGCCCTGGCCTACCAGATCCAGATGCACTGTCGCCAGCGTCAGTTCGAAGCTGTCACGCCACGGCTAGAGGAGCTGATCGCGCTCCGCGAGAGCCCCGCCCTCATGCCAGATGTACGTTTTGAGGTGGCGTACACGCTGGGGTTGTACTGGGCCATGCGCGAGCAGTACGATGAGGCGATTAGGTGCTGGGAGCAGGCCCTGCCGCTCTCGTGGGGCCTATCAGTGCGAGCCTACGCCGTCAACCGCGGCTGGCTCGCTATCTGCCACTACCATCGTGGGGAGCAAGCACAGGCTGCCGAGCTGTGGGCGGCGGTGTTGCGCGACGCGTCGGCTGGGGGGTTCACGCGGGGTGTCGTGAGCTCGCAGATCGGTCTGGCAAGGGTCGCTCTCGACCAGGGCGATACCTCGGAGGCCCAGGGGCTCCTTGCAGCAGCACACGAGGCGGCGCAGGCGCATGGGGATCGCGCGATCATCGCGGAGATTCAGACTCTGCTGGCGCGCTGTCACGACATGAACGGTGAGGCCGACGCTGCACATCGCCTGCTGGCGACGGCTCACGCGACTTACGAGCGGCTGGGCCTGGTTCGTGAGCAGGAGGAAGTTTACCAGATACGGGAAAGGGTTACACGATCAGGTAGGGCTCTGCCACGCTGAAGCACTACGCCCCTCTACGAAGAAGGTGGAGTTCTTTACGCCTCCCGCAATGCCCCCTGCGCGCACCCTCCGGTGTCACATTTCGAGTGCCATGCTCGTCTTCTTTGCGTAGCGCAACCTTGTGATGGACTTCCCAACCCATTTGCGCGTCAAGGAGCAACAGACGATGGGCACCGATATTGCGGTAAAGGAGCTTGTCTGCCGGATGACGCTCCAGGCGGTGCGGGCCGAGCTGTGGACGGGCCTCCCGCTCTACCGCTGGCTGGGCGCCGAAGACGTGGAGGCGGCGCCCGCCGCGACTGGGTGAGGGCCGAGGTGCGTGGAAGCCGGAGCCGCAACTGTTTCAGGGGAGTGGCGTATGCCGCTTGACATTCAGCAGTTCGAGGAGCAGCGGCCGCTGCTGATGGGGATCGCGTACCGGATGCTCGGCAGCGCCAGCGAGGCCGAGGATGTGGTGCAGGATGCCTATCTCCGGGCGGTCGCCGCCCCGGACGAAGTCCGCGCGCCGCGGGCCTTTCTTTCTACTGTGGTTACCCGGCTGTGCCTCGACCGGCTCAAGGCCGCCCGCGCTGTCCGCGAGCAGTACATCGGGCCCTGGCTGCCCGAGCCGATGCTCCAGCAGCCCTTTGGAGGCGCGGGCGAGGAGCAGGCCGAGCGCGACGAGACGATCGCGATGGCGATGCTGGTGCTGCTGGAGCAGCTTAGCCCGCTGGAGCGGGCCGTCTTCCTGCTCCACACATCGTTCGAGTTCCCCTTCGATGAGATCGGCGCGATGGTGGGACGCACCGCCGCCGCCTGCCGCCAGGCCTACCACCGCGCCCGCGCCCACCTCGACGGCCGGCGGTCGCGCTTCCGTGCGCCGCCTGAGGAGCAGCGCCGGCTTGTCGCGGGCTTTCTGGCGGCCGCCCGCGAGGGGGATCTCGCGACCCTCAAGGCCATGCTCTCCGAGCGGGTGGTGTATGTCGGCGATGGGGGTGGCGTCGTCGCGGCGGCGCGCCGGCCGGTGGTCGGCGTCGATCCGGTGGCCCGGCTGATGGCGGGCCTGACCGCGCGGGCGATTGGCCCGGAGGGGCCACCGATGCGCTTCGCTCTTGAGTGGGTCAACGGCGAGCCGGGGCTACTGGCCTGGGAAGGCGAAGCGCTTGTCACCCTCATGGTCTTCGCCTGTGGCCCCGAGGGGATCGAGGCCATCCACGTGGTGCGTAACCCCGTCAAGCTCGCGCACCTCGCCGCCAGCGTCTCGCCGCCGGCCCCCGCATAGCATCGCAGTCTCTCCCCGCTACCGCCAGCCAAAGCTCTCAACGCTTTCAACGGCTAGCCGGCCAAGGAGCAGCTTGTAGGGGTCGCAGTTGCCCGGGTGATATTCAAAGCGTGCATACTCGAACCATATCTAGACCGAAGCCAAGACCCAAAGCTACTCCATCCAGCAGTGACTCGTGCGGATTGCCTCGCTCCTTGACGCACTCGCCATAATGACTGCGGAACCGGAGGCGCAGGTGACAAGCACTCATCGAAAGTCGGGACAAGGGGGCAGTGCTGAACATAGTTCTACCGCTGGCGGCTCAACGGGGCGGCGCTGTTCGCGCAGGCGCCGAGGCGCTGCGCCCGTTTGGTCGCCCTGCCGACGCCGCCCGAGGTCTAGCCCTGGGCCTTCAAGGTTACTTTCTGCTCCTCCTCCGGCCGGCGGCGAAGCCGCCGCTGCTGCGGGAGAGCATCACGCTCCTGGAGGCCGCGGGCGACGATGAAGGCCGCGCCGAGCTGCTGATGCACCTCGGGACGGCTGAGCTTGCCGCCGCCGATTTCGCTGCGGCCCGCGAGCGCTACAACCTTGCCGCCCAGCTCGCCGAGCGCACCGGTAACCGCGCGGCAGCATCGAGCTGTACAGCGGCGCCGTCGCCGCCGCCACCGCGTGCTTCACCATCTGCCTGGCCGAGTGGCGGGGCCAGGGGATGGATCGGGGCATAATCACCGCCCCAACGGATCTCAGCGAGGTCGCGCTGATCGAGGGGCAGCTCGCCAGCGCCGAGGCATACGTCCAGGAAGCTCTGCGAATCGCGAGCGCTATCAACGATGTTCCTGGTGTCGGCCGGGTGCTGTTCCACCTCGGCGCCCTGGCCCGCGGCGCCCTCGGCGAGGCCTACTACCTTCTCGCCGAGAGCTGCACCAGCCTGCGGATCGTGGGCGATACGTGGCCCTACGCGATGAGCCGGGTGCCCAGCCGTACTGAGGCCGCGCTGCGAGGGCGAGCGCTGGGGCGAGAGGCGCCGCCGCCGCGCTAGGACTGACCCTACTCGGGGGGCAGTGCCGTAAGCACCCAGCGCCACGTGTTCGTGCTAATGATGTCGTCCATAACCGTGCGCCTCAGCGTGTGCGTGCCCGCGATGCGCTCGCCGTCGTCGCCCGCCACCTGCGTCAGCACCCCGTGGTCGGTGACCAGCCATTCGCCAGCATGAAGGGGCTTGCGCATGATCGTGTTGCCGCCTGGGCATGTGTAGGGAACAATCCAGTCGTCCGCCACAGACGCCCTGGCCACGCCCAGGTAGTCGCGCGCGCCGTTGAACACGAGCGCGCCCTGCCGAATCGCAAGGCCGTACTGGCTGAGATGGAACCGCCCGTCCGCCTCGCCGCTCGCGCCGGTGTCCGCCAGCGCGTACGAGCCGCTGCCGCTGCCGACACACGAACCGTAATAGCCGCTCTGCTCCCACGATGCGCTCCCGCCCGTGGTGCGATATTCCTCCTTGATGCTAAAGATGCCGGGGGTGCGGACGCGCTCGAACGTCGCCTCGGTCGTGGTGGTTTCGTCGATCTGCGTCGCCGAGGTCGTGTACGACGAGGTGATCGTGACCTCGGCCTTCCAGCCGCGGCAGGCCAGGTTGGTGAAGCTCAGCAGCGGCCCGTCCTCGCCGCGCAGGGTGTGGCTGCGGTTCTGGAACTCGTGGTTGGAAACGAGCAGCACCAGCTCCTCCACCCGCTCGGCGCGCAGGTCGCGGCAGAAGGGGCGCAGGGGCGTCGCCGTCCAGTCCTCCGTCGTCCACACGCCGCCGATTTTGATGAGAGCCTGCACGTGCGCCGTCTTGAGGTCGGCCTCGCGGTAGCGGTTGACAACGGCGAACGAGCGCACGTCCGCGTCGGGGAAGGTGAAGCGGTAGGTGTGGATCGCCAGGTGCTTCACGGCGCCGTCGAGCGCGATGCTCCTGGAGGGTGCCCCGTCGAGCACAATCGGCTCGTCGCGCAGCGGCGTGAGGCCGTGCGGCAGGCCGTCGAACTTCTGGTAGTCGTTGACGATGTCGCGGTTCCAGGCCATCCGCGCGAACATCGGCCACTGCTCCGCCCACCCGCCGGGCACCACACTGTCGATCACCTGGAGGCTGTTGGGGCCGGTGCTGCCTGACCAGATTTCGGCGACCAGTTCGGCGCGGCCCAGGATGTTGCGCAGGTAGTAGGGCCACAGCATGGCGCCGTCGGAGAAGAGGGGCTGGCCGGGCGAGGGCAGCTCCAGCTCGTCGCCGCTCGCGCTGTCGAGGGGCGTGGCGGCGGCACGGAGGTAGCCGGGCGCGTGAACGTGCTCCGCGTTGTCGGCGCGGTACACGTATTCGGGCGCCCAGGCTCTGGTAGCGGCGTAGAGCCAGGCGTACTCGCCGCATAGGTCGGCGTCGTAGCCGTTGAGGATGGCGCCCATCAGCAACTCGGCTAGCTGCGAGCGGGTGAAGCCGGCGCGGTTCACCAGCATGTAGCTCGGCGTGGCCCGGCACAGGCGCTCGATCGGCACGCTAAGCGCGCTGCCGTTCGCACTCATCACGCTGCTGCGCGCGGCCACGAGGTAGATGTCGAAGCGGGCGTCGCCGCCGGTGTGGGGCGCGGCGTCGTCGGGCAGGGGCTTGCGGCCCATCAGCCCGGTGAGGCGCGGCCAGATCGTACCGTCAACGATCTCGCAGATGCGGCGGGCCTGCTCGGCGTCGCCCTCGTTGGCGGGGTGATACCACACCTTGATGTTGGGGCTCGTTTTGCAGGTGGTGTCCCAGCGATTCGCGGCGGCCGGGGCGACGGCGGCGCTCCCCCGCCGTTCCTCCCAGCTGCCTGCCGCGCTCGGGGGCACGCTGAACTCGCGCACCAGCGCCTGAGTCTGGGGCGTCAGCTGGGCGAAGGCGCGCAGGGCGCTGTGGTAGGCGCTGCTGGGGCGAACGCTGGCAGCGCCGCGGTAGGGGGCGGGCAGGCGCGCGTCGTCGAAGTCGGCGAGCAGGTGGTAGCGCAGTGCAGTCTCGCGGTCGAGCGCGCCGGCCTGGAGGGCGCGCGCGATCAGCTCCTCGCTGGTGGGGTCGTTGGGCAGCGGCGTGGGCGCGGTGCCGCCCTTCGCCATGAGCGGCAGGAAGACCTGGTGCGCGACGGCGGGCTGCGGGGCGGGCTCGGCCTGGGCGGCGATGCCCCCGCTGAGCATGGCCACGAGCGCCAGCAGGCACAGGGCGCAGAGGGCGCGAGGAAGGGAAATCGGGGCCATGATCATCTCCTACAAGGGTGACACGTGGCCGACAGGTTGCGCCCGTAGGCCACGCTCACGCCCACGCGTAACGCAGCAAGAATACGGTTATGCCTTGCCCTTCAGCTCCCTTAAATGCGCCCAAGGTACTGCGGGCCGCTGAACACCGCGCTTCTTGAGGTAGGCCTTCGCCGTCTTGCGGCACTGGCGCAGGAAGCGCACGATGCCCAGCGGGCTCGATGGTGCCTCTCTCACGAGCTTCAGGGGGCGGAACACCCAGCCATGGGGGGCGCGGATCAGTTCGCCGCGTACCAGCACGATCTCCTGGCTCCACAACTGCTCGTCATGGCTGTGAAAAAGCAGCGATGCAACACCCTCTTGCAGGGACACGCTGGCCGGCACCTCCACGCGCACCGCCTGCCGCCCCTCGTCGAACGCGAACGAGGTGCGAACACTGGCGGGGTAGCCGTCAGCGTCGTGTGCGCTGAGCACGGCGCTCGTGAAGGTACCGGCCCGTCGCTTCAGCTCATCCCACATGGCGCACCTCCACTTCCTGCGGCGCGGCCGCGAAGTCACCGCCATCCCACCAGCGCACGCGGCGCGGCACGATCCAGATCAACAGGCGCATGTAGTACCAGTCGAAGAGCCAGCGCGTCAGCGGGTCCGCGCCATAGGCCTTGCTCGCGGGCTGGCGCACGGCCAGGATCTTCCATAGCTGGTCGAGCTCGGGCGTCGAGGTTTCCACCTTTTCGGGCGCAGTGGCGTCACCCTGGATCAGCACCGCGGGCGGGTGTGCTACCTCGCTCGCCGTGGGGTCTGAGAAAAGCAGCGCCACGCGCCCGTCGCGGCGCACGTTGAAGGCTTTGTTCGGCAGCCCGATCGAGGTGGTGATCAGGATGCGATGTTGCTCGGGGAGAATGACTGGCGAAACGGGCACGCTCACCGGCGTGCCGTCCTTGGCGAGGGTCGAGAGCTCGCAGGTGCGGTAGGCGAAGAGGGCGCTCAGCACGTGCGGCGGCAACTGCGCAATTGTGACCTTGTGGCCGTTGGTTGAGGCGACAGAGAGTTCGAGACAATCCATCACGGGTGTTTCCTCCATGGAAAAGCAGTTCATGGCAGCCCCTCATATACGCCGACGGCAGACGTACTTCTTCGTATCTGTCACGCTACGCTTCGATGATGAGCGCCGACACAAGCCCGGTCATGCCATGGGCGGACTCAGCGTGGCTGAGGACGTGGCAGTGGAACGCCCAGATCCCCGGCTCCGTGCAGTCCACGATTACGTCCCAGCGCTCGCCCGGCGCCACGGTGACGGTATCCACCAGGTAGGGCTGGGGCAGCCAGTAGCCGTCGCGCGCCACCACCCGCTGCGGCACACCGTGCAGGTGCATCGGGTGGATCATCTGGCCCTGGGCAATGTAGCGGAGGCGGAGCCGCTGGCCCAGATTCGCGACGATCGCTCGGGTGGCGGGGAAGCTTTTGCCGTTCAGCGTGTAGCCGCCGAGGTCGTCGTTCAGCACCATCGTCCGGTCCAAGTCGTAGGTTGGCTCCCCGGCCCGGTCACGCGGCTCGATAATGAACGCCCCGAGCAGCCCCTTGCCCACCTGATGGGTGGAGTTGTGGTGGGCGTGGTACATGTGCGTGCCGGGGTTGCGGGCCACAAACTCGTAGGTGAAGCGCCCGCCCGGCTTCACCGGCGGCTGGGTGATGTACGTCACCCCGTCCATCGCGTTCGGCACCAGTACGCCGTGCCAGTGGATGGCCGAGCTTTCCTCCAGCGCGTTGGTGAAGTTGATACGCACCCGGTCGCCCTCTGTCACACGGAGCTCCGGCCCGGGCACCTGCCCGTTGTAGGCCAGCGCGGGGACCACCGTGCCTGGGCTGACTTCCCACTGCACCGGCCCGGCCGTCAGGTCGAACACCTTCACCCCGCCCTCGACCCGCGGCTCCAAGGGCTGGCCTCCCTCGATGGCAGTTCTAGTTCCAGCGAGAAAGGCTTGGACGCCCTCCTCGTGCAGCCGGTCCATCTCGTCCACCGACATCGCCCCGGCCGAACCGCCCGGCGACACCCCGCCGTGCCCGTGCCCCAGGCTGGCGGCGCCCGTGTCCGGGCCCGGCATCAGGCGCGGCCCGCCGCAGGCCGCCAGCAGCCCGCCAAGCGCCGGGAGGCCCAGCGCCAGCCCGGCCCGCCGGAGAAAGCCCCGGCGCCCAACCTGCCCCGCCCCCGCAATCGTGCTGGTCATTGTGGTGCTGCTCCTGTGGCAGCCCCAGGAGGGCCGGGGCTGCGCCTGTGCCGTCCGGGGAGGCCGCGCCCCCCCGGACCTGACGTTGGCTACTGGGAAACGGTGAGCGTGCCGGCCATCCCTGCGTCGCGGTGGCCCGGGTGGTCGCAGTAGAAGGTGTAGGTGCCGGGCTGCTCCGGGGTGAAGAGGATGAGGCCCTGGCGGCCCGCGGGGACCTCCACCTTCACGCCGAGCTCGTCGATGACGAAGTTGTGGGGGAGCGAGTCGCCATTGTCCAGGCGCATCATAAACAGCTCCCCCGCCCGGGCCTCCAGCTTCGGCTGGCTGTAGCGCTTGCCCGGCGTTTCAAGAGCGGGCAGCGAGGCGAGGGCGTCGGCGCTGATGCCCGCCTCGGCGGCGCCGCCGACAAACCCGCCGACGGTCAGCATCCCGACGGCCACACCCACGGCGAGCAGGAGGGCGCCTGCGGTGCCGCGAGGCGCGCGGGCGACGCCCGTGCGGTACGCCTGCCCCGTAGCGGCAAACCCCGCGACCACGCCGACGACGCAGTTCACGGCAACCAGCACCGTATAGATGAAGGCGTGGGTGCTCTGCGGGTAGGTGAAGTTGTGCTGGAAGAAGCTCCAGTTGCCGATCAGCAGCAGCCCGGCGTAGAGCCCGCCGACGAGCGGCGCCCAACGCCTGCGGGCGCCGACGAGGACCCCGAGGACGATCGCGACGCCGGCGAAGGCGGTGAGGTCCGGCGCAAACTGCTGCTGGAAGATGGCTTGCATGTACCCGAGGGCGACGGCCACGCCGGCGAGCGAGCCGATGCTGAGCTTGCTCAGGTCGGAAAGGGGCTGGCGGGACACGGCGCGCGGCACGGTGGTGGTGATATTCATCCAGGGCCTCCTTGGCATTCGTGCTGGGCTGGCGTTCGTGCGCCGTTCGGTATGATGTGCGGCGCAACGCAAGTAAACCACGCCGCCGTCGGCCCGAGGAGTGACACAACCCACCCAGCAACCCACCCAGAAGTGGTACACTAGGACCACCCCTGGTCCGACGCTTCATTTCCGCGTAGAGGTGGACGATGCCGATACAGCACGACCGCCGGCACACCTTTACTCAGTGGCTGAAGGCTCGCCGCGAGGCCCTCGGCCTGACCCAGGACGCCCTTGCCGAGCGCCTCGGCTACGCCAGCCCCACCATCCAGAAGGTCGAGCGTGGCGAGCGGCGGCCCTCCCACGAGCTTGCCACCCGCCTGGCCGAGGCGCTGGAGATCCCCGAGCCCGAGCGCCCGCGCTTCCTGCAGCTGGCCCGCGCCAGGCCGGCGGAGCCCGGGGAAGCCGACGCCGAGGCGCCGCCTACCCCCAGGCCCCCCGCTGTGCCACATCTGCCGGCGCCGCCCGCCGAGCTGATCGGGCGCGAGGCCGAGCGGGCTGCCCTCTGCAAGCAGCTTCGTGAGGGCGGCAGGCACCTGCTCACTCTGCTCGGGCCCGGCGGCATCGGCAAGACCAGTTTGGCCCTCCAGGTGGCCGCCGACCTCGCCGCCGATCCCACGCCCTTCGCCGACGGCGCGGCCATGGCCCCACTCGCCCCCATCGCTACCGCCGCCGACGTGCCCGGCGTCGTCGCCGAGGCCCTCACCCTGCCCCTGCAGGGGAGTCGCTCACCCGCCGACCAGCTGCTCGACGCCCTGCAGGGCCGGCGAGTGCTGCTCGTGCTCGACAACTGTGAGCACCTGCTCGTGCCGGGCGAGGTCGAGGCGCTGCTCGGCCTGATCCGCCGGCTCCTCGCCGGTTCCCCGGGCCTGAGCCTGCTGGTGACCTCCCGCGAGCGCCTGGGTATACCCGAAGAATGGGTCGTCACGCTGGCCGGGCTGGAGGTGCCCCCAGCCGACACGGGGCCGCGTGTCGAGCGGGCCGCGGCCGTGCGGCTCTTCCTGGCTCGCATGGAGCGCGTGGCCCCCAAGCGCCCCCTGAGCCCGGAGGACCGTGCGCTCATCGCCCACATCTGCCGGCGGCTCGAGGGCACGCCCCTGGCTATCGAGCTGGCGGCGGCATGGACCCGCGCCCTCACGCCCCACGAGATCGCCGCCGAGCTCGACCGCGCCCTCGACTTCCTGACCCACACCGACCGCACGGCGCCCGCTCGCCACCACAGCCTCCGCGCCACCCTCGACTACTCCTGGCGGCGGCTGGACGTCGCCGAGCAGCGGGCACTCGCGTGCCTGTCGGTGTTCCAAGGCGGCTGCGAGCGTGAGGCCGCCTGGGAGGTGGCTGGAGCATCGCTGCCGATCCTCGGCGGGCTGATCGATAAGTCGCTCATCCGGGCTGAGGCGGCTGGCGTGGTCACCCGCTACACGCTGCACGAGCTCGTGCGCCAGTACGCGACCGAGCAGCTTTCCGCCGACCCGGCCGAGCGACGCGCCACGGAGGCGCGTCACATCGCCTACTACGCCGCGCTGCTCCAGCGCTCGCTCACCGCGCAGTCGGCCTGGGCTTCCCGCGAGGCCTGGGTGATGCTGATGCGTAACCTCGATAACGTGCGGGCGGCCTGGTTGAGCGCCGCCGCGGCGGGCAATACCCGTACGCTTCTGGCGATGGCTCGCGGCATGATGCTGCTGTATGGTATCTACGGCTCGACCGTCGACGCCGCGGGGCTGTTCGCGTGGGCTGCATCCGTGCTACGTGAAGCGGGGGATGGGGAAGCCACGGACATGGTGACTGCCCGTGGCGTCCTGCTGGGGTATCAGGGGTTTTTCTTAAATGGCGCCGGCCGCACAGGCGAGGCCCTGCCGGCGTTGGAGGAAGGGCGGTCCCTGCTGCAGGCCGCCGGCGACGAGCAGGCCCTCGCCAACCTGCTTGTCTCCCTGGGGAGCGCCAACCTGTACGCCGCTCGCTTCGAGGCCGCGCTGGCGTGCTATACGCAGGCCGCACGGCTCACGGAAACGAGCGACCGCTTCACGCACCTCTGGGCGACTTTATTTCTCGGTGTGGCCGCGCTATTGACGGGGGATCTGCCCGCGGCCGAACGTGTGCTTCAGGACAACGTCGAAGCCTGGCGCGCCATGGGCCTGGAGCGGGGCCTGTCCAACGCCCTGGTGCTGCTGGGCGAGACGCTCCGCCTGGGCGGGCGCGTCGCCGAGGCCGAGGCGCTCGTTCGTGAGGGGTTGCAAATTGCTGCCACGACCCGCGACGGCGGGTCGCTCGGAATCGCACTCCGCGAGCTCGGCGCCCTTGCGGTCGAGCGCGGCGAGCTCGAAGAGGCTCACTACCTGTTCGCTGAGAGCTACGAGAGCCTGTACGCCCGTCACGACTATGCCGTGGCAGGCCGCAGCCGGGCGATGCTGGTGCGCGTGGAGATCGCCCGAGGCGACCTCGCGGCCGCCAGCGCGGGATGCGGACACTTACTCCGACTAGCACGCGCCGGCATGAAGATTATGCTCCCCGAGGCGGCGTATGGCCTCGCCCTGCTGCGGGTCGCCGAGGGGGACGACCTCGCAGCCTGGCAGATCCTCGGCGCGCTGACGCACACACCCGGCGAGCACGACACGCTCCAGCGCGTCGCCGCCCTCCGCGACGCCCTGCACGACCGGCTTTCCCCGGAGCAGCGCGCCGCTTTCAGGGCGCCCACAGTGGAAGGGCTGCAGGTATGGGTCGAGGGTGCCCTGGGTATCCGAGGCGACGTGAAGCGCTGAGCTAGTGGTACTAGGTATCGAGACGCTCCCGTTGGCGCTCTCGCTGAGACTGTAAAATAAGTTGTGTAAGCGGTGCGTTCTACGCTGAGCCAGTATAGGGTATACTACTGCCCTTTGGACGCCCTGCGCGCCGTCCGCGCCGCGGTTCAGCAGGCCAAGGAGGGCCTCGGCAAGCGCGGCCCGGTCTGGTGGGACGATGGCGCTCCCGACTACACCCGCTTCCTGGTTAGGAACACGCCCTACCGTGACTGGTACGAGGCGCTGCCGCCGGCGCAGCGCGAAGACGAATCGCGCTCGGCGTGAACAGACGCTCCACGATCGCTGGCTGTCAATCAGCGACCGGGTGAGGCGGCGTTGTCAACTCCGGGCGCGGGGGCGCCGCAGCCCCTGCCACACCAGCACTACAAGCAGGCCGAGCAGGAGCAGGCCGGGGAGAAGCCAGGGCACAGGGCGAGCGGCGGGAACGTGCGCCGGCTGTGCCGGGGCAGCGCCGGGGTCGAGCTGCGCGAGGTCGTCGGCGGCGAGCCGGAGGTCGACCACCCGCTGGCAGAACTCGCGCCGCAGGCTGTCGCCGTCGCGCATCGCGTAGATCAGGAACTCGCTGAAGTATCGGCAGAAAGGCCGCTAGCGTGGGCGGGAGGCGTAGCCAGGGCTCCACAAAGCGAACGGGCACCGGTGTTCCATCCATCTCGCCTCCGCGCCTCGGGTCAGGGGAATGCAGGTGCTGCTGCGTTGATGCCTGCATCGTAGCATACGGTCCGGTGGTGCGGGCTGTGCACGGGGAGATGCTGCGTTATCCCGCCGGCCGCCGCGCCGCGACGAAGAAGCGGTGGACGCGGGTTTCCAGCCCACCCTCGGCTTGCATACGGCGGTGGAGCGCCAGCAGCCGCTCGCGGTAGGCTGCGACGTCGAAGCCGTCAATCTGCCAGGGCGTGATGCGCAGATACATCACCACCGCGCCGATATCGACGAACTGGCCGGGGCTGAACGCCTCGCGCTCGTCCAGCACCTCCAGACCCGCATCGCGCAGCTGGCGCGCGGCCTCCGTGTCGTCCCAGAGGCCGTAGCTCAGCGTCACCGTCTCCTGCAGCGCCTGATTCAGCTCGACGTTGTCCTGGCCGCCCACCTGCTGGGTGAGGAGCAGGCCGCCGGGCCTGAGGATGCGCCGCACCTCGTGCGGGTCGAACGACTCGTGGCGGTTGATCACCAGGTCAAAGTGGGCGTCGGGCAGGGGCAGACGAGCGTCCTCCTCGACGGCGACCACGTGCACGCCGAGGGGTTCCAGGCGCGCAGCGGCGATGGGTACATTCGGCGGGTAAGCCTCGGTGGCCCAGCACTCGGGCGGGAGCGGGGCCAGGCTGCTGAGAAACTCGCCGCCGCCGGTGCCCATGTCGAGGAGCGTGTGGGCGGTGGGTAGGAGTGCCAGCACCTCGGCGCGGTAATCCCAGGGCGGTCCGGCCTCGACATAGCGGCCCTCCAGGGCGCTCCAGTCCCAGCCCTCCATCGTGTAGGCCTCGGCCGCGGCGAGCAGCCGCGCGAACTCTGGATCAGTCGTCATCGCGCGTTCTCCGCGGTTCTTCACACTCACCGTCACCGATATCTGCCCATCGCACTCACGTCTCCCAAAAGACGCGGGGCGGAACACGCTCATGGCTCGCCCAGCAACTCGGCGATACGCAGCGGGGGATGCGAGAGGTTCTCCCCCGTCCATGCGGTCGGCCAGAGCCCGCCGAGCGGTGCGGCGGCGAGGGCTGCGAGCTCGGCGTAGCGCCTGGCCTTCTCGGTGCGCTGGCTCTCGGCGAAAAACTGACGGAACAAGGCCAGGTAGTTTGGGTTCTGTGCCTCCAGGGCGTGTATTGCCGCCTTGTCGCCCGGCCAGGGCGTCCCGCGGATGGCGAAATAGCCAAACCACAGGTCGGCGTGGCCGTAGACCGCCATGCGGATGTCTGCGACCGCCAGATACCGCGGGTCGTCCGACAGGAGGAGGCGCCGGATCACAGCGAGATTGTAGTTCAGGCCGAACCAGGCGCGGAAGGCGCTCTCGCTGTCGGGCGGCGCGAGCAGGCCGTGAGCGCGGGCGTGCTCCTGGGCGGCGCGCAGGCCGCCATGGTCGAAGACAACCACCCCGTCGAGGAGCCAGCGTAGCACCGGCGCAAAGGCGTGGTCGTGGTCCACCGGCGCGTCGAGGGCTTGGATCTGGATGAGCGCGTGGCCCGCCACAACGACGATATCGGCGAAGCGCCTACCAAGCTCTGTCACGCCGACGTACCAGACTGGGTCTCCCACATCGACGACCACGACGAGGTCGTAGTCACTCGCCGGGGTGAGCGCGCCGGCCGCGAGCGAGCCGATCAGGAGCGCACCGATCACCCGGTCGTGCCGGCTCAAGCGGTCGAGCGCGTCGTGCAGTGGCTGCGGCAGTGATACCTCGCGGTGCATCGTGATCGCCCCTCGTCCTGTATCGGATCCGCGTTCGGCACGGCGAGCACGGCGGTGATCTCAGCAGCTCCGGCTCGTGGTCCCAGCGCCAGGTGGAGGCCAGCCGCTCAGGCGGCGCAAGCCCGAGGAAGCGACCACGTAGCTGCCATCCCTGCTGCGGCCAGCGCGAGGGAAAGCAGAAAGCAAAAAGCTGAAAGCTGAAAGCTGAAATTAGGGTTCAGTGTGATCACGGCTTTTTCTGCTTTCTGCTTTCAGATTTCAGCTTTGCCCTGCCCGCTCGGCAGCTGCCGGACCGCTCCGGCGGCAGCATCGGGCTCGACCGGTGGGCCGCCAGTCTGGTCAGCCTGCGCCGTCTGACGAGCAGCGCGCAGGCGCTTGGGCGCGACGAGCTCCCAGGCCATCTCGATATGGAGCTGCAGGCCGGTGTCGTCGATCGCGTCGAGCACAACCCCGACCCAGCCGCGCCCGCCGACGTAGGGCGGGCGGAAGAAGGTCGCCGGCGCGGTCTCGATGAGGCCCTCCTGGAAGCCGGGCGGCGCGGGCAGCCAGACTGCCACTCGCCCATCGCCGTGGTGGTTGTTGGCGAACATCACGAAGACCTTCCCGCGCACGAAGAAGGTCGGCTCGCCGTGCGACAGCCGCTCGCTCGCCTCGGGCAGGGCCAGGCAGACCCGCCGCACCCGCTCCAGCTGATCGATCTGCATCACTCTGCCTCTCCACTCTGATCGGGCAACCAGCGCTCAGGTTGGATGCCGATCATGCGAAACCGTTGCGTCGCCAGCGCGGATGTTCTATCCTAGCATACACCGGAGCGGACGAATAGCTCCGCGCTCAGGGCCTGCTTGCCCGGCGCGCTCTAGCGATGAGGAGCACGATGACAACCAACGGGCGCTCCAGCACCAACGGCAGACCGATCACACCGACGGCTCGCAACGTCCTCGGCGGCCCTCTGGCCGTCTGCGGAACGGTCCCCCTCACCGGCTTCTACCGCACCGGCTGCGGGGACACCGGCCCGGACGACGTCGGCGTGCACGTCGTCTGCGCCCCCCTGACAGCGGAGTTCCTGGCCTTCAGCCGCTCGCGGGGCAATGATCTGAGCACGCCGCGGCCCGAGTACGGCTTCCCTGGCCTCAAGCCGGGCGACCGCTGGTGCCTGTGCGCCGACCGCTGGCAGGAGGCGCTGCAGGCAAGCGTCACCCCGCCGGTGGTGCTGGCCGCCACCCACGAGGCGGCGCTGGAGATCGTACGGCGCGAAGATCTGCTGCGCCACGCCGTCGACGTTGCGGGAGGTGCCCTATGAGCCTCCCGCCCTGGCACGCCGAGATCGTCGAGCTCCACGACTTCTTCCAGGGCTGGCTGGGCGACACGCTCCCGGCGACCGACGCGGTCTATGCCCGCCTGGTGGACACCCAGGCACCCGAGTTCGTTATCGTCACGCCCGGCGGTGAGCTCATTCCGAGCGATCGGCTCCTTGCCCAGCTGGGATCGCGTGCGGGCAATGCTGGAGCAACGCCGCGCCTGGGCGGCCGAGGAGGGGCTTGACCCGGTGGTGGAGACGCGCTCCGCTGGCCAGAGGGCTAAGGATGCGTGATCTCGACGCGCTGGAGCCGGGCCAGGTGGCGCTGCTCGGCGTGCCCTGGGACGCCCACTCCTCGTTCCTGCGGGGGCCGGCCCTCGCCCCACGGCAGATCCGCGCCGCCCTGCACAGCGGGGCGATGAACCTGTGTGCCGAGAGCGGCCACGACCTGGGGGCCGACGGGCGCTGGCGCGATGGGGGCGACCTGTCCATCCCAGCCGGCGACGAGGCGGCCCTGGCGACCATCACCGGCGCTACCTCGGACATCCTCACGCGAGGCGGGCGGCTCCTCGCCCTCGGCGGCGACCACGCCGTCAGCTTCCCGCTGCTCCGCGCCTACGGCGAGGCCCACCCCGGCCTTTCCGTGCTGCACCTCGACGCCCACCCCGACCTCTACGACGAGCTCGACGGGGATGGCCTCTTCCACGCCTGCCCGTTCGCCCGTGCCCTGGAGGAGGGCCGCATCGCCCGGCTGGTCCAGGTCGGCATCCGCACGCTCAACCCACACCAGCGGGCGCAGGCCCGGCGTTTCGGCGTGGAGGTGGTCGAGATGCGCGACTGGCGGCCGGGAATGGATCTGCGCCTCGCCGGCCCGCTCTACCTCTCGCTCGACCTCGACGCCCTCGACCCGGCCTTCGCCCCCGGCGTCTCCCACCACGAGCCGGGCAGCTTCACCACCCGCGAGGTTCTGGGCATCATCCAGTTGCTGCCCGTACCCCTGGTCGGCGCTGATCTGGTCGAGCTGAACCCGGTGCGCGACCGATCCGGCATCACCGCAGCCCTCGTCGCCAAGCTCGTCAAGGAGATCCTGGCCCAGATGCTCACGACGGTGTCCGAATGAAGCGACGCAGTAGCGACAATCATCTCCGTGCCTGAGGAAAGCTATGCCGACAACGCGCCCTAACGACCTTGCCCTGACCGTGGTGCTGATCTGCCAGGACGCGCCGCCGCTCGAGCGCGAGGGGCGGGCGATGGAGTTCGGCGCGCAAGACAAGGCCGGTGTCCTCCACCCGGGGCTTCCTGAGGGAGAGCGCGCCGTGCGCTTCGCCCTGGGCGTCGTCGCTCGACCGGCTGCACACGGTGGGGTGGACTTCGCCGGGCCCTTCGTCCACGGCGTCCCGCAGGACCGCTTCCTCTACCTGGGCTACCGCCGCCTCAGTGAGACAACTTGGACACGACGGTGGAAGATACCGCTCGCCGCGCTCACGTGGTCCCAGGTGCTCGCCGCTCATGAGGGCGGGAAGGAGATCATGGGCCGGGTAAGCGCGGGGGGCACAGCCACCGTGCGGCTGTTGGACCTCGGCTGGAGTGTCACGGGCGGTTCGGCTCAGGACACTATCTCTGGCGCCGACTAGACCTCGAGCACATAGACGTGGACCAGCGCCTGCGCCGAGTCGCTCGTGTCGACGATGTACCAGGCAGCGTCGGGTCCACGATAGCCAGTGGCTGGCCCGGGCTGCGAGCGGTAGACGAGGGTGAAGCGTGAGCCCTCCTCGGGCCGCCACAACGCGGGCCGGGCCGCGACCACCTCGGCGGCGAGCGGCCTATCGCCGAACGCGGCGTTGCGGAAGACCGCAAACGGGTCGCCGGCCTGCTTCTGCGGCTGAAAGGCCGGGTCCGCGAGCAGGGCGGGGATGTCCGCAGGGTCAACCGCGAAGCGGATGTAAGCCCGGTACTCCCCAAAGCCATGCCGCTGGATGGCCAGCCGCTCCTCGCGAGTGCTCGCCGGCAGATCGATGCCAAGCAGAGCTGTTGCTGTGGCGCCGCGAGGCGGCCCCAGGCTGGCCAGGACAAGCAGCCAGATGCTGAGGCCGAGACCCAGCACAGCGATAACACTCAACCCGAACCTTCGGCTCATTCGAGACCTCCGTACTTATGGGACGGCGCCCCGAGTATGCAATGGTGATGGCAGCGCGAACCTGCACGTGAGCTGATGTGCCTGGATACGACCTCCCGAGCGACGATGACGACCACACGCACGATCATTCATGTTGATCTCGACCAGTTCTTCTGCGCGGTCGAGGAGCAGCGCGACCCGACACTGCGGGGCAAGCCCTTTGTGGTGGGGGGTCGCCCGGAGGGACGCGGTGTGGTCGCCTCCGCCTCGTATGCGGCCCGTGCCTTCGGGGTGCGCGAGGCGGCTGCCTTCCTCGCACCGCTCCCGGCCTCGGCGCTGTGGGGCGTCGGCCCGAAGACGGCCGACAAGCTCGCCGGGATGGGCATCCTCACGATCGGCGATATCGCCGCCTGGCCGCCCGAGGACCTCGCCCGGCGCTTCGGGCAGCACGGCGAGGATCTGGCCCGCCGTGCCCGCGGCGTGGACGACCGGCCGATCGTCACTGAGCGGGCGGCCAAGTCGATCTCCCAGGAGACCACCTTCGCCCACGACGTGCGCGACCGAAGCCGGCTGGAGCAGAGCCTGCGTGTGCAGGCGCAGGAGGTGGCCGCCAAGCTCCAGCGCAAGGGCTTGATGGGCACGTCCGCACTGACACAGCTGCGGGCGGCCGGACTGCGCATCGCCATCGCTGGCAACCAGCCGCTCTGGGCGGAGGCCGCGCTGGACACGATCGGGCTGCCGGCCGACCTGGTGGCCGCCTCGGAGCGCTGGGGCGTCCACAAGCCTGAATAAAGCCAGGACGGTCGTGTATCGTCCTGGCCGAGAACCTCCAGAGAGTTCTCCTGCCCTGAGGCTTGTTTGCGGCTCATACACAGCACTTACCGCAGCCCCGTGCTGCAGGTCAGGGCGCTCAGGCATACTCTGCCGGGGCTGATGGGGTTTATAGCTCCTGGCTCCGGCGCGCCAGTCCGGGCTGGCGCACGCCGCCCGTGCCGGCAACAACCTGCGCACAGCGGCGGCACGACTCGACGCGCTACAGGCCCTCGTCGCCACGCCTCCGACGTGAGCCAAGTTCACGGGGCCTCGTCAACCTACGGCGTGGATTCACCATGCGCTGGCCAAGGTTTCAGCGTCCCGGGTTGCTGTGACCTGGGACGCTGTCCGTAGCCGGTGTGCCCTACCGCCGCACCAGCGGCAGGTAGAGGCGGTGCGTAAGCAGGCCGGGGTCAGTGACCGGGCCGCTGCCGCCCTCGATTGCTCCCGTCCAGCGGGCGAAGCTGAGCGAGGGGTGGCCGCCGGCACGGCTGAAGTCGCCCCCGGCGAACAGGCCGAAGCTTGATGTCGCCAGGGCCGTCACCTTGCCGCCGTTGCCCGCGAAGCCGCCGAGGCCGCCGCCCAGCGCGCTCCACCTCTCGCCGCCGGGGTCGTAGGCGGCGATCGAGCTGGCCGCCACGCCGCCGATCGTCGTGAAGTCGCCGCCGACCACCAGCGCGCCGTTGGCGTTTGCCAGGGCCCGCACAGCGGGAGCGCTCACCCCGCCGGGCGCCCCAGGCGTCCACCAGCGATTGTCCACGATTTCGTAGGCGGCGAGGTTGGGCGCGAAGATGCCGCCGGCCCGATTGAAGTTGCCGCCCACGTAGAGCGTGTCGCCGGCCACCGCCAGGGCTTCCACGAGCGTGAACATGGTGGTGAGGCCGTTCATGGTCACGCCTGGGTGCGTCTCAGGGCCGAGGGTGTACCACTCCTCCCTGGCGACGTTGTAGTGGGTGAGGTTGTGCACCGGCACGTAGCTGCCCCGGTCGAACTGGGACGCGCCCTTGCGGCGCAGTGTCTGGAAGTGCCCACCGATGAACAGCTCGCCCTGGTCGTAGACCAGCGCGTTCACGTAGGTACTGGCCTCGTTGCCGCTGTCCAGGATGGCGAAGATCTCGAACTCGCCCCCAAGCGCGCTCCAGACCGACCCGTCCCAGGCCGCCACGTCCTTCGCGCGCACGCCGCCGGCGGTGTTGAAGTCCCCGCCCACGTACAGCACCCCGTCGCCCAATGTGAGGGCCTTGATCGCGCCGTCGGTGCCGGCGCCCACGGGCGACCAGCTGCGGGCCGCGATGTTCCAGCGCGCGATGTTGCGCGCGCTTACCCCGCCCGCGGTGGAGAAGTCGCCACCGACGTACAGCTCGTCGCCGACCACCGCCAGCGCGTACACGAAGCCGGTCGTGCCGCCGCTCACGCCGCCGCCGACGTCGTGCCAGCGTGCGCCGTCCCAC
>Ga0164290_1001821_pt1 | contig 22584 bp, 22 predicted proteins | sample Micstemetagenome_FD_108782 | JGI IMG/M metagenome (GOLD analysis project Ga0164290, IMG submission 108782) | Contaminated culture microbial community from soil near Moab, Utah, USA - Microcoleus steenstrupii SON62 (Illumina Assembly) | ecosystem: Environmental > Terrestrial > Soil > Soil crust...
GCCGGTGCCGACGCCGCTGATCTGCGCGCCCATGCTGATCAGGAGCTCGGCCAGGTCGGTGACCTCCGGCTCCTGGGCGGCGTTCTCGAGCACCGTCTCGCCTTCGGCCAGCGTCGCGGCCATCAGCAGGTTCTCCGTGCCGGTGACGGTGATCATGTCCGTCGTGATGCGCGCGCCCTTGAGCTTGCCATTCGTCTTGGCGACGATGTAGCCGTGCTCGACGACGATCTCGGCGCCCATGGCCTGCAGGCCCTTGATGTGCTGGTCCACTGGCCGCGAGCCGATCGCGCAGCCGCCGGGCAGCGAGACCTTGGCACGCCCGAAACGGGCGAGCAGCGGGCCGAGCGCAAGGATGCTGGCGCGCATGGTCTTCACCAGCTCATAGGGCGCCTCGGGGTTGGTGACGCCGCCGCCGTTGAGCTGCACCACATTGGCCTGGCCTTCGACCCACTCCGCCCCGCAGCCCATGTTGCGCAGCAGCTTGAGCATGGTGCCGACGTCCTGCAGGCGCGGCACGTTGTGCAGGACCATGGGCTCGGCGGTGAGCAGCGCCGCGCACAGGTTGGGCAAGGCGGCGTTCTTGGCGCCGGAGATGGTGACGGTGCCAGCAAGGCGGCGACCGCCGCGGATCAGGAGCTTGTCCATTCTTTGGGCCTCAAACGGCTTCGTATTCGGTGGGGGTGAGAGTCTTCATCGACAGCGCGTGGATCTGCTCCTTCATGCGCTCGCCCAGGGCCGTGTAGACCAACTGGTGGCGGCGAACGCGGGACAGGCCTTCGAAAGACGGGCTGACGATGGTGGCGAAGAAGTGGCGGCCGTCGCCCTCCACCTCGAGATGGCTGCAGGACAGGCCGGCGGCGATGAAGGAGCGGACTTCGTCCGGGGTGGGATCTGCCATGTTCAATGCCTGATCTTGTAGCCGCGTTGCAGCAATTGGAGCGCGATCGTCGCGACCACCGCAAAGGCCAGGCCGACGACGCCCAGGCTGACCCAGGGATTGGTGTCGCTGACGCCGAAGAAGCCGTAGCGGAAGCCGTCGACCATGAAGAAGAAGGGGTTCAGGTGCGAGACCTGGTTCCAGATGCCGGGCAGCGAGTCGACCGAATAGAACACGCCGGCCAGGAAGGTCATGGGCATGACGACGAAGTTCTGGAACGCCGCCAGCTGGTCGAACTTGTCGGCCCAGAGCCCGGCGATCAGGCCGAGTGCGCCCATCATGCCGGCGCCGAGCAGGCCGAAGACCAGGGCCCAGCCCAGGTGCGCCGGCTGGAAACCCTGCCAGGGCACGAACCACAGCGCCACCAGGCCGACGCCGGCGCCGACCACCAGACCCCGCACCACGGCGGCGCCCACATAGGCGGCGAACCAGGCGCGCGGACTCAAGGGCGTGAGCAGCAGGAACACCAGGTTGCCGGTGACCTTGCTCTGGATCAGGCTGGAGCTGCTGTTGGCAAAGCTGTTCTGCAGCACCGCCATCATCACCAGGCCGGGCAGCAGGAAGCTGCCATAGGCCAGGCCGTGGACCTTCACGTGGTCGTCCAGCACATGGCCAAAGATCATCAGGTAGAGCACCGCCGTCAGCACCGGCGCGGCCACGGTCTGGAACGCCACCTTCCAGAAGCGCAGCAGCTCCTTCTTGAACAGCGTGCGGGCGCCGAGGGCACTCATCGGGTCAGCTCCAGGAACACGTCCTCGAGGTCAGCGCGGCCGATCTCCAGGTCCTCCACCGGTACCGCGGCGGCGCGCAGCGTGGCGAGGATCTGCTCGACCTCGGCGGCGTCGTGCGCCTTGACCTGGGCGATGCGACCGGTCACGCGCGCATCGAGCCCGGCGGGCAAGGCGGCGTCGGTCTTGAAGCGCAGCACCTGGTGGCTGCGACCGGCGAGCAGGTTGCTGGTGCGGTCCAGCGCCACCAGGCGGCCCGCCTTCAGCATGCCGATGCGCTGACACAGCGCCTCGGCCTCCTCCAGGTAATGCGTGGTCAGCAGCACCGTCGTGCCCTGCTCCTTGTTGAGCCGGGCGATGAACTGCCACAGCGACTGGCGCAGCTCGACGTCGACACCGGCGGTCGGCTCGTCCAGCACGATGACCGGCGGCCGGTGCACCAGGGCCTGGGCGACCAGCACGCGGCGCTTCATGCCGCCGGACAGCTGGCGCATGTTGGCGTCGGCCTTGGCCAGCAGGCCGAGGTTGTCGAGCAGCTCCTCGATCCAGCGCTCGTCGGCGGTGACGCCGAAGTAGCCGCACTGGAAGCGCAGGGTCTCGCGGACGCTGAAGAAGGGGTCGAAGACCAGTTCCTGCGGCACCACGCCGAGCTTGCGGCGCGCGGCCGCGTAGTCGCTGACCACGTCATGGCCGCGCACGGCAACATGCCCGCCGTCGGCCCGGGAGAGGCCGGCGAGGATGCTGATCAGGCTGGTCTTGCCGGCACCGTTCGGGCCCAGGAGCCCGAAGAACTCGCCGGGGGCGATGTCGAAGCTGACATCGGTGAGGGCTGCAGTCTTGGCGCCGCGGTAGGTCTTGGTCACCCGCTCAAAGCGGATGGCTGGCGTCGCGGTCATGCCGCAGATTGTAGGAAGCTGCCGTCAAAGACCCTTCGGCGGCCAGTATCAGCAGTTATCGTTGCCGGCTACTCCAAGAAAAATCGCATGGCACCGCCGAAAAAGCCCCGTCGCACCGCCGAACGCATCCTGGAGGTGACGCTCGACCTGTTCAACCGCTTCGGCGAACCGAACGTCAGCACGACGCTGATCTCGGCCGAGCTGAACATCAGTCCGGGCAATCTCTACTACCACTACCCGGCCAAGGACGAGCTGATCAACGCGCTGTTCATGCGCTTTGACGCCGAGCTCGCCGACCTGCTGCTCGCCGCCGACAACGTCCGCCATGTCGAGGACGCCTGGTTCTTCTTCCACACGCTGTACGAGTTGATCTGGAAACACCGCTTCCTCTACCGCGACCTCAACGACCTGCTGTCCAAGAACCGCAAGCTGGAGACGCATTTCCAGACCGTGCTGGCGCGCAAGCAGGAGGCGATGCGGGGCGTGCTCGCCGGCTTGAAGATCGGTGGCGCACTGCGCATGGACCCGCGCGAGGCGGCGCCGGTGGCGGCGTCGATGGTCGTGCTGCTCAGCTACTGGCTGAGCTTCGAGTACGTGAAGGACCCGCGCCATGCGCTGGAACCCGAGAAGGCCGGTTCGGCTCTGCTGCGCGGCGCCTTCCATGTGCTGAGTCTGCTGATGCCCTACCTGGAAACCGAGTCGCGCGAGCATCTGTTCAAGCTTGCCGGCAGCTACAACACCTGAGGAGACCCGTCTTGGCCACTGCAAAGAAAGCGACAGCAACCCCGGCGGCCAAGAAGGCCGCACCGGCGGCAAAGAAGACGGCGGCGCCGGCAAAGAAGACGGCGGCGCCCGCCAAGAAGACGGCGGCGCCGGCAAAGCAGACCGCGGCTCCAGCGGCCAAGAAGGTGGCGCCCGCAGCGAAGCAGTCGGCTCCAGCGGCCAAGAAGGCAGCGCCGGCGACGAAGAAAGCGGCAGCACCGGCGAAGAAGGCAGCAGCGCCCGCGGCGAAGAAGGTCGCGCCGGCGGCCAAGCAGGCACCCAGCACGGCCAAGAAGGCGCCCACTCCCAAAGCCAAGGCGGGGTTTGACTACGACGCCGCCGCGCTCAAGGCCAACTGGTCGCGCCTGCATGCGGGCGACGCCGAGCCATGGCCGAAGTCGGCGGCAGTGCTCGAGGCCTGGCGGCTGTTCCATGCCGGCGACTTCGCCGGCGCCCTGAAGGCCGGCCTCAAGGCCGGCGGCGCCGGCATCACGGTCGCCAACAAGGCCCAGGCCATGCACGCCACCTACGTCGAGACCAGCGAGGCGAAGAAGCAGAAGGCGTTCCTGGAGATCGCCGAGCGCGCCGAGGCGCAGCAAGCCACCGAGCCGGACAACGCCAACGCGTGGTACTTCCAGGCCTACGCGCTCGGCCGGTATGCGCAGAGCATCAGCATCGCCGAGGCACTGGCGCAGGGCATCGGCTTCAAGGTCAAGGCGGCCCTGGAGCGCGCCATCGCGCTACAACCCCAGCATGGCGACGCGCACATCGCACTCGGCGCCTTCCACGCCGAGGTCATCGACAAGGTCGGCCGGCTGCTGGCCCGCGGCCAGGGCGCCGATGCGCGCACCGGCCTGCAGATGTTCGAGATCGCGCGCAAGCTGATGCCGCACAGCGCCATCGCCCGAGTCGAGCAGGCCAACGGCCTGGTGATGATCGAAGGCGAGAAGCGGCTCGCCGAGGCCGAGGCGCTGTACAAGCAGGCCGCCGCCTGCGAGCCGATGGATGCGATGGAGCGCCACGACATCGAGCTGGCCAAGGCCGAACTGGACGACTGAATGCGCAGCACCCCCGAAGGAGGGGTCGGCGGCCCGGCGCAGGCGCGCTCCCCTGCGAGAATTCGCCGCAGTTACGGCGCGGTTACAGCGCCCTCCCGGCTCCACCACTCTTCCTGAGGATTCACCATGGCACTCGTCTCGATGCGCCAGCTGCTCGACCACGCCGCCGAGCACGGTTATGGCATTCCCGCCTTCAACGTCAACAACCTGGAGCAGGTGCAGGCCGTGATGGCCGCAGCCGATGAGGTCGGCGCGCCGGTCATCCTGCAGGCCAGCGCCGGCGCCCGCAAGTACGCCGGCGAGAGCTTCATCAAGCACCTGATCCAGGCCGCCACCGAGGCGTTCCCGCATGTGCCCCTGGTCATGCACCAGGACCACGGCACCTCGGCCAAGGTCTGCCAGGGCGCGATCGACCTGGGCTTCGGCTCGGTGATGATGGACGGCTCGCTGATGGAGGACGGCAAGACGCCGGCGTCCTTCGACTACAACGTCAAGGTCACGCGCCAGGTCGTCGAGATGGCGCACCAGGCCGGCGTCACCGTCGAGGGCGAGCTGGGCTGCCTGGGCAATCTGGAGACCGGCGAGGCCGGCGAAGAGGACGGCATCGGCGCCGAGGGCAAGCTGGACCACAGCCAGATGCTCACCGACCCCGAGGAGGCCGCCACCTTCGTCAAGGCCACGCAGCTGGACGCGCTGGCGATCGCCATCGGCACCAGCCACGGCGCCTACAAGTTCAGCCGCAAGCCCACCGGCGACATCCTGGCGATCTCGCGCGTGAAGGAGATCCACGCCCGCATCCCCAACACCCACCTGGTGATGCACGGCAGCTCCTCGGTGCCGCAGGACCTGCTGGACCTCATCAACCAGTACGGCGGCAAGATGAAGCAGACCTTCGGCGTGCCGGTCGAGGAGATCCAGGAAGCCATCAAGCACGGCGTGCGCAAGATCAACATCGACACCGACATCCGCATGGCGATGACCGGCGCGGTGCGCAAGTTCCTCGCCGAGAGCCCGGACAAGTTCGACATGCGCGAGTGGATGAAGCCGGCCCGCGAGGCGGCCAAGGCGGTCTGCAAGCAGCGCTACCTGCAGTTCGGCTGCGAGGGCCAGGGCGGCAAGATCAAGCCGCGCACGCTGGTCGACATGGCCGCCGCCTATGCCAGGGGCGAGCTGGCGCAGCAGGTCGTCTGAAGCCGAGGCGCTTTCTCAAGCACACTGCGCGGCCCATGAAGGCCGCGCTTTTTTTTGCCACCTTGCTGCTGACGCCGATCGCCCCGCTGCATGCCGAGCAGGCGCCTGGTTTTCCGTTGCACGAGCTGACGGCGCAGGCCTGGACGTCGGGCGAGAACCGCTCGCGCCTGCTGCAGCTGCTCAACGCCGAGCGCCGTCGCCATGGCCTCGACGAACTGCGCGAGCAGGCGCAACTGCGCGAGGCGGCGCAGGCCCATGCCGATTACCTGGCCGCCCACCGGCGCGCCGGTCATGAGCAGCTGCGCAGCGACCAGGGCTTCACCGGGCAACGCCCCTGGCAACGCGCCGAGGCGGCCGGCTTTGCGCTGCGCAGCCGCGACCAGATCAGCGAGTTGTATGTGATCGGCCTGCACGAGGCCGAGGTGGCGCTGGCGCAGCTGCTGTCGGGGCCCTACCACCGCCATGCGCTGCTGGCCCCGCAGGCGGCCGAGGTCGGCATCGGCCTGTCGCCCCAGCCTGGCCTGGTGATTAGCCTGGCAAGCGGGCGCGCGGTCCCGCCGCGGAGCCCCTGGCTGGTCTGGCCAACGCCGGATCAGCGGGTGGCGGCAGCAGCCTGCTGCGAACGGCCCCGCCCGGCCGGGCTGGAAGACTTTGGCACCCCGGTGTCGGTGCAGTCGCTCAGCGGCGAACGGCTGCGCGTGCAGCAGTTCGAGCTGCTCGACGCGCAGGACCGCCCCGTCGGCACCCAGCTGCTGCAGGCCGATACCGACCGCCACCTGCAAGCAGCGCCGCATGTCGCCTACCTGCTACCGCTGCAGCCGCTCGAGCGCGGTCAGCGCTACCGCGTGCGCCTGCAGGCCCAGGCCGGGCATGAACGGATCCAACGCGAGTGGTTCTTCCACACCCTGCCATGAGCACCAGCCTGACCCATTGCCGCAACTGCGGACATCGCCTGGTTCCCTGGGACCAGTACTGCAGCCAATGCGGCCAGGACACGCTGGACCACCCGCCGACGCTGTGGGAGTTCCTGCACGAATGGGTGCTGCAATACCTCGCCTTCGAGGGCAAGCTGTGGAAGAGCCTCTGGGGCCTGATCGCCAAGCCCGGCTTTCTGACGCTGGAATACCTGGCCGGGCGCAAGCAGCGCTACGTGCTGCCCCTGCGCCTGGTGCTGACCCTGGGTCTGCTGTTCTTCGTTGCCGTCAAGCTGCTGCCACCCAGCGGCGAGGCGCTGGTCATGCCCCCCGAGGCCGGCAAGCCGGTCGCGCCGATCAAGATCAAGGCGCCGCCCGAAGTGGCCTCGGCGATCCGGCAGGCGGCCAGCGAGGCCGCCGTCCGCCGGCCGCAGGCGCCACCGAGGCCGGCCAGCGCGCTGGAGGAGGCCATGCAATCCGAGGAGGCCTTCGAGCTGCCCAGCGACGTCGAGCAGAGCCTGCCGGCCGCGGCGCAGCGCTCGCTGGCCGAGGCCAAGGCGCGCTGGAAGGCGGACTCGCAGGCCGAGATGCGTCGCATCGGCAGCAAGATGTTGGCGATGGCGCCCTACGCCGTGCTGTGCTCGCTGCCGTTCTTTGCCGGCCTGCTCAAGCTGCTGTATTGGCGGCTGGCCTATGGCGCGCATTTCGTCTTCGCCATGCATCTGCACGCCGCCTGGTACCTGATGCTGCTGCTGCTGACCCTGCTGCCCTGGGGCTGGGTGCAAGCAGGCATCTGGGTCTGGTCGAACCTGTATCCGCTGCTGGCGCTCAAGCGCGTGCACCAGGCTGGCTGGTCCGGCACGCTGGCCAAGGCGACGCTGCTGGTGCTGATGCACTGGGTGCTGATCGCGATCGCGCTGACGCTGCTGCTGCTGCTGGGCGCACTCAGCCACTGAGCCGCAATGGCAAGCGACGCTGCGGCCCTCTGGTTGCCGGCGCTGGCCGACAGCGCGCTGCGGCCGCTGTTCGGCAGCACGGTGCTGGAGCGCGGCCGGCTGCTGGGCACGGCGGTCGCTGCGCTGCGAGTCAGCAGCGACGGCGCGGTGCAGCAGGTCAGCGCGACGGTTCGCGGCGGCCAGCCGTACCGCGTGCACCTGCAGCTCAGTGCCGGCAGCGCGCTGCGCGGCGACTGTGAATGCCGCCACGCCCTGAGCGGGGCCGCCTGCAAGCACCAGGCGGCGCTGGCCCTGGCCTGGCGGCAACAGCTCGGTGAAGCCGAGCTCGGTATTCCGGCAGCCAGCGAACTCGACCCGGAGCTGCTGGATTTCCTGCGCCAGCAGGATGCGGAGCGGCTTCGCGAGCGCCTGATCGCCTGGGCGCCGCAGCAGCCCGAGTTGCTCGCGGCACTGCAGACCTGGCAGGCCTGGTCCGCGCCCTTGACCGACCTGCAGGACCTCGCCGCCGCGCGCCGCCGCATGGCCCAGCTGATGAGGAGCCTGCTGCCGACGCCCGACAGCGCGCAGCTGCTGGCGCTGCCAGCCCTGCTGCAGGCGTGGCGCACACAAGACCCGGCCCTGGCCCAGGCAGGCGCCGAACAGGCCTACACGCTGGCCTGCGCGCGCCTGGCCGAACTGCATCGAGACGGCGCCTGGGCCGACGGCCTGGCCGCCTGGGAGCAACTCAGCCAAGCCATCGTGCGCGAGCTGCTCGAAGCCTGGGCGGCGCAGGCGCCACAAGCCCCCGCTTATGCCGACACCTATCTGCGCCTGCAAGCCCTGCAGAGCGGTCTGCTGGAGCCGGCGCTCGCGCTGCCCCGGCTCGGCGCTGGGGTGACTGCGCGCGCCGGGCAGCTGCTCGAGCGCGCCTGGGCTGCCGGCGGCCCGGCGCAGCCCTATCTGCGACACCTGGAGGCCGTCGGCGATGCCCCGGAGCGGCTGCGCGTGCTCGCCGCCGAACGCCGCGATGCGGCCGGCCATGCGGCCTACATCGCCGCCTTGCTGCAGGCCGGTCGCGATCGTGAGGCCCTCGGTGCCGCCGAAGCCGGGCTGCGCGCGCATCCGGGCGACGGTGCGCTGGAGGCCTTGCTGATCTCGCTCTACGAGCGCGACGGTTGGGACGCCGAGGCGCTGGCGTTGCGACGCGCCGCCTTTGCCCGCGAACCGACGGCGGCCCGCCATGCCGAGCTGCTGCGACTGGCCACCGATCCGGAGGCCGAGCGCCTGCGCCTGGATGCCGAGCTGAGCCGGACGCGCGACGGCCGCGCGCGGCGCCTGCAGCTGTGGGCCCGGGAGGCGCGTTGGCACCAGGGTCTGGCCTGGCTGCAGGGGCAGGACCCGATGAACGCCGAGCTGCTGCCGCTGGAGGCCTGGGTCGACTGGTTGCAGCAGCTCCCACCCGACCGTGATGCCGCCGCGGCCGAACAGCTGAAGCGGGTACTGCAAGTCGGCCTGCGGGCGGCCCGGCCGCCGTTCGCCCGCGAGCTGCGGTGGTTGCAGGCCATCCTCGAGCGCCTGACACCCGAGGCCGGCCGGCTCTGGCTGGCCTGGCTGCGGCTCGAGCACCGCGGTCGGCGCGAGTTCCTGGATGTGCTCGAACGCGTCGCCAGCCGAGACAATCCCGGCCCATGACTTCCGCGCTGCTCTCCTCCTCCCTGCATTCGCTGCCCCTGCTCGCCCGCGGCAAGGTGCGCGACAACTACGCCGTCGGCGACGACCGCATCCTGATGATCGCCAGCGATCGCCTGTCGGCGTTTGACGTGGTGATGGACGAGCCGATCCCCGGCAAGGGCGCGATGCTGACGAAGATGGCGCTGTTCTGGTTCGACAAGCTGAAGGACGTGGTGCCCAACCACCTGACCGGCGACGACCCGCTGGCGGTGGTCGCCGCCGACGAACGCGAGCAGGTGCGCGATCGGGCGATGCTGGTCAAGCGCCTGCAGCCGCTGCCGATCGAGGCCGTGGTGCGAGGTTACCTGGCCGGCTCGGGATGGAAGGAGTACCAGGCGTCGCAATCGGTCTGCGGCGTGGCGCTGCCGGCCGGGCTGCGCAACGCCTCCCAGCTGCCCGAGCCCATCTTCACGCCGGCGACCAAGGCGGCGGTCGGCGCCCACGACGAGAACATCAGTTTCGAGCAGGCCGCCGCGCTGATCGGGCCCGAGCTGGCGCAGCGGGTTCGCGCCACCGCGATCGAGCTCTACCGTCGCGCAGCCGCCTACGCGCTGACGAAGGGCATCATCATTGCCGACACCAAGTTCGAGTTCGGCCTTGACGCCGACGGCACGCTGACGCTGATGGACGAGGTGCTGACGCCGGACTCCAGCCGCTACTGGCCGGTCGACGGCTATCAGGAGGGCATCAACCCGCCCAGCTTCGACAAGCAGTTCGTGCGCGACTGGCTGGAAGCGCAGCCCTGGAACAAGAAGGCACCGGCGCCGGCGCTGCCGCCATCAGTCATCGAGCGCACCGCCGCCACCTATGCCGAGGCGCTGCGCCGCCTCGGCGTGAGCAGCTGATGGGCCAAGCGGCACGCTCGCGCCTGCTGCAACGGCTGGAGGCCGAGCTCGCCGTGGCGCAGCGTGCCGGCCAGCAACTGCAGGCTCATGCGCTGCGGGCCCAGCACGCGATGCTGCTGATCCGCCAGGGCGACCTGGAGGAGGCGCGCGCCGACCTGACCGCGTTGCATCAGGCGGCGTTCGCCAGCCCGCATCCTGAGCTGGCCGCCTGGCTGCACCTGGCCGAGGGCCTGATGGCCTACTACACGGACTTCGGCCCCAGCGCCAGCGAACGGCTGCAGCGTGCGCTGACACTGGGTCGCGCCGCCGGCTGCCTGGCAGCGCAGGCGCAGGCGCACGGCTACCTGGCGATGCAGGCGTTCACCGACGCCGATTACGCGTCGATGGGCGCTCACCTGCGCGACGGCCTGGCGATGGCAGCGCCCGACGACGCGGTGTCGCGCGGTCGTCTCAATCTGGTGGCCGGCTTTGCCCTGCACCATGGCGGCGCCGCCGAGGCGGCGGCGCCCTGGTATGCGAAGGCCCGGGCCCACGGCAGCCGGGTCGGCGACGATGCGCTGCTGTCGGCGCTGATCCACAACAGCGCCCAGATGCGCGTGGCCGCGGTGCGTCGCGCCGAGATCCAGGGCCAGGCGGCGCTGGTCGCCGGTCTGCTGCCGGGCGTCGACTCGGTGCACAACTTCGACAGTGCGATGGGCATGAGTGCGCTGGAGGTGCTGACGCCGTTGCTGCGCGCGCAGGTGCAGGTGGTGACCGGCGAGTACGCTCAGGCGCTGGCGCTGTTCCAGAGCCACTTGCCGGAAGCGATGGCGCGCGGCCTCGAACGCATGGGCTCGAGCCTGCTGGCCGACACGGCGTGGTGCCGCGCTTGCCTGGGCGATCGCGAGGCCGCGCTGGCGCAGGCTCGCGAGTCGGAACTGGAGCTGGACGTCAGCACCCATGCCGACGACCGCGGGGCCACCCATGGCCGGCTGGCCCAGCTGTATGCGCAACTGGGCCTGGCCGACGACGCGGCGCGGCATCGCGCGCTCGCCGATCAGGCCTGGACCGAGTTCGCCGCCCAGCAGGCGGCGATCCGCGCCGCGCTGGCGGGGCTTGAGCCGGCCTAGAACAGGGCCATCGACAGCTTGCGGCGGTAGCTGTCGACCAGCGGGCTGGCCGACGTGGTCGCCGCATGGCCGGTCAGCTGCAGCTTGCTGGCCGGCTCCTTGCCGGCCGCCCCCGGGGCCGCCTTGGGCGCCGGCGGCGTCAGGATCTCGAGCAGCGCCACGTACAGCTTGCGCGCCGCCTGCTCGTTCCACGTCTTGTCGCGCATGATGATCTCGAGCAGTTCATCCATCGCGCCGGGGAAGTCGCCAGCCCAGGCCAGGCATTGCGAAAGCAGGAAACGGGCGTCGAAGTCGCGCTTGTTGGCGGCGATGGCCGCCGTCAGCTGAGCCGCGGCCGGTGCCCGCTCGGCCGCCTCGGCCGCCGCCAGCCACTGCGCCAGCGCCGCAAAGCGCGGATGCGGCAGCAAAGTGTCGGCCGCCTGGGCGGCGACCGGCGCAAAGACCTCGCGCGCGCTGGCCAGGTCCTGACGCTCCAGCAATGCCTTCACCAGGTCGAAGCGGGCGGCCTCATTGCCCGGATCCGCCTGCAGCGCGGCCAGCAGCTTCTGGATCGCGCTGTCGGTATCGCCCTCGTCGAGCAGGGCTTCGGCGGCCTCGACCTCGTCGGCGGCCGCCAGTTCGTCGGCGCCGGGCACATGCTTGGCCAGGAACTCGCGGATCTTCTCGGCCGGCAAGGCACCGACGAAACCATCGACCGGCTGGCCGCCAGCGAACATCACGCAGAACGGGATCGAGCGCACGCCGAACGCCTGGCTGAGCTGACCGGCGATCTCCGGCTGCTCGTCGGCGTTCAGCTTGGCGAGGTTGAAGCGCCCGCCGTATTCGACTTCCAGTTGCTCCAGCACCGGGCCGAGCTGCTTGCAGGGGCCGCACCAGGGCGCCCAGATGTCGAGCAGCACAGGGGTCTGCATGCTCGCGGCGAGCAGTTCGGATTCAAAGTTCTGGAGGCTGATATCGATCATGGGAAGGCAAGTGATGAGCGCCACCTAAAATTCAAGGCTTCTGATTCGCCAACCGTGGAAGCACGAGTGACCAACCCGACCAGTCCACGCATCGGCGTGGTGATGGGCTCCAGCAGCGACTGGGAGACCCTGAAGGCTGCAGCCGAGATTCTCACGGAGTTCGGCATCCCCTTCGAAGCCCAGGTGGTGTCGGCGCACCGCATGCCCGACGAAATGTTTGCCTACGCGGAGCGCGCGCAGGGCCGCGGCCTGGCGGCGATCATCGCCGGCGCCGGCGGCGCCGCGCACCTGCCTGGCATGTTGGCGGCCAAGACCCTGGTGCCGGTGCTCGGCGTGCCGGTGGCCAGCCGCCACCTGCAGGGCGTCGACAGCCTGCACTCGATCGTGCAGATGCCCAAGGGCATCCCGGTCGCCACGTTCGCGATCGGCAGCGCCGGCGCGGCCAATGCCGCCTTGTTCGCGGTGGCCATACTGGCGAACCAGGACGACGCCCTGCGCGCCAAGTTGCAGGCCTTCCGGGAACGACAGACGGCGGCAGCCAAGGCGATGAGCGCCGACCTGAAATGAAGCAGCTTCCCCCCGGATCTTGGCTTGGCATGCTCGGCGGCGGCCAGCTCGGCCGCATGGCGGTGCATGCAGCGCAACAGCTCGGCTACCGCATCGCGGTGCTCGAGCCCGACCTCAACAGTCCCGCGGGCGCGGCGGCCGACGAGCACTTCTGCGCCCCCTACGACGAACCGTATGCGCTGAAGCAGCTTGCCGATCGCTGCCCGGCGGTGAGTACCGAGTTCGAGAACGTCCCCGCCCGCGTGCTGGAGAAGCTGTCCGAGCGCTGTTTCGTCGCGCCGGCGCCGGCGGCGGTGGCGATCTGCCAGGACCGGGCGCTGGAGAAGGCGCACTTCGCCAAGGCTGGCGTGGCCTGCGCGCCGCATGCGGTGCTGACCAGCCTGGCCGACTGTGAGGCGGTCGCCGCGGCCGGGGATTCGCCCCTGTTGCCCGGCATCCTGAAGACCGCCACCCTGGGCTACGACGGCAAGGGTCAGCGCCGCGTGCGCGACCGCGCCGAGTTGATGGCCGCCTTCCGCGAGCTCGGTGGTGTGCGCTGCGTGCTCGAGGCCCTGCTGCCGTTGGCCGCTGAGCTTTCGGTGGTGCTGGCGCGAGGTCAGGACGGTCAGATCAGCAGCCTGCCGGTGCAGCGCAACTGGCACGAGGGCGGCATCCTCGCCACCACGGTGGCACCGGCGCTGGGCATCGAGCCGGCGCTGATCGAGCAGGCGCAGGCGTCGGCGCGGCAGATTGCCGACGCGTTCGACTACGTCGGCGTGCTCTGCATCGAGTTCTTCGTGCTGGCCGACGGGCGACTGCTCGCCAACGAGATGGCACCGCGTCCGCACAACAGCGGACACCACAGCATCGACAGCTGCACGGTGTCGCAGTTCGAGCTGCAGGTGCGCGCACTGGCGGGGCTGCCCCTGCCGCCGGTGCGTCAGCACAGCGCGACGGTGATGCTGAACCTGCTCGGCGATCTCTGGTTCGACGGCGAGCGGCAACGCGAGCCCGACTGGGCGTCGGTGCTCGGCATGAGTGGCGTGCATCTGCATCTGTACGGCAAGCCCGAGGCGCGTCGCGGTCGCAAGATGGGGCATCTGACGCTGACGGCGCCCAGCGGTGCCGAGGCGGCGGCCCTCGCCCACCAGGTCGCGCAGCGGCTCGGCCTGCCCTGCCATGCCTAGGCCATCAACCCTCGGCCGTCAGGCCTTGCGGCCGACGCCTCCGTGCAAGACGGGGCGCCGGCTTGATGACGGCGCCGCGCGAGGCTGCCGATGACGTCGCAGGAGGCCGCCGCCCTGCTCGCTCAAGGCCGACTGGTGGCGCTGCCCACCGAGACCGTCTACGGCTTGGCGGCGCGCGCCGACGACGACGCGGCCGTGGCACAGATCTTCACGACCAAGGGCCGGCCCGCCGACCATCCGCTGATCGTTCATGTCGCCGACGTCGACGACGCCGCATTCTTCTGTGAGGCGCTGCCGCCGCTCGCACGACGGCTGATGGCGGCCTGCTGGCCCGGTCCCTTGAGCTTGGTGGTGCCGCGCCGAGCCGGCGTCGCCGAGGCGGCCTCGGGCCACCAGCCGACGATCGCGCTGCGCTGCCCGGCCCACCCGCTGTTCCACGAGGTGCTTGCGCAGGCCAAGCGACTGGGCGTGCCCGGACTGGCGGCGCCGAGCGCGAACCGCTTCGGCCGCGTCAGCCCGACGACGGCAGCCCATGTGCAGCAGGAGTTCGCCGACTTGCAGCCGGCGCTGGCCGTGCTCGACGGCGGCGCCTGCGCGGTGGGCATCGAGTCGACCATCATCGACTGCACGCGCGAGTTCCCGGTGCTGTTGCGGCCGGGCCAGGTGGACGCCGCCCAGATCGAGGAACTGCTCGGCCAGCCGCTGCGAGCGCCCGACGCCGACGCGCCCAAGGCCTCTGGCACGCTGGCGGCGCATTACGCGCCGCGCGCCCGGGTACGGCTGTTTTCCGCAGACGGTCTCGCGCGGGCACTGGCCGCGCCCGGGCTGCCGGCGGCGCTGGCGGTATATTCCCGCGCCCCGCGACCGGCCTTGCCCGTGCGTTGGGCCGAGATGGCGGCGCAGCCGGAAACGGCTGCTTTCGCCCTGTTTGCCACCCTGCGACGCCTTGACGATGAGGGCGCCGCCGAGATCTGGGTCGAGGCCCCCCCGGCCAACGACCCACGTTGGGCTGGCGTGCTCGACCGCTTGCAGCGGGCAGCCGCCGCCCAGCCCTGAAGAAGACCCGGAGTTCCCTGTCCATGTAGTTCAGCCCCCGCCATGCCGCCGCCGCCGCGGTGCTTGCCTTGCTCGCTGCCTGTGGGGGCGGTGGTTCCCAGGTCGATCCGTTCGAGCCGCGCCGCCTGCTCGCCTTCGGTGACGAGAACAGTCTGCTGACCCCCGCCGGCAAGCGCTACGGCGTGAACGGCCTGAAGACCGAGAACGGTCAGGTGGTCATCGATTGCGAGGCCAACCCGATCTGGCTGCAGTCGCTGGCGAGTGGCTTCAACCTCGTGCTGTCCGCCTGCAACCCGCAGAACCGGACCGTCAGCAGCAACGTCTACGCGCAGGTTGGCAGCAAGGTGGCCGACGTCAAGGTGCAGATCGACCAGCATCTGACGAGCAGCACGTTCGGCTCACGCGATCTGGTGACCTTGTTTGCCGGGCTTCATGACATCCTCGAGCTCTACACGCAGTTCCCGGCGCTGGCCCAGGCCCAGCTGCTGGCCGCTGCCGGCGCGCGGGGCAAGGAGCTGGCCGAGCAGGCCAACCGCATTGCCAACGCCAACGGCCGTGTGATCGTGCTGACGCTGCCGAATGTGGGCGTGACGCCGTTTGCGATCACCGAGAAGGCGACGCGCCCCGATACCGACCGCGCGCTGTTGCTGCGCAACCTGACCAACGAGTTCAATCGCCAGCTGCGGCTGAACCTGATCAACGACGGACGCCTGATCGGCCTGGTGCTCGCCGATGAGTTGATCGACAGCCTGGCCGAGTTCCCCGCCGCCTACAACCTGGTCAATGCGACGCAGCCCGCCTGCACGACCGCGCTGCCGGATTGCACCGCGGCGACGCTGGCGCTGGATGCGACGGCATCGGGCTGGATGTGGGCCGATCAGTTGCACCTCGGGGCGCTCGGTCATTCACTGATCGGCACCGCCGCACTGACGCGCGCGTCGCGCAACCCCTTCTAGTCGTCAGCCGCCCAGCGCAGCAACGCGTCAAGCGCTGCGCGCCCGGCGGCGGCCTGGGGATGCTCGAGCAGCAGCACCACGACGTAGCGCTGGCCGCTGCGCGCCAGCAGGTAGCCGGCGAGCGCATGGACATCACGCAAACTGCCGGTCTTGAGGTGGGCGCTTGCCAACGCGCCGCCAAACCGGCCGGGGTCTCGTTGCAAGGTGCCGTCCAGGCCGGCCAGTGGCAACGAGGCCAGGAACTCCGGCATCACCGGGCTGTCCCAAGCCGCCTGCAGCAGCTGCCCGAGCTGCTGGGCAGTCAACCGGGTTTGCCTCGACAGGCCCGAGGCGCGGTCCCAGACGAATCGCTCCGGAGCCCAGGCCAGACGGCGCTGCAGCCAGCCCGCCAGGTGCTGGCGCGCGCCGTCGGCAGTCGCCGGCTCCAGCCCAGCCTGCAGGGCCAGACTCAGTCCGAGCTGCTCGGCCATCAGGTTGTTGCTGTGCTTGTTGATGTCGCGGACCACCTCGGCAAGCGGCGGCGACAACCACTCGAGCGCCGGTGCCTCCGTTCTCGGCGCGGGGCCGGATCGCACGCGCCCTGTCAGCACGCCACCGACCTCGCGCCAGAGCGCCGCGAGCAGACGGGCGTTGTAGCTGTCGGGGTCGGCGTCGGCGAGCGGCCAACGGTGGAGCCCGCAGGCGGAGGGCCAGAAGCCGTCGAAACGCAAAGCCTGTCCGGCCGTGATGGCGGGCTGGGCCCAGTTTGCCCGCAGCGCGGCACGGGGAGCTGCACAAGGTCCGGGGCGCATCGCCACGCTGGCCTGGGCGAGTGGCAGGGGCAGCTCACTGCTCAACCAGGCCAGGCTGCGCGCCGGATCGGGCCGGATCTGCACGGTCCAGCTCTTGAAGTTGAACAGCAAGGCGTCCGGACGCACATTGCCGGGCCGCCAGGGCTCGCCATCGAAGTCGGCCGGCTGCTGACCGTCAGGTGCAAACGCCTGGTTGTCGAGCACGAAGTCGCCTCGGAGTTCGCGCAGACCGAGCTGTCGAAGCTCACGCAACTGCAGCCACAGGCGTTCGATGACCTGAGTTGGGTCGCCACGTCCGGCGATATGGATATCGCCCTTGAACACGCCGTTCTGCGGGTCCAACTGCCCCGACAACCAGACCGGCGTCCGCCAGCGCCAGGCCGGACCCAGTTGCTCCAGCGCCGCCCAGGTGGTCACCAGCTTGGCCAGCGACGCCGGGTTGTGCGGGGCGGTTTCACGCCAGGCCAGCCTGGGTTGAGGGTCGGCGCCGATCGGGGCGATCCACACGGCCAGCGCGGATTCGGGCAGCTGCGCGGCCTGCAGCGCGCTGCGCGCCTGCGGCGGCAGGGTCTGCGCCAGCACCTCCCCCCCGAAGCAGAGGGCCAACAAGAGCGTGAGACTCGCTTTCACACGCCCCATCGTAAGGGGGGGGCGCCTACACTTTTGCCCATGCCCTTTGTCGCAACGATTCCTTGATGGGCTGGCTGCTTGCGCTCGACGGCGCCACCGATCAGCTGGCGCTGGCCCTGGTCGCCCCATCGGGCGAGATGCTGACGCGGGACCTTAGCGGTGGCGCCCAGGCGTCGGCACGGCTGCTGCCGGCCGTGGAGGAGTTGCTGCGCGAGGCAGGCATAGCCGGCGCATCGCTCCAGTTGATCGGTTTCGGGCGCGGACCCGGCGCGTTCACCGGGTTGCGCGCGATCTGCGCCGCCGTTCAGGGTCTGGCCTATGGCTGGTCGCTGCCTGTGCTCCCTGTGGACAGCCTGCTCATCGTGGCGGAAGACGCGGCGTCACGGCAGCTGCACCCGTCGTCGCACTGGGGTGTCGCGATGGATGCGCGCATGGGCGAGTTGTATGCAGCGCGCTATCGCCGCTCCGCCTCCGGCTGGGAGACCCTTGAGGTTCCCGGGCTATGGCAGCCCGAATCCTTGCGCGCCCATTGGCAGAGCAGCGCAGAGCTTTGCCCCGAGGACGTCGCCGGCAGCGGCTTGGCCATGCTGGGCCTGCATGGCGTACCCGGACACGATCAGGTGCGATCTCGATCGACGGCGCTCGGTCGCTTGTGTCGGCATGCGGTCGCCGCCGGAGCCACCGGCGTGGATGCGGCCCAAGCGATGCCGCTTTATGTGCGTGACAAGGTCGCGCAGACCACGGCGGAGCGCGCGTTGCGCGCCGTGCAAGCCTGATGAATGCGCTGCTTCAAGCCACGCTGACTTGGCAGCGCTGCAGCGTCGACGATGTCGACGAGTTGCACGCGATCGAGCAGCGGGTGTACAGCCACCCCTGGAGCCGAGGCAGTTTCCTCGAATCGCTACTGGGCGGCCATTGGGCCTGGCAGGGCCGTCACATGGGGCAACGTTGCGTGTACTGGGTGGCGATGCCGGTACTGGATGAGTTGCACCTGTTGAATCTGGCGGTGCATCCGGATTGGCAGCATCAGGGGCTGGCACGCCAGGCGATCCAGCACCTGGTGAGCACCGCGAAGGAGGCAGGGCTGCGCGAGATCTGGCTCGAGGTCCGGGTCGGCAACCTGCGCGCCCAACACGTGTACAAGTCGGCCGGCTTCGAGGCGGTGGGACGACGACGCGACTATTACCCGGCGGGCGCCGCCAGCCGGGAAGATGCGCTGCTGATGAAGCTGTCGCTTGGGGAGCCCGCATGAGGGGACCGTCACGTCCGCCGGCGGAGCGCCGCATCCTCCTCGAGACGATGGGCTTGGTCGAGTTCTCCCGCATGGCTGCGCCTCAAGCTGCGGCATCGGCCCCACGACCCGAGCCCCATGAGCCAAGGCCGGCCGCCGTGGCGGTGCACACGCCGATCGCTGCCGCCGCATCGGCTGAGGTAGTCAAGGCCTCGGACTTGGAGTCGCTCGACGCGGTGCACGCGGCGGTGCGGAGCTGTCGGGCTTGCGGTCTCTGCGACACCCGCAAACAGGCCGTGCCCGGCGTCGGCCATGCCCACGCACACTGGATGGTGGTGGGCGAGGGCCCCGGGGAGCAGGAGGATGTGCAAGGCGAACCCTTCGTCGGTGCATCGGGGGCGCTGCTCGATGCCATGCTGGCGACGCTTGGACTGGAACGGAATCCCGGTCCACCTTCCCGCCAGGTGTTCATCGCCAATGCGGTGAAATGCAGACCACCGGGGAATCGGACCCCGAGTGCCGACGAATTGGCTGCGTGCCGGCCTTTCCTGCAGCAGCAGCTGGCGCTCGTCAGGCCGCGCATGGTGCTGGCGCTCGGACGGGTGGCAGCGCAGAGCCTGCTGGGCAGCGAAGCGCCGGTGGGTCGCCTGCGTGGCAAGGTCCATCAGCTGCACGATGGCACGCCGGTGGTGGTCAGCTATCACCCCGCTTACTTGCTGCGTCAGCCCTGGGAGAAGGCGAGAGCCTGGGAGGATTTGTGTTTGGCGGCGTCGCACCTGGACAGCAAAGGGCAACCGTGAACGACGCGCTGCGACTCAACGAGCTTCAGCGCCTGGCGCTGGATGAGGCGACGCGATTCCGGCTGCTGGCCGATAACGTGCCAGCGCTGATCGCGCTCTACCAGCGAGACGACTACCGCTGCCTGTACGCCAACCGGCGGTACGCGGAGACCTTCGGGCTCACCCCGGAAAGCGTGGTGGGACTGACCGTCGCGGAGATCATCGGTGAGCAAGCAGCTGCGCTGATTCAACCGCAATGTCAGCGAGTGATCGAGCTGCAGGAATCCGTGAGCTACGAGCGCGAACTGCGCATGGCTGACGGTAGTCGCCAGTGGATCGAAGTGAACCTGCTCCCGCATACCGGCAGCAGCGGCGAGGTACTCGGCGCTTTCGTGCTGATCAATGACATCACCAAGCATCGACTGGCCGAGGCGGCATTGCGCGACAGCGAGATGCGGCTGGAAAAGTTCCTGTTGGCAACCGTGGAAGGCATCGTGTTCCATCGCGGTGGCTCGGTGACCGATGTCAACCCCCCGCTATGCGAGCTCATCGGCTACAGCGCTGAAGAGCTGACCGGCCGTTTCGTCCTCGATTTCGTCGCCGAGGACGAGCGCGAGCGAGTCGGTCGGGTGATGAGAGAGAACCAGGAGCTTCGTTATGAATCGGTGCTGCTGCATCGCAGCGGCGAACGCATCCCTGTTGAACTCATCGCGAGGGCGATGAGTTTTGGCGGCGAGCAGCTGCGCATGAATGTGGTCCGCGACATCCGTGACCGCATCGCGGCGCAGGCGCGCATACGCCACCTGGCGCAGCATGATGCGTTGACCGGGCTGATGAACAGAGCGGCGTTCCTGGACCAGTTGCAACAGGCCTTGCGCCGCGCCGGCGACGAGGGGCGGCAAGTGGCGCTGCTGTTCATCGATCTGAACGACTTCAAGCGCGTCAACGATTCGCTGGGGCATCTCGAGGGCGACCGGGTGCTGGTGACGGTGGCTGAGCGCCTGCGCGCCTGCCTTCGCGCTGGCGATCATGTGGCGCGTTTCGGCGGTGACGAGTTCGTGGTTCTGCTGGACCGGATTCAGCGCCGCGAAGACGTCTTGACCGTGCTGCAGGCGCTGCTCAGCGTGGTCGAGGTGCCGGTCGAGACCCGGGGGCGGTCGCTCTCGGTGACGCCGTCGATCGGCATCGCGATGTACCCCGACCATGGCGATACCGCCGATCTGTTGATCCAGCACGCCGATACGGCGATGTACGGGGCCAAGTCGAGAGGCGGCAAGGAGTACCAGTTCTTCGACCCCGCGATGGCGGAGAGCGCCTATGCGGATCTGGTCATCGAATCGCAGTTGCGTGATGCCCTGCTTCGTGGCGAGTTCGAGCTTTTCTTTCAGCCGCTGGTCGAGCCGCTTCAAGGTCGCCTGGTCAGCGCCGAGGCCTTGTTGCGCTGGCGGCACCCGGAACGTGGGCTGCTTGGTCCTGACGCGTTCATCGCCGTGGCGGAGCGCCACCCATTGATGGTGCCGCTGTCACATTGGGTGCTTCGCCAAGCGGCGCTGCAGGCGCAGGAGTGGCATCGGCTCGGCATTGCCGCGGTGCCCATCGCGGTCAATCTCAGCCACATGCAATTCAGACTGCAAGGTTTTGCCGAGACCGTGCGTCAGGTTCTTACAGAGGTCGCCGTGCCCGGCCCGTGGCTGCAGCTTGAGCTCACCGAACGCATGCTGATGGATGACGTGCAAGCTGCCGCGGCGACTTTGACCTCGTTGAGGAAGCTCGGTTTGTCGATCGCTGTCGACGACTTTGGTACCGGTCACACGGCCCTCGCGCATCTGACTCAGCTGCCGCTGGACAAGCTCAAGATCGACCAGAGTTTTGTCGCCGGCCTGCCGAACGAGCGCGGGGCGGTGGCCGTCACTCAGGCCATCATCCAGATGGCGAAGGGGTTGGGATTGCGCGTCAGCGCGGAAGGCGTGCGTCAGGCGGCGCAGTGGAAGCAGTTGCATGCCTGGGGCTGTGATGAGCTGCAGGGCGAGTTCATCGCGCCTCCGATGGCTCGCGCCGATTTCGAAGAGTGGGCTAGGTTGCGGCTTACGTCGGCTCGACAGCTGTTATGAGCGCGACCCTGGAACAGCGCCTGCTGAGTCGCTTGCGCAACGAGGACGGCTGGCTGCCATTCGACACCTTCATGTCGGAGGCGCTGTACGCGCCCGGGCTGGGCTACTACAGCAGCGGGCGTCAGACCTTTGGCAAGATGCCTAGTGACGGTAGCGACTTTGTGACCGCGCCGGAGTTGTCGCCGCTGTTCGGCCGCTGTCTTGCTCGGCAGGTCGAGCAGGCACTGCAACACACGGGGACCAGCACGGTCTGGGAGTTTGGCGCCGGCAGTGGGGAACTCGCGGCGCAGTTGCTAGAGGCCCTGGCCGCGCGGGAAGACTTGCGTTACTGCATCGTCGACCTGTCAGGCAGTCTGAGAGCACGTCAGCGCGCGCGATTGGCCAGCTTCGGTCCCCGCGTGCAGTGGCTCGATGAGTTGCCTGAACGTTTGAACGGTGTGGTGCTCGGCAACGAGGTGTTGGATGCAATGCCCGTGAAGCTGCTGCACTTCGATGGGACGCGGTGGTTTGAGCGCGGCGTCGCAGCTGGCGGTCCCGGTGGGGTTTTCGCATGGGAAGACCGCCCGACCCAACTGAAGCCGCCTTTTGATCACGGCAATTGGGTCGCTGGCACGGTCACCGAAGTGCATCCGCATGCACGCGCCTGGATACAGACGCTGGCAAGCAAGCTCGAGAAGGGTGCAGTTTTTTTGATTGACTACGGTTTCGGCGACGCCGAGTACTACCACCCTCAACGCATCGGCGGCACGCTGATGTGTCACCACCTGCACCGTGCCGATACCGATCCACTCACATTAGTCGGTGAGAAGGACATCACCGCCCATGTGAATTTCACCGCGCTCGCGCTCGCCGGTCAGGATGCGGGCTTGGAGGTTCTGGGCTATACCAGCCAGGCACGCTTTCTCATCAACTGCGGCATCGCTGATGAACTCGCAGCAGCAGGCCTGAGGCAGCGCGCGATGGCCCAGAAGCTGTTGTCCGAGCACGAGATGGGCGAACTGTTCAAAGTTCTGGGCTTTTGCGCTGCGAGCACGCCGTTTGAAGCCATCGGTTTTGTCGATGGCGATCGCAGCCATCGGCTCTAGTTCAGGCGTATGGGGCGTCTGTGCTGCGCCTGGCCATTTTGGTTTGCCGAGTTGCGCCAAGCAAAAACCCCCTGCAGCTGAGCTACAGGGGGTTTTCTGGGGTAATAGCCTGACGATGTCCTACTTTCACACGGGTAATCCGCA
>Ga0164290_1001823_pt1 | contig 22548 bp, 17 predicted proteins | sample Micstemetagenome_FD_108782 | JGI IMG/M metagenome (GOLD analysis project Ga0164290, IMG submission 108782) | Contaminated culture microbial community from soil near Moab, Utah, USA - Microcoleus steenstrupii SON62 (Illumina Assembly) | ecosystem: Environmental > Terrestrial > Soil > Soil crust...
ACCTTGCCTGTGTCGACCTGCCAAAGCTTGTTGCCTTCCAGATCGAAGCAATGCAGCCCCGCCGAACCAAACCAGGCGACGACTAACTTGCCATCGCTTACCGGCGACGCGGAGCAATACGGGTTGGTATCGTGAGTCGGCTCGTTTGCGTCGTAGGCAAATTCCTGCTTCCAGAGCAGTTCGCCGGTTGCCCGATCGTAGCAACGCAGTCCTCGCAGGTTGGTGCCCTTGGGAGCGTGAGTGATGAACACGCGCTTTCCGATCACGATCGGAGTCGAGTTGCCCGGACCATCGAGTTCAACTCGCCACTTTACGTTTTCGGTCTTCGACCATTCGAGCGGACCCTTCGCACCCTGCTGAGTGTGCCCTTCACCCGTGGGCCCGCGCCACGCAGCCCAATCTTCGGCCACAGCGGGAACGGCGAGCAGCAGAGCGGAAAGCACCAAGGCCAGGAGCGTGGCAGCGACGCGAATCATCGTAGCATCCTTGGAAAACGCGATGACCAGAACGCGCCGCTCATCTTAGCGGACGCAATCCCCGCGCGTCGAATGATTCACCGCGTAACCGGCGGCCCCTGACGTGGAACAGGCGTCACGCCTGTTCACCAACCCGCCTGAATTGCACAGGCGAGACGCCTGTGCCACGGCGAAGCAGCTCGCCATTCTCCGGCGGCGGTTAGCCGCCGGCTAAGGATGCTCCAGGGAGTTGCCCGAGCTATTAACCGCCAAGTTCGGCTACGGCGCCATGACCATCTGCCGAAGCCGGCTCGGGATGAGCAACCCGTAGCGGCGTGTCCGTGCCCGGAACGACGAGCGGGCCGGGCGATGTCTCTTCCATGATCCGCTGCAGTTCCTCGGAATCGACTGACTCGACTTCAATTAACCGTTTCGTCAGGCCAATCAGCGCCGGCCGACGAACCTCGAGGATGTGCCGCACCTTCTCCAGCGATTCGTCGAGAATGCGTCGCACTTCCTGATCGATCTCGCGCATCGTCTGTTCGCTGCAGGCACGGTTCCGCTCTTCGCCGCCACCACCCGTGGCCAAGAAGGCAGAGCGATTGCTCTCGCGGAAGTTCACTCGCCCCATGCGGCTCATGCCGTATTCCATCACCATGCCGCGGGCGATCTCCGTAGCCCGTTCCAGGTCGTTCTGGGCCCCGGTCGAAATGTCGGTGAAGATCATTTCCTCGGCAATGGTGCCGGCGAGCAGCACCTGAATGCGGCTCTCCAGTTCCGACTGAGTCATCAGGAACCGATCACCCTCAGGCCGCTGCATCGTGTAGCCAAGCGCCGCCAGGCCACGTGGAATGATGGACACCTTGTGCACTGGATCGGTGTTCGGCAGGGAGTAAGCAACCAGCGCGTGGCCACTTTCGTGGTAAGCAACGCGGAGTTTCTCCTCGTCGTTCATCACGCGTTTCTTTTTCTCGAGACCGGCCGTTACGCGCTCCACACCTTCATTGAACTCGCGCATTCCTACGGTTTGCTTCTCGGCACGTGCGGCCAGCAAGGCCGCCTCGTTCACGAGGTTCGCCAAATCGGCGCCCACAAAGCCGGGAGTGATAGCAGCCACTTCCCGCAGATCGACCACTGGATCGAGCTTCACGTTCTTCACGTGCACTTTAAGGATGTCCTCGCGACCCTTGATGTCGGGCCGGTCAACGAGCACGTGACGGTCGAAGCGTCCGGGTCGGAGCAGCGCGGGATCGAGTGTTTCGGGTCGGTTCGTGGCGGCCATCACAATCACGCCGCTGTTCGAGCCGAAGCCGTCCATTTCCACGAGCAGTGCATTGAGCGTTTGCTCGCGTTCGTCGTGACCGCCAAAGTTCCCGGCGCCACGGCTTTTGCCGAGAGCATCGAGCTCGTCGATGAAAATAATGCAGGGCGCCTTGGCTTCGGCCTGCTGGAACATGTCGCGTACGCGGGCCGCACCGACGCCGACGAACATCTCGACAAAGTCACTACCGCTGAGGCTGAAGAACGGCACTCCCGCTTCGCCGGCAATTGCCTTGGCGAGCAGCGTCTTACCGGTACCCGGGGGGCCGACGAGCAAAACGCCCTTCGGAATCCGACCGCCAAGCCGCTGATACTTCTCCGGAGCGCGAAGGAAGTCGACCACTTCGCGAACTTCGTCCACAGCTTCGTCGATGCCGGCAACGTCGTTGAACATGATTCCCAGGTCTTCCTGGGCGTAGAGCTTCCCGCGGCTGCGGCCAAAGGCCATCGGCGAACCAGCGCCGCTCAGCCGACGAACCATGATGTAGATCATCACCGAGACGACGACGAGCACCAGGATCACCGGCATATTGCTCGCCCACATGCTGGGGCCGGGATCGAAAGCGTACTCGATGTTGTTGGTGTCCAGCGCTGCTTCAATCTCGTCGCGAATCGGGCTTTCCTTCGGCATGTCCGTGCGGAAATCCCATTCCTTGGCAGTCTTCGGATCAGGCACCCATTCGCCGGACTTGCCAGCCGATTTCAGATCGACGGTGTCAACCTTGCCGACAATCGCCCGCTCCTGCAACTCGACTTCGCGAATGTTTTTCACTCGCCGGTGGATAGTCTCTTTACCCTTCTTCACCGTCAGATCGATGTAGCCGCTCGCCCCCGGAGCAAGCCCGCCGCCGTCTTCGACGCGCTGGCTGGCCGCGATCAAGTTCTTCAAATCGGCCGGCTTGAGGGGGAGATAGAGATAGCTGGCGCCCCAAATCAGCCCCAGCACAATCAGAATGGCCGCCAGGCCCACGAGAAGCAGAAAGTTGTAGCCATTCGTGCCACGTCCATCACCGCTCGATCGGTTGGAACTGTTCTCGCTGCTCATGCAAAACGAATCCTTGCTGCAAGTTGGTTAATGGCGACGAGAGTCGCCCATATCGAGTGTCGCGCGAACACGGACGCCCGAAGGGTCCGATCGGAAATAGTACGTTGGGACCAAAGCGGTTTGTGCGGTAGAAAGCCTGGGTTGTAACTTTCCCGACCTGCCACCTACAATGCCCGCGGGTACGGAAGTTCAAGCGCCTTTGAACTTTACCGTGCAACTCAACCTAGTTATCCGAGGAAGGCGGCAGACGTTCTGCCGCGATAGCGCGTGCGCGACATCCCTATTCTTGTCGACTTTCGCCAAATTGACAAGCAAACGGCCAGATCGGTGGGGCTTGCAGCCGCTTTAGCGCGGATGATGTACCGTAATCGCTGCCTTAAGTTGCGCCTCAATTAGTTCATCTTCAGTATTTCAGCTGCCGGGCTGGCTCGAAGCCGACCCTACGACACTTCATGCCCTGCACCCGCACGATCGCGATTCTCGGCTCAACCGGCAGCATCGGTCGCAGCACGCTGGAAGTCGTTCGGCATAGCTCTGGCAGCCTGCGGATCGCCGCACTCACGGCACACAGCAGCATCGGTCAGCTCGTCGAGCAGGCCAATGAGTTCAAGCCCCGATGGATCGTCGCCACAGATCCCGAGCAGGCGAAGAACATCGACCGCAGTTCCCTCCCGCGCGAGACGGAGTTGCTCATTGGCGCGGAAGGAGTCGACCGCGTCGTCCGAGCTGCGGAAGTCGATGTTGTCGTAGCAGCAGTGATTGGAAGCGCTGGGCTGGCTGGCACTTGGGGCGCAATCGACGCGGGCAAAACTCTCGCGCTGGCCAACAAGGAAACACTTGCTGTTGCCGGTCCGTTGGTCATGCGACTCGCCGCGGAGCGAGGGGCAAACATTCTGCCGGTAGATAGCGAACACTCTGCGGTGTTCCAGGCTTTGGCCGCCGGTCGCCGAGAGGATTTAAAGCGAATAATCCTCACAGCCAGCGGCGGCCCATTTCGCAGCTACAGCCGCGATCAAATGGCTAAAGTGACAGTTGCCGATGCTTTAGCTCATCCCATCTGGCAAATGGGGCGTAAGATTACGATCGACTCGGCAACGATGATGAATAAGGCCTTGGAGATCATCGAGGCCCGCTGGCTGTTCGATTTGCGTCACGATCAGATCGATGTGGTGGTTCATCCGCAGTCGGTCGTTCATTCGTTCGTAGAATATAACGATGGATCGGTTTTGGCTCAGCTGAGCCCACCGGATATGCGGCTGCCGATTCAATATGCCATCACCTGGCCGGAGCGATGCCCAAGTCCGGCGCGAAAACTCGATTTGTCCCAGGCCATGAGCCTAGATTTTCAGCCGCCGGACGAAGAACGGTTTCCGGCGCTGCGACTGGGCCGGCAAGTCGCCCGCGTTGGTGGCACGGCGGGAGCGGTGCTGAACGCTGCCAATGAAGCAGCGGTAGCGCGCTTCCTGGAAGGGGAATTGCGGTTTCTTGAAATCGCAGCCGCTTGCGAGGCGGTTCTGGAAAATCACACATTTGATGCTTCGCCCACGCTAGAGCAACTGATGCAACTGGACACGTGGGCTCGTCAGGAGGTTATGCGGTGGACTTCACGCTGATTGCTGCGACCGGCGATGCGTCGTTCGGAGCCATGTTGCTCGGATACCTTTGGACCGCGCTGATCATGGCGCTCGGTCTGGGCTTTGTCATTTTCGTGCACGAACTCGGGCACTTCCTCGTCGCAAAAGCGGCCGGCGTGAAATGTGAGAAGTTCTACATCGGCTTCGACTTTTTCGATCTCAAGCTCGGTCCCATCACCATTCCTCGTGCCCTCTGGAAGATGAAGTGGGGGGAGACGGAGTACGGCATCGGCATCTTGCCACTGGGCGGCTACGTGAAGATGCTCGGCCAGGACGACGATCCGCGCAATGCCGCCGCAGAGAATGAACGCATTCGCGTCAGTGGCGAAACGAACCCCGATGCACATCCCTTCAATCCCGATGACATTCGCACCAGCGAACTGGCCGAAGGAACTTCGGAGGAAGGCTTGCGTGAAGGGCACACGGTGGAACGGCCGCTGAAGCTCGATCCCCGCAGCTATCCCGCGAAATCAGTCCCGGCACGCATGGCCATCATCTCGGCCGGCGTGATCATGAATCTGATTTTCGCGGTGGTTTTGGCAGCGATCGCCTACAAGATGGGCGTGGACGAAACGCCGGCGGTCATCGGCGACACTTTCCCGGGCGATCCCGCTTGGACGGCCGGCTTGGGCCCGGGGGACAAGATCATTCAAATCGGCCGAAATACCGATCCTTACGAACATTTGCGTTTTCAGGACATCACTCGCGGAGTGGTCTTCAGCGGCGCCGACCGGGACGTCGAGTTGTTCGTGCGGCATCCCGACGGCAAGGAAAAGTGGTATGACCTTCGGCCGACCAAACGGCTAGAGAGCATCACGAAATTCCCCTCGCTTGGGATCGCGAGTTATCACACACAAGAGATCTTCCTTCCGCCCGGCGAAGCGGAATTCCTGCGCCCAAAAACCAGCGTTCCGCTTCAGACCGGCGACAAAATTGTCGCGATCAACGGTCAAACGATTCATGTAGCCGAAGAGATTGACGCGTTCCTGGCCCGTAACGCAAGCGAACCGATCACGTTGAGCATCGAACGCACGAAGGTGAAGGAAGGCGAAAGCTCTTCAGGCACCGACGCCGGTGCCGCTGAGACGGAGCAACTCGAAGTAGTCGTCGAGCCCCAGCCGATGCGGGATCTGGGCGTGGTCATGGAAATCGGACCCATCGTCGCCGTACGCGATGGATCGCCCGCCAAGGACGCTGGCTTTGCAGCCGGCGACCTGATCACCGCGATTGACGGCGAACCGGTCGGAGATCCGCTTTCTCTTCCGCAGCGTTTGGCTGCTAAGGCCGGAGACACCGTCGAGTTCACGGTTTCTCGCAAAGACCGCGACGGAAAACCAACTGAAAAGACAATTAGCGTCGCCTACACCGCGCCCGACACCTACCACGATCGATACTCGCTCGGCGGGCCGGTCGGCATTGATCAAATAGGGATCGCCTTCGAAGTCACCAATCGAGTCGCGGCCTCCAGCAGTTCGGCAGCGACCGCGAAGTTGCAGCCGGGCGACATTGTCACCTCCATCGAATTCTTGCCTCAGGGAGATGCCTCGCAGAAGCGCTGGGACGAGTTGTACGAAGCGATGAAGCTCGACTCGGCGACCTTCCAGGTCGAAGAGCCGCTCAATACCTGGACCCGGATGATTTCGCTGATGCAGGTCGTTCATCCCGATACGAATGTCCGACTGACTTTCACCCGGAACGGTAAAGTGCAAACGGCCGACCTGGCTCTGCAGCCGTCGCAAAGCTACTTCGCTGAGTCAAAAAATCTCGAGTTCAAGCCCCTGCGTTATCACAATGTGGCCTCGACCTGGCACGAAGCGCTTTGGCTCGGCGCTCGAGAAACTCGTGAGAGAATCGGCGAAGTGCTCGGCGTGCTCGTGCGATTGCTGACTGGGCAAATCTCGGCGACCAATCTGTCGGGACCGCTCGGCATCGGCACCGTGGCCTGGTCGCATGCTCAAGCCGGTGTGCCGATGCTGCTGATCTTCCTCACCATGCTTAGCGCGAATCTGGCGGTACTTAACTTCCTGCCCATTCCCGCACTCGACGGTGGACATATGCTGTTCCTAGCCGCCGAGGGAATCCGCGGAAAGCCCGTCGATGAGCGGCTACAGATTAGACTGACCGTCGCCGGTGTGCTCTGCTTACTGTCGCTCATGTTATTCGCCACTGCGATGGATTTTGGCCGATTCTTTGGCTAACTCAAACGACACACTGACTGATCAAGAAGCTGGGGCCGAAGCACTGCAAAGCCCCGATTCGGTCAGCCCGATCACCGCCGTCTTGTTGGATGCGGTGGGAACGCTGATCTATCCAAACCCGCCGGTTGCGGAAGTCTATCAAAACGTGGCAGCCCGCTTCGGCTCGCAACTGTCGCGAGATCAGATCTCGCAGCGTTTTAAGCACGCTCTGGCGACTGCTCTTCCGGCGGCGGACCGATCGCTTTCGCGCCCGTGTACTAGTGAGGCAAATGAGTACGAGCGCTGGCGACAGATAGTCGCCGCGGTCGTCAACGACGTATCATCGAGCGCTTCCGCCGAAGTGTTCGCCTCGCTCTGGCAATACTTCGCAGAAGCGACGAGTTGGCGTTTATTTGATGACGTCGCGCCAATCTGGCAAGAATTGAAGCGACGCCGCTACCAGTTGGGTGTCGCCTCAAACTTCGACAGGCGGCTGCGAACCGTGCTCGCCGGCCTGCTGCCGCTCGATGCTCCGCAGCTTTTCATCTCGAGCGAGATCGGCTTTTCCAAGCCGGATCCGGGATTTTTCGAGGCCGTTCAGCAGCGACTCGATTTGGAACCGACTCAGATTCTGCTCGTAGGCGACGACTGGACCAACGATGTCGCAGGTGGCAAATCCGCCGGTTGGTCGACCATTCTCATCCATCGAGATCAGCAATCACCCGGCCCGCCCGGTTCCATTCACCGGTTGTCCGAAATACTCAACCTGCTACCGCCCCGAACCTGATGAGAGCGGTCCGCGCGAGGCGCAAATTCGCCTTGCTGGGGCGAGGCGTTCCTGTCACATTGCCGCCTCATTCCCTCGTAATCTTACCGGGCGTACGGAACCGATCGAGCCATGAAGCTTCGCCATCCTCTATTGATCCGCATCGCCGCATTCACCGCGGCGATCCTGGTTCGTCTGTGGATGAGCACGATGCGGGTGCGTATTATCTCCGCCGATGGTCAACGCCATCCGGTCGATCCTGCCACACGGCGATACCTGTACGCTTTCTGGCACGAGAGCCTGCTAGCGCCGATCATTACCAAGCCGAAGATCCGGGTCTTGATCAGCCAGCATCGCGACGGCGAATTGATTGCCCAATGCTGTCATTGGCTCGGCATCGGCACGTTTCGCGGCAGCACATCCCGCGGCGGCAGCCAGGCCCTACTGGAAATGATCCGCAGCAACGACGCGGCGCACCTCGGTATCACTCCCGACGGACCCAAAGGCCCCCGGCGAGAATTGCAACCGGGAACGGTGATGATTGCCTCTCAGTCAGGCCTTCAGGTAGTGCCAGTTGGTGTCGGCTACGTGAATGCCTGGCGGATGCGGAGTTGGGACCAATTCGCATTGCCAAAACCCTTCAGCACCCTCACGGGCGTTATCGGCCAGCCGATCGAAGTGCCTTCCGACTTGGGCCGCCAAGAGCTTAGAGCCTGGCAGCAGTACATCCAGGATCAAATGCTCGCGATGACAGCACTCGCTGAAGACTGGGCGGAGCGCCTCAAGTCCGACCCGCAAGCTGCCCCGCCCTATCTCTCTACCACGCAAGTTCTTCGCCGCTGCGCCTGATCCGACTTAAGAGCTTGCAGCTTGCGTCTCCTGGGAACGTCTCCCGAATCGATCTTTCCCGGACAAACTGGTTTCTGATATCGTCCCCTCGCCCATCAGAGCGGCAGCTCCATGCGGGTTCGACAGGGGAAGGCTCCAAGTCGACGTAAAACGTTCACCGTGCGAAAGGAATCAGCATGGACCGGGAAAAACTGCGGACGACGATGCTCGACCTCTTGGAGCAGGAAACTTGGGAGCGTCCTGAGAGCCTTCCAGATGACATGAAGCTCCGTGAAGGCCTGAAGCTCGACTCGGTCGACCTGCTGAGCGTGATGCTTCGCGTGGAGCAGAACCTGGGCATTAGCCTCGACAGCCGCGACTTTGACAAAGTCGTCACCGTGGGTGACCTGCTCACCGTGCTGCAGAACAAGGTCAGCTCCAAAGCCAAGCGCGCTGCCTAGTTGCGACAGTTGCCACTTGCTGCGATGAAAAGCAGCAGGCGCGCTCCCTGTGCCGCTCCTCGAACGGGCACCACGCAGTGTCCAACCACAGGTTGCCATGAATCCAATCCTTGCGCTCTCGGATCAGCACTCCAGTTCGAGAGGTTTTACGCCAACCGCTTCGGCTGGAGTACAGGCATTCAGCACGCTTCGTCTAAGCATCGACGAGGTTCAGGGCCTACGCAAATCGATTCCGACCTGGGCAGCAGCCGATACGCCAGGACACTTCTTCAAGTACTCCGACGAGCAAACGATCGTGGCCGTACAGGCAGTCGATCGTCTTATCGCAGAAGAAGCGGTCGACTTAGATGGAGGGCGCGATTGGGGACTCATCGTGGCTCCGCGGTTCATCGGCCGGCTCGCTGGAGCAGCCATTCGCGACCGGTTTCAGCAGCGTGGCGATCAGGGTGTATCTCCCCACACTCTACCGCAACACTCGCTGCACAGCCCGAGCGGCGCGCTGAGTATTCTTCTCGGTACTCGCGGACCCAATGCAGGCATCGGCGGCGGACCCGGAAGCTTCGCCGAAGGTGTCCTGGCTGCACTGACGCTATTCGATCTGAACACGATACCAGGAGTGTGGTTCGTAGCCACCGAATGGGATCCAGAGCCTCTGCCCAACGCTCAAGGTGTCTGCACCACGCCGGCCGTGTGCCACGCATTCTGTATGCTGCTTCGACCGGCCGCGTCTCGCGGTTTGATCGGCCAACTGGCTTTGCGAGTCAGCAAGGATGGTCCTGCCGTCGCAACGGAACATGGGCCAACCAAAGAAATCCGCGTCGGGCAGCTCATTCACGCTCTCGACATCGCTTCGCAGCGAAGCATGTCACTCGGCTTCGAGTGGCAAATGCCATGGGGCGGCCGAATCGAAATGCATCTCGACGCTGCCGGTGACTGTCGAGAAGCGGCAGCCTGAAGAACCATAGCCACGGACGCATAATACGCGATGCAACGTCAAAGCATTTGGATCACCGGAGTCGGAGCTGCCACTCCACTGGGCAACGACCTGGCGACTTTCAGCGAGAACTTGCTCGCCGGTAGGTCGGCAACGAAGGTGATTGTTGACCATAACGGTGCAACCGAACTGCGTTCGCCCGGCAGCCAAATCGATCTGATTCCAGTTGCCAGCGGATGGAACGAGTCGGCCTTTCGCGCTCTGCCAAAGGCCGAGCAACTGGCGCTGTGGTGTACCTCGGCTGCGCTGGACTCCGCGGGCTGGTGGCCGCTGCGCAGTGAACTCCGTGTGGGCATCGTCTTTGGCGTCGGCGGTGAATGGCTGCACCACTGGGAAATTAATGCCGATCGAGGCGGCCGGAACATTTATCAAGGCGGTGAACTCGAATCACTGGCCAGCCTAACTAGGGAACGACTTGGCGTCCGCGGTCCGGTGGCTACGGTTGGAGCGGCATGTGCCAGTGCTAACTACGCCATTGCGCAAGCAAAACGTTGGCTCGAATTGGGGATCGTCGACGTCTGCCTGGCCGGCGGCCTGGAAGTGACGACGCCGATCTGCCGCTCGGGGTTTAACAACCTGCGGGCGATGTCGCGGAACGTAGACAACGCCGGCCGTTCCTCGCGGCCATTCGATGTTTCGCGCGATGGCTTTGTCATGGGAGAAGGCGGAGCCATCTTCCTGCTCGAATCGGCCGAAGTGGCGCGCCGACGCGGCGCTCAGCCGCTCGCCGAAGTAGCTGGCTTTGGCTCGACGAGCGACGCATTCCACATGATCATTCCCAGCAGCGATCCCGCGCCGGCAGCTGGTGCCATGCAGGCGGCCCTCGCCAATGCGGCCATTTCGCCCGAGCAGGTCGACTATATCAACGCACATGCGACCAGCACGCCGGTCGGCGACAAAGCCGAGGCCCGAGCGATTCACAGTGTGTTCGGTCAGCACACGCAGTCCGTACCGGTCAGTTCAACAAAAAGCATGACCGGTCACTTGCTTAGTGCTGCCGCAGCGATCGAAGCCCTGGCTTGTATCACAGCAATCCAGCACCAGGCAGTGCCCCCGACGATCAATCTCGAAGAGATCGATCCCGAGTGCGACCTTTGCCACGTGCCGAATGTGACTCAGCCGCGACAAGTCGATGTCGCCATGTCCAACTCCTTTGGTTTCGGCGGCAGCAACACCACGCTAGTGCTCCGCAAAGCAGCCTAGCGTCCTTAGCCGGAAGCTAAAAGCTTCCGGAGCACCGCGGTAAGACCCTGCGACTCGCGATCGATGATCATCGGTCCGCGGATGTTCCTTCGCCGCGCCATATTGCAGAGCAATAACCCGTCGTAATTCTCCGGCGGGTGTCACCCGCTGGCTAAGGATGCATCCAGGGGCTTCCTGGGTAGGCCGCCACTTTCGCCCTTGTCCTCGCAACCTCTTCATAAACGACCTCGACAACCGCGCCTCGTTTCAGTACTCTCCCGCCCTCTTCTGACACCCTTTCGGTAAGAAGTTCCTTCGCCTGGCGTCGGCGGTAAGTCCTCCGACAAATGTTGCATGTCGCGTTTCACACGTTGGCAAGATTTGGTGCTGCCGGTGGCAGCGATCACCAGCATTCTGGTGATCCTTGTGCCGATGCCGGCGTTTTTGCTGGACGTGCTGCTGGCGGCGAATATCACCGTTTCGGTGATCGTGTTGCTGACGACCATTTACGTCCGCACGCCACTCGAATTCAGCATCTTCCCGTCGCTGCTACTTGCTACGACGCTGGCTCGACTGGTGCTGAACGTAGCCACGACGCGACTCATCCTCACGCACGCCGGCAAAGATGGCATGGAAGCGGCTGGCGGTGTGATCAAGAGCTTCGGCGAGTTTGTCGCGGGCGACCAGGTGGTGGTCGGCATCATCATCTTCGTGATCATCGTGGTGATTCAGTTCGTTGTGATCACCAAGGGTGCCACGCGTATCAGCGAAGTTGCTGCCCGTTTTGCCTTGGACGGCATGCCTGGTCGACAAATGGCGATCGACGCCGATCTGAACGCGGGCATTATCGACGAGAAGCAGGCCCAACAGCGCCGCGAAGAAGTCACCCAGCAAGCCGACTTCTACGGAGCTATGGACGGTGCCAGTAAATTCGTCCGCGGTGACGCGATCGCCGGTATCATCATCACCCTGATCAATATTCTGGGTGGTTTCGTGATTGGTGTCGCCCAGGAAGGCATGGAACTTTCCGAAGCAGCCAAGGTGTTCACGCTGCTATCGATCGGCGACGGTCTGGTCAGCCAGGTGCCTGCCTTTTTGATCTCGCTTGCTTCCGGCTTGCTCGTGACCCGCAGCACCCAGCGTGCTGACTTGCCGGTCCAGTTCCTTGCTCAATTGTTCAGCGATCCGCGGGCGCTCGCCGTATCGGCCGGGTTCGTGATGATTCTGATTCTGACCAACCTCCCAAAGATTCCGCTGCTGGCGATTGGGCTGGCCTGTGCTGGACTGGCAGTGTCGATTTCGAGAAAACGCACCGCTGCCGTACACAAAGCGGAAGAAGAAGCCAAGGCGCCACCGCCAGAGAAGCCGGCCGAAGAGCGGATCGAGGACTTCCTGTCGATCGATCCGATGGAAATTGAAATCGGAGCGACGCTCGTTCGCCTCGCCAGCCCGAAGTATGGCGGCGATCTGTTGCCGCGCATTACGGCTGTACGGCAAAGTGTAGCTGCCGATATCGGCATTATCCTGCCAAAGGTGCGCATCCGCGACAACATTCGCCTCGGCGAGTCGCAGTATCGTATCAAGATCACCAACAACCCGGTGGCGCAAGGCGAAGTCCTGCCCGGCAAGCTGCTCGCCATCGACTCCGGCATGACGACCGGCAAGATCCAAGGCATCGAGGCCAAGGATCCAGCCTTCGGTCAGCCAGCAGTCTGGATCGATTCCGGCTTGCAGGAACGGGCGCAGATGATGGGCTACACCCCGGTCGAGCCGACCGCCGTACTTGCCACGCACCTGCAGGAAATCGTTCGCCGCCACGCCGACGAATTGCTCACCCGGGACGCCACGAAGCACCTGCTGGACGAACTCAAGAAGAACACCCCCGCCGTCGTCGATGAGTTGATCCCGGCGCAGATGAAACTGGCCGACGTGCAGCAAGTACTACAGATGCTGCTTCGCGAGGAAGTACCAATCCGGCAACTCGGTACCATCCTGGAAACGCTCGGCGACTGGGCCAGCAAGTCGAAGGACCCGGTGCTGCTGACCGAATACGTCCGTCATCGCCTGGCCCGTACGATTTGCTCTCGCTATCGCGACGCCGAAAGCAAGCTGAACGTCCTTACGCTCGATCCAGCCTTGGAAGATCGTATCGCCGCGGGTATCGAGCACACGGAGCGAGGCCTGTTTGTCCGGACTCCTCCCGCTTTAGTGGAGAAGATATGTGAACGCATCTCAATCGAGTTGCCCAAGCTGACCCGCACAGGCAAAAAGCCGGTGCTGCTCGTCAGCCCGCAAATTCGCCCCGGACTGAAGCTTATGACGGCTGGCAACCTGCCGCGACTGCACGTCTTGAGCTTCAACGAGATCACGCGCGATACCAAGGTGGAAATCCTGGGCGTCGTGCCCGACGCAGACAAGAAGTAGCACCAGCCAGATAGGAACCTTCCGGCCAGGTGAGAGGATTGAACGGGTTTGTTGGAACACGAAACGATGGATCTGAGAACGTATCGAGCGTGGTCGTTGCAAGACGCATTGCAACTCGTCCGCGAAGACCTCGGTCCGGAAGCCGCAGTGCTTTACACGCGCAAAGCGGCGCTTAGTATCTGGGGCTGGTTTGGAGTGCGACAGGTCGAGGTCGTGGCTGCAATCGACGCGGACGTGCCAAGCCGCTTTCCGTCGGCCGCAGCTGGTGAGGCTTCGTTGGCCAGTGGGTCTGTTCGTCCGGCTTTGCAACCGGCGGAACTGGAAGACTATCGCTCGCGGCTCCGACAGCGGCTGAAACAACTTGCCGCACACGGAACCAAGTCGTCTGAGTTCCTGCGCACTTAGATCACTCGACCGGCGTCGAATTACAGGTAACGGAATGCTCGATCCCAGTTCAGAACTTCGACGACTCGCACTGCGAGCAGGGCGCCAGAACGGCGTAGGAGACGAACCGCCTCCTCAACTGATCGTCGTGTCGGGCGGCAAAGCGAGGGTCGGGACTACGATGGTTGCAGTCAACCTTGCAGCTTCGCTTGCTTCGCATGGATTGCGTACGGTACTCATTGATGCGGACTTGGCTCATGCTTCGGCGGCGAAGCTATGCGGTTGTCAGGACTCGCCCGCGATTGGCGACGTTTTATCGGCGACTAACGATATACACGAGGTGATGCAGCTAACCGGTGCCGGATTCCAGCTAGTCGCCGGTGGGCGGGGTGGCGCAGCAACTACCGTCTGTACACCTCGGGCCATCCAGCGTTTGCTGCGACAGATCCGCGGCCTCGGCCGATTCGCCGATACCGTGGTGATTGACGCTGGCGAAGGAGCTTCGGAACTGGCCGGCAGTCTCTGGACCTCCGCACAATGCGTCCTGCTTGTCACGTCGCCGGAAGCGGCCGCCGTAATGGACGCCTACGCAACGATCAAAATGCTCTGGAAGAGCGAAGTAAACGGCCCGGGCCCTCGTCTGCAGCTTGTCGTGAATCGCGCAGATAACGACCTGGTAACCGCGGATGTGCATCGACGCATCGATATGTCCTGCCGGCGATTCCTGAACTTGTCGGTCGCTCTCGCCGGAGGGTTAGCAACACACCGCGCCTACGCAATGGCTAAGGAAACAACGTCGCCGGTTGTGCTCAGCGAGCCAGAATCATCGCTAGCCAAAGGGCTGGAAGCGATTGCTGCAGACCTCGCATCAACCGAGCAGTCCGACCGCGCCGGCCAGGCCGCATAAGGAAGCAGCGGCTTATGCAGCCGAATGCGAACACAAAGCGCTTATTCCCAGAACTTGGGCTACAGAAAACACCCTCAAAGCATCAACCGAATACAGACCAGAGCCACGGAGAGACAAAAAACAGAAACCATTCAACTTGCTCCCTGCAACAGCCGATACCTAGAGGGCGCTAACCGCGCCATACGACGTTAAGCTGTGACGGCTACGAAGAGTTTTCCGCCGCGGCGAGGGAAAAAATGGGGCGACAGTACGCTGGTATTTTAGGTCCGCTGGCCTGCACTCTGGTGCTCGCCCGTGGTATCGCCGGCGGACATGCCTTCGAGCCCACGCTGATTGCAGCAACGTGCGGGTTGTTTGGTTTCGCGACGCTGGGATGGATTGCAGGGAATACGGCCGACTACCTCGTCCGGATGTCCGTGCGGTCCAAGTTTGAAGCTGCGATGGCAGAGTGGGAAGCTGCGAACGCAAAGTCCGCGGCAGCTTCCTAACGATCGAAAGTCTTACAGCCGGTCTACCCACCGGCGGTGACGACGACGCGGACGGGGCAATAGCTCCTACGAGCGAACCTAACTGCGCATGATGCGCAACCGGCCGGTGGAATCCGGCGCCCGCGCGATTGCGCCGGGCCAGGCAACTATCACGGAGGATGGAATGGCCACGACAGTTGCTCCAGCAATTGCACTTGAGATCGACGAAGTTTGGAAGCGGTATAAAGCGGACCCAACGAACAAAGAGTACCGCAATCTGCTGGTCGAGAAGTACCTGCCGCTGGTCAAGTACAACGGCGAGCGTATCTGGGCTCGCCTGCCGGAAGGCGTTGAGCTCGACGATCTCATCTCGGCTGGCATTTTCGGCTTGATGGACGCGATCGACGCGTTCGACATGACGCGGGGTGTGAAGTTCGAAACCTACTGCGTCCCGCGTATCCGCGGCGCTATGCTCGACGAGCTGCGAACCATGGACTGGGTGCCGCGCCTCGTTCGCTCGAAAGCGAGCAAGCTGAACGAAGCCACCAAGACGCTCGAAGCCCGACTGGGCCGCGCTCCAACGGTGATCGAACTCTCGGAGCATATGCAGCTGAGCGTTCAGGAGTGCGAGAAGATGATGACCGAAGCGAGCGCGGTCAATCTGATCAGCCTGAACAAGAAGTGGTACGAGACCGACAGCTACAAAGACGTCCGCGAGATCGACATTCTCGAGGACAAGAAGGGCGAGGACCCGACCCGTCGCATCCAGAAGAACGACCTGATGCGGCTCGTCACCAAGGGCCTCAACCGCAACGAGCGGCTCATCATCATCCTCTACTACTACGAAGAGCTGACGATGAAGGAAATTGGCGCGACGCTCGACCTGAGCGAAAGCCGTGTCAGCCAAATGCACAGCAGCATTGTGGCCCGCCTGCAAGGTCAACTCGCCCGCCGCCGGCCCGAGTTCGGCGGCTAAAGCTCGCATCGAGCAGTGCCCAAGATCACTTGAACAAGGCCGAGACGAACGCGTCTCGGCCTTGTTCGTTTCTTGATGTCCTCTTCAGCACTTTCACACGGGTGGGCAATCCGGTGCCCGTTGCTTACGATGGACAATTATGGAAGCGCTGCTACAAAACCTGCTAATTCTGGCCGTAGAAACCGGGCAGGCCGCTGCGCAAGGGGCCGCCGAAAATGAGGCGGTCAAGAATCCAGGTACGCACTACGAACTTCTGCTGACGTTGACCGGCGGCCTGATCGCAGCCCTTATCTTCGGTTCGATCTCGCAACGTATCGGCCTGTCTCCGATTGTCGGTTATCTGGTCGGTGGCTTGCTCCTCGGTCCTTATACCCCGGGTTTCGAAGCCGACCATAATATCGCCGAGCAACTTGCTGAACTGGGCGTCATTCTGCTCATGTTCGGCGTGGGGTTGCACTTTCATCTTGATGAATTGCTTGCGGTGCGCCGTGTTGCTGTCCCGGGTGCGATCGTCCAAAGCGTCGTGGCGACGGCGCTCGGCGCCGCGCTCGCTCACTGGTTGGGCTGGAGCTGGCAGGTTGGATTACTGTTCGGCATGTCGTTGTCGGTCGCCAGCACCGTCGTGCTCGTGCGCGTGCTTTCCGACAACCGTGACCTGCATACGCTCTCAGGCCACATCGCCGTGGGCTGGCTGGTTGTCGAGGATCTCTTCACCGTAATCGCCTTAGTGGTGCTGCCTGCACTTTTTGGCCCGGAAGGGGGCAGCAATCTCGGCTTTGCTCTCGGTCTGGCAGGCGTGAAAGTCGCCGCACTTTTGGTGCTGACCTTTGCGGTCGGCAGCCCGGTGGTTGCCTGGTTGCTGGAGCAAGCTGCCAAAACTCGCTCGCGCGAGCTGTTCACGCTGACGGTGCTGGCTGTGGCGCTGGGCATTGCTGTTGGTTCAAGCGTGTTCTTCGGTGTTTCGATGGCGCTGGGAGCGTTCCTGGCGGGAATGATCGTTGGCCGGAGCGAATTCAGCTTGCGGGCGGCTTCTGAAGCGTTACCGATGCGTGACGCCTTCGCTGTGCTCTTCTTTGTTTCAGTCGGCATGCTGCTCGATCCAATGCACCTGATCGATCGGCCGATCCTTGTGGCGGCAACCCTTGGGGTCATTCTGATCGGCAAACCGCTCGCCGCACTGTTGATCGTGCTGCTACTTCGCTATCCCACGAAGACTGCGTTGGCTGTTGCTGTCGCGTTGGCGCAGGTTGGTGAGTTCTCGTTCATTCTCGTGACGCTCGGCAGGACGATCGGGTTGCTCGATGCGGAAACACTGTTTCCGCTCGTGAATAATACGATCGTCGCTGCAGCTATCATCTCGATCACCCTGAACCCGATCCTGTATCGCCAGGTCGATCGCTTCGATGCTTGGGCGAATAACCATTGGGGCTTCTGGCGTTGGCTCAATTCCCGAGTGCGACAAAAAATGTCGGGGAAGGTGAAGGAGGCGCAAGACGAAGGGATCAATCCTCACCAGGCCATTGTGGTTGGCTACGGACCAATCGGCCGATCTGTCACTCGGCTATTGCGTGAGAACGAAGTAGAGCCGACCATTATCGAGCTGAATGTCGATACAGTGCGACGGCTGCACGAAAGTGGCATCAAAGCGATTTATGGCGATGCTTCGCATCGCGACACGCTAACTAGCGCCGGCATCGCCACCGCAGGCAACCTAATTCTGAGTTCGGCCGGAATGCAGCATAGCGAAGAGGTCATCCGGGTAGCTCGCGAGCTGAATCCGGACATTCAAGTGCTCGCCCGGGCGAACTACCTCGGCGAGAGAACTCAGCTGGTACGGGCTGGCGCCAAGGAAGTGTTCTCAGCCGAAGGCGAGGTGGCGCTTGCCTTCAGCGTGGCGATTCTCCGCCGCTTGGGAGCCACGCCCGAACAGATCGACCGCGAACGCCAATGGGTGTATGCCGACTTGCTCGGCGAGCCGCCGCCGGCGGAAAAATCTACGGAAACGACTCAAAAAGCCAGCGATGAAGACAGCACAGACGTGACCGACTCGCCCAGCAGTAGCCAGGACGAAGAGTCCTCCCGAACTTCGGTGTGAAGCGTCGCCATGCAGCCGTCCTGACCATTCTTCAACCGCTACGCTCGCAGGTCTCGTCGTGACGAAAGATCCGCCGGTCTGGCGAAACGCACGGGAACGATATCACTTCCGCTCGTACGGCATGGATGCGGTGCTAAGCATCGAGGCGGACAACTTACGGCTCGCCGTGCGTAGCGCTCGGCGGTTTATCGCGGTGTTCGGCGCGGTGTTCATTCCGGCATTCGGGCTCGTCGCGTGGTTCACGATTGACGAGCCAGGAAGACGTCTGCTCTTTTCGGTGGGCGGAGTCGTGATTGGATTACTGACCTTCGGCCTGATCTACGCGCTCTTTTGGCATCACGATAATCTGGGCGACTATCTGCTGATTGACCGAAAAGCCAGGATGCTGCGTCTTCCGAGGCTTGGAGCGGAATTTCCACTCGATCAGGTGTTTGGCTTGCAGACGATCCGTGGCCGGAGCCGCTCGTCAGCCGAAGTCGAAACCGATCTCAACCTGCTTGTGGCCGAAGGGAATGAACTGGTGCGATACCATATCTGCGGCTCACCTCCGGCAGGACTGGCGGAGCAGATCGCAAACTTCTCCGGCCTCACGGTGCAAGTGATCGACCTGGGGATGCAAGGCAAACGCGACGCCGACTCCCGATCTTCGAAGGCAAGCGGCCAGGCCGATCTTCACACAAACTGAACGGGTTCTCGCCCGATTGCGCTCCGGTCAGGCACCCGGTACAATGCCGTCGAGTCTTCAGCAGCACGCACCGAACGCACCTGAGTTATGCCCCAGATGGATGAATCACCCAAGGACCGTTGCTGGGTCGGCTTTGACCTAGGCGGGACCAAAATGATGGCCGCCGCTTTCGACAGCGACTTCAAAGTGATTGGCCGCAAACGCCGTAAGACCAAGGGGAACGAAGGTGCCAAGGCTGGCATGGAGCGCATCGCCAACACGATCCGCGATGCTCTTGAGGAGGCAAAGTTGCCAGCCGCAAGCATTGCCGGAATCGGCATCGGTGCACCTGGGAACATCGACCTCGATCGAGGTGTGATCCTCGACTCGGCCAATCTCGGCTGGCGGCACGTTCACGTGCGCGACATCCTCGAGAAGGAATTCAATTGCCCGGTGGTCATGCTGAACGATGTCGATGCGGGCGTGTACGGAGAATATCGCTTCGGCGCTGGCAAAGGTGCCCGTTGTGTAATCGGCGTCTTTCCCGGAACCGGCATCGGCGGAGGCTGCGTTTACGAAGGGCAGATACTTCGCGGCCGAACGATGTCGTGCTTCGAGATCGGTCACATGCAGGTCACTCAGCACGGTCTGCCGTGCGGGTGTGGACGTAACGGTTGTCTGGAAACCGAAGCCAGCCGATTGGCCATCGCGGCCCAAGCCGCGACCGCAGCGTTCCGTGGAGAAGCACCGCACCTGCTTGCTGCGGCCGGAACCGATCTGACAAACATTCGTAGTGGTGTTCTCGCCGACGCAATCAAAGCGGGCGACACCGCGATCGAGAAGATCATTCAAAGAGCAGCGATGTTCATCGGCGATGCGGTTGGCAATGTCGTCAACTTGCTGGCCCCCGATGTCGTCGTACTTGGCGGAGGGCTCGTCGAGGCGATGCCCGACTTAATGGTCAAGACCATCGAGGAGTCGGCTCGCAAGCGATCCTCGCACGCATTTTCCAAGACGTTCAAGGTAGTGGCGGCAAAGTTAGGGGATGATGCCGTTGCTCGGGGCGCGGGAGCCTGGGTGAGCCGTCCAACGGCCCTGGCTACAGTGAGTTAATTCCAGGACCGGATTTCGCTGAAACCTGCCATGAGCACACACGCCGCCGACAAACCGACAACCGAAGTGGCCCGCACCTCGAAGCCGGTGGCGGTAATCGATATCGGCACATCATCCGTCCGCATGGCGATCGCCGAAATTTCCAATTCGGGGGATGTCCGTGTCCTGGAGAGCCTGACGCAAGCGGTGAGCCTCGGAAAGGACACGTTCACCCGCAGTGCAATCGCCAAGTCGACCATCGAAGATTGTGTGCGCGTACTAAAGAGCTACCGCAGGATCTTGCGCGAGTACCAGATCGAAAGTGCAGAGCAGATCCGCGTCGTCGCTACAAGCGCTGTCCGCGAGGCCAGCAATGTGCTGGCCTTCGTCGACCGTGTTTACATTGCGACTGGCCTGCAAGTCGAACCCATCGACGAAGCCGAGGTGAATCGCATCACGTTCCTCGGCATTCAGCCTTTCTTGAACTCGGATCCGAACCTATCGAAGTCACGATGCGTTGTGGTCGAAGTTGGGGGCGGAAGCACCGAACTGCTGCTCGTCAAAGATGGCGATGTGGTCTACTCGCACGCCTTCCGCCTGGGTTCCCTTCGATTGCGAGAAACCTTGGAAGCTTATCGCGCCCCCACCTTGAAGGTGCGAAACATCATGGAGACCCACATCCATCGCACGGTGGAGGAGGTCGCCGACCATGTAAAAGGCGGCACGCTCGAGATGATCGCTATGGGTGGCGACATGCGAGTCGCTGCCCGCCAGGTGCATCCCGAGTGGGACGGCCAATCGCTTGTTCGCTTGCGCGTGAAGGACGTAGAAGAGCTCACCAATAAAATCCTGGCCCAGTCAGAAGAGCGAATCGCACGGAAGTATCGGCTGAGTTTTCCGGAGGCCGAAACCCTCGGCCCGGCACTGCTGGCCTATGTGCTGCTCGCGAAAGAATTGGACGTCAAAGAATTTCTCGTTACCAATGTGAACCTACGCGACGGCCTGCTCAAAGAAATGGCCGGCGGCGCGGGTTGGTCGCGGGAATTCAGCAAGCAGATCATCCGCTCAGCGATCGATTTGGGGCACAAGTTCTCGTTCGATGAAGCGCACGCGACGCACATTGCCAGTTTGTGTACGACGTTGTTTCAACAACTCAAGGACGAGCATCAACTGACACCGCGATTCGAGGTGATTCTCTATGTAGCGGCCCTGCTGCACGAGATTGGCTTGTACGTGAGCAATCGCAGCTACCACAAGCATTCGATGTATCTCATTCGCAACAGCGAACTTTTTGGTTTGGGCAAGCGAGACGTGCTGTTGGCATCGCTGGTGGCTCGGTATCACCGTCGAGCTTCGCCTCAAGCGACTCACGAGGGCTACAACACTCTCGACCGCGAGGGTCGAGTGGCGGTAGCCAAAATGGCGGCACTGCTGCGCGTGGCCATCGCGCTGGATGAGTCGCGGAGCCAGCGCATTCATGAACTGACCTGCGCCTATGAAGGAGGCAGGTTGGTGATTTCGATCCCGCGTGTGGAAGACTTATCTTTGGAACAACTGGCACTCAAGCAAAACGGCGCCCTGTTTGAGGAAACTTTCGGCATGCCAGTGCTGCTACGGATGGCGCGCAGCTAGAAGCTTCTCCATGTCCGACAACGAACCCAAGTTTTTGAATCGCGAGCTCAGTTGGCTGGAATTCAACCAGCGAGTGCTCGACGAAGCGCGCGACGACAGCATTCCGTTGCTCGAGCGGCTGAAGTTTCTGGCCATCACTGCTTCAAACCTTGATGAATTTTTCATGGTGCGAGTTGGCGGACTGCGGCTGTTGATCGACCGACGCCTGAGCACCCCTGATCCCTCGGGGATGACGCCCGCTGAGCAACTGCAAGCAGTTGTCGAACGGGCCCGACAGATGATTACGGATCAGTATTCCTGCTTTTGCGATGAACTCGATCCGAAGCTCGCCGAGGCCGGTATCAAACGGGTGCGAGGACCGGACTTGAGCGAGCGGCAGCTTCGCGCGGTAGGACAGATCTTCGACTCCGAAATCTTTTCCGTCCTCACGCCGATGGCCGTTGTGTCGGCGGAAGAATTTCCGCTCGTCGCCAACCAAACGCTAAACGTTTGCGTGCAGCTCCGCCCGGGTCCGAACTCCACGGAGCCACGGTTTGCCATCATTCCGCTTGGCCGAGCCTTGCCGAGGTTCATGACGCTCGGGTCCGACCGCGGCTATGCTTTCGTACTCCTGGAAGACGTGGTGCGAAGACTGATTGAACGTTTTTTTCCCGGCGAGGAAGTGGTCGCCCATGCGTCGTTCCGCATCACACGCAATGCCGACTTTGCGCTTCGGGACGATCTGGCGCCGGATATCCTCACTGGCATGGAAGGAATCTTGACCGCCCGTAAACACGGCCAGTGCGTTCGACTGGAGGTAGATGCGGACATCGGCAAGGAACTGCTCGCCTTCCTGAAGAAGTCGTTGCACATTGAGGATCGCGAGGTGTTTTCGGCTCCCGGTCCGGTCGATCTATCGGCCTTCATGCAACTGGCCGACCTGCCCGGTTTTGAAAGCCTGAAGAATGAGCCTTGGCCGCCGCAGAATTCGCCCGATATCGAGTCGGGGGAGAGCATGTTCGACGTGCTTTCGCGGCGCGACATTCTGCTCTACCACCCGTATCAA
>Ga0164290_1001826_pt1 | contig 22467 bp, 18 predicted proteins | sample Micstemetagenome_FD_108782 | JGI IMG/M metagenome (GOLD analysis project Ga0164290, IMG submission 108782) | Contaminated culture microbial community from soil near Moab, Utah, USA - Microcoleus steenstrupii SON62 (Illumina Assembly) | ecosystem: Environmental > Terrestrial > Soil > Soil crust...
GGAGCTCGGCCCGCTGGAAGGCGACACCGCCCTGGCCGCCGCCCAGGCGGCGCTGAGGGCGGCCGGCGCCGACGCCCAGGTGCGCACGAGCGAGCAGGCGGGCGAATGGGTGGTGGCGACCATCAAGCTGGCCGACGCCGAGTTTCGCGCCCGCAAGGAGGCGACCTACAAGCAGCTGCGCCTGAAATACGAACCGCTGGAGGGCCTGCCCGCCGAGGAGCCGGCCTTCGTGCTGAGCCGGCATGCCACGCAGGCGGAGGCGAACGCCCAGGCAGAGGCCTTCGACCGGCGCGGCCTCAAGGGCCTGCGCGTGCTGGCACTGAAGGCGCCGCTGTCGCGCCACACCCTGATCGTCCAGGTCGATGGCCTGCTGGCGGGCAAACTCAAGGCTTCCAAGGAGCCGGCCCTGGCCACGGGCTTCCGGGCCTGCAGCGCGGCGCCGGCGGCCTCAGCGGCCAGCAGCTGAACGCCGCAGCGCCAGCGCCGCCAGCAGCAGGCCGGCCAGCCAGGCCGCCTGCATCGCGCCGCCACCGCCACCCCCACCGCTGCTCGGTGGCGGCGTGACGACAGGTGCGGCAGCCACGCTGATCGTCGCGCTCTGGCTGTAGACGGCGCCGGCGCTGTCGGTCACGTCGGCGCGCACCGTGAAGCTGCCGGCCGCCGACGGCACGACCGTCGCGGTGGCCGTGCTGGCGCCGGAGGCGAAGCCGCTGACGATGCCGCCGCCGCTCACCACCGTCCAGGCGATGCTGGCGATGCTGCGGCCGCCGGGCAGCCCGGTGGTGCTGACCGTCAGCGTCAGCGTCTGGCCGGCCGTCAGGCCGCTGGCGGGGCTCTGGCCGATGGCCAGGACCGGTCCGTTCAGCGCCACCGCGGCGGCCACGGCCGCACCCGCATCCACCATGCCGGCGCCGCAGGTCGAGGTCGTGCAGTAGCACTCCAGCTGGTCGGTCGTCGTGGGTGCCGTGCAGGCGGGCGGGTTGCCATCGGCGACGCTGCCGCCGCCCGTCGTCGGGAAGGGGCGCGCCGTGCTCTTGAGGATGTCCGTCGCCTCGGCCGCCGTCAGGCCGGGCCGCACCGAGGCCATCAGGCCGACGATGCCGCTGACGATGGGCGCCGAGAAGCTGGTGCCGACCGAGGCGCCGCTGTCGGTGTAGACGCCGTTGCCGGTGTAGGCCGCGGGCGTCGTCGCGCCGGCGTTGGTCGTGCTGACCATGGGGTAGAGGCAGGCCTGGCCGGCATTGATGTTGATGCAGTTGCCGCCGGGCGCCGCGATGGTCACTTCGGGGCCGATGCTGGAAAAGCCGACCTTGGTGCCGACATGGCGCAGCGCCGCCACCGTGATGACGCCGGGGCAATTGCCCGGCATGCCGACGGCCTGACCGGCCGAGTTGCCGGCGGCGACGACGATGATGGAGCCGCTGGCATTGATGGCGGTGATGGCATCGCGGTAGAGCTTGCCGGTGCCGGTGGTGCCGCAAGTGCCGGAGCCGCCCAGGCTGAGGTTGAGCACCTTGGCCTTGCTGGCCGCACTGGGCGGTGCGGGGAGGCCAGGCACCTCCAGGCCGGCCGACCATTTCATGCCCGCGATGATGTCGCTGTCATAGCCGCCGCACTTGCCCAGCACGCGGATGGGCATGACCTTGAGGCGCTCCCAGCCCATGCCGGCCATGCCCATGCCGTTGTTGGTGGCGGCCGCGATCAGGCCCGACACCCGCGTGCCATGCCAGGAGCTGTTGCCGACATCGGCCGCCGTGCAGCCGCTGCCCAGGCTGCCGTTGTTGACCTCGGTCTGCGTGACCCAGTCGCCTGGATCCGAAGGGTCGGCATCGGGGCCGGGCATGTTGTCGTTCGCGATGGCATTGGCCGTAGAACTGGTGCACCCGGGATTGCTATTGATGCAGTTGCCGATCATGTCGTAGCCGGCCACCAGCTGACCCGCCAGATCGGGATGGTCCAGGCGCACGCCGGTGTCGAGCACGGCGACGACGACGTTGCTGCCGGCCGTCGTCAGGTCCCAGGCCGCCGGCGCATTGACGCTGGAGACGACGGCCGGGTTGGTGACGCTGCCCGGCTTCTTCAGATACCACTGGTCCATGGTGCGGGCCTGCACGCCGCCGACCGTGGTCTCGGCGTTCACGTCGGCGCCCCCGAACAGCGGATCGTTGGGCAGGCGCATGTGCTTGCGGCGCTGGTCGACGGCGACCAGCTCGACCTCGGCGTCCTGCGCCAGCCGGCTGGCGAGCTGGGCCGAGCTCAGCCCGCGGGCGACGACGACATGGGTGCGGCCGTCGAGGCTGATGCCGGCGGCCAGGCGCTGGCCGGTGCGCAGGCCCAGGGCCGTCGCGCGCGTCTGCGCGATCTCGCGCGCCTCGGCGCGGCTGGCGCGCGCGGCCAGGGCCTTGGCCCGCACGCTGTCCGCCTGGGGTTTGAAGCGCACGATGACGCGGGCCTCGGTGTCTGCGCTCTGGGCTCCGGCGGGCAGGGCCAGCGCGACCAGGACGGCGATCAGCAGCGGACGCAGGGACTTCATGGTGGCGGCGGGCTGGTGCGGAACATGAGAACCAGTTTAGGGGCCGCCCATGGTGGCAGTCGCAAACAAATGTGCCCCGCCAGGAACAAATAAGCCCCGCCGGGGCGGGGCTTGCGGGCCAGGTCAGACCGGCGGTCAGCCGTTCACGACGCGGACCATTTCCAGGACCTTGTTGGAATAGCCCCACTCGTTGTCGTACCAGGACACCAGCTTGATGAAGGTGCCGTCCAGCGCGATGCCGGCATCGGCGTCGAAGATGGAGGTGCGGGCATCGCCGCGGAAGTCGGTGGCGACGACCTTGTCTTCCGTGTAGCCCAGCACGCCCTTCAGCGCGCCTTCGCTCTGGGCCTTGAATTCGGCGCAGATCTCCTCGTAGCTCGCGTCCTTCAGCAGCTCGACGGTCAGGTCGACGACGGAGACGTCGCTCGTGGGCACGCGGAAGCTCATGCCGGTCAGCTTCTTGTTCAGCTCGGGGATGACCTTGCCGACGGCCTTGGCGGCGCCGGTGCTGCTGGGAATGATGTTCTCCAGGATGCCGCGGCCGCCGCGCCAGTCCTTGTTGCTCGGGCCGTCGACGGTCTTCTGCGTGGCGGTGGCGGCGTGCACGGTCGTCATCAGGCCGCGCTTGATGCCCCACTTGTCGTTCAGCACCTTGGCCAGCGGCGCCAGGCAGTTGGTCGTGCAGGAGGCGTTGGAGATGATGGCCTCGCCGGCGTACTTGGTGTGGTTGACGCCGAAGACGAACATCGGCGTCTCGTCCTTGGACGGGGCCGAGAAGATGACCTTCTTGGCGCCCGCGGCGAGGTGTTTCTCGCCACCGGCCTTGTCCAGGAAGATGCCGGTGGCTTCGACGACGATGTCGGCGCCGACGGCCGACCATTGCAGCTCGGACGGATCCTTGACGGCGGTCAGGCGGATCTTCTTGCCGTTGACGACCAGGGTGTTGCCGTCGACCGAGACTTCACCGTCGAACTTGCCGTGCACGCTGTCGTACTTGAGCATGTAGGCCAGGTAGTCGGGCTCGAGCAGGTCGTTGATCGCGACGACCTCGATGTCCTTGAAATTCGCGATGGCGGCGCGGAACACCATGCGCCCGATGCGGCCGAAGCCGTTGATGCCGATCTTGATGGTCATGGGGGAGTCTCCAGAGAGTGAAAAATTCTCGGTCGGGCAGGATTCTCGGCGATTCGCGGGCCGGACTGGTTTCGGCGCGATTTCAGCCCTCGCCGTCGAGGTTGAGGGTGCCGCAGGGCACGTCGATCTGCAGTTCGCTGCCGAACAGGTCGTTGGCCTGGTCGTCATCCTTGAAGCTCAGCTGCAAGCCGGCCAGCCAGGTCAGGAAGGGCAGCTTGTTGGGGTCGGCGGAGGGTCTGGCCTCACCTTTCACCTTCGCCTCATTCGGCACCGCACCGCCGTAGACCAGGTAGTTGACCTTGAACGGGCAGCCCATGGTGTTGAAGTCATAGGAGGCCTTCAGCTTGCGTGGCTCGCGCGTCATGCGCAGAAACTCCACCAGCCGGAAGGCCTCGCGCTTGAACACATGGCGCCGGTGGCCGCTGGGCACGTAGCTGAACTGCTGCTGGAAGCTCTGCCGTTCCTCCTTGCCGGTGCGACAAGGCATGCGGTATTCGGCGAGGCGGGCGCGCACGGCGGCCTCCGCACGCGCAGAGGCGGTCGAGTGGATGATCTTGACCTCGGGCGGTTGGCTGCCGTCACCGGCGAAGGTGGCCGCGATGACGACATGCTCGATGCCCTGGCGACTGAAGCTCGGCCAGCTCTCCATGTCATGCCGCGGCATCACGAGGCAGAAGGGCGGCTCCTCGCCGCTGCGCTCAGGCGGCAGCGGTGTCGCCTGGCGGTCGGTGTTGCTGAAGCTGAACTCCTGCACGGCCTTGACGGTGCCGTCCTGCGGGGTCAGGCAGGGCAGGCGGTAACGGCGCAGATGGGCGTGCACCTCGTCCTGCATGTCCTCGCGCGCCGAGTTGAACAGCACCTCGACCTGAGGCGCTGCGTCGGGCTTGTTGAAGCTCAACATCACACGCATCGCGCCGTGGCCGCGGTCCAGCTTGTGCTTCTCTGGAAAGCGCGGCGGCTGGTCGGGCTTGACGAGGCAGGCCAGCGATTGCGCCTCGGACCGGGCACGAACTTCGGTCTGCGCCTGCGCCGCGCCCAAGGCGAGCAGCAAGCCGCAGGACGCGGCGGACAAGAACCTCATGGACGCGCCTCCCGCGCTGTTGGTGCGGCGCGAGTCTGGCGCAAGCCGAGAGCGGTCAGCGCGGGAAAGATTCACGCCGCCGCAGCCGATCACTTCTTCTTCAACACCGCCTTGACGGTCGCCGCCACGTTCTCCGGCGTGAAGCCGAAGTGCTTGAACAGCACGCCGGCCGGCGCGGACTCGCCGAAGCTGTCGATGCCGACGACGGCATCGACGCCGTACTTCCACCAGAAGTCGCTGACGCCCATCTCGACGGCCACGCGCGGCAGGCCCGTGGGCAGCACGCTCTTCTTGTAGTCCTTGTCCTGGCGGTCGAAGACGTTGGTCGACGGCATGGAGACCACGCGCACCTTGATGCCCTCCTCGGCCAGCAGGGCCTTGGCGGCCATGGCCAGCTGAACCTCGGAGCCGGTGGCGATGATGACGGCCTTGGCCTTGCCCTTGGCCGGCTCGGCCAGCACATAGGCGCCCTTGGCGATCTCGTCGACATTGGTCTTGGACGAGTAGGCCAGGTTCTGGCGCGACAGGGCCAGCAGGCTGGGCCGCTGAGCATTGCCCAGGGCCATGGTCCAGGCGACGACGGTCTCGGTCGTGTCGGCCGGGCGCCAGACGTCCAGGCCCGGGATCAGGCGCAGGCTGGCCACATGCTCGATGGACTGGTGGGTCGGGCCGTCCTCGCCGAGACCGATGGAGTCGTGCGTCATCACGTGGATGACGCGGGTCTTCATCAGCGCGGCCATGCGGATGGCGTTGCGGCTGTAGTCGCTGAAGGTCAGGAAGGTGCCGCCATAGGGGATGAAGCCGCCATGCAGGGCGATGCCGTTCATGATGGCGGCCATGCCGAACTCGCGCACGCCGTAGTTGATGTGGCGGCCGTTGTTGGGCAGGCCCTTGTCGTCGAAGCGCAGGTTGGGGGTGCTGCTGGTGTTGGTCAGGTTGGAGCCGGTCAGGTCGGCGCTGCCGCCCAGCATCTCGGGCAACTTCAGCGTGAAGGCTTCCAGCGCCAGCTGGCTGGCCTTGCGGCTGGCGACGGTCTGGGCCTCGGCATGGGCCTTGACGACGGCGTCGACGGCGATCTGGGCGAAGTCGGCAGGCAGCACGCCGGCCATGCGGCGCTGGAATTCGGCGGCCAGCTCGGGATGGGCTTCGGCATAGGCGTCGAAGCGGGCATCCCACTCGGCCTCGGCCTTGGCGCCGCTGTCCTTGGCGTCCCAGGCGGCGTAGACGTCGGCCGGGATGGCGAAGGGCTCGTGCGTCCAGCCGATGGCCTCGCGGGTCAGCTTGATCTCTTCGGCACCCAGCGGCTCGCCGTGGGCCTTGGCGGTGTTGGCGCGGTTGGGCGAGCCCTTGCCGATGTGGGTCTTGGCGATGACCAGCGTCGGCTTGTCGGCGCTCTTGCGGGCCTTGGCGATGGCCTTGTCGACGGCGTCGACATCATGGCCGTCGACCGGGCCGACGACGTTCCAGCCATAGGCCTCGAAGCGCTTGGCCGTGTCGTCGCCGAACCAGGGCGCGACCTGGCCGTCGATGGAGATGCCGTTGTCGTCGTAGATGGCGATCAGCTTGTTCAGCTTCCACGAGGCCGCGAGCGCCGCGGCCTCGTGCGAGATGCCTTCCATCAGGCAGCCGTCGCCCAGGAAGACATAGGTGTGGTGGTTGACGATCTCGTGGCCGTCACGATTGAAGTCCCGGGCCAGCAGCTTCTCGGCCAGGGCCAGGCCGACGGCGTTGGTGATGCCCTGGCCCAGCGGGCCCGTCGTCGTCTCGACGCCGGCCGTGATGCCGACCTCGGGGTGGCCCGGCGTCTTGCTGTGCAGCTGGCGGAAGTTGCGCAGCTCCTGGATCGGCAGGTCATAGCCCGTCAGGTGCAGCAGCGCATAGATCAGCATGGAACCGTGGCCGTTGGACAGCACGAAGCGGTCGCGGTCGGCCCAGTGCGGGTTGGCCGGGTTGTGCTTCAGATGACGCGCCCACAGCGCCACGCCGATGTCGGCCATGCCCATGGGGGCGCCCGGGTGGCCGCAGTTGGCCGCCTGCACGGCGTCCATCGCCAGCGCGCGGATCGCGTGGGCCATGAGGGTGGGGGAGGCGGTCGAGACGGTCATGGCCGGGGCTTTCCTGGGCTGAAGGGGCAACAAAGCGCGGGATTTTACGGGGGTGGCCCGCGCCCGCTTGATCCAGCGCAAGGCCTGCCCGTCGCCGCCGCGCGACGCTGGCGGCATGTCTCCTTCGCCCATGCCCCTGGCCGTGCGCGTCATCCGCGCCGAGCACGACGCCCTCTCGGCCATGCTGAGGACCGTGCCGCTGCTGCTCGACGCCCAGCGCCGCGCCGGCAGCACGCCCGACTTCGGCGCCTTGCGGGCCATGCTGTTCTATGTCGACGAATTTCCGGAACGGCTGCATCACAAGAAGGAAAGCGAGCTGCTCTTCCCCAAGCTGCGCGCCCTGGTGCCGGAACTGCGCGACACCCTGGACGACCTGGAGGCCGACCATGCCCAGGGCGAGCGCGCCATCCGCGAGCTGCAGCACAGCCTGCTGGCCTGGGAGCAGATGGGCGAGGCGCGACGCGAGAAGTTCGAGCAGCAGCTCAAGGTCTACTCGGCCCGCTATCTGCGCCACATGAAGCGCGAGGAGACCGAGGTCCTGCCGCGCGCCGCCGCGGCCTTCGGCGCCGACGACTGGGCCGAGCTCGACGAGGCCTTTGGCAGCCACCAGGATCCGCTGGCGCCGCGGCCGGGCCAGCCGGTGGACGAGGCCTATGCGCCGTTGCGCCAGCGCATCCTGGCAGCCCTGCCCGCACCTTTCGGCTGGGGCCCGGCCATCGAGCCCTAGAAGGACCGCAGCAGCTTCAAGCGCCCGCGCGCCTCCCAGCTCTCCAGCGGCCGGCGCACGTCGCGCAGCAGCTCGTCCTCGCTGGAGGCCTCGGCGCTGAGCAGGCCCTCCCAGGCATTGCGGCCGGCCTCCTTGGCCTCGTACAGCGCCGCGTCGGCCAGGTCGATGGCCGAGCGCCAGTCCAGGGCGCGCGGCAGGGCCGGGCACAGCGGGAAGGCGGAGAAGCCGACCGAGCAGGTCTGGGCCAGGCGCACGCCGCCGTCGAGCTCGAAGGGCTCGGCGGCGACGGCCTGGCGGGCGCGCTCGGCCAGCTCGGCAGCGCGGCTGCGCGGCGTGCCGCGGGCGACGATGAGGAACTCCTCGCCGCCCCAGCGCACCAGGTAGTCGGTGGCGCGGAAGACCTGCTCCAGCCGGCCGCGCATCTGCTCCAGCACGGCGTCGCCGGCCATGTGGCCATGCGCGTCGTTGATGCGCTTGAAGTGGTCGATGTCGATGAGGAAGAACAGCAGGTCGTGGTCGCTGGCGCTCGTCGAGCCGTCGCCGCGCGGCTCGTACTGGCGCAGGGCCAGGGCCGCGTCGGCGGGCATCTGGCGGTCCAGGAAGCGGCGGTTGCGCAGGCCGGTCAGCGGGTCGGTCAGGCTGGCCTCCTCCAGTTCGAGGGACTTGGCCACCAGCTCGGCCTGGGCGGCCTCCAGGGCCTCCGTGCGCTCCTGCACGCGCGCCTCGAGCACGCGGCGGTGGCGCAGCAGCAGCCGCGTGCGCATGTTGACGATGGCGGCCACCAGCAGGGCCGCCGCGATGACGGCGCCGGCCAGGGCCCAGCGCGTCTGCCACCAGGCGGCGCGCACGTCGACGGCAATCTTCAGCTCGTCGGGGCTCCAGGCGCCGTCGCGGTTGCTGCCCTGCACGCGCAGCTGGTAGCGGCCCGGCGCGAGGTTGGTGTAGGCGGCCGCGCGGCCCAGGGCGCCGGCGTCCACCCAGGCGGCGTCCAGGCCTTCGAGGCGGTAGCGGTAGCGGTTGCGGCCGGGCTGGCTGTAGTCCAGCGAGGCGAAGGCCAGGCTCAGGCCGCGCTCGCCGGGCGCCAGCACGATGGGCTCGCCGGGCCCCGGCAGCGGGCGTTCGGCACCGTCGACGCGCAGCTCGGAGACGACCAGCGGCGGCTTGTAGGTCCAGGGCTGGAAGCGTTCGGGGTCGATGACGAGCAGACCGCGGGCGCCGCCGAACAGCATGCGGCCGTCGTCGAGCTGGGCATAGGCGCGGAACCAGCCGGTGCCGAGGTCGGCGCCGTCGGCTGCGCCGAGCTCGCGGCGCTCGCCGCTGCGCGGGTCGTACATATTGCGCTGCGACCAGATCCGGCCCTGCTTGTCGAACAGCAGGTTGGCCCCGAAGGCGCCGCCGGCATCCGAGGCGCCGACGACCTCGAAGCGCGCCTTCCTGCCGTCGCTGGAGACGAGGCGGTGCAGGCCCGTGCCGGTGTCCACCCACAGGCGGCCGGCCAGGTCGACGGCCATGCCGAGCACCGTCTGGCCGGTCAGGCCCTGGGCTTCGACCCATTCGGCCACCGGCTCGGCAGCGGCAGGCTTGGCGACACGGAACAGGCCGGCCGCGCCGCCCGCCCAGAGGCTGCCGTCGGGCTGGGTGGCGAAGGCGTTGACCTCGCCGGTGCCGCCCACCAGGCCCGCGGTCGGGATGGCACGCATCTGCGGGTGCTGGGGCGTCCACCGCATCAGGCCGTCCAGGGTTGCGATCCACAGCGCGCCGTCGGCGCTGGTGTGGAAGCGCCGCGGCACGGCATTGCCGCTGCGCAGGGTCTCCTTCCAGCGGCCCTGGGTGTCGAAGCGCAGCAGCTGGGTGTCGATGGCGACCCAGACCGAGCCGTCCCGGGTCTGGCCCAGGGCGTTGACGCGGCCGGGCGGCAGGCCGCCCGGGCCGGGCGCGACGAGCCCGAGCGGCTGCAGCTGGCGGTCGCGGCGCTCGATGCCGCCGGACAGCAGGCCCAGCCAGATCTCGCCGTTGTCCAGCTGCAGGATGCTGCGCACGTCCAGGCTGCCCGAGGCCGAGGCGATGGCCTCGCGCACCATGGACATGCCCGGCAGCGGCGGCACATGGCGCATCAGGCCGCCGCCATAGCTGCCGGCCCAGACGGTGCCGGACGGGTCGCGCAGCAGGGCGCGCACATCGCTTCTCGGCGCGGTGCCGGCGCCGGTGGCCGGCAGGCGCTCGATCAGCGCGCCGTCGGTGGCACGCCGGCGCGACAGCCCGGAGGCATCGCCGAACCACAGTTCATCGGCATCCGGCTGGGCCATGGCCATGACCGGCCAGACGCCTGCCGTGGCGCCGGGCTGGGCGCCCGGACTGAAGGGCAGCGGCTGGCCCTGGGGCGACAGCGCGCGCAGCCGCCCCTGGGCGGTGCCGACGATGATGCGGCCATCCAGGGTCTCGCTGAGCAAGGTGACGAGCTGGTCGGCGAGGCCCACGTCCAGGATCTCGATGGGGCCGTCGGCCGCCTTGCGCGCCAGGCCGCGCCACGTGCCGATCCACAGCGTGCCCTGGCGGTCGACGAGCAGGCTCTGCACGCGCGGGTCGGGCAGGCCGTCCTCCTTGCCGCGGTGGTGGCTGAAGCGCTGGGTCCTGACGTCGAAGCGGTCCAGGCCGCCGCTGCCACCGATCCACAGCGTGCCGTCCTTCTCCAGCGCCAGCGTGCGCACCGTGTTGGCGGCCGGCGCCGTGTCGTCGGCGGACTCGGCCGAGCGGGCCCAGCGGTCCCAGCGGCCGGTGGCCATGTCCATGCGCACCAGGCCGCTGTTGCCGGCAGCCACCCACATCCAGCCGCGCGGGTCGGGCAGCATGGAGCGAACGAACTGCTCGGGCAGCAGCTGGCCGTCCGGGCCGGCCAGCGGGTAACGGCGGAAGGCATAGCCGTCGAAGCGCAGCAGGCCCTCGGGCGAGCCGGCCCACAGCAGGCCGCGGGCGTCGATGGCCAGGGCCGAGACGACGTTGTCGCGTACCGCGCCGGGCTCGCCGATGGGCTCGAAGCGCGGCACCACGGCCTGCGCGGCGCCCGCCAGCCCCAGCACGATCAGCAGGGCTGCCCAGCCTTGTTTTATCAGGACCCTCATGGGCCGGCATTCTCAGCCAGCAAAAGGACCCGGCCGTGCGGGTCTAGCCCTCAGAAAACGTGAATGATCACTGCGAAAGCGGCTTGGCGATGGCGTCGATGCGCTCCAGCACCTCGGCCGTCAGCTTGGGCGTGACGGCCAGCGCGCCGAGGTTGTCATGCAGCTGCTCGAGGCGGCTGGCGCCCAGGATGACGGTCGACACGCGCGGGTTGCGGTTGATCCAGGCGATGGCCAGTTGCGCCATGTTGCAGCCCAGCTCGGCGGCGATCCCGCTCAGCTTGCCGACGGCGTCGTTCTTCGACTTGTCCTGCAGCTGCTCGCGCATCCAGGCCATGTTGTCCAGCGCGCCGCGGCTGCCGGCCGGGATGCCGTCGCGGTACTTGCCGGTCAGCAGGCCCGAGGCCAGCGGGCTCCAGGTCGTCAGGCCCAGGCCGATGTCTTCATACAGGCGGGCGTACTCCTGCTCGACCTTGCGGCGGTGGAAGAGGTGGTACTGCGGCTGCTCGACGACGGGCTTGTGGAGGTGGTGGCGCTCGGCGATCTCCCACGCGGCGCGGATGTCGGCGGCGCTCCACTCGCTGGTGCCCCAGTACAGCGCCTTGCCCTGGCGGATGATGTCGCTCATGGCCCAGACCGTCTCCTCGATGGGGGTGTGCGGGTCGGGGCGGTGGCAGTAGATCAGGTCCAGGTGTTCCAGCTGCAGGCGCTTGAGCGAGCCGTCGACGGCCTGCATCAGGTATTTGCGGTTCAGCGTGTCCTTGCGGTTGACGGTCGTCACGCCATCACGCTGCAGGCCCCAGAAGAACTTGCTGGAGACGATGTAGTCCAGGCGGTTCCAGCCCAGGGCCTTGAAGGCCTGGCCCATGACGACCTCGCTCTCGCCCTGGGCATAGACCTCGGCGTTGTCGAAGAAGTTGATGCCGGCGTCGAACGCCGCGGCCAGCATCTCCGTGGCGGCCTTGGTGTCGACCTGGTTGTGATAGGTGACCCAGGAGCCGAGGGAGAGTTCGGAAACCTGGAGGCCGGCGCGGCCGAGGCGGCGGTATTGCATGAGGAGGTCCTGGGGCTGAGATGCGGAAGGCCGACAGCTTATCGGCAGCCGGCCGACGGCATGACCGCAGGCACCGCCGACAGGTATCGTTGAGGCCATGAAGCTCGCCGTCATCGGCGCCGGTCCCGCCGGACTTGCGCTTGCCCTGCTGGCTGCCGACAGGCTGCCGGCACTGGAAATCCACCTCTTCGACACCCGCCCGCTGGACCGCGACATCGGCAGCGACGCGCGCACGCTGGCGCTGAATCTGGGCAGCATCCGCCTGCTGCAGCGCCTCTCCGCCTGGCGGCCGGAAACGGCCCAGGCCATCCAGACCGTGCATGTCAGCCAGGCGCCGCCGGCGCCCATTGCCGGCGAGGTGCGCATCAGCGCCGCCGAGCACGGCCTGCCGCAGCTCGGCGCCGTGCTGCCCTATGGCGCCCTCGTCGCACCGCTGCAGCAGCGCTGGCTGGCCCTGGCAGACGGCCAGCGCGAGCGGCTGTACACGCGCTTCGCGACGCCGGTGCATGCGATCCGCTCCGACGCGGGCGGCGTCGAGCTCGACTGCGGCGAAGGCCCGGTCGTCGACCGCTTCGACCTCGCCGTCGTCGCCGAAGGCGGTGTCTTTGCGGAGCAGGAGCGCAAGGCCATCCGCAGCGACTACCACCAGAACGCATGGGTCGGCCAGGTGCGCCTGGCCGCGCCCGGCCTGCAGGGCCTGGCCGTCGAGCGCTTCACGCGCAATGGCCCGCTGGCCCTGCTGCCGCTGCCCGACGATGCCGACGGCGCCCGGGCTGCCCTGGTCTGGTGCCTGCCCCAGGCGGAGGACGACATCGCCGCGCTTGACGACGCCCAGCGCCTTGTCGTCATCCAGCAGCAACTGCCCGCCGAGGCCGGCCGGCTGACCGGCATCTCGGCGCTGAAGTGCTTCCCGCTCGGCCTCAATGCCGAGACGCGGCTGCTGCAGGGCCGCACGCTGCGCATCGGCAATGCGGCCCAGACCCTGCACCCGGTGGCCGGCCAGGGCCTCAACCTCGGCCTGCGCGACGCCCAGGCCCTGGTTGATGCGCTGCGCGACATGGCGGAGACCGGCCGCGGCCTGGACGCCACGCTGGCCCGCATCGACTGGCAGCGCGCCTCCGACCGCTGGCCCATGATCGCCGCCACCGATTTCCTCGCGCGCAGCTTCGCCTGGCGGCTGCCGGGGCTGCCGGCCCTGCGCGGCCTGGCGCTGGCGGGGTTGGAAATGGCGACGCCACTGAAGAAGGCGCTGGCCCAGCGCATGATGTTCGGAGGCTGAATGCAGATCCGCGCCCTCCCGTGCCCCGTGCGAATCATCCTCACTTTGGCCTTGCTGTTCGTGCTGGCCGTACCGGCCCGGGCCCAGCTCATCCCGCCGGCCAAGCCCATCGCCGGCGCCACGCAGGAGGAATGGTCCAAGCGCTGGTGGCACTGGGCCCTGTCCTTCGACGACGACGACAGCCCGGTCGCCGACCACGACGGGCGGCTGTGCGGCAACGGGCAGTCGGGGCCGGTCTGGTTCCTGGCGGGCAGCTATGGCTCGACGCGCACCGTGCGCAGCTGCCGCGTGCCGGCCGGCAAGACGCTGTTCTTTCCCCTCGTCAACTTCCTTGCCTTCCCGCCCGACGACGAGCGCGAGGCCTGCGCCTCGCTGATGCTGCGCGCCGAGACGCTGACCGATGCGCCCGACGCCCTGGTGCTGGAGGTCAACGGCCGGCGCTACTCGGGCCTGGAGGCGCACCGCCAGGCCACGCGCGGCTGCTTCCTCGTCGCCCCCGACGACGACGCGCCGGCGGCCGCCAACGGCTACTACGTGGCCCTCGGCCCACTCAAGCGCGGCCGCTACACGCTGAACTTCGGCGGCATCCTGCCCAGCCTGTCCCAGGCCGTGACTTACACCCTCGACGTCCGTTGAACTGGCGGCCTAGACTCGGCCGGCCATGACACCCGCTCCCATCCCCGCCGGCGACGCCGAGCGCCTGCGAGCCCTGCGCGATCTGCTCATCCTGGACACGCCGCCCGAGCAGCGCTTCGACCGCATCGTCGCCTTCGCGGCCGATGAGTTCGACATGCCGATCGCGCTGATCAGCCTCGTCGACGAACAGCGCCAGTGGTTCAAGGCCCGCATCGGCCTGGACGCCTGCGAGACCTCGCGCGACATCTCCTTCTGCGGCCATGCCATCGTGCAGCCCGACCTCTTCGAAGTGCTGGACGCCGCGCGCGACCCGCGCTTCGCCGACAACCCGCTGGTGCTCGGCGCGCCCTTCATCCGCTTCTACATCGGCGCGCCGCTGGCGCTGCCCGGCGGCGCGACGGTCGGCACCCTGTGCCTCATTGACACCCGGCCGCGCCGGTTCGATGACATGGACCGCGCCATCCTCGCCACGCTGCGCGACCTCGTCGTCGCCGAGCTCGCCGGGCAGGGCGAGGGCCAGGCATGAAGGCATCCGGCGGGCGGCTGCTGCTGGTCGAGCCGCAGTTCGTCATGCGCCGCACCGTCGCGACGATGGCGCGCCAGATGGGCCTGGCCGACGTGGACGAGGCCACCAGCACGGCGGTCGCCGAGCGCCTGCTCGTCGAGCGGCGCTATGACGCCGTGCTGATCGCGCTGGACGACGACGGCGAGGCCCTGGAGCTGCTGCGCCGCCTGCGCGCCGGCGAGGCCGCCCACCCGAGTGATGTGCCCGTCGCCGCGACCGCCCCGGCCTGCGACGTCGAGCTGGCCCTGCGCCTGAAGCAGCTCGACGTCTGCCGCCTGCTGCTCAAGCCCTTCAAGGTGCGCGGCATGCTGGAGGCGATCTCGGCCCTGGGCGCGCCGACGCCGCTGGCCGAGCTCTGAACTGGCCGGCCGGGCGGCCGCTTTTCGTCGCGCCGGCCGCGCGGCGCGGGCCTAGCATGGGACACCCATGCTGCGCCCTGCCCCGCTTTCCGCCACCTTGCTCGCCCTGCTGCTGGCCGGCTGCGGCACGCCCAGCCAGCCCCTGCCGATGGCGATCGGCCCCGCTGACGCCCTGCAGATCCGCGGCTGGGTGCCCGACGCCCTGCGCGCCCAGGTGGCCATCGCGCCGGTCAAGGGCGGCCAGGCCACCAACCGCTGGTGGGGCTCCAAGGTCAGCGCCCTGGCGCTGCAGCAGGCCCTGGAGGAATCGCTGCTGGCGGTCGGCATGAAGCCGCTGGTGCCGACGCCGGCGCCGCGCTTCGAGCTGCAGGCCGAGCTGGAGGCCCTGGACCAGCCCCTGGTGCCCGCCCTCGGCGTGACCGTGGGCACGGCCGTGCGCTACACCCTGGTCGACAAGGCCAGCGGCAAGGCGGTCTACCAGCGCCGCATCGCCAACGCCGACGAGGCGCGCTTCACGGAAGCCATCGTCTCGCCCAACGAGAGGCTGCGCATCGCCAACGAGCGCGCGCTGCGGGCCAATATCGACTTGCTGCTGCGCGACCTCGTCACGCTGCGGCCTTGAGCTCGTGCCGGCGCTGGCCGGCCGTCAGCCACAGCAGCAGCGCGCAGACAAAGCCGGCCGCGCTCGCCATGCCGAAGAAGGCCATCATCGGCCCGTAGCCCGCCGGATTGGCGGCCCCCGCGCCGGCCTGGTCGTTGAGCCAGCCGGCGAGCAGGTTGGCGCCGCCGATGCCGGCGTTCTGCGCCACCCACATCAGGCCGATGGCGGTGCCGAAGCGTGCGGGCGCGACGAGGCGGCTGGTCAGCGGCCACATGACGGCCGGCACCAGGGAGAAGCTGATGCCGATCAGCACCGTGCCCACCCACAGGCTCCAGCTCGTCAGCGCCATGACGGCCAGGGCGATCGGCAGCATCAGCGCGCCGAAGGCCAGGAAGGGCGCATAGCGCTTGAGGCGGTCGCACAGCCAGCCGAAGGCCGGCGTGGCGAACACGGCGGCCAGGAAGACATAACTGTTCATCTCGCCGGCCGCGGCGAGGTCCAGGCCGTGGGTGTGCTGGAAATACTTGATCGAGAAGGTGCTGCGAAAGGCCAGGATGACCGAGTACCACAGCACGCACAGCGCCAGCAGGTACCAGTAGGCGCGGCCGAAGTGCAGCAGGTCGCGCCAGACGAAGCGCTCGGCTGTCGCCGGCGCGGCCGGCAGGTTGCGGCGGGCACCACGGTCCAGCCACCAGTAGGCCGCCGCGGCGAGGAAGGACGTCGCGGCCAGTGCGGTGGCAATCAGCAGCGGCGGTTGCCAGCCCTCGGCATAGGCGCTGGCGAACCAGCTCGGCGACATGTCGGCGCCGAAGGAGCCCAGGCGGCCGATGGCCAGCGCCAGACCCATGGCGAAGGCGACGCTGCCGCCGGCGAAATACTGCGCGATGGCCGCCAGCGTCGCGATGCCGAAGGTCTCCGCACCGATGCCGAACAGCAGACGGCCGGCGGCCATGCCGCCGAAGCCGGGGCTGAGCGCCGTCAGCGCCGCGCCGGCCAGGCAGACGGCGGCCGTCCATAGCGTCATGCGCGCGGCGCCGAAGCGGTCCACCAGCACGCCGCCGACGAGGATGAGGACGATGTTGGGCAGGCTGTAGATGGCGTTCAGCAGGCCGATCTGGCTGTCGCTGAAAGCCCGCTGCTGCTGCAGCAGGTCGGCCACCGGGCCGATGGAGTCGTAGACGTAGTAGTTGCCGAACAGCGCGAGCGCGATCAGCACGCCCACCAGCCGGGCGATGGCCGGGCCGGGCAGCTTGTCAGTCATGGGAATCCTTTGCGGGCGCCGCCCGGAGCGCCGGGGGCGTGGAAAGCGCGGATTCTCGGCCCACCGCCGCGCGGCCCGCATCGGGATCCGCACGCGGCAGGCGTGCAGCTCAGGCCAGGCGCAGCAGCTTCAAGCCGCCATCCGGCAGCTCGCCGTCGACGCCAAGATAGCTGTCGACGTCGAACAGCCGCCAGGCCGGGATGACGAAGGAGGTGCGCTCCTGCGGATTGCCCGCGATATGCATGCCGACCAGGCTGGGCGCCTCGCCGCCGTCGTTGCGCACGATGACGGGGCAGCCGCTGTCGCCGGGCAGTGTGGCCTCGCCGAAGCGCAGCTGTAGTTTCAAGGCCTGATGCAGGACCTGGCCCTCGCCATCGGCAAACACATAGTCGAGCACGCGGTCTTCATCGCTCATGTCGAGCGAGGCCGACAGGGACACGACGCCGCCGCCGCCGCGCGCCGGATGGTTGGCGGGCACCAGCAGCTCCAGCAGGCGCCCGTCGGCGAGTCGATCGCCCAGGTCGGCAATGCTGCGCACCCAGGGCCGCTGGGCCGACAGCAGCAGGCCGGCCAGGGCGGCCTTCAGGCGCTTGCCATCGGCGATCTCCGCCAGCTGCGCGTCGAAACTGCGCACCGGCCAGCGCGCCAGACGCCCCCCGAAAGCCTTGCTGCGCGCACAGCTCTGCGCTTCGCTAGCGGCGCCGTCGGCCACCAGGCGCCGCACGGCCACCGGCGCGCGCAGCGGGCCGCCGTCGAGAGGCTGAGGGCTGAGCACATGGATGGCCGACAACGCATAGCTCCGCCCGCCGGCACGAACGGCGCAGGTCAGGCTGCCCTGTTCGCTGTGCCCGGCGCCATCGTCGGTGGCCACCGCGGCGGCCAGCTGCGCCCGGCCGCCCAGCACGCGCTCCTGGGGCTGGACGTCGCAGGGCACGGCCACGAGCTGGTCGCGGCCGTCCACCCAGGCCGGGGTCAGCAGCTCCCGCGGCAGCAGCTGGGCGGCGCTCAGCCCGGCCGCGCCGGGCGCGAGCTTGCGGCGCACGATGAAGATCAGGCAGACCTCGCGGTGCAGATACTCCTGCGCCTGGGCATCCTGGCGCCGCTTCAGGCCGGCGCCGATCTGCACCAGTTGGCGGTAGCGCGGCACCAGCTCCTCGCGGCGGGACGCCGCCAGCACCTGGGCCAGCTGCAGCTGGCGGCCAAAGCTCAAGGACTGCCAGCGCTGCCGGGCCGCGCTCCAGACCGCAGCGTCGGGCGCCGCAGCGTGTTGCTCCAGCCGCCGCGAGGCCCGGCTCAGCCCTTGAGGCATGGGTCGCCTCCGTCGAGCTTGAGCTTGGCCTTCAGCTCGGGGTCGGGCCTGGGGGTGAGCTTGCGCTCGTTGCCCAACCAGTCCACCAGACGGGCCGCCACGGCGTCCGCCGTGTCCGTGGCCTTGGCGCTGCCCGGGGTGCAGCTGAGGGTCAGCTTGTAATGGCCCTGGTCGGCGACGACCTTGGCGATGACATAGCGGTTGGCCTTGGTGTCCCCGGCCTTCATCGGCATGGCATCCTTGGCCGCCTGGGCCTTCTGCAGCTCGTCGGCGACCGGATCGGCGGCCGGCCCGGGCGCCGTCGCCCCCTGGGTCCTTACCAGCACCAGCTTGATCTGAGGCGGGCTCGACGCATCGGTCACCATCAGTCCCAACTCCAGGCCGGCCGGCGTGCCCTTGGGCACGCGCACGTCGATGCTGCGGTCACCCGGCAGTGGATTGACGGCCTCGACGCCGCGCGTCGGCGAATCGCGGAAGCGCGCCGAGTAGGGCTTGGTGCCGCCGGACACCGCGATGGCCTTGGACTGATCGACATCGCTGCCGCCCGCGAAGACCAGCTCCGTGCGATCCACATGCAGCACCGATGCCGCATCGGACACGCCGCAGCTCTTCAAGGCCGCGGCCTCGTCCTGGTTCTTGTACAGCGCCAGTTGCGCTGCCAAGGGGTCGGCCAGGTTGGCCACCTGTTGACGGGACTCTGCCAGCGCCTCGAGCGCCGCGACGGCGGTGGCCTGGCTCGCCGGCGCAGCCCCGCTCTTCGTGCCGCCAGCGCCCTGCGCGCCGCCGTCCGACGACTTGGGCGCGAGATTGGCCGCCGCCAGCCGCTGCGTCAGGAATGCGTCCACGCCCAAGCCCGGCGCAAACCCGGACACCACCTTGACGAGCGAGTTCAAGGCAGCCGGGATCGAGGCTGGATCGACGACGGACTTGCTGACCAGCTTGTTAACGCTGGCATGGATCTCCGCGAGCAGCCCCTTGAGGCCGCCGGCCGCCCGCGTCACCGTCGGCTCCAGAGTGGCGGCGTCGGCATTGGCCCCCGCCGCCTTGGCATAGGTGGCGCGGGCGTCGGCGAGTTGCTGCTGCGCCGCGGTGCCCAGGGCGGTCGGCAGCGCTGCGGCGGCCACCGCGGCTTCCGCGGCCGCCTGCTTCCTGGCCAGGTCCGGCAAGAGCTTCTGCAAGTCCTTGGCCTGGTTCGTGACCTGCGTGATCTGCTGCCCGGTGACCTGCAAGGGCCGCACGGCAGCCACGGCGCAATTGACCGCGCCGATGCCGCTTTGGTAGGCCTGCAGCGTCGGCTCCTGCAGTCCCTGGTTGCCAAAGAGATAGGCCGTGCCGGCCAGCCCCGCCACGCCCACATAGGCGTCGCGATGGGCCTTGCCGACGCCCAGGCCGATGCTCAGCACGCCCAGGCCGAGCAAGGCGTCGTTCAGGGCCACCTTGGTGCCGACGAAGGTGGAGGCCTTGTCATCCAGGGCTCGCTTCAGCGACGCCGCATCCGCGCGAGCCGTTGCCATGCTGTCGAGCTGGTCGCCCGTCTCGGCCTGCGGCTGCCAGGTGACGGTGGGATTGCCTGCGCAGCCTGTCAACAGCATCGACAGCGAGACGGTGCTCGCCAGGACTTGGCCGCGATGGCCGACTGTGGATGTCATATCGCCCTCCTGTCAGGTTCGAGAGGGGGGCATTCTTGGATGCCGGCCTCGCCCTGGCATCCTCAGGATTGGCTAGCTCACAGCTTGCGGTGACCCAGGGCCGGCAACTGCTGGCGCACCTCGGCCAGGCGCGCCGCATCGACCTCGGCGACGACGACACCCTCGCCCTCGGCCAGCACGGCGAGCACCTCGCCCCAGGGGTCGATGACCATGCTGTGGCCCCAGGTGCGGCGGCCGTTGGCATGCCGGCCGCCCTGGGCCGGCGCGATGACATAACACTGGTTCTCGACGGCACGGGCCCGCAGCAGCAGCTCCCAGTGCGCCTGGCCGGTCGTGTAGGTGAAGGCGGCCGGCACGGCGATCAGGTCGCAACCGGCATAGGCGCGGAAGAGCTCGGGGAAGCGCAGGTCATAGCAGACCGACAGGCCGACCTCGATGTCGCCGGCCTGGAAGCGGGTCGGCTCGCAGCCGGGCTCCAGCACGCGGCCCTCGTCATAGCTTTCGCGGCCGTTGTCGAAGGCGAACAGGTGGATCTTGTCGTAGCGGGCGACGCGCACGCCGGCGGGCGAATACACCAGCGTGGTGTTGCGCACGCGCGCCGCGCTGGCCGACCTGATGGGCAGCGTGCCGCCGGTGATCCACAGGCCCAGCTCGCGCGCCGCCGTGGCCAGCATGGCCTGGATGGGGCCGTCGCCATCGGCCTCGGCCAGGGCCAGCTTGTCGCTGTCCTGCATGCCCATCAGGCAGAAATATTCGGGCAGGGCCGCGAGGCGAGCGCCCTGCGCGGCAGCCTCCTCCAGCAGGCGGCGGGCGGTGGCGAGGTTGGCGGCCACGTCCGGGCCGGAGACCATCTGCAGAGCGGCGATCTTCATGTCAGCGCCGCCCGGCCGCCCCTCGGGGGGCAGCGCATGGAATGAGCGTGGGGGCTTTCATATGGCGGATGCTAGCCGTTCGATGTCCGCCTCTTGGTTGAGGAGGGAGAAGGACGCACGCACGATGCCCTCCAGGCCGCGCGCCTGCATGTCCAGCGGCGTGTAGGCCACGCCATTGGCACCGACATGGATGCCCCGCTGCGCCAGCCGCGCCCGCGTCGCCGGCGCGGCCTCACCGTCCACCGTGAAGCTGACCAGGCCCGAGCGCGGACCGCTGCCGAGGTCGTGCACCCGCACATGGGGCAGCTCGCCCAGGCGCTCGCGCAGCCGGGCCGCGAGGCCTTGCACATGCGTGGCGATGCGCTCGACACCGGTCTCCAGCGCCTCGGCGATGGCCACCTGCAAGGCCAGCCGCAGCGCCACCGGCTGCTCGGCGGTCTCGAAGCGGGCGCCCGAGACGTCGACCCAGGGCGGCTCCAGCTGCTGCTGCAGGCCCTGGCGGACGTAGAGCAGGGCGGTCCCGCGCGGCCCGCGCAGATGCTTGCGGCCGGCACTCTTCAGCACATCGCAGCCGAGAAGCTGCACGTCCACCGGCAGCTGGCCCACGGCCTGGCCGGCGTCGATGAAATAGGGCACGCCGGCCGCGCGCGCCACGCGGCCCAGGGCCGCGGCATCGTTGACGAGGCCGCCGTTGGCGGGCAGCCAGGTCAGCGAGATCCAGCGCACGTTGCCGTCGATCAGCGCCGCGGCCGCCTCGACGTCGACGCTGCCGTCGTCGCGGCAGGGCAGCACCTCCACCCGGGCGCCGCTGCGCTGGTAGGTGGCAAGGTTGCCGCCCCATTCCTGGCGGCCGACGAGGATGCGGTCGCCGGCCCGCAGTGGCCGCGTGTGCGTGAAGGCCGCCCAGGCCGCGCCGAAGGCCGCCGAGCCGCTGGCGTGGAAGAACACCTCGGCGCCGCTGCCGGCGTTCAGCAGCCGGGCCGCGTCCTCGCGCAGGCGTTGCAGCCGCGGCGCTGCCGCCTCGCCGGCCTCCATCGGCCCCAGGCGCGCCTCCAGCGCGAGATGCGCCTGCAGGGCCGCCAGCGCGGGCGCCGCCATCGGCGACGCGCCGGCATGGTTGAGCAGCAGCGGCGCCGTCATGCGACGAGCTCCACCAGCGCCTCGACCTCCACCGCCGCGCCGGCGGGCAGGCTGGCCACGCCGACGGCCGCGCGCGCATGCCGGCCGCGCTCGCCCAGGGCGGCGACGACGAGGTCGGAAGCGCCGTCGGCCACCGCGCCGTGCTGGGCGAAGCCCGGTGACGCGGCGACGAAGACGCCCAGCCGCAGCACCTGGCGCACACGGCCCAAGTCACCGCCGACGGCGGCGTCCAGCACGGCCAGCAGCTTCAGCGCGGCGACCTCGGCCTCGGCGCGGCCGGCCGCCGCATCAAGGGCGCCGCGGCCCGGCGTGCCGATCTGGCCGGCGATGACGAGGAGGTTGCGCCCTTCGCGGTGGTGCAGGTAGTTGGCGGCCGGGCGACCGAGGGTGGGCAGGTGGTGGCCGAGGCTGGCCAGGCGGTCTCTCAATGAAGTCATGGCGTCAGGAGGAGCTTGCCCTGGGTCGCACGCGACCCGAGCAGTTGGTGGGCCCGGCCGGCTTCGGCCAGGGGGAATTCGGCATGGATGCGCAGCTGCACGGCGCCGCTCCGCACGGCCTCGAACACCGTTGCCGCCCGCGCTCGGCGCTTGGCCGCATCGGGCAGGAAGTGGGGCAGGACGGGGCGCGTCAGCGTCAGGCTCTTCTTCTGCAGGGCCAGCACGTCGACCGGATCCGGCTGGCCGCTGGCGGCGCCGAAGAGGACGAGATGGCCGCCCATGCGCAAGGCCTCCAGGCTGCCGGCGAAGGTGCTGCGGCCCACCGAGTCGAAGACGACGGCGACGCCGCGCGCGGCCGCCACCCAATCGCTGTCCGCCAGCAGCGGCGTGGCGCCGACGCCGCGAAGCCAGTCCGCCTTGGCAGCGCTCGACACCGTGCCGAAGACCGCATGGCCGCGCGCCACCAGCCACTGCACCAGCCAGCCGCCGACGCCGCCCGCCGCGGCATGCACCAGCACCGGCGCGCCGGCCGGCAGGCGCGCCACGTCGTCCAGCAGCATGGCCGCCGTCAGGCCCTGCTCCAGCGACGCCGCCGCATCGCGCAGCGAC
>Ga0164290_1001827_pt1 | contig 22463 bp, 24 predicted proteins | sample Micstemetagenome_FD_108782 | JGI IMG/M metagenome (GOLD analysis project Ga0164290, IMG submission 108782) | Contaminated culture microbial community from soil near Moab, Utah, USA - Microcoleus steenstrupii SON62 (Illumina Assembly) | ecosystem: Environmental > Terrestrial > Soil > Soil crust...
CCCTTGAGCCTGCCATTATCGAAGGTCAGTGATTCCGATTGCGAATATTCGAGGTAGAGCTCGCCATCGTCCGCTCCCTTGAGCGTGTCCGAGACGAAGGACTGGACGCGGGCTTCGCTGATGTCGAAATTCTTTAGGAGATCGGTTTTCATCGTCCAGTGTCCTGATTTGAATGCTGGTCCATTTAGGACCGCGATGATGTCGAAGCAAGGGCGGGCTTGATTGATTGCCGTCGCGGGCGCTGGTCTTCAGACTGTGGGCAAACGGAGGGAGGCAATGTTTCTCGCCGGCAAAGCACTTGCGAGTTAACGCCGCTTAGAGGTTCGAGGGCCGGCGTGCTGCCGGATTTTTCATCAGGGCGCATGCCGCCGTCAGCGGATTAACCCATTCTTACTCGCAATGTCGCCTGGTACAGGACTTTCCCAGCCGGTAAAGTTTGTGACGCCTGAGCAAAAATCTCAAGGCCGTTCACGGCAGTGCGTCATACCCCTCGCCGAACCCCTTGAGGTCGACCGGAATGCCAATCCCCTCTTCTGGTGACTGGAACACGATGAAGGTCGCGGTCTTGCCGGCGCGGAAAGTCTTCAGCAGGGCGTCTTCCAGAACGACTTCCGCATAGCAGCCGTCCGAGAAGCAACGAACGAAATAGGCGCGGCCGATATCCTTATTGTCGACATTGAGACCGAGTCCGTTGGGCAGCAGCACGCCGAGGGGCGCAAGAACCCGGAGAATCTTGGCCTTCCGGTCGGCGGTCTTCAGCACCACGACGGACAAGCCCACCTCCGGCCGGTCGTCGGCGATCACGTTCTGCATCAGGGCGCATTGCTCCTCGGCGGCGCCGGCGGGCTTGTCGCAGACAATCGACCAGGCGCCATGATTGGACTTGACGACGCCCGGCTGCTGCTGGGCAGCGGCTGGCAGGCATAGCAATGCGAGGAAGCTTGCGACGAGGCAGCCCAGGCGTGAGGGACTACGAAGAACCATGAAGACCTCGGTTTCGAATCATTGGGCGTATCATACGGTCCGGTTGGCGGGGCGCCAGCGTCAAATTCGTCCAGCGCACGTTACTCCAATCTTGATATCGCATCGGCGACTTGCGCGGCACTGGAGCTTGTCACTGCCGCCTGAACCCGACTTCAATCCGATCACTGCGGCGAAAGCGCGGCAACTCCTTGGTGGCAAAGAGGAAAATCCTCTGGCCCCGGGCGCGGGCGTGCTATACAATTGAAAGGCTTGAAATTGCGCAAAAATGCCGCATGAAACAGCCCTCCTGCCTGTTGCGGCTGGCCCGAAACTATGGTTTTAAGGGGGCATTATTGCAGGGATTCTGCGTCTTTGGTTTGACCTGGCTCAAACACTTGGGGAGAATATTCGTGAAGAACACAGCTCTTGCGGCGCTGAGCTCAATCATGGGCCTTCTGTTCGCGTCAAGCGCGCTTGCTGATCAGCCTTATCCTTGGCAGATCGACCTTCAGCCCGCGGCGACGAGCCTGATGGAGGAAGCGCGCTGGTTCAATCACTACACATTGTGGTTCATCGTTCCCATCACGCTCTTGGTGCTTGCTCTCCTGGTGATCGTGGCGATCAGGTTCCGTAAGTCGGCCAATCCAGTCCCGTCCAGGACCAGCCACAACACGCTGATCGAGATCATTTGGACGGTCGGCCCGGTCGTTGTTCTGCTGTTCTTCGCAATCCCCTCGTTCCAGTTGCTGACGACCCAGTTGACCCAGCCCACGAACCCGGACCTGACCGTGAAGGTCACCGCGACGCAGTGGAAGTGGTCCTATGAATATCCGTCGGTGGAAAATGGCCCCTCCTTCGATTCGCTGATCCTTGAAGAGAAGGATCGCGCCGCGCTTGGCAAGGAAGACAAGTCGAAATATCCGCGTCTTTTGGCCGTCGACAACGAACTTGTCGTGCCGGTCAACCAGACCGTTCGAGTGATCGTCACCGCCGAACCCAGCGACGTCATCCACGCCTTCGCCATGCAGTCCTTCGGCATTAAGATCGACGCCGTGCCGGGCCGTATGAACGAGACCTGGTTCAAGGCCGATCGCGAAGGCCTGTTCTACGGCCAGTGTTCGGAGTTGTGTGGCAAGGACCATGCATTCATGCCTATCGCCATCCGCGTCGTGAGCGAGGACAAGTACAAGGCCTGGCTCACTGCTGCCGCGACCGACCTTTCGGGCGCCAACAAGGCCCTGATGGCCGCCGTTGACGGTCCGTCGAATGTCGATGTCGCCGCAAGCGACGCGAAATAATTCATTCCAGGGAAAGCGATCACAATGGCTGACCATTCCGAACACGCCCACGTCGCTCATGATACGCATGACGCCCACGGGCATGACGATCACCACCATACGCCTGGCTTCGCCGCGCGTTGGCTATTCTCGACCAATCATAAGGACATCGGCACGCTCTACCTGATCTTCGCGATCTTCGCGGGCGTCGTCGGCGGCGCGCTGTCGGTGATGATGCGCATCGAGCTCCAGGAGCCCGGCATTCAGCTCTTCCACGGCCTGGCCCAAATGGTCTACGGCGTGGATGCCAATGCTGCCCTCGATGCCGGCAAGCAGATGTTCAACGTGTTCACGACGGCGCATGCGCTGATCATGATCTTCTTCATGGTCATGCCGGCGCTGATCGGTGGCTTTGCCAACTGGATGGTACCGATCATGATCGGTGCGCCCGACATGGCGTTCCCACGCATGAACAACATCTCCTTCTGGCTCGTCCCGCCGGCATTCATCCTGCTGGTTCTGTCGATGTTCGCCGAAGGCACCACGGGCGCGCACGGTGTCGGTGGCGGCTGGACGATCTATCCGCCGCTCTCGACCACGGGCTCGAACGGACCGGCCGTCGATCTGGCGATTTTCGCACTGCATATTGCGGGCGCATCTTCAATCCTTGGTGCGATCAACTTCATTACCACAATCCTCAACATGCGCGCGCCCGGCATGACCATCCACAAGATGCCGCTCTTCGCCTGGTCGGTGCTGATCACCGCCTTCCTCCTGTTGCTGTCGATGCCGGTTCTGGCGGGTGGCATCACCATGCTGCTGACCGACCGGAACTTCGGCACTACCTTCTTCTCACCCGAAGGCGGCGGCGACCCGATCCTGTTCCAGCATCTGTTCTGGTTCTTCGGTCACCCGGAAGTCTACATCCTGATCCTGCCGGGCTTCGGTATCATCAGCCACATCATCTCGACCTTCTCCAAGAAGCCTGTCTTCGGCTATCTCGGCATGGCCTACGCCATGGCTGCGATTGGCGCGGTCGGCTTCATCGTCTGGGCGCATCACATGTACACGGTCGGCATGTCGCTGCAGTCCCAGCGCTACTTCGTCTTCGCCACCATGGTCATCGCGGTGCCGACTGGCGTCAAAATTTTCTCGTGGATTGCCACGATGTGGGGCGGTTCGATCGAGTTCCGTACCCCGATGATCTGGGCGATCGGCTTCATCTTCCTGTTCACGGTCGGTGGCGTCACTGGCGTGCAGCTCGCCAATGCAGGTCTCGACCGCGTCGTGCACGACACCTACTACGTCGTCGCGCACTTCCATTACGTGCTGTCGCTCGGTGCGGTGTTCGCGATTTTCGCGGCTTGGTACTACTGGTTCCCGAAGATGACCGGCTACATGTATTCGGAATTCCTCGGCAAGCTGCATTTCTGGGTGATGTTCATCGGCGTGAATCTCGTGTTCTTCCCGCAGCATTTCCTCGGCCTTGCCGGTATGCCGCGCCGCTACATCGACTACCCGGACGCCTATGCCGGCTGGAACTACGTATCCTCGATCGGCTCCTACATCTCGGTGGTCGGCGTCGTGATTTTCTTTGCCAGTATCATCGAGGCGTTCATGAAGAAGCGCGTCGCGGGCGACAATCCGTGGGGCGTGGGTGCCGATACGTTGGAATGGCAGCTTTCTTCTCCGCCCCCCTACCATCAGTGGGAACAGCTTCCGCGCATCAAGTAATTCGCGACCGGCCGAACCTGGAAACCGCCTTCGGGCGGTTTCTCCCTAAAGAAATAGAGTTGGCTCAATGGCATTGATAGAAGGCGAGAGCGTGGTGGCCGGTCAGGACGTCCTGAGGATCTCAGAGGCGACCTTCAAGGATTACTTCGAACTCCTCAAGCCGCGCGTTATGTCGCTCGTCATCTTCACGGCGTTTGCCGGGCTCGTTGTCGCGCCGGGCCATATCAATCCGGTGATCGGATTCATCGCCGTTCTCTGCATTGCTGTGGGCGCAGGCGCGTCCGGCGCACTCAATATGTGGTACGATGCCGATATCGATGCCATCATGACCCGTACCGCCGGCCGGCCAATTCCTTCGGGCCGCATTCTGCCGGGCGAGGCGCTGGCCTTTGGTCTTATGCTTTCGGGCTTCTCGGTCGTTATCCTCGGATTGGCCGTTAATGCGCTTGCCGCAGGGCTGCTCGCCTTTACAATCTTTTTTTACGCCGTCATCTACACGATATGGCTCAAGCGCTGGACGCCTCAGAATATCGTCATCGGCGGTGCGGCCGGGGCGTTCCCGCCCATGATCGGGTGGGCTGCGGTCACCGGCGGCGTGTCGGTCGAAAGCATCACGCTGTTCCTGATCATCTTCCTCTGGACGCCGGCGCATTTCTGGGCCCTGGCGCTCTTCAAGATGCGCGATTATGGCGCTGTCGGCGTGCCGATGCTGCCGAACGTGTCGGGCGAGAAGGTCACCAAGGACCAGATTTTGATCTATGCCCTGCTAACGGCCGCCGCAGGCGTGGCACCCGCATTCCTGGGATTTGCCTCGCCCGTTTATGGTATCCTGGCCGGCGGGCTCGGATTGGCGTTCGTCTGGTTCGCCATTCTCTGTCGGCGCATGCCGGAGGGCGATGCGACCATGGTTCCGGCCAAGAAACTCTTCGCCTATTCGATAGTTTACCTCTTTGCAGTCTTTTCATGCCTGATGGCGGATCACTTCGTCCTTCTGGCATGGACGAGCCTGACCGGAGTCGTCTGACATGGTGGACAGGATCGATCTGACCGAAGCGCAGCGTAAGTCGCGTCGCAATCGCAGCATCGCGATCGGCGTGGCGCTGGCTGCACTCGTCGTGCTATTTTATGCCGTGACGATCATCAAGATGGCCCCGGGAGCAGTGCACTGATGGCTGATCCGCGTGACACCAAGGCAAATGACAGGCGCAACATCCGCGTTCTGACCTCATGCGTCGTCTTCGTTGCTTCGATGGTCGGAATGGCTTACGCCTCCGTGCCGCTCTACGACATGTTTTGCCGCGTCACCGGCTATAACGGCACGACGCAGAAGGTCGAGCAGGCATCGTCGGTTGTCCTCGATCAAAGGATTCGTGTCGAACTTGACAGCAATTCGGCCTCGGACCTCAATTGGGATTTCAAGCCGGTTGATCGTGGGGTGAACCCGCGGATTGGCGAGACGGTACAGGTAAACTTCCGGATCACCAACAATTCCAGCCGCGAGAAGACGGGGCGCGCGGTATTCAATGTGACGCCGATGATTGCAGGCGCTTATTTCAACAAGCTCGAGTGCTTCTGCTTCACCGATGTGACGCTGAAGCCGGGTGAGACGCGGGACATGCCCGTCGTCTTCTTCGTAGATCCGGAAATCGCGAAGTTTCCGGACACCAAGGATATGAAAGTCATCACGCTCTCCTATACCTTCTATCAGGAAGACAAGCCCAAGCCTGTCGCCCAGAAGGTTGAGGACGACGACGCAAAGAAACTGTAGTTTGTCTGTGCGGCGAATGCCGCGCAGCAGGGGTCAATAGCCGGGGATTAGACATGGCGAGTGCACACGGAAAACAACACGACTACCATATCATCGATCCGAGCCCCTGGCCGATCATCAGTTCCATCGGTGCGTTCGTGCTGGTGTTCGGCGGCGTCTGCTACATGCGTTGGCTGCACGGCAATCCCTTCCAAATGTTCGGCGGCGATATCGCCAATCCGTGGTTGGTGTGGATCGGTCTCGCCATCACGCTCTACTCGATGTTTGCCTGGTGGTCGGACACGGTCAAGGAAGGCCGCGAAGGACATCACACCGAGGTCGTCTCGCTGCATCTGCGCTATGGCATGATCATGTTCATCGCCTCGGAGGTGATGTTCTTCGTCGCCTGGTTCTGGGCGTTCTTCGATGCAAGCCTGTTTGCCAACGAGGCGATCCAGGCCTCGCGCGTCACCTTTACCGGTGGCCAATGGCCGCCGAAGGGCCTCGAAGTCCTCGATCCCTGGCACCTGCCGCTCTACAACACGATCATCCTGCTTCTCTCGGGCACGACGGTTACCTGGGCGCACCATGCGCTGCTGGAAAACGATCGCAAGGGCCTCATCCAGGGTCTCGTTCTGACCGTGGCGCTCGGTATCCTGTTCTCGTTCGTCCAGGCCTACGAATATATCCACGCGCCGTTCGGCTTCTCCGAATCGATCTACGGCGCGACCTTCTTCATGGCCACCGGCTTTCACGGCTTCCACGTTCTGATCGGCACGATCTTCCTGCTGGTCTGCCTGATCCGTGCCATGATGGGCGGCTTCACGCCGGAGCGCCACTTCGGCTTCGAAGCCGCTGCCTGGTATTGGCATTTCGTCGACGTCGTCTGGCTGTTCCTCTTTTTCTCCATTTATATATGGGGTGGCTGGGGCGCGCCGCTGGCGCATTGAGGCCGGCGTACTGACCTGATCCCGAAGGGGCGGCCGGGCAACTGGCCGCCCGTTTCATTTTACGCGAGGATATCGATATGGATGACATACGCACCGAAGACAGCCCGAACGGCGGTCGCTATATCATTGGCGAAGCAGGGCAGCAGGCCATCATGTCCTTTTCTCGCGCATCGTCCAAGCTGGTCATCGTCGATCATACCGAGGTGCCCGACCAGTTTCGCGGGCAGGGGATCGGGGTCAAGCTTTCGCTTCATGCCGTCGAGGCCGCACGCAAGGGCGGTTGGAAGATCATTCCGCTCTGCCCTTTCTTCAAGGCCCAGGTGGAACGCCATCCCGAATGGAATGATGTGATCAGTCACTAGTCCAGGACCACAACCTTCTCGGGAAGGAACCTCGTCCTCTTTCCAGCATTGTTGCCGCAATGTCCGGAAACATATGATGGATGTGCAGCAACAAACCCGCGAGGACGCAGAGCACGGCCGCTATGCTGAGCGTCCCTCCGAGATTCCCGCACGCGGTTTATGGGATGTCGTCTGGCGTGTTTACAACGATGTCCTTGCGGACAGGGTCACCCTGATTGCCGCCGGAGCGACCTACTACATAGTGCTATCGTTGTTTCCGGGCATGGGCGTCCTGGTTTCGGTTTATGGATTGCTTTCCGACCCATCGGACATTCCTCTTCAGATCGGTGTCTTTCGCGACGTCCTGCCACCCGGCGCATTCGACCTGCTGCTGCCGCAACTCGAGGGTCTTGCCAGCAAGGGACCATCGGAACTGAGCTTTGCGTTTGCAACCAGCCTGGTCGTCGCCTTCTGGAGCGCCACCAGCGGCATAAAAGCCCTCTTTGAAGCAATGAATGTGGCCTATGGCGAGCGAGAAAAGCGAAGCTTCTTTCACCTCAACGGGTTGGCCATCCTGTTTACACTGGGTGCGATAGCCACGCTTGTCATGCTCGTGACGATCATCGGAGTCGTGCCGGCAATTCTGAAGGCGCTTTATCTCGATCAGTGGACGGAACTGATGGCAAGGATCGCACGATGGCCCTTCGTGCTTGCCCTGACCGGCTGCGCCACGACGATCATCTATCGCTTCGGACCAAGCCGCGAAGACGCAAGATTGCGCTGGCTGACTTGGGGAACTGTGCTGAGCACGGTAGTGTGGGCCGTTGCCACAGGCGCGTTTTCGATCTATCTGCTGAACTTTGCGAACTATAACGCCACCTATGGCGCGCTTGGGGCAATGATCGCCTTCATGATCTGGATCTGGCTCTCTATCGTCATTCTCATCGTCGGCGCCGAATTCAATGCTGAGCTCGAACACCAAACCAAGTGTGATTCCACCACAGGGCCTCCGCTGCCAATGGGTGAGCGCGGCGCTGTGGTGGCTGACACGCTCGGTGAGAAGGCTTCGCTTTGAGCTAAAGTGGGCCTGACGCTAGCGACTTCAGGCCGGAGCTAGAGCCTTCCATTTAACAATGAAAGGCTCTGGGTGTTGGCTCCGGCGGTTGGCCCGTTGCATCAAATAGATTGCATGAACTTGAAAGGTCTAGACGCCGATGCCTAATGCCGCATTTCAATGGCGGTTGGGATGGTCTATCAGTCGATTATGAACAATGCTGAACCGACAGAAGACCAAGCTCTATTCGCTCCCGTCGATCCCGTACGCGCTGGCTTATCGTGTACCTGCCCGCGCTGTGGCCAAGGCAAGCTATTCGACGGGCTGCTCAAGGTGCGGCCGGTGTGCCGCAATTGCGGGCTCGACTATTCTTTCGCCGATTCCGGCGATGGCCCGGCGGTCTTCGTGATCATGATCATCGGCTTCCTCGTCGTCGGCTTGGCCCTCTATGTGGATTCGAACTACGGCTGGCCGATCTGGCTGCATCTGATCCTGTGGATTCCGCTGGCGATCGGCCTCAGCCTCTGGCTGTTGCGCGTGCTGAAGGCGCTTCTGATCGCGCTGCAATATCGCAACAAGGCCAAGCCGGGTGAGATCGACCGTGGCTGATGCAGTTCGCAGGCTTGGTCTGGGCACGATTGCCGCGATCCTCATTGCCCTGATAATCCTGCTCTCGCTCGGCACCTGGCAGATGTTCCGCCTGCATTGGAAAGAGGCGTTGATCGCTGAGATCGCTGCGCGCCGCAGCGCCGCTCCGATTGGTTTACCAGATGTAGAGGCGCGCGAGAAATCCGGGTCCGACGTCGACTATGCCAGGATGACAGCGACAGGGCATTTTGAGCATCAGCATGAGCAGTATTTCTTCAACACTGATGATGGCGAGGTGGGCTATCATGTCTACACGCCGCTGATCCTGGCAGATGGACGGGCGCTCTTCGTCAATCGCGGCTTCGTGCCTGAAGCACTGAAAGACCCCGCAAAACGCCAGCAAGGCCAAGTAACGGGTGAGGTGACGATCAAAGGCTTGGCACGCGCCAAACTGACCGAAAAACCCTCATGGGTCGTGCCCGACAATGAAGCTTATAAGCAACTCTACTTCTGGAAGGACCTCGATGAGATGGCCGCACAGGCCGCCGTACCCTCTGGCAAGCTCGTGCCGTTCTTTCTCGACGCCGATGCCACGCCCAATCCGGGCGGTTGGCCGAAGGGTGGCGTGACGCAGATCGACCTGCCCAACAATCACTTGAGCTACGCCGTGACATGGTATGGGCTTGCCGTAGTTCTGGTCGTCGTCTCGGTACTGGCATTCCGCCGGAAGGCGCGCTAGTAAGAGCCAGTTCAGGGGCCGGACATGCATCTTCTATCGGACATCGTGGTCGCAGCCGTAGCGCTGCTGCATATTTTCTTTCTGGTACTGGAGATGTTTCTTTGGACGAAGCCTTATGGCTTGCGGACCTTCGGCAACACGCACGAACAGGCCCAGACGATGAAGGTTCTTGCCGCCAATCAGGGCCTCTATAACGGCTTCCTCGCCGCCGGCCTGATCTGGTCGCTGGCGGTGTTTAGCCCGCTGTTCGAGTTCGACATAAAAATGTTCTTCCTCGGCTGCGTTATTGTCGCGGCGCTCTATGGCGGCTATTCGGTTTCCCGCCGCATTCTGATGGTTCAAGGGTTGCCGGCGCTGGTGGCTCTCGTCGTTACAATCGCCTTTGCCAATCCCTATCTTGAACTCACGGATTGCTGCAAGCCTGACAATATCAGTACCGGTTTCTGAGATACATCGACCATGACCGCATCCCCATTGACCATCCGTCTCTGTGCCCCGCGCGGCTTCTGCGCCGGCGTTGATCGCGCCATCCAGATCGTCGTGCTGGCGCTCAAGGCCTATGGCGCGCCGGTCTATGTCCGCCATGAGATCGTGCATAACCGCTATGTGGTCGAGGGCCTGGAGGCAAAGGGCGCCATCTTCGTCGAGGAACTCGACGAAATCCCGCCCGAACACCGCGCCCAGCCCGTGGTGTTTTCGGCCCACGGCGTGCCGAAGTCCGTGCCTGCCGATGCCCGCGCCCGCAACCTCTTCTATCTCGACGCGACCTGCCCGCTGGTCTCCAAGGTTCACAAGCAGGCTCTGCGTCACCAGCGCCTCGGCCGCCACGTCATCCTGATTGGTCACGAGGGCCACCCGGAAGTCATCGGCACGATGGGCCAGATGGCCGAGGGCAGCATGTCGCTGGTCGAAACCGTCGAGGATGCCGAACGCTATGCGCCCGCCGATCCCGACAATCTCGGCTACGTCACCCAGACCACGCTGTCAGTCGACGACATGAAGGACGTGATCGCCAAGCTCAAGGAACGCTTCCCGAATCTGCAGGACCCGGCCTCGGAATCGCTTTGCTATGCCACCACCAATCGCCAGGAGGCGGTGAAGCTGGCTTCAGCCGATTGCGATCTGTTCCTGATTGTCGGCTCGCCCAATTCCTCCAATTCTAAGCGGCTGGTGGAAGTCGCGCTCAAATCCGGCGCCCGTCAGGCCGCACTGGTCCAGCGCGCCGCCGAGATCGACTGGGACGCCTTCGGCCATCTCCGGACGGTCGGCCTTTCGGCCGGCGCCTCCGCACCCGAAGTGATCGTCAACGAGATCATCGACGCTTTCCGCGCCCGCTATGACGCCACCGTTGAGCTCGCCGAAATGGCCGAGGAGAACGAGCATTTCCCGGTTAATCGTGAACTGCGGAAGATCGAGTTGACGCATGAGGATATGGCCTGGGTGAATGGATGAGACGCGGTCCCGTGTAGCGGGAACAATCGATCTAATGAATCGATTGCAGCGTCGAACGCGCTAAGCCATGCGAAGGACGGGGGCGCGTTTAAAAGGCTCTCACACATTCGGCCATTCGGCATCTCCGAAAAGCGCCTCTGTCGCGTCATAATCGTCGCAAATGGTTGCGGCGCGAACGCTTCTGACATAGCAGGATGATGAGCCGAACGATGTTCGGCCGGGGAATGTGCTGAAGGGAAACCGTTCGTTGGCAGTCTATACCGATATCACCGAGGACGAACTCGAGCGCTTCCTCGCTCAGTATGACGCGGGCACGCTGATGTCCTACAAGGGCATTGCCGAGGGCGTCGAGAATTCCAATTTCCTGCTCCATACCAGCAAGGCGCCCTACATCCTGACGCTCTACGAAAAGCGCGTCGATCCCGCCGACCTGCCATTCTTCCTCGGCCTGATGCAGCATCTCGCTGATCGCGGCCTGTCCTGCCCACTGCCGGTGGCACGCCGGGATGGCGAACTGCTGGGCCAGCTTGCAGGCCGGCCTGCGGCTCTAATTTCGTTCCTCGAAGGCATGTGGCTGCGCAAGCCCGCCGCTCATCACTGCCGCGCCGTCGGCGAGGCGCTTGCCCGGATGCATGTCGCGGGCGAAGGCTTCGAAATCAAGCGGCCGAACGCGCTCTCCGTCTCCAACTGGCGCCCGCTGTGGGACAAATCGGAAGCCCGCGCCGACGAAGTCGAAAAGGGCCTTACGCGGGAAGTGGGGGCCGAGCTCGATTTCCTTGAAAGCCATTGGCCGAAGAACCTCCCTGCAGGAGTCATCCACGCCGATCTCTTCCCGGACAATGTCTTCTTCCTCGACGATCATCTGTCGGGCCTGATCGATTTCTATTTCGCCTGCAACGATTTCTTCGCCTATGACCTCTCGGTCTGCCTCAATGCCTGGTGCTTCGAGAAGGACTGGTCCTACAACATCACCAAGGGCATGGCGCTGATCGAGGGCTATCAGTCGGTCCGGCCGCTCTCGCCTGCGGAGGCCGAGGCTCTGCCGCTGCTTTGCCGTGGCTCGGCGTTGCGCTTTTTCCTGCCCCGCCTTTACGACTGGCTGATGACGCCACCGGGCGCCATGGTCACCAAGAAGGACCCCAGGGAATATCTGCGTAAGCTGCGCTTCCACCAGAATGTGCACAATGCCGCCGAATATGGCCTCGAACTGCCGGTAACAGCATGAAACATGTCGATATCTTTACCGATGGGGCCTGTTCTGGCAATCCCGGCCCCGGCGGCTGGGGCGCCATCCTGCGCTATGGCGAGACCGAGAAGGAACTCTCCGGTGGCGAGGCAATGACCACCAACAACCGCATGGAACTGATGGCGGCGATCTCGGCTCTGCAGGCGCTGAAAACCCCCTGCGAAATCGACCTCTATACCGACAGCGCCTATGTGAAGGACGGCATTTCCAAGTGGATCCACGGCTGGAAGAAGAACGGCTGGAAGACCGCCGACAAGAAGCCGGTCAAGAATGCCGAACTCTGGCAGGTTTTCGACGAAGCCCGCAACAAGCACAAAGTCAACCTGCACTGGATCAAGGGCCATGCCGGCCACCCCGAGAACGAGCGCGCCGACGAACTCGCACGCATAGCCATGGCGCCGTTCAAGAAGAAGCCGAAGCCAGGTTTGCCCAACCCGGCGCTTTGACATCATTTTTGCCGCATTGCCAACGCCTGCCTGCGGGTTTAAAGCAGCAACCACTCCCGTTGGTGACACGCAATGAAAAAACGGATCGACATCGCGATTGCATGGCTGCGCATCTTTTGCGCGATGCTGCTCGTATCCACCGGTCTGGCCCATCAACCACTGGCGGCCCAGCCGCTCCCGGCTCAGGGCATCGCTGTCTATGTACTTCCGGATGGCAGCCTTGCGGACCTTTGCGTGCCGGGAGACAACGGCCGGCCTGGCAAGGTTGTCTGGCATGGCTGCGAGGCCTGCCGCATCGCATCCAGCATCCTCGTTCCCGAGCCACCGGTTGACGCGGCCCATATCGAGCGGACCGAGGTTTCGGCCGATTTTGCGCCCGCGGAACTGTTCCTCGTCAAAATGCCCTTCCGCCCCGGTGCATCCCCGCGCGGGCCGCCTGAACTCTTCATCTGATTCGCACGCGCACCCTCGCGCGAAAAATCCCGAAGAATTCTGAAAGGCAAATCCATGACCATTCTTGCTCGCGTCGCCACGGCGCTTGTCGCACTCGTCCTCTCCGCTGCATTCGCGTTCGCCCACGGCTACAAGGTCGGCAACCTCGAAATTCATCATCCATGGTCGAAGGCCATGAATGCCGGCGCTAAGGCCGGCGGCGGCTTCATGACGATCACCAATCACGGCACGACGCCCGACAGGCTCATCAAGGTTTCTTCCGATGCCGCGGGTCTGATCCAGATCCACGAAATGAAGGTGGAGAACGGCATGATGACCATGGCCGAGATCCCCGGCGGCCTCGAAATAGCCCCTGGCGCCACTGTCAAACTGTCGCCTGGCGCCATTCACGTCATGTTCATGGGCGTCCAAACGCCCTTCAAGGAAGGCGAGAAAGTTAAGGCTGTGCTGACCTTCGAAAAGGCCGGCGACGTCGCCGTCGAATTCACGGTCGAACCCGCCAACAAAGGCGACGGCGGCCACGACATGAAGAACATGAAGATGTAATGCGAAAGGGGCCGCCCATGGGACGGCCCCTTCAATATTCGCTGCGGCGACTATAGCTGACCGAGAAGCGTCGCGGCGCCCGAGACCTCGGCCTGTCCCGGCACCGTCTCAATGTTGAACTGGGTCACCTTGCCGTCTTCGATCAGCATGGAATACCGCTTCGAGCGGAAGCCCATGCCGCCGGCGGACATGTCGGCTTCCATGCCAATTGCCTTGGTGAAATTGGCGGAGCCGTCGGCGAGGAAGCGGATCTTGCCTTCGCCTCCGGAGGCCTTGGCCCAGGCCTGCATCACGTGATGGTCGTTGACCGACACGACCGCAATCTCATCCACGCCTTTGGCGAAGAAGCTGTCGCGATTTTCGAGGAAGCCCGGCAGATGGTTGAGCGAACAGGTGGGCGTAAACGCACCCGGCACCGCGAAAACCACGACCTTGCGGCCCTTCAGGAACGCCTGAAGGTCGATGTCGGCGACGCCTTCGGACGTCTTTTCCTTGAGCGTGGCGGCGGGCAGTGTGTCGCCGATGGCGATGATCATACGGTATTCTCCTCACCTGATGAAATCCCGGTGTGGAATACCGCTGCTGCTATTTCAGCGCAAGCGTCGCTTCGATCGCCCGGCCGCCTGATTTCACGAGGATGGTGATCCTGGCGTCTGAACGCGCCTTATCCTCACCGATGACGGGAATCTGGACATGAGCAACTTTGTCTGCGCCAGCGCGGACGTCGATCTTGCCGAGCCGCAGGCCCGGCGGCGGCAGGATCGCGATTTCGGGCATTTCGGCGATGGGGAGCGTGACCTCCGCCTCGACCATCCTACCGCCCGTCGAAAGACGCAGGCTTCTGATCTCGAAATTCTTGCCTGGCTTTTCGGGCAGCGTCGAGAGTGCGAGTTGCATTTGCATGAACTCCTCGCTTTCCGGCTGGCCAGGCGTCAGGGGCACGGAAAAATTCGCCATGAAGGGCAGGCACACTTTTTCGCAGATGCCGACGATTGCATCGAGATTGATCGTGGAAGGGGCGTCGGCCAACGGCTTTGCGAATTCCACGACCATGCTGACAGGCTGGTGGTAACCGATGAAGCTGCCGCCATCATCTTGGCCGATCTCCGGCACCGGAAAAGCGATCGATCGCAGCACAAGATTGGTCGAACCGGTGAAATCCAGTTTCGGCGGCATGCCTGCATCGCCCGGATTGCGCCAATAGGTCTTCCAGCCGGGCTTTGGTTCAACTTGCAAAAGCGCCAGGATCGCGTCGTTGCGGGGTTGGGAGATCGCGACCAGCCGCATCCTGCCGCCCTCGGAACTGGCCCATTCGCTCATTGCCGCATGCGCCGTCGGCGACCATGCGATGAAGGATGCGACTGCGGCAAACAGGAAGGTTGTAAAAATGTTTTTCAATTCAGGGACTTCCGTTTTCCGGGCCGTTCGTATCCAGCCCATGCCAAATTGCCGCCACGCGACTCATACGAAAAAAGCCGGCGCGATGCATCTTCGTCCTTTTCATTTCACCGTGAATTGATAGGCTGTGAGCCATGGTCGATATCCAGACTTTGAAGAGCAAAGGCGAGCGTGGCTTTCTTGACGGTCAGTTCCTGATCGCCATGCCGGGGATGGCCGACGGCAATTTCTCCCGCTCCGTGGTCTATATCTGCGCCCATTCCGCCGATGGCGCCATGGGTTTCATCATCAACCAGCCGCAGCAGTTGAGCTTTGTCGATATCCTGCGTCATCTCAAGATCGTCGCCGACGAGGATGCGATCCTGCTGCCCGACGAGACCCGCGATTTTCCGATCCAGAAGGGCGGGCCGGTCGAATCCGGCCGCGGTTTCGTACTGCACACCGACGATTATCTCACGCAGTCCTCTATCCCGGTCTCGGACGAGATCTGCCTGACTGCGACGGTCGATATCATCCGTGCCATGTCGCGGGGCAGGGGGCCGAAGAAGGCCTCGCTGCTGCTCGGCTACGCCGGCTGGGGTGCCGGCCAGATCGAAAGCGAGATCGCCAACAATGGCTGGCTGACCTGCCCGGCGGATGAAAACCTGATCTTCGACTCCGGGCTGGACGACAAATATGATCGCGCGCTGGCGCTGATGGGCATCCATCCCGCGATGCTGTCGATGCAGGCCGGGCATGGGTGACAATAGTTCGACAGACTGGTCAGAGCGCCTGAAGGTAGGCTTCTACAAGCGCGGCCGATGGTGTTCCCCGAGCGCTCTATCGAAGATGGAGGCCTTGATCGGCTGTCGGCTGCCGCACGATTACGCAGAATTCATCGCCAAACACAGTGGGGCGGAGTTCGATCTTCATAAGATTGGCCAAGACCTTCACGTAGGGATCGCGGAAATTTTCCCTCCGACGGACAATATCGAAATCACCGGCAGACTCACAGCTCTGCCGACGCGCTTTTTGGTTTTCGCTTCAGCTGGATCCGGAAATTTCTTCCTGTTTGATTATGAAGATAATTTCGCAGTGCATTTCTGGGATTGTCGGACACCATCCAAAACGGTTTACATGGCTCCGAGCTTCACCAGCTTTATGGACATGTTGGAACCAATGTCAGCCGACGAGGTACCCTATCCCGAGGGCGCCACAGTCGAGGTCAATCCGATGCATCAGGTGGTCTTTAACGAATTGCTACGAAAATACGGAGTGGATCGCGAAGACGGCGCGCCGCGCAATTCTACCCCCGTTTCAACAACGGAAACCGCTCCCTCAGCAACCTCTGCACTGAATCGGACCCGATTGGCGGGCCGAAGAAGAAGCTTTGGCCGTACTGGCAGCCCATCTCGCCGAGCTTGAGCGCGTCTTCCTCGCTCTCGATGCCCTCCGCCACCAGCGCCATGCCAAGCTCGCTGGCCATGGAGACGATCGAGCGCAGCAGAACGTCGCGCTTCTCGCTGGTGTCGCGCACCAGTGATTTGTCGATCTTGATCGTGTCGAAGGGGAAGCGGGTGATATAGGCGAGCGACGAGAAGCCGGTGCCGAAATCGTCGATCGCCAGGCCCACGCTCGCCTCGCGAAGTTTCTCCAGGATCAGCCGCGACTGCTCGGGATTCTCCATCACGATGGTTTCGGTGAGTTCGAGCTTCAATCGCTCCGGCGGGCAATCGGAATGGGCCAGCGCCCGGCGGACGTCCTCAGCGAGGTTCGAATTGATCAGTTGCGAGCTCGAGACGTTGACCGACATGAAGAAGGGAATGTCGCCCATCTGGGTCAGCCAGATCGAGAGGTCCGCCGTGGCGCGCTCGATCGCGAACAGGCCGAGTTCGGATATGAAGTTCGAGCTTTCCGCCAGGGGAATGAATTCGGTCGGTGGAATGTTGCCGCGGCGGGGGTGATCCCAGCGCATCAGCGCTTCGAAGCCGGCGATCTCGGCATCGTCCAGCCGCACGATCGGCTGGTAGACCATCGAGATCTCCTTGCGCTCGATGGCGCGGCGGAGATCGGACTCGAGCTGCAGCCGGTCGGAAACGGCCATCCGGAACGATGGCTGGAAGGGCTCCACCTTGTCGCCGCCGGACTTCTTGGCGCGATACATGGCCAGCTCGGCATCGTTGAGCAGGCCCTCTGCATTCACCGTCGGGTCGGTCCAGGAGACGATGCCGATCGAGGCGGTCAGGATGAATTCCTCATTGGCGAAATTGAGCGGCACCGAAATCGCCTTGGCCACCGCATCGGCGAAATCGGCGATCCGGGCCGGGTCGGTCTCCGAGGTCAGGATGACGCCGAACTCGTCGCCCGCCAGCCGGCCGAGCGTATCCTGCGGCTTGAGCAGCCGGCGCAGCCTGCGGGTCAGCGCGATGAGGATATTGTCGCCCGCCGCGATGCCGAGGGAGTCGTTGACCTGCTTGTAACGGTCGATGTCGATCGTCAGCACCGTTGGCCGCATGTTCTCGTCGGCAGCCCCCAGCGCCAGCAGCGATTGAAGGCGGTCGAGGAAAAGCTGGCGGTTCGGCAGGCCCGTCAGGTTGTCGTTAAGTGCATCGTTGAGCAATCGGTCGACGATGTTCTTGTGCTCGGTCACATCCTCGACGATGCCCACGCAGCGGCTGATCTCGCCATTGCCCGCCAGCACCGGGCGCGCGCGGATTGAGAGCCAGTGATACTGGCCATCCTCGGCGCGCAGCCGGAAATCGTGCGAGAGGCGCCCGCGCTTCTGGGCAAGTAGGATATCGAGGGTGGCGCGGAAACGGTCGCGGTCATCGGGATGCAGCCGTGGCAGCCAGTTGCGCGCCGGGCCATGAAGTGCTCCGGGCACGGCGCCGAGCTTGAGCGCGATATCGGGAATGGTCATCACACGGTCGCGCGCCACGTCCCAATCCCAGATCGTGTCGCCTGAGCCGGTCAGTGCCAGCGATTGACGTTCGAGATCGGAGAACAGGCCCTGTTGGTATGCGCCGCCGGCAAAAGCATGCTGCATCACGGTAAAGCCGATCAGCAGCACGATCAGCACCAGGCCGAAGGCCAGCGCAGGCTGCACGATATCGTTGTCGAGCTGGCCTGTTATGGCGAGCCAAGCGCCGAACATCCAGGCGATGATGACGAGCCAGGACGGAATCAGCAGGATGGCGCGGTCATAGCGGTTGAAGCCGAGGAAGACGATCAGCAGGATACCGACGGCGGCGGTGAGCGCAAAGGAGACGCGCGCAATGCCAGAGGCGATCGATGGATCGTAGATCGCCACGCCGAACAGCGTGCCGAGCCCCAGCACCCAGGCAAGCGTGGCATAGGCAAGGTTGGCATGCCACCGGCTGAGATTGAGGTAGGTGAAGAGGAAAATCACCAGCCCCGAGGCCAGCGCCACTTCGGCGCCCGCCCGCCATATTCGTTCATCCAGCGCATTTCGTCCGAAGAGCTGCTCGAGAAAGCCGAAATCGACGCAGACATAGGCGAGCACCGCCCAGGCAAGCGCGGCGGTAGCCGGCAGCATCGACGTGCCCTTGATGACGAAAAGATTGGTCAGGAACACCGCGAGAAGGCCGGCTATGCCGAGCACGATGCCGCGATAGAGCGTGAACGCGTTGACGGTGTCCTTGTAGGTCTCAGGCTCCCAGAGATAGAGCTGCGGCAGCTGCGGCGAATTGATTTCGGCGACGAAGGTGATCACGGCGCCGGGATTGAGTGTGATCGAAAACACATCCGCGTCGTTCGACGGCACACGGTCGAGCGCGAAGCCTTCGCTCGGCGTGATCGAGATGATGCGGTCCGAACCGAGATCAGGCCAGAAAATCTTGGAGTTCACCAGTCGGTAGTGTGGCGCGACGATAAGCCGTTCGAGTTGCTCGTCCGATACATTAGCCAGCGCGAACACTGCCCAGTCGCCATTATGGTTCTGCGAACTGGCACGCACCTCGATGCGGCGCACGATTCCATCCGTGCCCGCGGCGGTCGAGACCTGGAATGCTTCGCCCTGACTGGCATAGATCTCGGCGATGGCGGTGAGGTCGAGCGCCTTGTCCTCGCGCGATATCTTCACGGCTTCGAGCGCCGAGGCTGAGACCGGCGCGAATGTCATTACGAAAAACAGCAGCATGCCAAGGCATGCGCCAATCCGGCCCCCGCCGGTGGCTTGCTGCTTCCAATATTGCAACATCAAATGCCTGGTTTCCCGATCTTGTTCTGATTGCCGGCGATCAGGGCATAGAGAACATGGTCTCTCCACTCCCCCCTGATCTTCAGAAATTCCTTCATATAACCTTCACGCTGAAATCCGGCTTTTTCAAGCAGCCTGATCGAACGGTCGTTCTCCGGAATACAGGCTGCCTCGATCCGGTGCAAGGCAAGCTGGTCGAAGATATACTGTATGGCGATCTGCAGGCCCGCAGTCATATGCCCCTGGCCGGCGAACCGTTCGCCCATCCAATACCCGATCATGCAGGATTGCGATGCGCCGCGCCTGATATGTCCAATCGTCAGGCCGCCAATCAGCCGGTGGTCGTGCCGCGAGAACAGGAATAACGGCATGGCGACGCCCGAGGCGAATTCCTGGGCGGACCGGATAACGCGTCCTCGAAAGCTGCCTTCGGTAAGCCCGTCATGCTCCCAGCTCGGTTCCCAGCGCTCGAGGAAGGGCCGGCTCTCGCTCCTGAGCATATGCCAGGCGCGGTAGTCGGAATTTCTGGGCAGGCGGAAGTAGTAATCCTTGCCCGAGATTTCTTCCGGTATGCTCCCCTTCGACAAGAAACCGAAGACTGATCTTGCCATGCCCGCCGCCTGGAATTGCCGGTTATTCTGCCGCCGTCTTGTGTCCCGCGTTCGAGCCGCCGTTCAGCAGATGTGATATTTCCTCCATCGAGGCAAGTTCGTCAACCGGGCCGATTGCCGAGAGCGTCGGGGTGGTGCCGAAGAACAGGCGGCCCGAGAGATCGGTCAGTCGGTCGGTGGTAATGCCGGAGAGGCGTTCCATGAGTTCCTGGTTCGAAATTGGGCGGCCATAGAGCATCATCTGGCGTGCGATCTGACCGGCGCGCGCGGCAGGACTTTCCTGGCCCATGAGCAACTGGGCGCGAATCTGGGCGCGGGCGCGGTCGATTTCCTCCTGCCGAATATCCTCCGACGACTTGCGAAGCTCGTCGACGATGACAGGGATCAGTTCCGGCAGATTCTCGGCGCCGGTCGCGGCATGGATGCCGAAAATCCCGGTGTCGGAAAAGCCCCAATGGAAGGCATAGACCGAGTAGCAAAGGCCGCGATGCTCGCGCACTTCTTGGAAAAGCCGCGACGACATGCCGCCGCCCAGAACGTTGGCGAGGATCTGGGAACAGTAGAAATCGCGGGCGTGATAGGCCTTGCCCTCGAAGCCGAACAACACCTGCGTGTCCATCAGGTCGCGCGATTCGCGCACTTCGCCACCATTGTAGCGCGCGGGTTCGATGATCTGCGCGAAGGACGATGTCGTTGGCAATCCTGCGAACCGCTTTTCGACCTCGCGCACGAAATCATCGTGCTTCACCGCGCCGGCGGCAACGATGTACATCCGCTCGGCCAAATAGTTGCGCGAGAGGTATCGGCGAATCTGATCCGGCTCGAAGGACATGACGGATTCGGGCGTACCAAGAATGGACCTGCCGATCGTCTGGTCCCGGAAGGCGGCTTCCGAGAACTTGTCGAAGACGATGTCGTCGGGCGTGTCGTTGGCCGCGCCGATTTCCTGGAGGATCACGCTCTTTTCGCGCTCCAGTTCTTCCTCGTCGAAGGCGGACTCGATCAGGATGTCGGCAAGGATATCGACGGCCAGCGGCACGTCGTCCCGCAATACACGGGCATAATAGGATGTGGATTCGGTGGAAGTGGCGGCATTGACCTCGCCGCCGACGTTTTCGATCTGCTCGGCGATATCACGCGCCGTGCGCCGGGTCGTGCCCTTGAACGCCATGTGCTCGAGAAGGTGGGCGATACCGTGCTCGTCCTCGGCCTCGTTGCGGGATCCGGATTTCACCCAGGCGCCGAGGGCGACGCTCTCCAGATGCGGCATGGTTTCCGTGACGACGGTGAGCCCCGAAGGGAGCGTGGTTACTTCAACATTCATTGCTTACCAAAAGGCGCCCGATCAGTTCCCGATCCGGGCATGATGGGCGATGAAGTCTTCCACCGTCTTGATGTCCGCATCCAGCACTTCGAAGCGCTCCTCCCTTTGCATTAGACCATCCAGCCACGATGGCAAGGCTGGATCAATACCGCAAGCATTTTTCACTGCCAAGGGAAATTTTGCCGGGTGCGCCGTCGCCAGTGTCACCATCGGAGCATTGGATTTCTCGAACTTTTTCGCTACCGCGACGCCGATCGCGGTATGGGGGTCGAGCAGGTAGCCGGTGTCGGCGAGCACGTTCCTGATCGTTTTCGCGACGTCCTTCTCGCCGATCCTGCCGGCCTTGAAGTCGCGCGCTATGGCTTTCAGTGCATGCTTTTCGATCTCGAAAGCGCCGGATTGCTTGAGCCCGTCCATCGCGATCCTCACCTTGGACGGGTCGCGGTCGTAGGCCTCGAACAGCAGCCGTTCGAAATTGGACGAGATCTGGATGTCCATCGACGGCGAGGTGGTGGCTTTGACGCCCTTCATCTCGTAGCGCCCGGTCTTTAACGTGCGCGCCACGATGTCGTTCTCATTGGTGGCAACCACCAGCTTGCCGATCGGCAGGCCCATGCGCTTGGCTGCGTAGCCGGCGAAAATATCGCCGAAATTGCCGGTCGGCACAGTGAAGGACACCTTACGGTCAGGTCCGCCGAGCGAAATCGCTGCGGTGAAATAATAGACGATCTGGGCCATGATCCGCGCCCAGTTGATCGAGTTGACACCGGCCAGTTGCATCCTGTCACGGAAGCCGAGGTCGTTGAACATCGCCTTCACAAGGTTCTGGCAGTCGTCGAATGTACCCTTGATGGCAATAGCGCGGACATTGGCGTGCGTCGTGGTCGTCATCTGCCGCTGCTGCACCGGCGAGACCTTATGATGCGGAAACAGGATGAAGAGATCGGTGCGCTCGCGACCACCGAAGGCATCGATCGCAGCACCACCCGTATCGCCCGATGTCGCGCCGACGATGGTCGAACGTTCGCCGCACGCCGCAAGCGCATGGTCCATCAGCCGTGCGAGCAACTGCATCGCCACATCCTTGAACGCGAGTGTGGTGCCGTGAAAAAGTTCCAGGATGAAAGAATTCGGCCCGCTCTGCACAAGCGGCGCGATTGCCGGATGCTTGAAGGTCGCATAGGCCTCATCGATCATGTGCTTGAGGTCGATGGCGGAAATGTCCTTTCCGGCGAACGGCGTCAGCACGGCCAGTGCAATGTCCTGATAGCTCTTGCCGCGCAGTGCCCGGATTTCTTTCTTGGAGAAATGTGGCCATTCCTTCGGCACATAAAGCCCGCCGTCTCGCGCCAGACCCGTTAGAAGCGCATCGGAAAAACCTAATTCTGGGGCCTCG
>Ga0164290_1001828_pt1 | contig 22460 bp, 19 predicted proteins | sample Micstemetagenome_FD_108782 | JGI IMG/M metagenome (GOLD analysis project Ga0164290, IMG submission 108782) | Contaminated culture microbial community from soil near Moab, Utah, USA - Microcoleus steenstrupii SON62 (Illumina Assembly) | ecosystem: Environmental > Terrestrial > Soil > Soil crust...
GTAGAAGGGCGTGGTCTCGCGCTGCGGGATCTCTTGGACGAGCCCGTAGAGCTCGGAGGTCGACGCCTGATAAAAGCGCGTCTTCTTTTCGAGCCCGCAGATGCGGATGGCCTCGAGCAGGCGCAGCGCGCCGACGCCGTCGGCGTTGGCGGTGTACTCCGGTTCCTCGAACGAGACCGCCACGTGGCTCTGGGCCGCCAAGTTGTAGATCTCGTCGGGCCGCACCTGCTGGACGATGCGCACGAGGTTCGTGCTGTCGGTGAGGTCGCCGTAGTGCAGGATCAGCCGCGGGTCGGGCTCGTGCGGATCTTGATAGAGGTGGTCGATGCGGTCGGTGTTGAACAAGGACGCCCGCCGCTTGATCCCGTGCACCTCGTAGCCCTTGGCGAGCAGGAGCTCGGCCAAGTACGCCCCGTCCTGGCCCGTGATCCCCGTGATCAACGCTACCTTCTTGGTCATCGACTTGCTTCCCCCAAAACGCACAAAAGCTCGGCGACCGTGCCGGTCGGGCCGCAGCATGCGCTACAATTCTGCCCGCGTGTCCGCATAGATGCTCGCTGTCAACCTGCCGCCTCAGCAGAATGACGCAGGGTTTCCGAACCGTTCAACGCATCCTTATAGGTTTCCATGAGCGCCCCGTAACCGATGTCCGCGGTGTACTTGCTTTCGTACTCGGCGCGGGCACGCCGACCCATCAGCCGCCTTGCGGCTGCGTCCGCCCAGAGATCGGCCACGGCGCCCGCCAGGCTGCCGGCCTGGCGGGCCCTGAAATGCACGCCCGTCGCACCGGGAGTCACGACTTCGGCCAGCGCGCCATGGTCCGGGGCGACGACCGGCGTCCCGACGGCGAAGGCTTCGACCGCCGCGCGCCCGAACGTCTCGTAGCAGTCCGACGGGGCGACGACGACCTCCGCCCCGGCCATCAGCTCGAATATACCCGCAGAATCGAGACGACCCAGCATCTCTATAGGCCGCCCGACCGAGGCGCGAACGACCTCCGCGTGCATGGGGCCATCGCCGGCGACCCGCAGCGGGATGTCGGTCGGCAGGCGTTTCCAGGCCTCGAGAAGCGTGCCGATACCCTTCTCGTTCGAAAGGCGACCGACGTAGGCGGCATAGCCTCGCTTGGTGAATTGCGGTTCCACGGCGCAATCCACGAAATGGGGTTTCACGACGAGCTTTTCCGGAGGCAGTCCCGACCGGACCAGTATCTGCCGACCGAAGTGCGTCGGCGCGATGATCCGCTGCACCTTCTGCCATGTGCCCATCGACCGTGAGAGAAGCCGAACGCCGGTCGCCACCAGGGTCGCCGCCTTGCTGTCGCGGTAGCAGCCGCGCGCGAGTGCCGGTCGACCGATCGTCAGCCCGATGCACGCTTCGCAGGGCGCGCCGTCGCGGAACAGAAGGCCGTTGGCACAGGCATAGCGGTAGTTGTGCATCGTGGCCACGACGGGCACGCCCCGGCCGATCAACCCATGGACGACGCTGATCGACGTGGCGAGAAAGGTGTTGTGGACATGCGCCAATTGCGGACGAAAGTCGTCCAGCAGCCTTTTGAGCTGCTTGCGCGCCTCGACGTTCCAAAGGGCGGTCGCCGCCGCGCCAGCCGTGGTCATCTCCGCGAGGCTGCTGTTCGGCCAACCGAACAGACGGACGTCGTGCCCTCGGTCGCGCAGCAAGGCCACCTCGGCTTCGACGACGCGATCTTCGCCGCCGGGTTCGACATACGCTGTGTGGACGACGAGGATGCGCACCGCGGTCAGCTTCCGACGACGGAGTGCGCGCGAGAGTTGAGCGTCTTGATGTACCCGACCGCGAGCATGATGCCGGCGAGGTAGGTCGGACTTTCGAGACCGACGTTCACGAAGAGGGCGACGAAGACCGTGACGTAGACGAAGCTCGCTGCCCGAAGCTCGCGCATAGGCAACCGCCCGATGGGCGCCCAAGACCTGAAGCACAAGGCGAACAGGAGCCCGCCGACCAGCCCCAACCTGAAGAACATGGCCACGAACGAATTGTGCGTACTCAGGTAAAGGAAGCGGACGGCTTCCTCGTTCAACGCGATGAAATCGGTCCTGTCGAGGATCGGGATATAGTTCGTCACCGCTTCCTTGCCGAACCCGACGCCGATGCCGAAGGTCTGAACGACTGCGGCCATCGCGTCCCGCCAGAAAAACAGGCGGACGCCGGTGTTGTAGTCGATCGTCCAGACCGCATAGGGATCGATAGCCAGGACAAGGCTGACCGCCACCAAGGCCGCCATGCTCCCGAACACGACCGTCCGAGGTCGCGGCACCAGAGAAAGCTTGATCATGAAAAGGGCGATGAGCACATTCTGCGCAAAGGTCGTCGGCAATGCGATGGCCGCACCGAGGGCGACGCCGCGACGTGCGGACACAAAGGCATAATGACCCGCCACGACGTAGAGCGGCAGCATCATGTTGCCGAGTCCACTGAACTGGATGGTTACGCCGGTGCCTTCCCTTAGCCCGTTGCCCACCTGCCCCAGGAGGCAAGCGCCGACGAGCAGCGCCATCTTGCGGTCCACGCGGCCGGCCAGAAGCCACGACCAAAGCGCGGCGCTCGCGGACAACAGCACATAACCGGCGACCACGAACGAGGCATGTTGAGGAATGGCGGATCGATCGAACAATGTCGTCCACGCATCCGGCAGAACGTTGAGGTACGACAAGGCTATGTAGAAGACGCCCCATCCCGAGAAGGCGATGAACGCCTTGTCGCGAATCCACGCGCTTCTCAACGTTACGTAAAGCGCCGAAACGGCCAGAAAGACGAGGAACAACATCCCCGAGTAGTCTCGGATGAACGCGTTCAGCGCGATGAAGCCGAGGACGCACGCGAAGTACTGAGCATCGAACTTCACGGTCCGATCGGCGACGCCGTCCGGCACCGGGTAGGGGCTGGGAATCGAATAACCCGTCATCGTTCACCTAACCCCGAGCCGCCTGGCGACGCGCACGCTCTTGAAGACGAGTTTCTTGGCCGCCCTTTCGAACCGCGTCGGCTTGTAGCCCAGCTGCCGGGAAATGAGCGCCAGGTCTTCGGCGTCGCTGATGTGGCGAAGCCTGCGGTTCTTCTGCTCGGGGTAGGTTCGCATGGCCGAAAGAGGCTTCGGCGTGTGAAGGAACCTGCCGCCTGCGCGATGGAACTTGAGCCACAAGTCGAAGTCCATTGCGCATTCGAAACTCGGATCCAGCCCCGTTGTCCTATCCCAGATCCGTCGCCGCCAGAACGTCGAGGGCTGAGGTATGTAGTTGTGGCACCACAGAAGCAGCGAAAGGTCGAACGCGATCTCGCGCTGGGGCCTCAGGAGCTCGCCGTCCGGCCGGAGCCAAAGCATGTCGCCGAACACGACATCGTGAGCCGGGTTGTGCTCGAGCTCGCGCTCGACCTGCGCGAGCGCGCCCGGCAGGTACAGATCGTCCGAATTGAGCCACGCCATGACTTCGCCGGTCGTGTGCCGAAACCCCTCTACGAGGGCACGCGTCTGCCCGCCGTCCGGGCGGGAGACCCAATGGGCGATCTCGGACTCGTACTCTCTTATGATGTCGACGCTGCCGTCGGTCGAACCGCCGTCCATCACGACCAGCTCGATCTCGCGGCCGGCCTTGCGCTCGTTCAAGATGCTGACGAGGCAGGCTTCGAGGTAGGCGGCGTGATTGAAGCTGGGTACGACGATCGAGAACTTCATCGCGGATCTCCCCGAGAGGCATCCCAAATGTGTGCTTCGATGAGGAAGTCGTAAGCCGCCAGCAGGCCGGCCAGGACGAGGCCCCTGTAGCCATCGCGGAAGCCTCCTCTGATCACGAAGCGGCCGACGAACTTCTTGATCGGCTTCAGGATCAAGCGAAGCGCGGACGGGCGCGCACCCGCGGCGATCCTCTCGGCTGCGTCGGTCGACGCGTAATTGAGAAGCGTGCGTCTGACGAAGGTCGCGACATCGTCGTAGTCGAGGTGCAGCGTCGAAAGCTCCGGCGTCGCCGGGATCGTCGCGATCGGAGGCGCCACGGGAACCTGCTGGTGGATACGGCATGTCCAGCTTCGGTCCCAGGCGTCCGCGCGCAGGAAGCGCAGTTGCTCGGGTTTGAACCAGCCGCCGTAACGGGGCCAGTCGCCGAACATGATGTTCTTCCGGGCAAAACGCGCCCCGTTGAAGCGACCGGAGCGCGCGATGTCGAGAAGCTCGCGCGCGAGGGCCGGCTCCATCCGCTCGTCGGCATCAATGTAGACGATCCACTGGCCGGCCGCGGCCGCGAAGCCCTGTCGGTCCAGAACCTCGACGGCCTCGCCGGGACTACGCGCGCCGCGGATGACGCGCGCACCGGCGGCGGCCGCAATCTCCGCGGTGCGGTCCGTGCTGCCGTCGTCGACGATGATGACCTCGTCGGCGAGCCCTTTGAGGCTCGCGATGCAGTCCGGCAGATTGCGCTCTTCGTTGCGGGCCTTGATCACTGCCGAGACGAAGATGTCCCCGGCGCTCATCGACCCGACCTTCGCCGAACGAGACGCCAGTGCAGGCGACGGAGCTCGACCCCCGCGCTCCAGAAGGGCATTCGGCGACCGCCCCGACCCGCCTTGAACCTGTCGGGATCATAGGTGCGGAGATAGTCCGCGCACTCCGTTCGGCTCGGTTCGCGCTGGATCGGTGGAGGAGTGCCCGCGTAACGGGCGAGGATTTCCTCGTTGAACTCGCGCGCGATGACGGTCGGGTTGAGCGCTCCATCCCGGAAACGGTCCCGTCCGGCCGCGCCCATCGACCTTCGGAGCGTCGCATCGCCCGCGATACGGAGGACCGCCTCGACCGCTTCGTGCGGCCGGTAGATGATGAGGCCCGTCACCCCGTCGATCACCAGTTCGGTTTGCGCGTTGTCCTGTTTCGGGCCCGGGGTCGCGTTCACGACGACCGGAAGGCTGCAGCGCATGGCCTCGCCGACCGCCATCCCGAAGCTCTCTCCCATGCTGGACAGGTGAAGCATCGCGTCGGATGCCGCCATCGTCGACACGACTCCCGCGCGGTCATGATCGAGCGCGAGATTGTGGTAGCGATCGCCCATCTTGGATTTGAGGTATCGCGCTACGGGCTCCGGATAAGCCCGCGTGATGAAATACAGGTCGAGACGGTCCAACGAGGCCCTGGGCATGACCTCCGCCGCCATCCAGTCGAGTTTCTCCGGGGCCGGGCGGCATACGTCGCAGAAGACGATCGCTTCCGACGGGATCCCGAGCTTCGACCTGAGATCGAGACGAAGCCTCTGTGTCTCGTTGATCGGAGGCTCGTCGACGACCGGATTGTAGATGACCCGGTGCCCGTCGAGGTACGACTCGATATCGGGACGACCGCTTGCGGTCCAATGCCGCCATAGGGTGTGCTTGGAGTTGCATACCACGAGGTCGAGTTCCGACGCCGTCGGACCGAGGTCGGCAAAGCCGAAAACGTTCGCGCTGATCACGACCTTCGCTCCGCGCCGTCGAAGCTCGGGCACGCCCCAGTCCCAAAGTGCGGTCCGTTCGCCCGATCTGTGGACGACCGCGACGAAATCCCGCCCGTCCGTGAGCGTCTCGAGGCCGGAGAAGTCGCGGCCGATCAGACCGGCCTTCAGGCCTTGAGCCCGCAGGTGCTCGATCATCTTCGGGTCACCGATCAGGCCGGCGAGAACCGGCTCGACTTCCGTCGAGAGCGTCAGGCGGGCGAACGACGACATGACTCGACCGCGACCGCCCAGCACCAAGTCGTCCACGATATGAACTGCTCGCATTCCCTCCACCGTATTCGACAAAGGTTCGCTCCGATCGCCCGTGAGTCCATCCGACGCATTCGTGGACGACCCTGGCGACTTCGGCGACCGACCGCCGAGGACGGCAAGGCCGCACATAACCCTCTGCACACCGCCCAGCGTCAGATCTTCGCAGATGTGCACGACGCGAAGGTTCCCGCTCATGCCGATGCCTCGATCCGATCGCCCTCGACCGGTCGGCGGGAGAGGCGGCGTGCCAACTGCCAGGCGAACAAGAGATTGGCGATGCAGATCACGACCTCACCGACGCAGCGCGCCATGGCGGCACCTGCCTCACCGTACGTAGCGATCAAGGGAAATGCGCAGCCGAACGCGCTCACCGCGGCGACCGCGCGGGAGAAGAAGCCCTGGCTGGGATTTCCGGTTATCTGGAAGATGCTGGAGACGATCGTACCCACGACCATCGCGACCGAAGCTATGGCCCAGAAGAGAAGCGTGTCTCTCGCATCTTGGAAGGCGTCCCCGAGAACCACGCGCAGAACTTCCTCGGACGCGAGCATTAGCGTGGCGACATAGACCGAGGTGGCCGCGACCAAGAACAAGCCGGACTTCAGCAATATCGCGACGGCGCGTTCGATCCCCGACGCGACGAAGGCACGCGTGGCGTGCGGGACGACGGCGTTCGACCAGCTCATTACCAGGAGCACCACAGGGGCGACCAGGAGACGAGGCCCCTCGAACAGACCGACGCTCGCCGCTCCCTCGGTAGCCCCGAGGATGAAATAGAGTCCTTGGTTATAGAGAATCGACACGAGGATCGACGCGGCGCCCCAGGAACCGAAGGTCACGACGCGCCGCAGGTCACGGGCGATCCGATCGCGCGAAAGACGGATGAGACGCGCGGTCCGCCTCGATCCAACGGCCACGCCGAACGCTCCGCCGATCGACATGACTCCCAGGACCGCCGACACGTCGACCATCTGGTCGCCCGTGCGGCGCTGCAAGACGATGAGCGCCAGGCACAGCAGCAGCTGCACCGCGGCCGAAACCAGGCTGATCGACGCGGCCTGTCGGTGCTGGCCTTCGCCGAGGAGGACCGAGCGACAGAATTCCTGCCAGTTGTTCAGGCCGATCGCCAGAACGAGGAGAGCGACGTGGGCGGGCTGGAAGCCGATCACGGGGCCGTCGGCCAGAAGGTACAGACCGACCAACAATAGACTGGCGAGAAGGTAGATCGCGGCGAGACCTGCGGCGATGCTCCCTCTGATCGAAGGCGCATCCTCCTGCGAAAAGATGCTTATGACTTGTAACGGCCCCGTGACGCCGGCGGCTACGAACGACCGGACCAGGACGTGGATCGACAGCAGCATCGCGAACAGGCCGAGCTGCATTACGCCGCCTTCCCGGGCGACGCTCATGCTGAGGACCAGCGACGCAAGGGACGTCGACGCCGTGTCGGCGATGCTCCAGGCGGCCTTCGGCGCCCAATTGAGGACAGCGCGCACGACCCGGCCTACTTCGCGCCGGACGCGGGGCGCGTGCGGCTCCGGAAGCGGCGGACTGCTTCGCTCGCCGCCAGCATGAAGACGAACTTCGGCGCCATCACGAGGTACCGACGCCACAATCGCCGGGGCTCGCTGCACAGCCGATGGAGCCATTCCAGACCGGCGCGCTGCATCCACAGGGGTGCGCGCCGCACCTCACTGGAGATGAAGTCGAAGGCCGCTCCCACGCCGAGCATCGTGACCCCGGGCAGTCGGTCGAGATGGTCGCGCATCCAGAACTCCTGTTTCGGCGTGCTGATGCCGACCCACAGGACGTCGGTCTCGGTCTGCCGGACGAGCGCGACGACGTCGGCGTCTTCCTCAGTCGACAGCGGCCGGAAGGGGGGGCAGTAGGTGCCGGCGATCTGCAGGCCCGGAAAGCGCTGCTTCAAGCGTTCGGCCATCTTCTCGGCCACGCCCGGCTTCCCGCCGTAGAAGAAATGTCGGAGCCCGTCCTCGCGCCCGTGGTCGCAAACGAACTCGACGAGGTCCGCACCGCAAACGCGCTCGATTTCTCGGTGACCCTGCAGGCGGCCGATCCACACGAGCGGCATGCCGTCGGGAGTGACCATCCCGGCCATTCGCTGGATCGCCAGCATAGCCGGATCCTCCAACGACTGCATCAACCCGTGGACGTCGCGGATGCAGACGAGTTGAGCCGTCCCCGCCCGCCTCCAGGCGCGGATCGCTTCATAGGCCGTTCGGCGGTCGATGATGCTCACCGGCACGCCGAGCACGCTGAATTGAGGAGGCCTATCGATCATCGGACGGCGCTCCCCTTTCGTTCGAACGAGCGCGATGGGGTCTCTCGGCTGCGCGGCTCGGCGTCATTGGGAAGGACTGCGCCCAACCGACGCCGATCAGAGCCGCGTAGACGGAGGCCACTGCAGGTATCTGGAGGCTGAAGTCGGCGATCGAATGCAACGCGGCCACGGCGGAGGCGCTGGCGGCCACGGCCGGCAGCAACTGGTCCCGACGGCGCCCGAAAACACCGACGAAGCACCCGCCGGTGATCCAGGCCAGAGCCGCGACGGCCGCGATCGTCGCTGGTAGGCCGAGCTCGAACGCGAGCTCAAGATAGCTGCTGTGAGCCTCCAAGTACTCCGCACCGGACGGCACTGTCGTGTCCCGAAAAAGCTGGAAGGCGGCGGGGAAGCTGCCGTAGCCGTAACCGACCCAGGGCGAGGCCTTGATGGCATCCACGACGCGGGCGAACACTGGCGCGCGGTCGATGTGCTGAGTCGCGTCGAGCCGCGCGAGCGTGCCGTCGCCGCTGATCGGCAAAAGGAACAGCGGCACGAGCAAGATCGAGGCCGCGAGCGTCCAGCGCCCGCGGATCGCGCCGGCCACACGCAACGATATCAAGAACAGGAACAAGCCGACGGCGCCCGAGACGAAGCCGAGCCGGGAGTGCGTCTGAAGCCACGCCATTGCGGTCACCAGCACGATGACCGCATAGACCAGCGAGCGGCCGACCAGGGCCTCGACGCCGCGATTCAGCGCAGGCATCGATCGGTCACTCAGACGCCACTTCGCCTGGAAGGCTCGGATCGATACCGCAGTCGCCACGAGCAGACCGAAGGCGGCGAAGGTGGCGTAGTGGTTGCGGTTGACGAATGTCGACGTGACGTCGTCCCGGTAGGCCCAGCGCTCGTACCACAGCAGCCAGCGGTTGCCGGCAAAATAGTTGACGAGGCCGTAACCGGCGTAGGCGGCCGAACCCCAGGCGAGCCAGCGGAGCAGCTGCCAGGCCCGCTCGGTGTCGCGGCCCAGCTGAAGCGCCAACCAGAAGATCGCGGCGTACGTCAGGAGCTTGAGCAAAGCCACCGTGCCGGCATCGGGCGCTAGGGCGATCGCTGGGTCGACCTTTTCGCGCAGCGTGGAGGCAGTCATCGACCAGAGCGGATGCCCTCCGGCGACAGGCAAGGCACCGGCCTGGACGATGATCCATGCCGTCAAGACGACGAGCACGACCAGCGGCGGCCAGAAGGCGGGCCGCCAGAACACCGCCAGTCGACCACGCTGCACGAGGTACGCCCAGGTCAGGAGCGACGCGCCCGCGGCGAGCGCGAGCACGCCCCAGGCCAGAGGGCGGTTAGAGCCGAGCGGCAACGGGCTGAGCACAACAACGACGACGAGCGCCGTCCAGAGCGCGGACGGGCTCATACCGCCACCGCCTTCTCGAACGCCTCGAGCTCGCGCGGCGTGGAGCGAAGCATGAGCCGAACGAGCGGAAGCGTCCCCGTTCGCGCGGCGACCCGCGCGAGTGCGCCCGGATCGAGCGCGGCCGTCTGCCGAACCTGCGCGGCCAGCAAATCGAGATACTCGGCGTCGGAACCGGTCAGAAGCCCAAGGCCGATCTCGAGACGCGTCTGCTGAAGGCGCGGCACATAGGGTCCGGTGAGGACGGACAGCCGCCAGGCCGCCCTCGCTCCTTCGGCGTCGCCCGAACCTTCGCGCGAAAGCGTCAGTCGCAGCCAGTTGTGCGGTGACACCGGACAACGCGCCAGCGCGGCTTCCGCGTATCGACCGGTCTCCCTCTCCGGACGCTGTGCGTAGTCGGAAGCGAGCGCCGCTTCCGTTAGGTAGCGGCAGCCGTTGCTCCATTCTGCCGCGCGCACGGCTGCCCGCATGGCGGCTTCGGCTTCTCTCGGGCGAACCGCGCTCGCCTGATTCCGCATCGCCTCGAGCACCGGCTCGTGGGGAAGCATCATCACGCTCGCGGCCAGCGAGCAGCCGCCCAACGCCAAAAGCGCGAGGGCTAGTGCGGTCGAGACTCCGACCGCGGGCTCAAGCTTTGGCACCATAGTAGGCGCCGTACTTGGCATAATGATAGCCGTAGTCACCGTAGCCGTAGAGCGCGTGACGATCCATGTCGACTTGGCTCATGACCGTACCGACGAACGGCGCGTTCACCTTGCGGATCTGCTTGATCGTGTTGGTGACCACCTGGACGGGCGTCTCGCCCCAGCGAACGACGAGCAGCATCGCATCGACGAAACGAGCGACGTTCTGGCTGTCGGTCATCGGAACGAACGGCGGAGTGTCGACGATAACGAGGTCGTAGTGCTCGCGCAGCAGCTGGAGCAGCTGTTCCATCCGCTGCGAACGCAGCAGATCCGCGGGGTTCGGCGCGCCGCTGCCGGCGGTCAGAACATGTACGTCGGTCTGCGGGTCCTTCTTGATGACGTCCGAGACATTGCCCTTGCCGCTCAGAACTTGAACCAAGCCGTTCTCGTTCGACAGGTTCAACGCCTTGTGCATGCGCGGATGGCGCATGTCCGCATCGACGATGATCACCTTTTGGCCGGCCTGAGCCGCGACCCGAGCGAGACTCGTGCTGATGAACGTCTTGCCTTCGGCCGGCACCGACGACGTCAGCATGATCACCTTCGGGGGATTGTCGACATCGATGAGCCCGAGGGCACCGCGCAGCGTGCGGGCCGACTCGGCCGCCATCGAGTGCGGCCGCTCGATGACTACGTCCTCGGGGTTGTCGTACTTCGCGCTCACCACCGGCACGAAGCTGAGCACCGATCCTCCGCCGATCTTCTCGACCAGCTCGGCGCTCCTGACGGTGTTGTCGAGCTTCTCAAGTGCGAAAGCGAGCGCGAAGCCGGCCAGGAGCCCGAAGAGGGCGGCGATGCCGATCGTCATCGTCTTCCGCGGGTAAGCGGCCGAGACCGGCACGTCCGCCTGCGAGATGATGCGCGCGTCGGCGGTCTGGACGTCGACCTGCTCGCGCGTTTCCTTGTACCGGTTCAGGAAGTTCTCGTAGAGCGCCTTCGTCGAGTCCGCCTGACGCTGCAGCTCACGCAACCGCACCTCTGCCTGTCCGCTCGCACCGACGCGCCCCTCGAGACCGGCGAGGCTGCTCGACAGAGCCTGCTCGCGGGCCCGAGCCACGGACACCTCGTTCGCCGTCGACGCGGCGATCTTCCGCACCTCGTCGGCGATCTTCGCGCGCAGATCCCGCAACTCGGCCGTTGCGTTGATGATCCGCGGGTGGCGTTCGCCGTAGGTGGCCTGAAGCTCGGCGAGCTTGCGGACGACCTCGCTCTCCTGCTCGCGCAGACGCTGGATGAGCGAAGAGCCGAGGATGGCCCCGGAGGTCTCGAGACCGGCGCCGCCGCTCGCGACGAGCTGACGGACCTGCGCGAGTTGCGCCTCTTTGGCGGCGCGCTCCGAACGGGCGAGGATAAGCTGCGAGTTGATCTCGGAGAGCTGCTGACCGTCGACGCCCCCGCTCGCGCCGCCGACGAGGCGGTTCTGCACCCGGTACATTTCGACGGCCCGGTCCGCCGCCACCGCTTCGTTACGGAGCTCGGCGACGCGTTGTTCGAGCCAGCCGGAGGCCCGCCGGGTGGCTTCGTACTTCGCTTCGATCTGATCGCTGATGTAGATGTCCGCGAGCGTGTTCGAGATCTCGGCCGCCTTGTTGGGATCGGCCGACGTCGCCGTGATGGTGACGACGTAGGAACGCGGCACGACGGTGATCGTGAGAGCCTGCATCACGGCGTTGACCACTCGCGTCCGATCTCTGGCCTTGACGAGCGGATCGACGGCGGCGCTGCCGTCCGGTCCCGAGGCGAACCACGAGGAAGGTCGCAGGAGCGAGAAACTGTTGTCGCGGGCCGCGAGCTTACCGTTGAACTCCGGGTCGCGATCGAGCTTGAGCCGATCGACGAGTTTACCGGCCAGAGCGCGCGATCGGAGTATCGATGCCTGCGTTTCCATGGTCGCCGTGTCCGGCGCCATGTCCGAGACGACGTCCTGGATGTCGACGACCTGGGTCTTCTGGGTCTGAACGGCAACCGACGCCGACGCCGAGTAGCGCGGCGTGAGCTGAAACACCACGAGGCCGGCGAGCAGCGTCACGCTCGCGACGAGCGCGGCGATGATCACCCATCGCCGACGAAGGACGCCGATCAGCCCTCCGAGATCGAAGCCATTATCCTCACGCGGCGCAGCGGCGACCACGTACGGGGCAGCAGGAGCCAGAGTTGCCATATCTACTCAACACCACAGGGTACACGGGCGCTCAGAACTGAGCGCCCAGGGTCAACAGGAACTTGTTTCGATCGAAATCGGTGTCGGCGACGTTCGAGTTGCGGCTGTTGTACTCGTAGCTCGCGCCGGCATAGAGCAGACGGTTCAGCGAGTAGCGCAATCCGATGTTGGCGCCGTAGTTGTCGTCGTCGCGGCGAGCGGCGGTGCTGCCGCGGCCCAGAACATACTTGTTCTTTGCATAACGAACCCCACCGTTGAGCACGAGCTGACGGGTGAGTTCGTGCTCGACGCGCACGGCGGCAGTCGTGTTCACGAAACCGTTGTAGCCGGCGAACACCGTCTCTTCGATGGTGCGATCGGCGCTGATCCGGACCGCCGTGAGTTCGTTCGGCGACCAGGTCAGGCTCGCGCCGAAGGTCGGCTCGTTGATGGTTTCGAACCGCGCATCGTCATAGTTGCGGCTGATGTAGCCCGCGAAGATGTCGCCGGTCAGAAGCCGGGTCAGCTCGAACCCAACGCCGCCGGTCAGCCTGAAACCCTTGCTGTCGCGGTCGAAGCCGAGGTCGTCGCGATTCTGGTCGTAGTTGACGGTGTCGTAAGCCGCCCGGACCAGCAGGTTGTAGCCCGGCGAAAACTCATAGCCGAGCTTGCCGCCGATCAGCGTTAGCTCGCGGTCGCGATCGTCGTTGTTGTCGATCGTGTTGTTGTTACGGCGGACGTCATTGTAGTTGAGCGTCTTGTAGGCAGCATCGACGCCGAAGATCGCGCGGCTCGCCGTGCGATCGAAGCCGATCCCCGAGTCGAACGTCTTGAACCGAACAGGCTCGACGTTCGATTGGAGCGAGTTGGGATCGCCCCGATCCTCGTGGCTTACGTCGTAATTCAGACGACCGACCAAGCGCGTGTCGCGCACGACCTCGGTGTTGATGTTCGTGCCTGCGCCGTAGTTCGTCCGGCTTTCGTCGTTGAAATTATCGAATTCGAGACGCTCCAGGTCGGCGCGGATGTTCCAGACGTAGCGGCTGGTATCAGCCGTAAGCAGGAGCGCGGGCGCAACGCGATAGACGGTGTCGGAGCGTGTGTTGTCATCCGCGGCATAGACGTTGTCGTCGCGTAGGACGCCGACCTCGATGCGCGGCAACACACGAAACGCACCGGCGCGGGCGCCGACCTGCTCAAGCTGCGAGCTTTGAGCGTCACCCGCACGATTGGCCTGGAGACGCGTCTGCTCGGTGGCCTCGTTCGCCATCTGAGCGCCGGCCGGCACCGCAACAACGCAAAGCGCCACGACCGCCGCCGAACGCAGCAAACCCGTCGAATTCATGTCAAAGCCCCCGATGTCGTCAAATTTTGAGTTTCAGCCCGAACTCTAAAGGTCAGGAGGGGCTGGCGTTGTCGGTCGCCGGGTTCTCCGTGACCACCGGCACCACCGTGTCGATGCCACCCTGATCGACGCCACCCTGGTCACCGCCGACGTTGTCTCCGGCCGCAGGCATAACCTGCGCAGGCGTCAGGTTGACCGCCGCAACTGCGGTCGCGACTACGCTTTGCAGCGTCGCTGAAGGAACAGCGTTCACCGCCTGCTGCATTGCCGTCACAGACTGGTTGGTCGCAGCGGCCACCGACGCAACGACCTGCGAGGACGCCGCCGGAGCGACCGCCACCACCGCGGCGGCCACGACCGCGGCCTGGGCAGGCACCACCGTGGCGACCGAGCTCGCGATCGTCGCAGCCTGAGCCGGCGCCGCCGACGTCGCGGCGGCAGCGACGGCAGCCGCTTGACTAGGAGCCGCGGCCGCAACCGCGCTGGCGACATTCGCAGCCTGGGCCGGAACGGCCGCGACGACGGCGGCCGTCACCGCAGCCGCCTGCGCCGGCGCGCCGGCAGCGGCGGCGGCCGCAATCGCGACAGCTTGCCCCGGAGCGGCAGCGACAGCGGCCCGAACGATTGCAGCAACAGCCGCCGGATCGCTCGCGAGCGACGCGACGAGCGTCTGAAGCGCCGCCTGATCGCCCGCCGCCGCGGCTGTGCGCGCCTGCTGGATCTGAGCCGCAGTCACCTGCGCCATCGAGGTGCCGTGAACGACGAGGCCCGCTGTCGCGATTGCGACGGCGATCGCCTTGGCCTGGGTGCTGGTGAACTTCTGCGACATCTTCCGTACCCTCGGTCAGTCCGGTTGGAACAAAACAAAGGGGTACGGGTTACAGGTACGCCAGAATTGTGCCCCTCAGCCACATCCCCATATGTCGAGAGGGGTCGTTACGTCCAGCGATTTCGCGGGTGCGGCATTTTTTTGTGCCGTAAGTCTACCGTAGCCTCAGCCCTGGATGATCGCGGCGCGATCGTCCTCGAGAACCGCGCAGGTGAGCTTGCCGCTGGCGTAGGCGCCGGTGTCGATGCCGATGCGGTGGGCGCGGATCTCCGGCTCGTCGGTCACGGTGTGGCCGTGTACCACCCGCCAGGGCAGCGGCTTGCCGTGACTTAGAAAAGGTTCGCGAATCTCGAGCAGGTCGGTCCGCGACTGCTTCTCCAGCGTCCGGCCCGGCCGGATGCCGGCGTGCACGAAGAGGAGATCGCCCAGGAGCACCCAAGGCTCCAGGCCCTCCAGGAACCGCAGGTGCTCGGCGGGAAGCTGCGCAATGAGGCTCTGGCGCAGATGCTCCATGCGGTCCTCGACCGGACCGGCCGGCATCGACACGCCGTAGCTCGCGAGCGTCGCCATGCCGCCGTAGGTGAGCCACGCCGGGCCGATGGCGGGCGACTCCAGGAATTCGAGCATCGCCGCCTCGTGGTTCCCGAGCAGGCAGCGCGTCGGCAGTGCGGCAAATCGGCCCACCGCCAGACGTTCGACGACGCCGCGCGAGTCCGGGCCGCGGTCGATATAGTCGCCCAGGAACACCACCAGCTCCTGCTCGGCAGCGGGGGCGTTGCGCCTGTGCTCTAGGATTGCGGCCTCGAGCGCGAGCAGCTTGTCGAGGCGGCCGTGGACGTCGCCGACGGCGTAGACTCGGCAGCCCGCCGGCAGGCGGTAGGCGGCCGGCGCGGCCGGCGCGGGCCGCCAAAACTGCTGCATCATCGTTTTGAGCATGATATTAACCCGCCCACTCGGCTCGTCGGGGTTTGTGTGCGAGCTATGTGTGAGTGAGGGGCTCGAAGGCAATGCTGCGTATCGTCACTATTCTGTTTTCGCTGTTCGCGCTGATCGGCGGGCAGGCCGCTTTCGCGAACGAGGGGACCGCGCCGGCGCCCGCCGCGACGACGGCGACCAACGTCGAGGACGCCTACCGCCTCGGCTCGGGCGACAAGCTCCGCATCACCGTCTACGACGAGGACGCGCTGTCGGGCGAGTACGAGGTCGACGGGTCGGGCGGACTGGCGCTGAAGCTCATCGGCATGGTGCCGGCCGGCGGCAAGACGATCGCCGAGGGCACCAAGGCCATCGAGGACAAGCTGAAGGAGGGTTACCTCCTGAAGCCGAGCGTCGCGATCGAGGTGCTGAACTACCGCCCCTTCTTCGTGCTCGGCGAGGTGAAGGAGCCCGGCAAGTATTCCTACGTGAGCGGGATGACGGTGCTGAACGCCGTCGCGCTCGCCGGCGGCTACACCTACCGCGCGCGCCAGAACCGCGTCGTCGTGATCCGGGCGACCGATCCGGAGAAGAAGGAGCAGACCGTCGACCAGAACGCGGTCATCATGCCGGGCGACATCATCCGGGTGGCCGAGCGCTTCTTCTAGGATCGCTCCGATCGCTCTCGACGAAGAGCCCCGGCCGTCAGGCCGGGGCTTTTTCTTTGCGCGGCGCCGCTTGGGCCACCGTCACCCAATAGGGCAGGCCCGCGGCCTGGCGACGGTCCCAGCGATAGCCGCGCTCGGTGAGCTCGTCCCAGCGGCGGACGCCGTCGAAGCGGCTGTCGACGATGAAGGTGGTGAGCACGCCGCGCGAGCGCGCGTCCACGGTGAGGACCGCGTGGTACTCGCCCTTCTCGGTCCAGCCCATCGCGAGCCGGAGCGCGCGGGCGGGCCAGCCGAGCTCGAGGAGCATGGCCCGCGCGGCGAGCGCGTGGTCCTCGCAGTCGCCGCCCGAGCCGTCGGCCACCGTCCAAAAGTCCGCCCGGCGAAAGAGCTCGTCGTCGGACCGGTCGGCGAGCCGCGCGATGCGGCGCTGCACGCCCTCGAGCTCGCGCCAACGCTGCTCCGTCAATTCGAGCGGCCGGCAATAGGGATCGGCCGGATTGCGCTTGCAGAAGTCGAGCCAGCCGGCCGGCGGCGCCGTCAGGCCGCCGTCGAGCATCGCCGGGGGCGTCGTCGAGCCCATGCAGGCCGCGAGCAGAAACATGGGGGCGACGACCGCCGCCCGGCGGAATAAGCGAACGCTACCAAACATATACGCCTCACTACGCAAGCTCAACGAACTCGGAACGAGGTCGTTCCAACCTTTCGTTAACCTTTATTGAGATGCCGATCGCAGGGCCTTGGATCTGGGCCGTGGGCAGGCGCGATGGCCTGGTTTCGGGGCTGCCGCCCGCGATTGAACTTTGCCGAATACGGAAGCGTTATGGGCCCGACCCGTCAGGCGTTGGGAGCAGGGAAATTGATGGTGCCTCGATCTTGCGTTCGAGGGCGCGCGCGCGTCCGCCGGCACGAGCGCTCGTAGATGGCGTCGCTCGAGTCCGCGATGCCGGGCGGCGCGCCCGTCGCCGTTCCTTCGCCGCCGACGGCGACCGCCGCTCGCGCCGAGACGGCGGCCGCGCCGCGCGGCCCCGGGCTCAACATCCTGATGGTCGCGCCGCAACCCTTCTTCCGGCCCCGCGGGACGCCGTTCAGCGTGCTCCACCGCGTCCGCGCCCTGACGCTGATGGGCCACCGAGTCGACCTGATCACCTACCCCTTCGGCGAGGACGTGGCGATGCCCGGGCTGCGGATCATCCGCAGCGGCGGCGTGCCGTTCGTGAAGGACGTGAAGATCGGCCCGTCGATCGCCAAGCTGTTCCTCGACCTGCCCGTGTTCTGGGCGACGTTGAAGGCGCTGCGCCGCGGCGGCTACGATCTCGTGCACTCGCACGAGGAAGCGGCGTTCTTCTGCGCGCCACTCGCCCGCCGGTTCGGGCTGATGCACGTCTACGACATGCACAGCAGCCTTCCGCAGCAGCTCGACAACTTCAAGTCGTTCAACCTCGGTCCCGTCCGCAAGCTGTTCGCCGGGCTCGAGGAGCATGTCCTCGAGACCTGCGACGGCGTCATCACCATCTGCCAGGACCTCGCCGACGTGGCCGTGCCGTATTGCGCGGACAAACCGCACGCCATGATCGAGAACACCGGCGACGACGCCACCGTGTTCGGCGGGGCGAAAAGCTCGACGGCGACGCCCGATTTCGGCGACGACCGGGTCCTCCTCTACACCGGAACGCTCGAGGCCTATCAGGGCATCGACCTGCTGCTCGAGGCGTTCGCGCGCGTCCGGCCGAAGGCGGCGCGCGCGCGCCTCGTGCTGGTGGGCGGGCGGCCCGATCAGGTCGAAACCTACAAGGCCCGGGCGCAGGCGCTCGGCATCGCCGACCGCACGACCTTCGTGGGTCAGGTGCACCCGTCGCAGATCCCGGGCTTCGTGGAGGCCGCCGAGCTCATCGTCTCGCCGCGGTCGAGCGGCACCAACACGCCGCTCAAGATCTACGGATACCTGCGCTCGCGGCGCCCGATCGTCGCGACGAACCTTTACACCCACACCCAGACGCTCACCCCCGAGGTCGCCGAGCTGGTGGCGCCGACGCCCGACGCGCTGGCGGACGGCATCCTGCGGGTGCTGGACGATCCCGCCCACGCCGCTGCGCTTAGCGACGCGGCGCTGCGCCTGTCGGACGCGGAGTATTCGGAGCAGGCCTACCTGCGGAAGATGGGCGACTTCTTCCGCCGCATCACCGATCGCCACGCCCGCGCGACCGCGCCCGCCCCGGGCGCCACGGTCCTGGCGGCCGGCCACCGGGCCTCGGCGTGATCGACGCTCCCGTCGGCGAGACGCCCCGCCCGGCGCCCGCGCCGGACCCCGAGCTCGACGCCGTTCGCCGCTACTGGGACGCGCACGTCCACGACTGGAAGATCGCGAAGGCGGAAGCGGGGAGCAAGGCGTTCTTCGAGGAGACCGAAGCCTACCGCTTCGAGAAGCTCCACTATCTTCCGCGCCTCGTCGACTTCGCGGGCTTCGCCGGCCAACGGCTGCTCGACGTCGGCTGCGGGCTCGGCAACGATCTCTCGCGGTTCGCGCGCGGCGGCGCCCGGGTCACCGGCGTCGACCTGTCGGCCCGCGCGATCGAGCTCGCGCGCGCCAACTTCGCCCAGCGCGGACTGACGGGCGAGTTCCGTGTGATGGACGGCGAGGCGCTCGAGTTCCCCGACGCAAGCTTCGACGTCGTCTACTGCCACACGGTCCTGCACTTCACGCCGCACCCCGACCGCATGGTCCGCGAGGTCCACCGCGTCCTCAAACCGGGCGGGCAAGCCATCCTGATGACCGTCAACCGCAACTCTTGGCTGTTCCGGCTGCAGAAGTTGATGAAGGTCGAGATCGACTACCCGGACTCGCCGGTGTTCCGGAAATTCTCCATCGCCGAGTTCCGCCGGATGCTGTCGCCGTTCGCCGCGGTCGAGATCGTGCCCGAACGCTTCCCGGTCGCCACCAAGGTGCACGGCGGCCTCAAGGCGCGGCTGTTCAACGCCGTTTTCGTCGGCGCCTTCAATGCCCTGCCCCGCTCGCTTTCCCGGCCGACCGGCCACCACCTGATGGCATTCTGCCGGAAGTGACGGCCATGCAGCGCGATCTCGGCGCTCTCGACCGCGAATTCGACGTCCTCGTCGTCGGCGGCGGCGTCTACGGCGCCTGCGTCGCGCGCCTCGCGGCGCAGCAGGGCTATTCGGTGGCGCTCCTCGAACGCGGCGACTTCGGCGGCGCGGTGTCGCACAACAGCCTGAAGACCGTGCACGGCGGGTTCCGCTACATCCAGCACCTGGACCTGCCGCGCATATGGGAGTCGGTCGCCGCGCAGCGCGCTTGGCTCAGGGCGGCCCCCCACCTCGTGCGCCCGCTGCGTTTCGTGATCCCCACCTACGGGCACGGCACGCGCGGTCCCGCTGTGCTCGCCGGTGGCATCTGCGCCTATCAGGCGGTCGCCTTCCACCGCAACGCCGGGGTGGGCGATGCGGTTCGCCTCGGGCTTCCGGGCCTCATGTCCCGCCGATCGCTCGTCGAAAAGCACCCGGAGCTCGCGCGCCCCGACCTCACCGGCGGTGCCTATTGGTACGACGCGCAGATGCTCGATGCCGGCCGGCTCGGGCTCGAATGCCTCCAGGACGCCTGCGATCACGGCGCGGTCGTCGCCAACCACGTCGAGGTCCTCCACCTCCGGACGACGGGACGCGAGGTCGACGGCGTCGTCGCCCGCGATCGGCTGACCGGCCGGGAGTTCGACGTCCGGGCGCGCGTGACGGTCAACGCCACCGGCCCCGCCGTGGAGCGGATCCTGCAGGCCGGTGCCAAGCCGATGCGGACCGGAAAGCCGCTCGTCTGGACGCGCAACGTCAACCTCGTCATGCGCAAGCTGTTCGACACCGACGACGCGATCGGCGTCGGCAGCCAGCAGGCTTCCGACGCGGCCGTCGGCGCGTCGAAGCGCCTCTTCTTCGTGAGCCCGTGGCAGGACTGCTCGATCGTCGGCACGAGCCACATCCGCCACGTCGGCGACCCGGCGGAGATCGACAACGACGTCGCGAACGACGTCGCGTCCTTCCTCGACGAAGTGAGCACGGCGCTGCCGACCCTGCGGATCGGCGAGGGCGACATCCGCTACGTCCACGCCGGGCTCACGCCGGCCGAAGACGAGGTGGTGCGCGCCAAGCGCAGCGTCGTCGTCGACCACGAGCGAAGCGACGGCGTGCGGGGTCTGATCTCGGTGCTCGGCATCAAGTACACGACCGCCCCCACCGTCGCCGGCAATCTGATGACGCTCGTCCGGCGGCGGCTGGGCGACCGGCCATCGAACGTCGGCGACTTCTCGCGCCCCCTCCCCGGCAGCATCGGTTTCGCCGGACCCGCCGCCGACGGTGCTGACCCGGACGTCGCCTGGGCCCGGCGCGTCTACGGCGCGCGGGCCGCGGACATGCTGGCGTCGCTGCCGCGCGGCGGGCTTTCGGCCGACGAGCATGTGTTCCGCTGCCGCGTGATCCACGGGATCCGCCACGAGATGGTCGTGCGGCTGCGCGACGCGATCTTCCGCGCCACCGATCTCGCCGAGCGCGGCGCGCTCACGTCCGCGCGGCTCGAGTGGTGCGCCGACGCCCTCGCGTCGGCCCACGGCTGGAGCCCGGAGCGGCGGCGGTCCGAGATCGACGAGGTCCTCCCGAAGCTCCGGCTGCCGCGCGCGTACGAGGCGCCCCTGGCCGCCACGGCGTGAGCCGGGTGATCTCCCTCATCGACGCCCATGTGCACGTCTACCCGGGCGTCGACGTCCCGGGCCTTCTCACCGCGGCGGCGCGAAACTTCGGGCGGGCCGCGCGCGACGTCGGCGCCGGCCGTTGGCACGGCGTGCTGCTGCTCACCGAAATCTCCGGCCGCGACTGGTTCGGCTCCGTGGCCGCCTCGTCCGGCGAAACCTCCATCGGATCTTGGTCGCTCACTTGGTCCCCGGATGACCCGTTCGGCTTGAGGGCGAACGGCGACGGGGCGGCGATGACCATCGTCGCCGGCCGGCAGATCGTCACCGCCGAACGAATCGAGGTCCAAGCGTTCGGTACCCGGCAGCCGCTCGCCGACGGCCTCGCGGCCCGGGACACGCTGAGCGCCGTCCGGTCGGCCGGCGCCGTCCCGGCCTTGCCCTGGGGCGTGGGAAAGTGGCTCGGCGGCCGGGGCCGGTTGATCGACGCGCTGCTGACCGAGGGGGCGAACGAGAGGCTGCTCGCCGCCGACATCGGCGGACGCCCGGCCTTCTGGACCGAGCCGCGGCTCGCCGGGCGCCCTCACCTGCCCGTGCTGCGCGGCACCGACCCCTTGCCGATCCGCGGCGAGGAGTATCGCGTGGGCGAGTTCGGATCGTGGATCGACGGCGACCTAGAGCCGACCGCGACCGCGCTGCTTTCGCGCCTGACCGAGATCAAGCCGGCCGAGCTCCGCCCCTATGGTCGACCGGAAACCGTCGGCCGGTTCCTGCGCAACCAGACGCTGCTGAGGCTGCGGAAGCGTCGACCGCCCGCCGCCGAACCCGAGCGGCGGTCGTGAGTTCGGCATGGTGGGGCGCCGGTCGGCGCGGGCAACTTCGAGGGTGAGGGCAGGATGCGAGTTCTAGTCACCGGGGCGACCGGGTTCACCGGCGGCGCCCTGACGCGGCGACTGGTCGAAGAGGGGCACGAGGTCACCGCCTTCGTCCGATCGATGGCGCGCGCCGAACCGCTCCGGAAACTCGGGGTCGTCTGCAAGGTCGTCGACATCACCGACGGGGACGACGTCGTGCGCAACTTCGAAGCGTTCGACCGCGTCTTCCACATCGCCGCGCTCTACCGAACCGAGGAGTCGGACCTGTCGGCGTTCACGAAGGTCAACGTCGAGGCCACGGGCCATCTGTTGGAGGCGTCGAAGCAGTTCGGCGTCGGCCGGTTCATCCACTGCTCGACGGTCGGCGTGCAGGGTCGCATCGACGAGCCGCCGGCGAGCGAGACCTACCGCTTCCACCCCGAGGATCATTACCAGGAGACGAAGCTCGAAGGCGAGAAGCTCGCGCTCCGCTACTTCGCCGCGGGGCTGCCGGGCGCGGTCGTGCGGCCGGCCGGCATCTACGGACCGGGCGACACCCGCTTCCTCAAGCTGTTCAAGAGCATCGACAAGGGCTTCTTCCTGCTCATCGGCTCGGGAAAGACCACCTACCATTTCACCTATATCGACGACCTGATCGACGGGTTCCTGCTCGCCGCCGAGCGGCCCGAGGCCCTGGGCGAGGTCTTCACCATCGGCGGCGAGAGCTACGTGACGATCCGCGAGGTCGTCGACACCGTCGCCGACGTCCTCGGCAAGCCCCGCCCGAAGCTGCGCATCCCGGCGTGGCCGGTGCAGGTCGCCGCGGTGATGTGCGTCGCGGCCTGCCGGCCGTTCGGCATCAACCCGCCGCTCTA
>Ga0164290_1001830_pt1 | contig 22393 bp, 22 predicted proteins | sample Micstemetagenome_FD_108782 | JGI IMG/M metagenome (GOLD analysis project Ga0164290, IMG submission 108782) | Contaminated culture microbial community from soil near Moab, Utah, USA - Microcoleus steenstrupii SON62 (Illumina Assembly) | ecosystem: Environmental > Terrestrial > Soil > Soil crust...
CGACGCCGCCTTCGATCGGCGCTGCGCTCGACGGCTCGGGCGTGCAGGCGAGCGGGATGTGGCCCTCGCCGGTCAGCAGGCCCGAGGTCGGATCGAGTCCGATCCACCCGGCACCCGGCAGGTAGACCTCGCACCAGGCGTGGAGGTCGGTGAAGTCGTGCGTCGGCCCTTCCGGTCCTTCGAGCGGCTTCTCGTCGGGCATGAGCTGGATCAGGTAGCCCGAGGCAAAGCGCGCGGCGAAGCCGAGATGGCGCAGGATGGTGACCAGCAACCAGCCGGTGTCGCGGCACGATCCCTTGGCCAGCCCGAGCGTCTCCTCGCAGGTCTGCACGCCCGGCTCCAGGCGGACGATGTAGCCGATCTCCTTCTGCAGGCGCGCGTTCAGCCCGACGAGGAAATCGACCGTGCGCTGCTTGCTGCGATCGACCTTGGCGAGCCAGGCCTTCAACAGCGGTCCGGCGGGCTCGAGCTTGCGGAAGGGAGCGATCTCCTCGGCCAGCGAGGGATCGTAGGCGAACGGCCATTGCTCGGCGTCGGGTTCGAGGAAGAAGTCGAACGGATTGATCACCGTCATGTCGGCGACCAGGTCGACCACAACCTCGAACCTGTCGGTCTTCTCGGGGAACACCAGCCGCGCCAGGTGATTGCCCTGCGGGTCCTGTTGCCAGTTGATGAAGTGCTGCTTGGGCTCGACCCTGAGCGAGTAGGACAGGACAGCCGTGCGCGAATGCGGCGCCGGGCGCAGGCGCACGACCTGCGGGCCAAGCGCCACCAGCCGGTCGTACTTGTAGGTCGTCCGATGATGCAGCGCGACGTGTATGCTCATGCCGGCCCGCCAATTCCGCTCTACAGGTACACTTAGCAAGTGACATGCCAGCGTCAAACGTCTGAAGTTATGCCATGACCAATTACTTCGACCTCACGGGCAAGGTTGCCCTGGTGACCGGCGGCAGCCGCGGGCTGGGCTATCAGATGGTCAGGGCCTTCGCCGCCCAGGGGGCCGATATCTTCGTCACCAGCCGCAAGATCGAGGCTTGCGACAAGGTCGCGGCCGAGGTCCGTGCGATGGGCCGCCGGGCGGGGACCTACGCCTGCAACGTCGCCAACTGGCAGGAGCTCGACGGGCTGGTCGATGCGGCCTATGCAGCCTTCGGCAAGGTCGACATCCTGGTGAACAATGCCGGGTCCTCGCCGCTGGCGCCGTCGTCGCTGGAGACGCCCGAGCAGCTGTTCGACCGCATCGTGTCGCTGAACTTCAAGGGTCCGTTCCGCCTGATGTCGCTGGTCGGCAGCCGCATGGCAGAGGGCGAGGGTGGCTCGATCATCAACATCTCCAGCGCCGGGGCGCTCCGGCCCCGACCGCAGATCGCGCCCTATGCCGGCGCCAAAGCCGCACTCAATGCCATCACCGAAGCCTTCGCCTTCGAGTATGGCCCCAAGGTGCGGGTCAACACCATCTCGCCGGGCCGCTTCCTGACCGACGTTTCGAAAGCGTGGAGCGAGGAGCACAAGCTCAATTCGACGGCAGCGCTCAAGCGCAGCGGCCGGCCGGAGGAGATCGTGACGGCCGCGCTCTATCTCGCCTCTAGAAAATCGAGTTTCACCACCGGATCCGTGGTCCGGGTTGACGGAGGAATCGCCTGATGAAGATGAAAGCTGCCGTGCTCACGGTCTGCGGCGCACCGCGTCCATTCGCCAAGTCGAAGCCCATCCAGATCGCCGAAGTCGATCTCGATCCGCCCGGCGAGGGCGAGGTGCTGGTCAAGGTCGGCGGCGGCGGGCTCTGCCATTCCGATCTGTCGCTGGTGAATGGCGATCGGCCGCGGCCGGTGCCGATCGTGCTGGGCCACGAAGGCGCCGGTGAGATCGTCGAGGTCGGCGCGGGCGTGCATGACGTCAAGAAGGGCGACCATGTCTGCTTCACTTTCAATGTGAGCTGCGGCCGCTGCCGGCGCTGCCTCGAGGGCCGGCCTTATATCTGCGAGCGCTCGGTGAGCCCGCGCGCGGCGGGCCAACTGCTGTCGGGGCATCATCGGCTGCATCTCGACGGCAAGCCGGTGAATCATCAGTCCGGCGTCTCCTGCTATGCCGAGTACGCCGTGGTGGATCGCGGCTCGGTCGTGGTGATCGATCCCAGCCTGCCGCTCGACGTGGCCGCGCTGTTCGGCTGCGCCGTCGTCACCGGCGTCGGCGCCGTGGTGAACACCGCGCAAATCCGGCCGGGCAGCACGGTGGCCGTGGTCGGCCTGGGCGGCGTGGGGCTGAGCGGCTTAATGGGCGCGGTGCTGGGCGGCGCCAGCCAGATCGTCGCCATCGACCTCAGCGACGAGAAGCTGGGCCTCGCGCGCCAGCTCGGCGCCACGCATACGGTCAATGCCAAGGACGCCGACCACGTGAAGCAGGTGCGCGATCTCACCAATGGCGGCGTCGACTATGCCTTCGACCTCGCCGGCACCATCAAGGCGATGGAGACGGCCTATCTGGTGACGCGCTGGGGCGGCACGACGGTGACGGCCGGCCTGTCGCCGATCAGCGCCGACTTCTCCTTCAAGCAGAGCGTGCTGGTAAGCGAGGAGAAGACCATCAAGGGCAGCTACATGGGCAGCTGCGTGCCGGTGCGCGACATCCCGCGTTTCATCTCGCTCTACCAGCAGGGCAAGCTGCCGGTCGACCGCATGATGAGCCAGCGCATCGGTTTCGAGGAGGTCAATGCCGGCTTCGACAAGCTCCAGGATGTGGCCACCGTCCGCCAGGTGCTGGTCCCGCACGGATGATCGGCAATCTGCTGCTGGCCGGCGTGATGGTGGCACTCACCGTCATCATCCATTTCGCCGGACTGCTCATCCTGATGTGGCTCCTGCGCGCCAGGGGCCATCGCTTCCGGGCGCATGAAAGCGCGATCGGCCAGGGTGCCGCCATCGTGTTCGTCGTGCTGGGGCTGGTCGCCATCCACACCGTCGAGATCTGGATCTACGCCGTCGTCTACTACGCACTGGCGGCGCTGCCCGACTTCGAGCAGGCGCTCTATTTTTCCACGACCAGCTTCACCACCATCGGCTACGGCGACGTGGTCCTCGACAGCAAGTGGCGCCTGTTCGGCGCCATCGAGGGCGCCAACGGGCTGCTGCTGTTCGGCTGGTCCACCGCCTTCCTGTTCTCCGTCACCGCGCGCCTGCGCACCCTCGAGCACGATTGGCTCGAGCGCCCGGACACTCGGCCATGATCACGGTAGACGTCGAAAGCCCGCTGCAGGATGACGTCCGCGAGCTGATCAAGGAGCTGAATGCCACGCTGCTCGAGCTGACGCCGCCGGAGTTCGTCTTCCACATGACGGCCGAGCAGATGGCCGAGCCCGATACGACGGTGTTCATCGCTCGCGACGACGGCAAGGCCGTGGCCTGCGGTGCCCTGAAGCGCCATGCCGACGGCATCGGCGAGGTCAAGCGCATGTACACGCGACCCTCGCATCGCGGCCGCAAGATCGGCGCCATGATCGTCGAGCAGGTCGTGGCATTGGCGCGTCGGGAAGGATTCAAGCGCCTGGTGCTGGAGACCGGCGATCGGCATCCGGCGGCCTGGACCGTCTACGAGCGCGCCGGGTTCACGCGCTGCGGGCCGGTGCTCGACTATCCCGATTCCAAATGGTCGGTGTTCTACGCGAAGGACCTCACTCCATCCGGGCGCCGCTCGCCTTGATAATGGGCGCCCAGCGCTCGCGCTCGGCGCTGAAGTAAGCGGCGGACTTCGCGGCATCGGCATCGGCCACCGGCTCGATCGCTAGTGCCCGCAGATCGGCCTGCAGCTTGTGGTCAGCCATGATGCGGCGCGTGGCGTCGGCGATGATGGTCACGACCTCGGTTGGCGTTCCCGCCGGCAGTCCGACCGGATTGACGGTCGAGACGACGACGTCGGGCAGGCCGCACTCGGCGGTGGTCGGCAGATCGGGCAGCGCCGCGGTGCGCTTCTTGGCGCAGACCGCAAGGTATCGCAGCTTGCCGGCTTGCTGGTGGCCGAGCGTCGTGCCGATGGTGTCGAACAGCCAGTCGACCTCGCCCGACAGCGCCGCCTGGACGGCGGGATTGTTGCCCTTGTAGGGCACGTGCAGCGACACCAGCCCGCCGGCCTTGAGCTTGAAGAGCTCGGCGCCGAGATGCCCGACGCTGCCCATGCCGGAGGAGGCATAGCGGTACTTGTCCGGATTGGCTTTCAGGAGCGCCACGAACTCCGGCAGCGTCTTTGCCGGCAGCCGGGGATTGCACGAGATCACCATGGGAACGAAGCCGATGATGAACAGCGTGAAGTCCTTCACCGGATCGTACGGTGCTTGCGGCATCAGCAGCGGCCCGGTGACCTGCGTGGAGGAGGAGCCCAGCAGCAGCGTGTAACCGTCAGGCTTCGACTTCGCCACGAGATCGGCGCCCACCACGCCGCCGGCACCCGCCTTGTTGTCGATCACCACCGGTTGACCGAGCAATGCCGCCAGTCGCTCGCCGTACAGTCGCCCCATCATGTCGGTCGGTCCGCCGGGCGGGAAAGGGATCACCAGCCGGATCGGACGCGAAGGATATTGCCCCTGCGCCCTCACGGCGGGCGCGACGACACCCACTGCACCCATGCCACCGAGGAACCTGCGCCGCTGCATGGCGCGATCCTAAAGAAAAACGGCGGGCAATACTGCCCGCCGTTCTCCTGCGAAATGCTCAGCCGCTACGGCCGGATGGTCAGCGAGAAGCCTGGGGTCGGCGGGTAGGCGTCATAGACCACCGGCGGCGGCTGGTAGCCGTAGTTGTATGGTGTCGCGTAGACCACCGGCGGCTCCCGGTAATGGTAGCCGTAGTACCGGTCGTTATAGCTGTGCCAGCGCTCGTCGTAGTGCCAGCGACCGTCGCCGTACCAGGCGGCGCTCGCGGAGCCGGCGAGGGCGAACACGCCGGCCACAACGCCGGCGGCCAGCCCGATCACGTTCCTGATCGTCATGATTGCCTCCTCGAGGTTAACCCTGATTGCCAGCGCGCTGCGGCGTGTAGCGCTCGAACACCGTGTCGGCGTTCTTCTTCTGCTCAGGCGACATGCTGTCGTAGAGCGACTTGAAGGCCGAGGTCAGGTGCTTCAGGCCATCCAGACGGGCCTCGGTGAATTCCTGATAGGTCTTCAGGTCGTCGACCGCCGTGGTCTTCTCGGGCGGGATCTTGCGCTTCTCGGCCACCAGCTTCTCCATGCGGCTGGCGTTATCGCGCATCGCCTGGGCCACGCCCTGCCACTTCTTTTCCTGGTCGGGCGTGATCTTCAGCGCGGCCTTCAGCGTCTCGATGCGCTGCTCGACCGTCTCGGGCCTGTTGGAGGTCGCAGCCTCGGCGGCGGGCGGCTTGGCGGCCTGCTCCTTGGTCTGCGCCAGGACTGGTGTCGCGAACAGCGCCGCGCCGGCCACGATCGCCACCGGGCGGCTCAGCTTGATCAACAGAGAATTGGTCATGCGTGCTTCCTCTTCCAATAAGCGGGCCGAGGATGGCCGCGCCTCGGAAAAACGGGCGGCAGAGGGAAGCGTTGCGGCCAAATCGACGCGGTGGCTGCGAAGGCTGCCACCCCGCATTGGTCACAGCTCGCGGGTTCCGCGCTGAGAAGGCGGGAACCTTTAACGAATGTCGAAACCGAGCTTCGCCAGGGTTGCGCGGATGCGCTCGCGGCCGTTCATCGCCTTGATCGGCCCCATGCGGTTCAGCATGCGGGCAGTCCATGTCGTGGCCTGCATCTCGTTGCGGGCCGAGAATTTGGCCATCTCGGCGTCGTAGGCAGGGCGGTCGCGGCCCTCCGGCGCGGCGTCGTAACGCTCGCGATGCAGCACGGTCGACTGCGGCAGTCGCGGCTTCACCTCGTTCTTGGCCGCCGGATCGGCGTAGCCGACGCAGAGCCCGAAGACGACGAAGGCCTTTTGCGGCAGTCCCAGCAGCTCATGCACCTTGGCTGGATCGTTGCGCATGGCGCCGATATAGACGGTGCGCAGCCCCAGCGATTCGGCGGCAACCACGGCATTCTGGGCGGCCAGGGCCGCGTCGATGCAGGCCACCATGAAGGTCTCGAGATAGGGCAGGTTCTCGAAGGTCACCTGCTCGGCCTGCGACATCCGCTCGTTGCGCGACATGTCGGCTACGAAGGCGATGTAGAGCGGGCACTGCTCGATGTGCTTCTGGTTGCCGGCGATCTCGGCCAGCACCTTGCGCTTGGCCGGGTCGGTGACGGCGATGGCCGACCACAGCTGCATGTTGGAGCTGGTAGCGGTTGACTGGGCAGCGGCGATCAGGGTCTCGAGGGTTCCCGCCGGCACCGGGTCGGGCAGGAAGGCGCGCACCGAGCGATGATCCAGCAGGACGCCGATGGTCTCGTTCCACGGCCCGGCCGGCGGGATGGCATCGCCGTAGCGGCGCGCAAGTGCTTCGGATTTGGCGGCATCGCCCTTGGGAGAACCGGTAGGGGCTAACGAGTCCATGCTTCCTTGGCCTGCGGTTTGGCTCGGGTGATGGCGGTGATCAAGCCGAGGAGAATGAAGGCAAAAACGATCATGAAGATGGCGCGCGGCTGATGGTGATCCATCAGCCAGGCGAAGGTGAGCGGCGCCACCATGCCGCCCAGGTTGAACCCGGTGCTGACGAAGCCGAAGACCTTGCCGAACGACCCGGCTGGCGTCACCGCCCGCACCATCATGTCGCGTGAGGGCTGGATGATGCCGTTCAGCAGCCCGCCCAGCGACATCACGGTGATCAGGACGGCAGCCGGCATGTTCACCCAGGCCATCAGGATCGCCACGGTCGAGGTGCAGGCGAAGCCCACGGCCGCCACCCGTTCATGGTGCGGCGTGCGGTCGGCGATGATGCCGCCGAGGAGCACACCGCCGGCGCTGAACAGCAGGAAACCCGAAAGGGCCACATTGGCGACGGAGGCCGGCGTGTCCCAGATCGCGCCTAGGCCGACCACGGTGAAGGTCTGGAAGCCGCCGTTCGCCATGGCGATGCAGAAGAAGAACAGGAGGTTGCGCAGGATCGGCCCGCTCAGCAGCAGGTCGAGCCCGACCTTGGCGTCGCCCTTGGACGCGGCCATCGGCTTGCGTACGACCCGCGGCAGGACACTGCCGGCCACAATGATCAGCAGTGCCCCGGCGAAGGACAGGACGGCGGCGAAGAGGAAGGCGCCGCGCCAGCCCCAGAGGGCCGCGCAGGTCAGCACCACGGCGGGCGCCACGCCCATTCCCAGATAGCCGGAGAAATTGTGGATCGAGAAGGCCTTGCCGATCCGCTTGTGGTCGATGGCGGCCGACAGGATCGAATAGTCGGCAGGGTGATAGACGGTATTGGCCACGCCCAGCAGGCCGTAGGCGATGACGAAGAACCAGTAGCCCGGCAGCAGCGCGGCTGCGGTGATGGCCGCGGCGCCGCCCAGCAGCCCGGCGGTCAGCATCAACCGCGGCCCGGCACGGTCGACCAGGAAGCCGACCGGAGTCTGCAGCAGCGCCGAGCAGACGTTGAAGGCGGTGATCGCCAACCCGATCTGGGTGTAGCTGACGCCGAACGCCTCCTTCACCTGGCCGAAGATCGGCGGCAGCAGCATGATGTGGAAATGGCTGATGAAGTGCGCCACGGCGATCAGGGCGATCACCTTGGCTTCGCGACCCTTGCTGCCCGCCAGAAGACCGGTTGTGGCGGGCCGCTCTAGCGATTCACTCGTCGACGACATTGACGCCCAATGTTCCGATGCCTGAGATCTCGACCTCGACCTTGTCGCCGGCCTTCATCCAGAGCGGCGGCTTGCGGCCGAGCCCCACGCCGTCGGGCGTACCGGTAGCGATGACATCGCCCGGCTCAAGCCAGGTCACGGTCGAAAGATATTCGATGATCGTGGCGACGTCGAAGATCATGTGATCGGTCGTGTCGTGCTGCACGATGGTGCCGTTCAGGCGCGTCGTGAGCTCGAGCCGCTGCGGATCGGCGATGACGTCGGCCGTCACCAACCAGGGACCGAGCGGGCCGGTCGCCGGGAAGTTCTTGCCGGCGGTGACCGAATGTTTCTGGAAATCGCGCACGCTGCCGTCGAGGAAGCAGGTGTAGCCGGCCACAACCGAGAGTGCGCTGGCGCGGGTCACGTGCCGGCAGCGCTCGCCGATCACCACGGCAAGCTCGCCTTCGAAGTCGAAGTCGATCGAGGCGCGCGGCCGCACGATGTTGCCGCCATGCGCCACGAGCGTGTTGTGCAGGCGGGAGAAGACGCTGGGCACCGTGGGCAGCTGGCGGCCGACCTCGCCGACATGGCTCGCGTAGTTGAGGCCGACGCAGAGGATCTTGTCGGGATTGGTAATGACGGGCGCCAGCTCGACCTCGTCGAACGACAGATCGGCCTTGGCGCCCTTGGCCGCGGCGGCGAGCGCCGGCAACGCCTTGGCGGCGATGACATCTCGGAGGCTGAACCAGCGCGACGAGGTCCGTCCCGACAGATCGACGATGCCGCCGTCGACGACCGCGCCGATCTTGGCGGCGTCCGCATGGCGAAAACTGACCAACCGCATGGGGGCGACCCTAACCCACGGGTCGCCGACGGTCGCGTGCTTTTATCGCAAGGCGGCGTCAACGGTTGAATGGAAACGCTGCAGGTTCTGCTCCAGGCGGCCCACGATCATCGCGTCGTTGGCGCCGCTGGCCAGCCCGCGCTGGATCGCCTCACAGACCACGAGGTCTTCCTTGTCGAAGACGCCGGCATCGATCAGCTCGAACGATCGCTGCCAGTGCGCCGCCGCCTTCTCATCGGCCGGTGCCTTGGGGATCAGCATCGTGTGCACGAACAGCGTCTCGTCCGCCGCCGCCGGGAAGAGCCCGAGATGGCTGATGTAATCGGGATGATAGATCAGGATGCTGTTGGGGAAGATGAAGTGCAGCAGCGTGGCGTGCTGCTGGGGGCTCCAGTGTTGCGGCGGCAGGTCCCTGATCTCGGGCGTGCTCTCGCGTGCAATCAGCGATCGCACATGACGGCCCACGGAGTCGTTCACCGCCACGGCATCGACGAAGAACGGACCGATCGTACCCGAGTGCAGGCGGCGCACGTGATAGACCTCGAGGAAGGCATCGACGATCAGTTTCCAGTTGGCGCCGCGTCGCTGGGCACGCTGGCGATAGACGCGGTGATTGCCGATGCCGATCGCCTCCAGCTCATGGTCGAGCGGGCCGAGATGGTTCGTGATGTCGAGCGCCGTGGCAGCGGTGGGATCGAGCACGATCCAGATCAGGCCATGCCTCACGGCACAGGGCAGCGAGCGCAGGCCGAGGGTGTGGCGCTCCAGCTCGGGGAACGCTTCGGCGCGCGGCAGGCCGGCCAACGAGCCGTCCAGCCGATACGTCCAGGCGTGATAAGGGCAGACAAGACTCTGCTTGCGGCACACCGTGCCTTGCTCGGCGACGAGACGCGCGCCGCGATGGCGACAGACATTGAGGAAGCAACGCAACTCACCGTCGCGCCCGCGCCCGCGCACCAGCAGCACCGGCACGCCGCAGAGCTCGAGGGCCAGGACCGAGCCCGGTTCGGCGAGCTGGTCGACGTGGCCGACGCAGAGCGGCTGGCGGCGGAACAAGCGATCGCGTTCGGCGGCAAAGCGTTCGGGGCAGCGATAGATCGACGGATCGAGCGTCGTGGTCGGCATCTGCCAGTCGGCGCTGCTCTGCCCGTCGAGCTCGACGATCAGTCGCTCGAACAGCGGTTGCCAGGGCGTGGTCATGGCTTGCGTGGTCATGGCTTGCTCTCCACCAGGCGGAGGGATGGGTAGGGCTTGGCCGATACCGCCTGCAGGCAGAAGGCGGTGATCTGGTCGATGAGCGCACGCGTGTCGGGCAGGCTTCCCGCCTCGGGCGCGAGTGGCCCGATCAGGCCTTCGCTGAGCGCGCCCATCACGCAGGCGGCCGATGCCTTCGCGTTCTGCTGCGGAAATTCGCCTTGCTCGATGCCGTCACGGATCAATCGCTCGAACACGTCGGAGAACGCGCGGCGATAGATGAGGCGCGCCGAGTCGACTTCCGGCTCGGCCGGCTCCGCGATCATGGCCCAGGCGAGCCGGCGCGCGCGCACCGCACGGCGGGCGAAGACGCGTATGGCGTCGGCCAGCCGCGCCGAGGCGGACCCGTCGGCCTGCGCCACGGCGGCGACCACGTCGACCTCGTGCTGGGCATTGAGCGCCAGCGCCTCGGCGAAGAGCTCGCCCTTGGAGGGAAAGTGCCGGTACACGGTGCCCGTGGCGACGTCGGCGGCCTCTGCCACCGTTGCCACCTGCGCGCCGTTGAAGCCGACCTCGCCCACCACGGCACGGACGGCCTGCAGGATGCGATTGCGCTTGTCCTGAAGCTGCTCTTCCACGCGCTCGGTACGTCGGTAAGCCATATTATGAATTCCAATTCACTTCTTAGGCGAAGAAATGAACCGAAATTCACAACATGTCAACCGGCTAGTTGATCAGCTTGGCGAGGGCCGGCGAGAGCCCGACGCTGTCGACCGGAGCGGGCAGGGCGAGCGGCCCGGTTGTGGCCTTCGCAAGCTTCTGTTTGGCCAGCGCTTCGGCCATCGATATCGCGCACGCCACACCGTCGAGGAGGGGCGCGTCGACCATGGGCTTCAGCTTGGCTGCGAGTCCGGCGAGGCCAGCGCCGCCCAGGATCACCACATCGGCGCCGTCCTCGCGGACGCAGGCCGTGCAGCCCTTGGCCAGCAGCGCCATCGCTGCCTTGGGGTTGCGCGCGATGTCGGCCCCGGTGGGCGCCACGGTGCGGATCGACGCCAGCCGCGAGGAGAGACCATGGCTGGCGACGAACTCCTCCAGCATCGACTGCCAGCGCTCACCGCCGGTGACGATGGAGAAGCGATTGCCCATGGCGCAGGCCTGCAGGATCGAGGCATCGGCCATGCCGACCACCGGCACCTTGGCGATCTCCTTCAACGCGGCGAGTCCGGGGTCGCCGAAGCAGGCCAGCACCACGGCGTCCTTGCGCCCACGATCGTTGGCGAAGGCGTCGACGGCGGCGTGGCCAGCGATGGCGTAGCCGACGCGGCTCGCGATGTAGCGCGGCCCGAAGGTGCCGGTGACGGCGCGCAGGTTGGTGCCCTTAGAGGCGAAGCGTTTGGCGGTCTTGAGTACGAGCTCGGTGATCGAGGCCGTGGTGTTGGGATTGATCAGCAGGATGTCGGTCATTGCTGCATGATCTCTTTCAATCGCGCCACATCGTAGTTCTCGCCGACCGACAGCGCACATATGCGCGAGACCCAGGCCATCGGCAGGCCGCTCTCCTCCCGCCACGCATTGAGCCGGGCTTGCGCCGCGCGCAGATCCTTCTTCGAGGTGCCGGTGGCGCTCAAGGGAACGCCGGCATCGCGCAGGCACATAAGCACATGCCCCGACAGCACCCAGGCGTCCCATCCGAGGAAGCGCAGCAAGTACTGCCCGCTGAAGCCGCCCAGCCGCGAGCCGCGCTTGCCCAGCACCTCCAGCAGCCCGGCCTGATCGTCGGCCGGCCAGTTGGCCAGGAACTTGCCGAAGCTGCCATGCTCGGCCGCGATCTCGGTGACGAACCTGGCGTTCTCGCGCACCGACTTGATCTTCTGCGGATTGCGCACGATGCGCTTGTCCGAAGCGAGCTTCTCCCAGAACTCGGCCGGCTGGAACAACAGCCGCTTGGGATTGAACTCTAGGAAGGCTTCCTCGAAGCCCGGCCACTTGCTGTCGATGACGCTCCAGACGAAGCCCGCCGAAAACACGCGCTCGGCCATCTCCGACAGGACGCGATCGTCCGGCAGCTTGGCCAGCGCCTTGTTGTTGGGCTTCTTGGGCATCAGGCTCAACAGAACCTTCTCGCCGCCCTTGCGTTTGGCGGCGCGCTCGCGGATGCGCTTGAAGGTCACGCGGGCCATCGGATTACTCCAGCCAGCCGTCGAAGAAGTCGAACACGCTCGCCTTGAACAGGCCGTGCGCGATCATCGAGAAGTGATCGCAGCCGGGGATGGTCACCGCCTTGGCGCCCATGATGGCGTCGGCGAGGCCCTGCGGCGGCCCAGCGAGCTGGTCGCGCGCGCCGGCGATCACCAGGGTCGGCCGTCGGATCGCCATCAGCGCGTCGTTCGTGACCGGCGAGCGCGGGCCGCGCGAGCAGGCGGCCAGGGCCAGGCGGTCCTCCTTCTGCTCATCGGCGAAGTGGCGGAAGCTCTTCATCATGGGGTCGGCAATGTCGTCGGGTGAGGCCGCCTCCATCGCCTTGGCCATGCCGTCGGGATCGCGCGATGGCTCGAAGATGCGGCCACCAACGCCCGCGACCACCAGGTGATCGATGCGCCCACCGTCGGTCATTGCGGCGGTGAGCGCGATATGCGCGCCCATGGAGAAGCCCAACAGGTGGGCGCGCTCGACGCCGGCATGGTCCATCAATGCAAATACATCGCGCGCCATCGCCACGCGGTCGTACTTGTCGGGCTCATGCGGCTTGGCGCTCTCGCCATGGCCGCGGCAGTCCAGGGCGAAGCCGCGGATCCCCTTGCCGGCGATGGCGTCGTACCAGCCCATGCGCTTCCAGTTCTCGTAGCGGTTGGACGAGAAGCCGTGCACCAGCACCATGGCCTTAGCGGCATCGCCCGGGCCGAATTCGTCGTAGGCGAGCGTGAGCCCGTCTGAGGTGAACTGAGCCATAACTTTCCCTAGCCCGAGCCATGACGCCTCACAAGTTGATTGCGCCTGTTGGGTATCGGACAACTGCCCAAACGAAGAGGAAACGGCAATGACGGCCAGGATCGGAAAGACAGTCGGGGAGTCCCAACCCCACTGGCCAGAGGCGCCTACTCGCCCAAAAGGCGCGCCCAACATTCTCGTAGTCCTGTTCGACGATGTCGGCTTCTCCGACTTCGGCTGTTACGGCTCGCCCATCCGCACGCCGACCATCGATGCCATCGCCGGCCGTGGCCTGCGCTACACCGGCTTCCACACCACGGCGATGTGCTCGACCACGCGCGCGGCACTGTTGACGGGCCGCAATCACCATTCGGTTGGTGTCGGCTGTCTCGCCAACTTCGATTCGGGCTATCCCGGCTATCGCGGCAAGATCGCGCGCGAGGCCGGCACGCTCGCCGAGATGCTGCGTCCGCACGGCTATCGCAACTACATGCTGGGCAAGTGGCACGTGACGCCGCTCACCGAGACCGGCGCGACGGGACCTTTCGACGGCTGGCCGCTCGGCCGCGGTTTCGACCGCTACTACGGCTTCATGGACGCCGAGACCGACCAGTACGCACCCGAGCTGGTGCGCGACAACACGCCATGCGATGCGCCCGCCGGCGCAGCGGGCAATTTCCAGAGCGGCTATCATCTGACGGCCGACCTCGTGGACCAAGGCATCCGCTATCTCGCCGACCACGTCGCCGATAATGAAAAGACGCCGTGGCTAATGTGGCTGGCCTTCGGCGCCTGCCACGCGCCGCATCAGGCGCCGTTCGACCTGATCAAGCAATATGACGCGACCTTCGCTCATGGCTGGGACGTCGAGCGCGAACAGCGGCTCGCCCGCCAGATTGCACTCGGCATCGTGCCCAAAGGCACCCGCCTGCCACCGCGCAACGACACCGTGCGCGCCTGGGCCGATGTGCCGGAAAACGAGCGTCGCCTGTTCACGCGCCTGCAGGCCGCTTATGCAGCCATGCTCGATCACGCCGACCAGCACATCGCGCGTCTGATCGCTTTCCTCGAGACGGCGGGCCAGCTCGACGACACGCTGGTCCTGATCCTGTCCGACAACGGCGCGAGCCAGGAGGGCGGGCCGTTCGGCATGGTCAACGCCATGGGCCCCTACAACCTGAAGCGCGAGCCGCTCGAGGAGAAGATCGCGCGCATCGACGATATCGGCGGTCCCGACACGCATTCGAACTTCCCGTTGGGCTGGGCGATGGCGGCCAACACGCCGCTGCGCCGCTACAAGCAGAACACCCACGGCGGGGGCATCCGCGATCCGCTGGTCATGGCCTGGACGAAGGGCATCGAAGCGCGCGGCGAGCTGCGCCACCAGTTCTGCCACGCCAGCGACCTCGCGCCGACGCTTCTCGATATCGTCGGCGTGAAGCCGCCCAAGACCATCAACGGCGTCAAGCAGATGCCGATCGAGGGCACCAGCTTTGCCAAAAGCCTCGCCCGGGCCAAGGCGCCGTCAAAGAAGAAGCCGCAGTATTTCGAAATGTTCGGCCATCGCGGCCTGGTGCAGGACGGCTGGAAGGCCGTGTGCTTCCATCCGCCGGGCAATGCCTTCGAGCACGACCAGTGGGAGCTCTACCATCTCGACCGCGACTTCAACGAGGTCGACGATCTCGCCGAGCGCGAGCCCGAGCGGCTGAAAGCGATGATCGACGAATGGTGGCGCCAGGCCGAGGCCTGCAAGGTGCTGCCCCTCGACGACCGCTTCGCGCCGCGCTTCGCCGACAACGCCAAGCGCTTCCACGGCGCGCGCAAGCGCTTCGTGTTCCATGCCGGCATGGGCCATCTGCCGACCGACGTCGCGCCCGATGTCAGGAACCGCAGCTACTCGATCGAAGCCGATGCCCGCGTCGAGGGGCCGGAGACCGAGGGCGTGCTGATCGCTCATGGCGACATGACCTGCGGCTATGCGCTCTACATCAAGGACAATCGGCTTTGCTACGACATGAATGTCGGCGGCCTGCATCACCTGATCGTCTCGGACCGGCCGGTGCCGGCCGGCAACCGCCGTCTTGGCCTGCAGATGCGCCATCGCGACCATACGAACGTCGCCACGCTCCTGATCGACGGCGAGCCGTGCGGCCGCTTCGAGACCACGGTCGGGTTCGTCGCCTTCATCTCCTGGTCCGGCCTCGACATCGGCCGCAACCGGGCGAGCCCGGTGTCGCACTACGAGGCGCCGTTCGAGTTCACCGGCAAGTTGCGCAAGGTCGCCATGACCATGGATGACGACCAGGAACTCGACGCCGAGACAGCGGCAACGGCTGCAATCGCCACCGAGTAGACATGGTCACAGTCGCGTCGCGTTCCGGAGTCGACAGCGCCTATGCCTGGCGGCTCGCGCTGGTGTCGGCCTTCTGCATTTGTCTGGGCGGCGGCTCGATCTATCTGCCGGTCGTGGCGCTGAAGGAGATCGCCGCCGAATTCGGCGACCGTCGCAGCGTGCCCTCGCTCGCCTATCTGCTGGGCTTCTTCTCCATGGGCCTGGGCGGCGTGATGATGGGCTGGCTGGCCGACCGCACCAGCCCGCGCGTGCCGCTGCTGATCGCCGGCATTGCCATCGTGGCCGGCGGCTTTCTGGCGAGCAGCGGCGGCGAGCTGGCGCTCTATGCCGGCTACGCCCTGCCGCTGGGCTTCCTCGGCAATGCCGCCACCTTCACGCCGGCGATGAACAACATCCAGGGCTGGTTCGAGCGCCGCCGCAGCACCGCCGTCTCCATCATCTCGGCCGGACCCGCCATCTCGGGCTCCGTCTGGCCGCAAGTCTATCGCTGGCTGCTGCCCGACCTTGGCTGGCGGCAGATGCTGGCGGTCTATGGCGTGATCGCAGGCACGCTGCTGTTCGCCTGCGCCTTCTATGTGCGCGCCGCGCCGGTCGTGCGCCACCATGGCGGCAAGCGCCCGCCCGAGGACCTGTCGGTCCTGCCCATGCCGTCGCTCACCCTGATGGGCCTGCTGTCGGCCGCCGGCTTCTGCTGCTGCGTCGCCATGGCGATGCCCTTCGTGCATATGGTGGCGTTCTGCGGCGACCTGGGCTTCAGCGCCGCGCGCGGTGCCGAAGCCGTATCGCTGATCCTGATCACTGCGGTCGCTTCGGTGTTCGCCATGGGCCGGCTCAGCGACTACATCGGTCCGCTGCGCGTCAGCATCCTCTGCTCCCTGATCCAGATCGTCTCGCTGGTTGGCTTCGTGGTCGTCGAGAGCCTGATGGGCGTCTATACCCTGTCGGTGATCCTGGGCATTCCCTACATCGCCATCGTCCAGGGCTATGCCCTGATCCTGCGCCAGCTCTACGGCCCGACCATCGCCGGCTGGCGGCTGGGCGTGGTCATGCTGTTCGCCATGGGCGGCATGGCGGTCGGCGGCTGGATGGGTGGCGCCATCTTCGATGCAACGCTCAGCTACCGCGCGGCCTTCCACGCGGCCTTGGCCTTCAATTTGCTGAACCTGATGCTGCTCGGCACGCTCTACTGCATCCAACGCCGACGGCTCTTTCTCCAGGTGCGTCCATGACCAACGATCTCTGCAAACTCACCGCCGTCGAGGCCGTCACGCTCCTCAAGAAAAAGGAGGTCTCGCCTCTCGACCTGATCGACGCCTCGGCCAAGCGCATCGCCGAGGTCGAGCCCGCCGTGAATGCGCTGCCGACGCTGTGCCTCGACCGCGCCCGCGACCACGCGAAGAAGGTCATGTCAGGCGAAGCCTGCGAAGCTTCCAGCGAAGCAGGCTGGTTGGCGGGTCTTCCGGTCTCGATCAAGGACCTGACCGACGTTGCCGGCGTTCGCACGACCTACGGCTCGCCGATCTTCGCCAACCATGTGCCCGCCAGGTCGAATCCCCTGGTCGAGCGCATCGAGCGCAAGGGCGGCATCGTCGTCGCCAAGTCCAACACGCCCGAGTTCGGCGCCGGCGGCTCGACCTTCAACGAAGTGTTCGGCCGCACCCGCAATCCCTGGAACACGTCGCTGACCTGCGGGGGCTCGACCGGCGGCGGCGCGGTGTCGCTAGCAACCGGCGAGGTCTGGCTGGCGCACGGCTCGGACCATGGCGGCTCGCTGCGCCGGCCCGGCACCTACTGCTCGGTGGTGGGCCTGCGGCCCTCACCGGGCCGCGTGACCCGCGGCACCTCGAACAATCTCTGGTCGCCGCAGTCGGTGCAGGGGCCGATGGCGCGCAACGTGCCCGACCTCGCGCTGTTCCTCGACACCATGGCGGGCTTCTGTCCCGAGGACGCCATGACCTTCGACGCGCCCGCCGTGTCGTTCAGCGCAGCGGTGGCTCATGCGACCGCGCCCAAGCGCATCGCCTGGACGGCCGACCTCGGCGGCATCTGCGCGCTCGACAGCGAGATTCGCGAAGTCACGTCGAAGATGGTCCGGCGCTTCGAGGAGCTGGGCTGCGTCATCGAGGAGGTGTCGCCGGATTTCGGCCCGGTCGACGAGGTCTTCATGGCGCTGCGCAGCCAGCAGTTCGTCGTCGATCGCGAGCTGCAGATCCAGCAGCATCGCGACAAGTTCAAGCCAGACATCATCTGGAATACCGAGCTCGGCCTGAAGCAGACCACCAGCCGGCTCGCCTGGGCCGAGCGCGAGCGCGCCGCCCTGTATCGGCGCATGGCCGAGTTCTTCCGGACCTACGATCTCTTGGTGACGCCCAGCGCGCCGACGGCGGCGTTCGACGTCAACCTGCGCGCGCCCGCCACCATCGCCGGCAAGAAGCTCGACAACTACATGGGCGGCTCGACGTTGAACTCCGCCATCACCGTGACCGGCAGCCCGGCCATCGCCGTGCCCTGCGGCTTCGATCAGTTCGGCCGGCCGATCGGCCTGCAACTGGTCGGCAAGCCGCGCGGCGAGGCGGCATTGCTGCAGGCCGCGTCGCTCTACGAACAGCTTGTCGGCCTGCACAAGCTTCTGCCCATCGATCCCAAGCCAGGTACGGTTCCGGCATCTTGACAGAGGACTTCTAGATATACATATAGAATGTATATCCGAGAGGTTCAGATGCAGGTCTCCAAGTGGGGTAACAGTCTGGCGATTCGTTTGCCTGCCGCGGTCGTCGAGGCCTTGAAGTTGAAGGAGGGCGATGAGGTCGAGGTGCGCGTCGCGGGGGAACGCGCTTTCGACGTTGCTCTGGACCGCAGCCGCGAACGTGCCCTTAAGCGCATCCTGGCGCTGCGCAAGGATTTGCCCCCGGACTGGAAGTTCGATCGCGACGAGGCCAACGCGCGGTAGGCAACATGGCGGCGTTCCTCGACAGCAATATCCTGATCTACGCATTTACGACCGACGAGAGAGCCACTGTGTCCTTGGATCTGCTACACGCTCGCCCGACGATCAGTGTGCAGGGACTGAACGAGTTCGCCAACGTCGCGCGGCGCAAGCTCGGCATGGACTGGCAGGAGTTGCGTGACGCCATCTCCGCGCTGCGGGTGTTCTGCCCCACGATCCTGCCGATCGATCTCGCCGTACACGACGAGGCTTTGCGGATCGCCGAGCGCTATGGCTATGCGATGTTCGATGCCTTGGTCGTAGCGTCGGCGCTGCAGGCGAACAGCGACACGCTGTGGTCGGAGGATATGCAGCACGGCATGGTCATCGACCGCCGCCTGCGCATTGCCAACCCGTTTCGCAAGGGAAGTTGAGAAGGATCGACCCCAAGCCGGGAACCGTGCCACCCTCTCCATCCTCATCCTGAGGAGGCGCGCAGCGCCGTCCCGAAGGATGGGCAACGCCATGACTGGTCCCACCCTTCGAGACGCGCACTTCGTGCGCTCCTCAGGGTGAGGTCCTCGGAGGGAAGGCATGAAGGCGTCGCTGTTCTACCTGCCGAGCATCGGCAGCCGCGCCGAGATCGAAGCCGGCATGGCCGGCATGAACCCGCACTTCTACCAGCGCATGCTGGGCGAGCTCACCGAGCAGATAAAGCTCGGCGATCAGCTGGGCTACGATTCGGTGAGCTTCACCGAGCATCACTTCCACATCGAGGGCTTCGAGCTCTCGAACAATCCGGTGCTGCTCGATCTCTACTTCGCGATGCAGACCAAGCGCATCCGCGTCGGCCAGCTTGGCATCGTGCTGCCGGCCAGCAATCCGATCCGCGTCGCCGAAGACATCGCCATGCTGGACCACATGACCGGCGGCCGCGCCAACGCGGGCTTCGCCCGCGGCTACCAGCGCCGCTGGGTCGACGTCATGGCGCAGCAGACGCACGGCATCCATGGCGCATTGCCCAACCAGCACGACGAGATCGACAACGCCAATCGCCTCGCCTTCGAGGAGAACTTCCGCATCGTCAAGAAATGCTGGACCGAGGAGATGCTGACCTTCGACGGCAAGTTCTGGAAGGTGCCGGCTGGTCCCACGCCGTGGACGCTCGACACCACGCAGAAATGGGGGAAGGGCGTCGAGAACGGCATCCTCACGGCGGTCGGCGTCGTGCCGAAGCCCTTGCAGAAGCCGCATCCGCCGCTGTTCCAGCCCTTCGCCAGCTCCGAGAACACCGTGCGCTTCTGCGCCCAGGAAGGCGTGACGCCGATCCTGCCGCCGATGCTGCCGGTCTATGAGGAGAAGCTCTACAGCGTCTATTCGGAGGTCTCGGGCAAGCCCAGGGGCCAGGGCGTCGGCGTGCTGCGCGACGTCATCATCACCGATACCGACGAGGAGGCGATGGCGCTGTGGCGTGATTCAGGCCAGTTCTCCGGACGAGCCTGGTTCGAGCCCTTCGGTTTCCGCCGCGGCATGCAGGATCCCAAGACCGGCAAATACCCGACGGCCGAGGAGATCATCGCCATGGGCTATGCCTATGTCGGCACCGTCGACACCGTGCTGCGCGCCATGGAGACCCAGCAAAAACGCCAGCCGGTCGATTGGGTGTTCTGCTACACTTACAATGCCTTGGTTCCACACCCGATCCTGATGAAATCCATCGAGACGTTCTGGACCAAGGTGATGCCGCGTTTCCGCTAGTCCCTGGAGGACCACCATGGGCATGTTGAGCGACGAAGAACATGCAAGCGTTTCCCCCGCCCGCCTGATCGACAGCGGCACGCCGGTGCCGACGCAGGTCGTGTCGAGCGATGAGTTCATGCCGGCGCCGCAGACCGAGCGGCAGCGCAAGGTCGAGGCGCGCATGAACGCGCTGGCCGACGAGTATGGCAAGAAGAACGGCCTGTCGCGCCGGCGCTTCTTCCAGACCGCGGCGGGCATGACGACGGCCTACGTCGCCATGAACGAGGTCTACGGTCCGCTCTATGGCGCCTCGCCCGCCGAAGCCAAGAGCGTCGATCTCGCCCAGGCGCGCGCCGACGGTCTGAAGGACCAGTTCATCATGGACGTGCACACGCACTTCCTGCGCGACGACACGCGGCTCGCGGCGTTCGTTCGCGGCCGCGAGGCGGTGGGCAAGGCCGGCTGGAATCCCGATCTCGTCAACAAGCCGCAGACCATCGACGACCTCAAGTATCCGAACTGGTTCAAGGAGGTCTATCTCGACAGCGACACCAAGGTGGCGCTGATCAGCGGCTCGGCCTCGGAGGATCCGCGCGACTGGTTCCTGACCAACGAGATGAAGGCCGAGGCGCGCGAGAAGGTGAACAAGGCGGCCGGCTCCCGGCGCTGCCTCTCGCATGCGATCTTCCAGCCGGGCATGCCGGGCTGGCTCGACGATGTCGATCGCTGGAGCGAGACGCTGAAGCCCGATTCGTGGAAGGGCTACACGGTCGGCGACAACACCAACAAGGACCTGGCGCGCCATCCCTGGCGGATGGACGACGAGAAGCTGATGTATCCGTTCTACGAGAAGATCCTGAAGGCGGGGCAGGACATCGTCTGCGTCCACAAGGGCCTGTACCCACCGTCGACGGAGCGGCTCTGGCCGCATCTGACGCAGTACGCGACCGTCGACGATGTCGGGAAGGCCGCCAAGGACTGGCCGCAGATCCGCTTCGTGATCTACCACTCGGCCTTCCGCTGGACGGGCGGGGCCGGCGCCAATGCGAAGGACGGCTACGCCCAGTTCGAGAAGTCCGGCCGCGTCGACTGGACCAGCGACCTCGCCGAGATCCCGGCGAAGTACGGCGTCGGCAACGTCTACGCCGACCTCGGCCAGATCTTCGCCCAGACCACGGTCACCGAGCCCCGGCTGTGCGCCGCCCTCATGGGCATGCTGGTCAAGGGCATGGGTGTCGATCACGTCGTGTGGGGCACCGACGCGGTGTGGACCGGCGCGCCGCAATGGCAGATCGAGGCGCTGCGGCGCCTCGAAATCCCCGAGGACATGCAGAAGAAGTTCGGCTACGGCCCGGCCGACGGCCCGGTCAAGCGCGCCATCTTCGGCGAGACCTCGGCCAAGATGTACAAATACGAGATCAAGAAGGCCGCCTGGCGCGACGACCGCTTTGCCGGGATCAAGTCGGACTACGAGCGCGCCGGCCGCGAGCCGTCGAACCTGCGCTACGGGTTCGTCGTTCCGAATTGAGGAGAGCTGTAGTAGACTTTGCAAGTTCCGCAGATTTATGCCATATTTTCTGTGAGGCTGGCGGCATGCGTCCCGGCTTCATTGAGCGCCCGGCGGATCTTCCGACCGGGCGTTTTTTTCTCCGGCTGTGAAGTCCTGGGCACGGGAAAGGCCGCGACAGGTGGTCCACGACCCCCCGAGGACCGGCACGACTATCGAGACACGCATTCCGGAACCGACGTAGGCAAAATCCGTGGCAGGCGCCGGCCGGATAGCGTTGGCCGATCAAGGCGTTGACCGGAGTTTCGGGACACCGAGCGCGGACAAACACCACCGCTTCAGCCGTGGCACGGTTTGGTCCACTTTCAGGCGCCGGCCGGCGGCGCCGGGCGGTCCACGTCTGGACCGGGAAAGTCCCGGGGTCCACACTGTTACAACGCTGCGAAGGGAGACATGATGAAACGCTGGATTGGACCGCTGGTCGCCCTGTTGGCGGGGGCCGTGCTGCCTCTGCAGGCCGGGGCACAGACCGCCATCAAGCCTGCCGTCGTCTACAGCACGGGCGGAAAGTTCGACAAATCCTTCAACGAGGGCGTGAGCGCGGGCGCGGAGCAGTTCAAGAAGGACACCGGTATCGCCTTCGCCGAATTCGAGCCCAGCAACGAGACCCAGTTCGAGCAGGCGCTTCGCCGGTTCGCCCAGCGCGGCCAGGATCCCATCGTCGCCGTCGGCTTCTCGCAGGCGGTGGCGCTGGAAAAGATCGCCAAGGAATTCCCCAACGTCCGTTTCACCATCATCGACAGCGTGGTCAACCTGCCCAACGTGCAGTCGGTGGTGTTCAAGGAGCAGGAAGGCTCCTTCCTGGTCGGCGTGCTGGCCGCGCTCGCGTCCAAGACCGGCAAAATCGGCTTCGTCGGCGGCATGGACATCCCGCTGGTCCGCAAGTTCCAGTGCGGCTTCGAGCAGGGAATCAAATACGCCAATCCCAGCGCCGAGCTGATCACCAACATGACCGGCACGACGCCGGCCGCGTGGAACGATCCGGGCCGCGGCGCCGAACTCGCCAAGGGCCAGTTCGACCGTGGCGTCGACGTGGTCTATGCCGCCGCCGGCTCGACCGGCATCGGAATCCTGCAGGCCGCCAAGGACCGCGGCAAGCTCGGCATCGGCGTCGATTCCAACCAGAACCAC
>Ga0164290_1001831_pt1 | contig 22357 bp, 12 predicted proteins | sample Micstemetagenome_FD_108782 | JGI IMG/M metagenome (GOLD analysis project Ga0164290, IMG submission 108782) | Contaminated culture microbial community from soil near Moab, Utah, USA - Microcoleus steenstrupii SON62 (Illumina Assembly) | ecosystem: Environmental > Terrestrial > Soil > Soil crust...
AGTTCATCGACCACTGGAACGCCAACCCGACGCCCTTTGTCTGGACCCGTGAACCCGCCGATATCATCAAGAAAGCGATCCGCCGTGTTCGTTAACATGACTTCTGAGACGAGACACTAGGCATGGCTGTCTACGTCGGTCTGCTGCGCGCCATCAACCTCGGCTCCTACAACAAGATCTCAATGGCTGCCTTGAAGGCGCTGCTCGCGGACCTCGGCATGAAGCATCCGCAGACCGTCGTGCAGAGCGGCAACGTGGTCTTCGAGACGTCGTCCCGCTCGACCGCGGCCATCGAGAAGCTGCTGGAAGCCAGTGTCGCGAAGACGCTGGGGGTCGAGACGCCGTGCCTGGTCCGCACCGGCGAGGAATGGCAACAAGCGATCGCCGCCAATCCGTTTTCCAAGGAAACGAAGCTCAACCCGGCCCGCATGGTGTTGATGCCACTGAAGGACGCCCCACCGCCGGCCGCCGTGAAGGCGCTGCGCGACGCCATCAAGGGCAGCGAACTCGTGGCGGTGAAGGGACGGAACGCCTACTTCCTCTACCCCGAGGGCATCGGCACCTCGAAACTGACCATCACCCTGATCGAACGAAAGCTTGGCACCGCTGGCACGGCCCGCAACTGGAACACCGTGCTGAAACTCGGCGCCCTTACGGAGAAAGCCTGAGCCAGCCTTCGTCGCGCAGTCGCGCGATGATGCGATCGGCCGCCTCTTCCACTGGTGTGACGTCGGTGTCGATCGCCAGTTCCGGTGTCACCGGTTCCTCGTACGGAGCCGAAACTCCGGTGAACTGCGTGATCTGTCCGGCCGCGGCGCGCGCGTAGTGCCTCTTGGGATCGCGGGCGCGGCGCGTCTCCGCGCCGGCCGTCACATGGACTTCGACGAAGCGGCCTCCAGGTAACAACCCGCGCACCCGCGCCCGATCGGCGCGGTACGGCGACACCAGCGCGCACAGCACCAGGGTGCCGTGCTCGAAGAACAGCCGCGCCACCTCGCCGGCCCGGCGCACGTTCTCGGTGCGGTCGGCGGGATCGAACCCCAGGTTTCCGCACAATCCATGACGTAGATCGTCGCCGTCGATCAGCACGGTGTCGTGGCCGGCGTCGAACAGGCGTCGTTCGACCTCGCGGGCGATCGTCGTCTTGCCGGCGCCGGGCAGGCCGGTGAGCCAGATCACCGCGGCGCGATGCCGGTTGCGGGCCTCCCTGGTTTCGCGGGTGATGTTCGCGGCTTGCGCCACGACGCCGGGCGACTGCGGCCGCTCGATGGACGCAGGTTCAGAAGACGACGATGCGCCGGCGCCTCGCACCATCCCGGCCGCGACCGTTTGGTCGGTCAGAGGATCGATCAGGATGAAGTGGCCGGTGGCCGGATTGGTGCGGTACGAATCCACGAACACCGCGTTCGCGGTGGTGATCGCGACCCGGCCGATCTCGTTCAACCCCAGGCTCGCCGCTGTTGTGTCGCGATGCAGTGTGTCGATGTCGACGCGGTAGTCCACCCCGGTCACACGCGCCTGCACCCGCCGCGCCGTCTGCGCCAGCAGGTAGTTGCGGCCGGTCACCAGCGGCTCGTCATTCATCCAGCATAGGTAGGCGTCGAGCGTCCGCGTGACCAAGGGCACGTTCTTGCGCCTGACGAGCATGTCGCCCCGCGACACGTCCACCTGGTCGACGGTAGTGAGTACCACGGCGTCGCCGGCGGCGGCGCTTGGCCTGGCGCCGTCAAACGTTTCGATCGTGGCAATCCGGGTGACGACATTCGACGGCAGCACCACCACTTCTTCGCCCGCAGAGACCGACCCCGAGGCCACCGTCCCGGCGTAGCCGCGGAACGACGCGTCCGGGCGAATCACGCCTTGCACGGGAAAGCGGAAGTCGATGCTGTTGCGCGACCCCGCCGGCGCCGTCTCGAGGCGATGCAGCAGGGGTCCACCCTGGTACCACGGCATCCGCATCGACGGCGTGACGACGTTGTCGCCGTTCAGCGCCGAGATCGGGATGTAGGTGATGTCGGCAATGGTCAGCTTGCGCGCAAACGCCGCGAACCGCTCGACGATGGCGTCGTAGGCCGGCTCGGCGTAGCCGACCAGATCCATCTTGTTGATGGCCACCACGAGGTGAGGAATGCCCAGCAGCGAGGCGATGAAAGCATGCCGCTGCGACTGGGTCAGCACACCGAGGCTGGCATCGACCAGGACGATGGCCAGGTCTGCCGTCGAGGCGCCGGTCACCATGTTGCGCGTGTACTGGAGGTGACCAGGCGTGTCGGCGATGATGAACTTGCGGCGCCGTGTCGCGAAGTAGCGATAGGCGACATCAATGGTGATGCGCTGCTCGCGTTCGGCGCGAAGGCCGTCGGTCAGCAAGGCCAGGTTGACCGCATCGTCGCCCAGTCGGCGGCTGGTGTTTTCGAGCGCGGCCATCTGGTCGTCGAAGATGGAGCGGGTGTCGAAGAGCAGCCGGCCCACCAGCGTGCTCTTGCCATCGTCGACGCTGCCGGCGGTGCAGACGCGCAGCAGATCGCGCTTGATTGACGGTGGGGGAGCGGCCATCAGAAGTAGCCGCCTCGCTTGCGGTCTTCCATGGCGGAATCGGAACGCTGATCGTCGCTGCGGCCGCCGCGCTCGGTGATGCGGGCCGCCGCCGTTTCGGCGATGACCTCGGCGACCGAGGTGGCCGAGGATTCGCACGCGCCCGTGCAGGTGGCATCGCCGACGGTCCGGAACCGGACGTGGCGCGCCGTGACCCGCTCGTGCGGCTGAACCTGGACATGGGGAGTGTGCGCCAGGAGGACCCCGTCTCGTTCGAACACGTCCCGTTCGTGGGCGAAGTAGAGGCTGGGGACCGGGATGTTCTCTTCGTGGATGTACTGCCAGATGTCGAGCTCGGTCCAGTTCGACAGCGGGAAGACGCGGAAGTGTTCACCGGGGCGATGACAGCCGTTGTAGATGTTCCAGAGTTCCGGCCGCTGGTTCCTGGGATCCCACTGGCCGAACGCATCGCGATGCGAGAACACGCGCTCTTTCGCGCGCGCCTTTTCTTCATCTCTGCGGGCGCCGCCCAGGGCCGCGTCGGCACGCAGCTCGGCGACGGCGTCGAGCAAGGTCGTGGTCTGTAGGGCGTTGCGGCTGGCGGTGGGGCCGGTCTCTTCCGTGACCCGGCCGGCATCGATCGAGGCCTGGACCGCTCGGATCAGCAGCTCGCATCCAAGGTCGCGGACGAATCGGTCGCGGAAGGTCAGCGTCTCAGGAAAATTGTGGCCGGTGTCGATGTGGAGCAGCGGCATGGCCAGCCGCGCCGGATAGACCGCCTTGCGCGCGAGCCAGGTGAGGACGATCGAGTCCTTGCCGCCCGAGAACAGGATCACGGGCCGCTCGAACTGCGCGATCACCTCGCGGATGATGTGGACCGACTCGCTCTCGAGGGCGGCCAGGTGCTCGGGGGCAGAGGCTCTCATGCCGTCCGTTCGGCATCCAGCCAGCTGAGGATGGCGCTGCGCCGTTCGATCAGCGCGGTTAACTCCCGATCGGTTCCCGCGGTGACCGCCACGGGCAGCCAAAGGTGACGCCGGGCCAGCGACAGCGCCCGCCTGGCATAGAACCACGCCGGAATCCTCGATGCGGCGGCCTGTGGAAACTGCATCGCCAGTTCGGCGCGCGGAACGAACACCCTCTTGAACGTCTGACGCACCAACTCGAGCACGCTCCGGGAGGCATAGGCCCGGGTGGCGTCGATGGGTACTGCCATGCTCAGCGTCTTGCGGGTGAAGAGGTGTGCTCGTACCAGGGTGGCGAGGTCGTGGCCAAAATCGGCCGGACGCAGGGCGGACATCGCCGTCTCGGGAACTGGAGTGCCGAGGCACTCCGCGGCCAGGTGCAGGGTCAGGAACGTGCCGCGCGCGGCCTTCCATTCCACGGCCCGCCGGCAGACCGCGTCCCAATCCAGGGCCGGGAAGGCGCGAACGATCTGGTCGACATCGCAGAGCGGGCGCAAGCCGAACTCGGCGGCGTGGGCGTAGGTGGAGTGAACGCAGATATGGAGGAGCAGGTCCTCTGGAGAGAGTCCGGCGTGTGATGAGCCGGGCGACAGCGGAACGGCGCGCTGCCACAAGCCCTCGGTATCGATGGCGAGGCCGAACTCGACGGGCGTCAGCATCACGTGCAATTCGATGGGGGCCGCTTCTGGCTTGATCAGGCGGGGGAAGTGATGGGTGCCCACGAGTCCGCAGTCCGGGTCGCAAGGCGCCAAGAAGTCGTACCCCAATGCCTGCAACGCCCGCGCCGCCCGTCCGGCGTCGGTCGGGCGAATCAGCAGGTCAATGTCGTTCATCTCGCGAAGCCCGCGCGGGTAGATCGAACGCCCCAGATGTGCGCCCTTCAGCAAGATCGCCGGCACTCCGGCATGGCTCAGCGTCGCGAGTGCCCCGGTCAGATCCCGCTGAAACGCCAAGTGCCGAACGGCGACTTCCAAGCTCCGCGCCGTCAGGGTCGCGAGGGCTGGGGCCGGGAGCGTCGCGACGGGCGGCCGGCTGGACAGGCGTCGCAACACCAGCGAGCTGACCCGCTGTTCGGCGGCGGAGTCGCACATCTCCAGCCATTGGGATGACGGTAGTGTCTCAAGGCTGCGATCGTCCTTGCGGCCGAGGCAGGCCAGCAGCGCGGCCGTGGTCGGGATCATGACGCTGCGCTCCTCGGGGCGACGTCTTGTATCGAACTGGTCCTGAAAGTATTCTGCAAGCGTATGTCCTCGCCTACGCCCCAACTGACTCTCGACTCCATTGTGGTTCGCCAAGAACAGGTGATGTCGGCCGACGTCGGTACGGCGGTAGTGATTCTGCACGTCGACCAGAGCAGCTATTTCGACACAGAGGGAGTTGGCGCCGATCTCTGGCGCCGGCTGGAACTGCCTGTGCGCGTACAAACCCTGGTCGACGATCTGGTGACGACCTATGCGGTGAGCGCGGACAACTGCCAGCGTGACGTCCTGTCGTTTCTCGAGCAGGCCTTGAGCGAGGGCATCATCCGCGTCTCAACCGGCACCGACTAGCTTCTCCTCCGGCTCATTCAGCGCGCCCACCTGGCGTAAAGGCCCGACATGCCGGGCGAGATCAATGCCCAGCGATGCGGCGAGACGCACCACCTCGCTGGTCGAACGAACGCCGTCGAACTGGACCAGAAACGCGGCCACGAGTCGCGGCACCACCGCATGAGGGCCGGCTCCCACGCGGACCCGCACCTGGTTGTCTTCGTCATCTTCGACACGAGTCGCCTCGGCCCGTTGAAGCCGCTCTGGGATGACAGCGTCGGTGAACCGTATCAAGCTCGCGTGCAGCCGTTCCTCCAACCGACGGCCCTTCCACCCCAGAATCCGGTCTGCCGCAGTGGCATCGAGGGCGGAGATGATCCGAAAGCACTCCAGATAGAGGTCGGCTTCGCGCCCAGCCCACTCGCGCCATGCCGACTGGCGGCGGCGTACGGCGCGAGCGCTGCTGGCGGGCTGCCAATCCGCCAGCGGGTTGCCCAGCCGCAATTGCTCCGCGGGCCAGCCGAGCGTCACCAGCGCATAAAGGCAGAACTCGCGCTCCACCAGTTTCAGGTATTCGTTGACGACCCGCCAGAAGCCCTTGCCGGCAACTCCGCCGACGGAATAGCAGAAGTAGGTCGAGCACAAATGCTCACGGTAATTCCACACCGTGCAGTGTCCACGATCGTAGAACGTGCAGAGCAGCGACTCGGCTTCCGCCGCCGTCGGTATCCGAAGGGCCGGCATGACCTCCCGGCGCAGCGAGGCCTGTGCCGTTGGGCGGAGCAGCCCATACGGCGTCACGCCAATCCCCGACGCGACTAGCTTCTGTGCGCGCGCGCGCCCCAGTTCTCCCGTCTGGCCCGAGTCGGCGAGGATGCCCCCAACCAGATAGTTGGGCAGGCTGGGATGGTAGGTGCAGCACTTGGTTGACAAGTACGGACTCTTGGGCGACTGGCAGTTCAGGCACGAGGTGCAAGTGGCGAACCGCTCCTCGGGGTACGTCTGGTTGATGACGTTTACGAGCAGGCCGTGGTACATCGACGGCAGCCGCGATTTCAGCAGCGGCACGACATCACCCCAGAACCGCGAACGAGGCGGGGTAGCGTCGGTTGACGTCTGCCGAATCGTTGATGATGCCCGACTCGTTTTCGAGCCAGGCATGGGCATCGAATGCGGGCTGGGCCGCGACGGCTCCGAGCTTGAGACGGCTCTCGACACCGTAGCGCCGCAGTATCCACCAGAGTGCCAGTGATTGCGAGAGACAGCGGCCACGGACCATCCCATTACGACTCGCGCGATCGATGGCCAGCCTGGCGCGCCTCGTCACCGTCCGGGCGTCATTCGGCAGCGGCACGGACTGTGGCGCCGATCGCGTCAGCCACTGCAGCGTGGGACGAAGACCCAACGCGGCGAGACTGATTTCAATCATCGGCAGCAGTACACACGCGATGGCGGTCGCCAATCGATCCGACGCGGTGAGTCGGCGCCACCGACTCCAGCGGTTCGGGGTTTCCCTCGACTCCATGCGACTCAAGGTAACATAGGCGACATCTGTCGTGGACTATCCTCACCCTGCCCCCGCTCAGACGCCCACCGCTGACTCTGACTGCTATCGTGCATACGGCCTGAACATCAGCTCTGAACTCGCACTGCCTGAACTTGAGTCCGGTATCGGCTCCCCCGATGTCCAGGTGCGACTTGGCAGCGTCCCGGCACGGTTGGAGTCCCCGACAGGACGCGGCGTGTTGTTCGAGGCCAATCCCGATCAGTATCTGCTCGCGGTTCGCGGGGTCGGGCGAATCCTGGTGAGCCGCGGGCAGGACATAACTGTCGAGCTCGACGACCAGGCAGACCTCGGCACCCTTCGAATGCTTTTGTTGGGCTCGGCCTTTACAGCGTTGCTGCACCAGCGCGGTGTCCTGGTGCTGCACGCCGCAGGCCTCGTCGGCGTCCGGGGCACCGTGTTGATCTCAGGACACTCGGGACGAGGCAAGTCGACGCTGCTCGCGACCCTCGCTGGCCGCGGCTACACCGTCCTGTGTGACGATGCGGCGGCCGTGTCGCTGGGGCCGTCTGGCGAACTGCTGGTGCATCCGGGCATTCCGCAGATGAACCTGTGGAAGGACGCGGCAACCCGGCTCGGACTTGGACTCTCCCATCTCACCCAGCTCAGACCTGATGTCGAAAAGTACGCATACCGGGCAACGCGGTTCGCCACCGCTCCGGCTCCGCTGGCAACGGTGTTTGTTCTCGACATCGGCAACAGCCGCGAGGTGGTGTCGACGACGGTGCCCGATGCGAGCCGTTTTGCCGTGCTGCGTGAGAACACTCGCAGTTTGCGCGTACTGAACGCCCTGCGCGGCAACCCGGCGCATTTTCGGCTGGCCGCCGCCGTGGCGGCCCGAGTGCCCGTGACACGGATCACGCGGCCGCGTCGCCGCGATTCGGTGTCTGACGTGGCGGCCCTGGTCGAGGAGATGCTCGTGTGACCGGTCCGGGAACCCGGTTTCAGGAGCGGCGACTTGGCGCGGAGCAGCGAGCGCGCCTGTTGGCCGCCGTTTCGGCCAGCCGTTTGGCCACAGCAGCAGCGGTTACCTTGGTTCATCGCTGGCGTGACAGCATTCCGGCCAACGTCACGGTGCTTAGAGACTGGCTACCGGCGAATCTGGGCCGCGATTCTGCCCCCGAGCGGCTGTTGGTGTCCGCGGTGCGAGACGGCTTTCTGGCTGAAGTCGACGGCCGCCTCCAGGAGCTGTATCGGGACTTCTATCGCGCCAACGAACCCGATGCCACGGCCACGCACGAGGAACGAATACAAGCGCTGGTCGCGGTCAGGCCATTGGCCGCTGCGGTGGTCGCCGAGTATGACTGGGCGTGGCTCGGCCGGTGGCTCTGGCCCGGAGATCCTGCGCGCGGCATGGTGCGCTGCCTCACGCGCTTGTCGAATTTCGCGTTTCCCATCAAGCGGGTCAACTTCCGGTTTACCTATCACTGCAACATCAGCTGCCGACACTGCTACAACAATTCGGGTCCAGAGGCGAGACTCCGCCTGCCAACGGCAGCGATGATTGGCATCATCGGGCAAATGCCGGCCGCGGGAATCGACGCCCTCAACCTGACGGGAGGCGAGCCAATGCTCTACCAGCGCGAAGTTGGCGAGTTGATTCAGGCTGCGCGATCGGCTGGATTGCGTGAGGTTAGCATCTTCACCAACGGCTTCTGGGCTACCACTGCGGAGCGTACCGATCGCGTGCTGGAAGAGCTGGTTCACGCCGGGTTCATGCGCGAGCCTGCCGATCATCTCAAGGTCAGTGCGGGTGCCTATCACCAGGAGTTCCTGCCGTTCGATCGCGTGCTGACCCTCGCGGAGCGTTATGGGCATTTCTTCCAGAAGAAGCTCACCATCGATTACGAGGTGATTGCCGGAGCGCCAGACCCTCTCGCGGCGCCACGGGCCGCGCTGCACGCCCGAGGACTGCTGGGGCGGGTTCACCTGCTCGAACGAACGGTCCAGCCGTTGGGTCGCGGGCGCGCACTCGAGGTCGAATCGGCGGGGCCACTCGCTGAGCCCTGCGACTCAATCAACCAGATCGTGTTCGACCCGGACGGGGCCGTACGCCCGTGTTGCGGCATGAACGCCGACAACAAGGGGGTCGTTATCGGCACTCTCGGCGAGACGAGCTTGCGCGAATTGATGAAGCGAATGCAGAACGACGGCCTCTTGCAGGTAATCGCGACGCGGCCAATGGACCAACTGTCCGCCCTGGTCTCACCCGGCGACAGCGAGCACCTGTTCACGGGGCCATGCCACTCGTGCCAACACGCGATCGGCGGCTTGGTGGACAAGGAAGCGGTCTGGCGAGCCTGTTTCAGTCGCCAGGCGTACTATCCGTTCTGGTTCGAATCCCCAGACCACGGCCGCACCATCGACGCCCGCTTCGATGTCGGGTCGCGGCCCGTTGCGCAATTGCAATGAGCCGCATCGTCTGGTTGGCGTCGTATCCCAAGTCAGGCAACACCTGGCTGCGGGCGCTGCTCACCAACTATCTGTACGCGAGCGATGGTCCGGCGGACATCAACGACCTTCTCGGCGGGCCGATTGCGAGCGATCGACACACTTTCGATGAACTGACCGGGGTTGAGTCGGCGGATTGGTCAGCAGGCGAAGTGGCGCGGTGGCGGCCTGACGCCTACCGCGTACTCTCGGCCGAGGCCGATGGCCGGCTGTTCATCAAGGCGCACGATGCCCGACGGGTCGAGGGCGTGGAGTTGTTCCCTGGTGACGCAACAGACCTGGCGATCTACATTGTCCGCAATCCGCTTGACGTGGCGGTCTCGCTGGCCAGTCATCTTGATACGTCCGTGGACAACACTGTGAGGCAGGTCTGTCAGGGCTTGACGCTGGCGAGGTCGGGCGAGCGCCTGCGCGACCAGCTGCAACAAGTCGCCCTTTCTTGGAGTGAACACGTCACGAGTTGGACCGGCGACCCGGGGTTTCCATGTCATGTGGTCCGCTTTGAAGACCTGCTCGAGGAGCCCGTCGCAACCTTTGGCCGAGTGCTATCTGAACTCGGCGAGTCGATCGACCACGTCCGGCTCGTGCGAGCGGTGGCCCACTCAAGTTTCGACGCTTTGCGCGAACAGGAACGCCGCGGCGGGTTTGCCGAGCGTTTGTCGAAATCGTCCCCATTCTTTCGAATGGGCCGTCACGGCGCGTGGCAGGACGTGCTCAGTCAGGATCACCGTGACGCCATTTGGGCCGCGAATGGCACGGTGATGAGGCGGCTTGGCTACCGAACAGAGTGACGTGATCGCAGCGCTTGGGCAACGTTTATGGTATCGTCTGGGGCCATGACTACGAATGGCAACACTCCGGGCGGCGAGCCCACGAACCGCGTGCCCAGCCAAGACGGAGCCAAGCCGGCATGGGTGACACCTCGGTTGCGCAAGCAGTCGGTTTACTCGACGACGAACATGATGATGGCCGGCGCGACCGACGGCACGTCGCTTTCGTAGACTGACAGCCTTCCGTGTTCTACGTGGGCCGCCTGGAAAACGGCGCGCCCATCCCACCCAAGCCAGGTCATGACCTCGGCTCGACATGAGCGCCATTTTCGGACTGATCGATTTCGCCGGTGACCCGGTAGACGCCCCATTCGCGACTCTGGCTGCGGCGATGGCCCACTGGGGTCCGGATCGAGTTCAGGTCTGGCACGATGGCTTTGTCGGTTTGGGTCAGTGTCTCCTCCACGACACTCCCGAAGCTCAGTATGAGCAACTCCCTTGGTTGGCGCCCGACCACTCCCTCTGTGTGACTGCCGAAGCCCGGTTGGATAACCGGGACGAGCTCTGCGACAGGTTGGACATTCCCCTGCCCGAGCGTCGCCGTGTGGCCGATGGAACGATTGTCCGATTGGCGTACGAGAAGTGGGGCCACCGCTGTCCGGAGCGGATGCTCGGCGACTGGTCATTCGCCGCTTGGGACCGGCGCGAGCGGCGGCTCTTCCTTGCGCGCGACCATTTCGGACAGACGGCCCTTTACTACACGTGGGACGGCCGCCGCCTTGGGTTCGCGTCTGAGAAAGCGGCGTTGCTTGCGCTGCCATTCGTTTCGCCGACCTTGAACGAGTACCGCCTCGCCCAACGGCTGATTGTCTGGGTCGGCGACCCGTCCCCTGAAACCCTGCATGCGGACATCAACCGGGTGCTGCCGGCGCATGCGCTGACTGCCAAGCAGGGTCAGATTCGCACGACGCAGTACTGGCGGCTCGCCGACGCTCCAGTCGTGCGGCTGCGCGGCTCGCAAGAATACGCCGACGGTCTGCGCGAACATCTCGACCGGGCGGTGCGCGCCCGCCTTCGTAGTCCCGCGCCGGTCGGCATTGCCCTTAGCGGCGGCCTCGACTCGACGAGCGTCGCAGTTCTGGCGGCGAGGGACCTGGCGGTTCGAGGTCAGGCGCTGCATGCCTTTACCTCGGTGCCGATGCATGACGCCACCGCTTACGCCGGTGGGCGCATCGTCAACGAGTACCCATTTGCCCAGGCTGCCCTGAGGCCCTTTCCCAACGTACGGCACGTGGCGGTTGATGCAGCGAAGATGGGACCGCTGCATGGAGCCCGGCGCATGCTGGAGATCCACAAGGAACCCGGTGTGGCGGCCGGCAACCAGTTCTGGATTCTCGCCATTCATGAAGCGGCGCAAAGCGCCGGCGTGCGGGTCCTGTTGACCGGCCAGCAGGGCAACGCCACGATTTCGTGGCACGGCTTTCCCACCGTGGCTGGGCTGCTGTCTGCATCAGGGCCCGCCCAGTTATCGCGGGAGGTAACGGATCTGGCGCGGTTCCATTTTGTGGATCCGGCCCGGCACCAAGTGAATCGATGGCTCGCGCAGTGGACGGGTCGCCCTCCCTGGCACGCCTACTCGGCGATTCACCCTGAGTTTGCCGCCAGGATGCAACTGTTACCGCGCCTGGCCGAGGCCGGGATCGATCCACACTTCCTTCGAAACCTCGCGACCGGCCGTCTCGCGCGAGCGCGCTCTCTGCGGCCGGAAGCCAGTATTACTGGCGCGCGGTGGGCGCAGACTGCGGCTGCGTATGGCCTGGTATGCCGGGATCCGACCAGCGACATTCCATTGATGACCTTTGCCCACGGCATCCCGGAACGCCATTGGCGGGGTCCCCTGCACCGCTGGCTCATCCGTCAGGCTATGGCTGGGCTGCTTTTGGACCAAGTCAGGCTGAACACGGCTGCGGGTCGCCAAGGCGGCGATCTCGTGCTGCGCCTACGGGCAGAGGGTCAAGACATAGAAGAGCTGTTGAGGCAGATGAGTGCTGCCGAAAAGTCACGTAACTACATAGATATAAGTCGTTTACGAGCCTGTTGGGGGCGGGTGGCGGCTGACGGATCCGGCTCTCCGTCACTGCTCAACGTCGATGCAATGGTCTTGATCAGAGGCCTCGCCCAAGGGGCCTTCCTTCTAACCCAACCGTAGCTGTCCAGCCTCTGACAATTTGGTAGACAACTCTACAGCTGCGGACTGACTCGGCTTCATGTCGATATGACAGAGTATGACTCTTGACGCAAGAAAAGCCGATCGGTATACTCCGGACGCGTCAGGAATAGCCTTTTTGTATCTTCGTGTCATGTCAGTGAGTATCGATGACTAAGCAAACCCAACCGTTGACTCAGACTTCCGCGGGCTCGGCCATAAACAATCGTGGTCGGTGGCAAAGGATGTTCTTGCGGATCAGATTAGCTGCCCTCGTCGCAGCGATCGCGGTGCTAAGTGGTCTGTTGAGTCCGGGCACACTGGCCGTCCCTGACAGCAGCGGTACTGAATTCTGGATCGCCTTCCCGGGTAATTCACTCTCCACCGCGAATCAGGGTTTCGTGTACGTGGTTGCCAACGGCGGCCCCGCTGCGGGATCGGTGACATTCGCGCCTACGGGATTCAGTCAGTCCTTCAGCTTGCCTGCGGCGGGATCGGTCGTCCAGATCGCATTGCCGAATACGGGTTCGCTGGGGACCAACGCAAACAGCGTCGACATCCAGGCCTCCGATGTCGTTGAGAACAAGGGCGTCAGGGTGTTGGCCACTTCGGGTGAAGTCAACGTCTACGGCTTCACCGCTCGCGGTGCGAGCGTTGACGCCTTTATCGGCCTTCCTGTCGACGCGCTCGACACCACTTACTACGTTGGCTCCTACTCCTCTACTGCTACGAACACGGGCTCGGGCTCTCAGCTGGTGGTTGTCGGAACGCAGGCGACCACGACCGTAACCATCAAGCCTCCCTTTGCCGTCGGCACCTGTGCCGCGGCGCCGGTCGGCTGCTCGCGGACATTGAACGCCGGCCAGACCTACATGTTGCGCGTGCCGGTGGGCGGCGGCGATCTGCAGGGCACCCTTGTGACCGCGAACAAGCCGATTGCCGTGTTCGGTGGTAATCGCGGCGCTAACGTCCCGGCCGGAGTAGCCGCTGGAGACATTCTGGTTGAGCAGCTCGCGCCCACCAGCCGCTGGGGCCGCCAGTTCGTCACGGTGCCATTTGCGGGCCGCGTGGCCGGCGATCGCTTCCGCATTCAGGCCGGCGCCGCGGGCGCCTCGGTCACGATCAAGCCGGTCATTGGACCGACGGTGGTCGTTCCGATTGCCCCGGGGGGCTGGTACGAATATCCGCCGGTCGTCGGGACGGGTGGTACGGCGGGCTACACGCTTGGCGTGACCGTGCCGCTCAGCATCGAGTCGAACAATCCGATTCAGGTCATGCAGTACGTGCAATCGCGAGATGCCGATGCTCCGGGATTCACGGGGTCGCTGTGGGCAACGCCGACGGTATTCTCGGACCCGTCAATGATGATCGTGGTGCCGTACGAGCAGTACCTGACGCAGTACTCGCTGTCGGTGCCGCTCGGCACGGGTCTGGTCTTCTCGGACTACGTCAACCTGATCGCGCCGACGGCCTTCACGGGCACGGTTCGCGTGGACGGAGTGGCGCCGCCGGTCACCTGGACCCCAGTCGGCACAACGGGCCTTAGCGTCGCTCAGTATCAGTTGGTGCCCAACGTATCCGGCACCTATCTCATGACGACCACCGTCGGCGGCATTCCGTTCGGCGCGTTGAGCTACGGTCACTCGAACACGACACTGACGAGTTACGCCTATCCGGCCGGCATGTTCGGATCACCGGTGGCCGTCGTCGACAAGATCACCTCGCTGCAGCTGGTTGGAACCGCGACCAAGTATGTGGGTGAGCAGACCTGCGCCACTGCCACGGCCCTCGACGCGCTCAACGTTGGCGTCGAAGGCGTTCGTGTCGACATTCACTCGAGCCTCTCGGGTGGCGTCGTCAGTTCCGAACCGAGCGACGCCAATGGCAATGTGGTTGTCTGCTTCAAGGGCACGCAGGTTGGTGTGGACACGCTTTCCGCGAAGGTCGGCACCATTACCTCCAACCCGGTGAACCCGGTCATCACCTGGATTCCGCGGCCGCTCGTGCCGGTTATCACGGCCGCGAACAAGACCTACGACACCAACACCACCGCGACCATCACGTCGTGCACGCTGAACGAAGTGCTGTCGTGGGCGACGCCGCTGGTTCCGGTGGGCGTCAGCTGCTCGGTGCCCGGTGGCACCGGCACATTCGCTGACCCCAACGTAGCGGCCGGCATCACCGTCACTGCCAACGTGACCATGAGCGGTGCGAATGCCGGCATCTTCACGCTGTCAGACACGCCGGGCGTCCAGACGTCGACCAAGAACGGTGTCACGACCGTCGCCAACATCAACCCCATCACGGTCACGCCGTTCATCACGGCCGACAACAAGTACTACGACGGCAACACCAACGTCGCGCTGCTCACGCAGGGTGTAACCGGTGTGCTGCCGGCCGAAGCCGCCAATGTCGGCCTGGCGGTGGGCGCCGCGTCGTTCAACAACAAGAATGTCGCCAACGGCAAGACCGTCACCGGCACCGGCCTGTCGCTGACCGGCAGCGCCGCCGGCAACTACGTGCTGTCGTCGCCGACCGCGACCACGACCGCGAATGTCATGCCGATCTCGTTGTTCGCCACGGTGACCGCCGAGAACAAGGTCTACAACGGCAACACGGCGGCGGTCATTTCCGGCTGCTCGCTGACCGGCCTGATTGCCCCCGATGTGGTCACCTGCTCGGCGGCGTCCGGCGCGTTCTCCGACAAGAACGTCGGCAACGGCAAGACGGTGACGCTGACCGGGTTCACCTCCGGCGGTCCAGACTTCGGCAACTACATTGCGCCGGCCCAGCCGACCGCTACCGCCAACATCACGCCGTTGCCCCTGACTGCGACCGTGGTGGCGAACAACAAGCCGTATGACGGCACCACCGCGGCGACACTCGGGGCCTGCTCGCTGACCGGCGTGATCGGTGGCGACAACGTGACCTGCTCGGTGAACCCGACCGGCACCTTCGACACGAAGGACATCGGCAACGCCAAGCCCGTCACCGTCACCGGCTTCACGCTGGCCGGTACCGACAAGGACAACTACTCGGTGCCCGTGGCGCCGACGGCGACGGCCAACATCACGCCGATTCCGCTGACCATCACCGCGACCAACCAGAGCAAGGTCTACGGCAACGTCTTCACGTTCGCCGGCACCGAGTACACGGTTTCGGGCCTGGTGTCGGGCGATTCGGTCGCGACGGTCAGCCTGGCGAGCCCGGCCGGCGAGCCCGCCACCGCCACGGTTGCAGGATCGCCTTATGCGATTACGCCCAGCGGCGCGACCGGTGTCGGCCTCGGCAACTACACCATCAACTACGTGAACGGCGCGCTCACGGTGACGCCGCGTCCGCTGACGATTACCGCGAACAACGCATCGAAGGCATACGGCACGGTGTTCACGCCTGGTGGCACCGAGTTCGTTCCGGTGGGCCTGGTCAACGGCGACACCGTCGCGACGGTGTCGCTGAGCAGCACCGGCAGCCCGGCGCCGACACCGGTGGGCGGTTCGCCCTACTCGATCGTCCCGACCGCCGCGGCCGGATCGGGCCTGGCGAATTACGCGATCAGCTACGTCAACGGCCAACTGACGATCACGCCGAAGCCGCTGGTCATCACGGCGAACGACGCCACCAAGCAGTACGGCAACCTCCACACCTTTGGTGGGACTGAGTTCTCGACCGTCGGCCTGGTGGGTGCCGACACGGTGACCGGCGCGACGCTGTCGAGCACTGGTGCGCCGGTCGGCGCGCCGGTCTCCGGCTCGCCGTACCCGATTCTTGTGAGCGCCGCCGCCGGCTCCGGCCTCGGCAACTACTCGATCAGCTACAGCCCCGGTAACCTGACGGTGACGCCTCGCGCCATCACCGTGACGGCCGATGCCAATACCAAGGTCTACGGCACGACCGACCCGGCCCTGACGTACCAGCTGACGGGCGGCACGCTGGTCTCGGGAGACAGCCTGTCCGGTGCCCCCACCCGCGTTTCCGGCGAAGCGGTCGCCACCTCGCCGTACCAGATCCAGCAGGGTTCGGTGACGGTGACCAACGCCAGCAGCTACACCATCACCTTCGTGCCCGCGAACCTGACGGTGACGCCGGCGCCGTTGACCATCACTGCGGGCAACGCCACGAAGGACTACGGCGATGAACACGTCTTCGCCGGTACCGAGTTCACGACCACCGGCCTGGTGCTGGGCGACACGATTGCCAGCGCCACGCTGACGAGCGCCGGCACGCCGGCCGCAGCGGCCATTCTCGGTTCGCCCTATCCGATTGTGCCGAGCGCCGCGGTTCCCGGCGGCTCGACCAGCCTCAGCAACTACTCGGTGAACTACGCCAACGGTCAACTCGCCGTGCTGCCTCGGGCCGTGACGATCACGGCCGACGCCAAGACCAAGGTCTACGGCGATGCGGATCCGGCGCTGACCTACCAGATCACGGCCGGTTCGCTGCTCTCGGGCGACAACTTCACGGGCAGCCTGACGCGCGTCGCGGGTGAGAACGTGGCGACGGCGCCCTATGCCATCAACCAGGGCACGGTGACCCTCGGCGCCAATTACGCGCTGACCTACATCGGCGCCAACCTGGCGATTACGCCGCGGCCGGTGACGGTCACGGCCAACGACGCCTCGAAGGTCTACGGCGACGAGGTGACGTTCGCGGGGACCGAGTTCACGACGACGGCGATGGTCGGCAGCGAGTCGATCGCGAGCGCGACGCTGACCAGCCTGGGCGCCCCGGCGTCGGCGGCGGTCAGCGGATCGCCGTATGCGATTGAGCCGAGCGCGGCGGTGGCCGGCGCGGGCACGTCGCTCAGCAACTACCTGGTCAGCTACGCCAACGGCGAACTGCTGGTGACGGCGCGGCCGATCACGGTGACGGCCGACCCGAAGACCAAGGTCTACGGCGACAGCGACCCGGGCCTGACCTACAGCGTGACGTCGGGTTCGCTGGTGTCCGGCGACACCTTCACCGGCGGTCTGTCGCGCGCCAGCGGCGAGTCGGTCGCCGGTTCGCCCTATGCCATCGGACAGGGCACCCTCGCCCTGAACAGCAGCTACGCGATCACGTTCATTGGCGCCGACTTCGACATTACGCCGGCGCCCCTGACCATCACCGCGAACAACGCCACCAAGAACTACGGTGACGTGTTGACCTTTGGCGGCACCGAGTTCGCCACCCTGGGTCTCAAGTTCGCCGACACCGTCGCCAGCGCCACGCTGACGAGCGCCGGCACGGTGTTCAATGCCTCGGTCGGCGGTTCGCCGTATCCGATCGTGCCGAGCGCTGCGGTCGGCACAAACCTGGCCAACTACACCATCACGTATGTCGACGGGACGCTGACGATCATCCCGCGGCCGGTGACCATCAAGGCCAACCCGCAAACCAAGGTCTATGGCGAGCTCGACCCGCCGCTGTCGTTTGCCATCACGGTCGGCTCGTTGCTCGGCAGCGACAGCTTCAGCGGCGGCCTGACCCGCGTGCCCGGCCAGAACGTCGGCGACTACACCATCAACCAGGGCTCGGTCAGCCTGGGGCCGAGCTACACGCTCACCTACATCAGCGACGAGCTCGAAATTACGCCGCGGCCGGTCACGGTGACCGCGAACAGCACCTCGAAGGTCTACGGCTCCATCGTCTCCTTCGCCGGCACCGAGTTCACGGTCTCGCCGATGGTCGGCAGTGAATCGATCGCGAGCGCGACCCTGGCCAGCGCTGGCGCCCCGGCGTCTGCCACGGTGGACGGTTCGCCCTACGCCATCACGCCGAGCGCGGCGGTGGCCGGGCCGGCCACGCTGCTCTCGAACTACTCGGTGAACTACGTCGACGGCCAGCTGACGGTGACGCCGCTCGCCATCACGATCACCGCGGCGCCCAAGACTAAGGTCTATGGCACCAGCGACCCGGCGCTGACCTTCGCGCTGAGCGCCGGCACGCTCGTGAACGGCGATACGCTGACGGGCAGCCTGACGCGCATTGCCGGCGAAGCGGTGGCGACGTCGCCCTACGCGATTCAGCAGGGCACGGCCTCGGTGACCAACGCCGCCAGCTACACGGTGACGTTCGTCGGCAGCGAACTGGCCATTACGCCCGCGCCGCTGACCATCACCGCGGGTGACGTCACCAAGAACTACGGTGACCTGCACACCTTCGCCGGAACCGAGTTCTCGACCAGCGGCCTGGTGTCTGGCGACACGGTCACCAGCGCGACGCTGACCAGCGCCGGCGCACCCGCCGCGGCGACGATCGCCGGCTCGCCCTACCCGATTGTGCCGAGCGCGGCCGTCGGCACGGGCCTCGGCAACTACACCATCAGCTACGTTGACGGCCAGCTGACGATCACCCCTCGCGCGGTGACGATCACGGCCGATCCGAAGACCAAGGTCTACGGCGACGCCGACCCGGCGTTGACCTACCAGATCACCTCGGGCACGCTGCTGTCGGGTGATGCCTTCACCGGCATCCTGACCCGCGTGGCCGGCGAGTCGGTGGGCACTTCGCCCTACGCCATCAACCAGGGCGACGTGACCCTCGGGGCCAACTACTCGCTGACCTACATCGGCAGCAACCTGGCGATCACGCCCCGGCCGCTGACCATTACGGCGAACAACGCCAGCAAGAACCTCGGCGACGAGTACGTGTTCGCCGGCACGGAGTTCACGACCACGCCGCTGGCCTTCAGCGATGCTGTGACGGCGGTCACGCTCACGAGTGCGGGCGCGCCGGCCAGCGCGGGTCTGCCCGGTCCGTACGCGATTGCCCCGGCCGCGCCGGTCGGCACCAATCTGGCGAACTACACGATCACGTTCGTGGATGGCGAGCTGACGCTGACTGCGCCCGTCCTGACCGTGACCAAGACGGTGAGCGCCCCGACGGCGGAGCCTGGCGGCTCGCTGGTCTACACCATTGACTACGCCAATACCGGCAACGGCGCCGCCAATGGCGTCGTCCTCAGCGACGCGCTGCCGACGCGGACTGCGTTCGCCTCGCTGACGGGCCCCGGCACCTTTGCTGCGGGCACGGTGACCTGGAACGTCGGCACGGTCGCGGCCGGCGCCTCCGGTTCCGTGTCGGTCACGGTGACGCTCGATGCCGTCTTCCCGAATGGCGCGACCACCCTCAGCAACGCCGCGGTTTACACCGGCACCAACGTTCCCAACTGCACGGTCAGCTGCACCACGCCGCCGGTCACGACGACGGTGACGGCGGCGCCGAACGTGACGGTGACCAAGACGGTGAGCACGCCGACGGCCCTGCCGGGCGGTTCGCTGGTCTACACCATCGACTACGCGAACACCGGTAACGCCAACGCGACCGACTTCAGCATCAGCGACGTGCTGCCGGCGCGCACCACGTTCGCCTCGGCGACCGGCGGCGGCACGAATGCCGGCAACACGGTGACCTGGAACCTCGGCACGCTGGCCGCGGGCGACAGCGATTCGGTCAGCGTCACGGTGACGCTTGACGCGGTCTTCCCGGCGGGCACGACGACCCTGAGCAATGCGGCGGTCTACACGACGCCGGACGTGCCGGCCTGCACGGGCGGCTGCTCGACGCCGCCGGTGACGACGACCGTGACGGCGGCGCCGAATGTGACCGTGACCAAGACGGTGAGCGAGCCAACGGCCCTGCCGGGCGGTTCGCTGGTCTACACCATCGACTACACCAACACGGGTAACGCCGACGCGACCAGCTTCTCGATCAGCGACGTGCTGCCGGCGCGCACCACGTTTGCCTCGGCCACCGGCGGTGGCACCAACGCCGGCAACACGGTGACTTGGAACCTCGGCACGCTGGCCGCGGGCGCGAGCGATTCGGTCAGCGTCACGGTGACGCTCGATGCGGTCTTCCCGGCCGGCACCACGACGCTGAGCAACGTGGCGGTCTACACGACTCCGGATGTGCCGGCCTGCACGTCGGGCTGCACCACGCCGCCGGTCACGACGACCGTGATGGCCTCGCCGGTGCTGACGGTGACCAAGACGGTGAGCGCGCCGACGGCCTTGCCGGGCGGCTCGCTGGTCTACACCATCAGCTACAGCAACACCGGTGACGCCGACGCCACCAACGTTTCGTTGAGCGACGTGCTGCCGGCGCGCACCACGTTTGCCTCGGCCACCGGCGGCGGCACCAATGCCGCCAACACCGTGACCTGGAACGTCGGAACCGTCGCGGTTGGCGCGAGCGGTTCGGTGAGCGTCACCGTGACGCTCGATGCGGTGTTCCCGACGGGCACGACGACGCTGAGCAACGCGGCGGTTTACACCACGCCGGACGTGCCGGCCTGCACGGGTGGTTGCACGACGCCGCCGGTGACGACGACGGTCACCGCCGAGCCGATCGTGACGGTGACCAAGTCGGTAAGCGCGGCGACCGCGCTGCCCGGCGGCTCGCTGGTCTACACCATCAACTACTCGAACACCGGCAACGCTGATGCGACCAACTTCGAACTGAGCGACGTGCTGCCGGCGCGCACCACGTTTGCCTCGGCGACCGGCGGCGGCACCAACGCCGCCAACACGGTGACCTGGAACGTCGGCACCATCGCCGCCGGCGGCAGCGGCTCGGTGAGCGTCACCGTGACGCTCGACGCGGTGTTCCCGACCGGCACGACGACGCTGAGCAACGCGGCGGTCTATAAGACCCCCGACGTGCCGGCCTGCACGGTCAGCTGCACGACGCCGCCGGTCACCACCACGGTGACCGCCGAGCCGATCGTGACGGTGACCAAGTCGGTGAGCGCGGCGACCGCGCTGCCCGGCGGCTCGCTGGTCTACACCATCAACTACGCGAACACGGGTAATGCCGACGCGACCAACTTCGGGCTGAGCGACGTCCTCCCGGCGCGCACCACCTTCGCCTCGGCGACCGGTGGCGGCACCAACTCCGGCAACACGGTGACCTGGAGCCTCGGCACGCTCGCCGCCGGCGCCTCGGGCAGCGTGTCGGTGACGGTGACCCTCGATGCGGTCTTCCCGGCCGGCACGACGACCCTGAGCAACGTCGCGGTTTACACCACGCCTGATGTGCCGGCCTGCACGGGTGGCTGCACGACGCCGCCGGTGACGACCACCGTCACGGCGGAACCGAACGTGACGGTGACCAAGACGGTGAGCGCGGCAACCGCGCTGCCCGGCGGCTCGCTGGTCTACACCATCAACTACGCGAACACCGGTAACGCTGATGCGACCGGCTTCGAGCTGAGCGACGTGCTGCCGGCGCGCACCACGTTTGCCTCGGCCACCGGCGGCGGCACCAACGCCGCCAACACGGTGACCTGGAACATCGGCACGGTCGCCGCGGGCACCAGCGGTTCGGTGAGCGTCACCGTGACGCTCGATGCGGTCTTCCCGACCGGCACGACCACGCTGAGCAACGCGGCGGTCTACAAGACGCCGGACGTCCCCGCCTGCACGGTCAGCTGCACGACGCCGCCGGTCACCACCACGGTGACGGCCGAGCCGATCGTGACGGTAACCAAGACGGTGAGCGCGCCGACGGCCCTGCCGGGCGGCTCGCTGATCTACACGATCGCCTACGCGAACACCGGCAACGCTGACGCGACCAACTTCGAGATCAGCGACGTGCTGCCCGCGCGCACGACGTTTGCCTCGGCCACGGGCGGCGGCACCAACTCCGGTAACACGGTGACCTGGAGCCTCGGGACGCTGGCTGCCGGCACCAATGGCTCGGTGAGCGTCACCGTGACGCTCGATGCCATCTTCCCGGCCGGCACGACGACGCTGACCAACGCGGCCGTCTACCAGACGCCGGATGTCCCTGGCTGCACCACGGGCTGCACGACGCCGCCGGTCACCACGACCGTGATGGCCTCGCCGGTGTTGACGGTGACCAAGTCGGTGAGCGCGCCCACGGCGCTGCCGGGCGGCTCGCTGATCTACACCATCAACTACAGCAACACCGGTGACGCCGACGCGACCAACGTCGAGCTCAGCGACGCGCTGCCCGCCCGCACGACGTTCGCGTCGCTGACCGGACCCGGCACGCACGCCTCGGGCAACGTGACCTGGAACGTCGGCACCGTCTCCGTCGGCGGCAGCGGCTCGGTCAGCGTCACCGTGACGCTCGATGCGACCTTCCCGAACGGCACCACGACGCTGACCAACGCGGCGGTCTACCAGACGCCGGATGTGCCGGCTTGCGTCACGGGCTGCACGACGCCGCCGGTCACCACCACGGTGACGGCTGCGCCCGATGTCCACATCACCAAGAGCGTGAGCCCGACGGGTCCTGTGGCCCCCGGCGCGACGCTGACCTACACGATCGGTTACGAGAACACCGGTAACGCGACGGCCAACTCGGTGACCATCACCGACCTCGTCCCC
>Ga0164290_1001832_pt1 | contig 22347 bp, 20 predicted proteins | sample Micstemetagenome_FD_108782 | JGI IMG/M metagenome (GOLD analysis project Ga0164290, IMG submission 108782) | Contaminated culture microbial community from soil near Moab, Utah, USA - Microcoleus steenstrupii SON62 (Illumina Assembly) | ecosystem: Environmental > Terrestrial > Soil > Soil crust...
CTACCGTCCGCAGTTCTACTTCCGCACGACGGACGTGACCGGCTCGATCGAGCTGCCGAAGGACAAGGAAATGGTGATGCCTGGCGACAACGTCAGCATCACGGTCAAGCTGATCGCTCCGATTGCCATGGAACAGGGCCTGCGCTTCGCTATCCGCGAAGGTGGCCGTACCGTGGGTTCGGGCGTCGTGGCGACCATCATCGAGTAATCAGAAGGTTGGCCGCAGGGGCATAGCTCAATTGGCAGAGCGTCGGTCTCCAAAACCGAAGGTTGGGGGTTCGAGACCCTCTGCCCCTGCCACGGCAGACTGAAGATTTACTCCCTGACTTGAAGCGAAAGCCTCGAGTCGCCAGCCAGCCCGCTGCGGTTTTACCCGGCGGGCTTTGCTGCTGAATGGCGTGTCGGTGCCTTGACAGGTTCCCGGGGCGCAAAGCATGAACACGATGTCGTCTACTGAAGTTCAAACCATCACCTCCGGCGCCGACAAGGCGAAGCTGGGTGCCGCCGCGCTGCTCGCGTTGGGTGGGCTGGTGGCCTACTACCTGCTCGCCAAGCAGGGTGGGCTCGTGCAATGGGGCTCGCTGATCGGCTTGCTGCTGGCGGCCGTAGTGCTGTTCTTCACCTCCGAGCCGGGCAAGTCGCTGATCGCCTACGGCCGCGACAGCTGGCGGGAGGCGCGCAAGGTCGTCTGGCCGACGCGCAAAGAGTCGCTGCAGATGACCGGCTATGTCTTCGCCTTCGTGGTGGTGATGGCCTTGTTCCTGTGGCTGACCGACAAGACCCTGGAATGGGTCTTGTACGACTTGCTGCTGGGCTGGAAGCGCTAAGGATCCCGAGATGAGCGAACAACAAATCACCGAAGCGAGCCCGAAGCGCTGGTACGTCGTGCACGCCTACTCCGGCATGGAGAAGGCGGTCGAGCGCAATCTGCGCGAGCGCATCGATCGCGCCGGCATGCAGGACAAGTTCGGCCGCATCCTGGTGCCGACCGAAGAGGTCGTCGAGCTGAAAAACGGCAAGAAGTCGATCACCGAGCGTCGCTTCTTCCCCGGCTATGTGCTGGTGGAGATGATCCTCGACGATGATTCCTGGCACCTGGTCAAGCACACCAGCAAGGTCACCGGCTTCGTCGGCGGCGCGCGCAATCGTCCGGCGCCGATCTCGGAAGCCGAGGTGATGAAGATCGTCAACCAGATGCAGGAAGGCGTGGAGAAGCCGCGCCCGAAGTTCGAGTGGATGGTCGGCGAGGTGGTGCGCGTCAAGGAGGGCCCGTTCGCGGACTTCAATGGCGCCATCGAGGAAGTGAATTACGACAAGAGCAAGCTGCGCGTGTCGGTGACCATCTTCGGTCGTGCCACGCCGGTCGAACTGGACTTCGGTCAGGTCGAAAAGGTTTAAGGCCTGTCAGTGCCTGATCCGCGCCAGCGGATCGACTGATCGTGACAGCTCGGCGCGTTCCGGGCATGAGGAGCCAGCCGCAGTTCGGGTTGGCGTTTGTACTCGGGGCGGTCGCATTTGACCGCTCCTCAGGAGTGATACATGGCAAAGAAAATTGTCGGCTTCATCAAGCTGCAAGTTCCGGCCGGCAAGGCGAACCCGTCGCCTCCGATCGGCCCCGCGCTGGGTCAGCGCGGTCTCAACATCATGGAGTTCTGCAAGGCGTTCAACGCCAAGACGCAGGGCATGGAGCCGGGTCTGGTGCTGCCGGTGGTCATCACCGCCTTCGCCGACAAGAGCTTCACCTTTGAGCTGAAGTCGCCCCCGGCGACCGTGCTGATCAAGAAGGCCGCGAAGATCGAGAAGGGCTCGCAGCGCCCCCATCTGGACAAGGTCGGCAAGCTGACCCGCGCCCAGCTGGAAGAAATCGCAAAGACCAAGCAGAAGGACCTGACGGCAGCCGACATGGACGCCGCGGTTCGCACCATCGCCGGTTCCGCCCGCTCGATGGGCATCATCGTGGAAGGTGTCTGACATGGCCAAGTTGACCAAGAAGCAAAAGGCCTTGCAAGGCAAGGTCGAGACCACCAAGCTGTACCCGCTGGGTGAGGCCCTGGCCCTGGTGAAGAGCCTGGCCACCGCCAAGTTCGACGAGTCGATCGACGTGGCCGTGCAACTCGGCGTCGACGCCAAGAAGTCGGACCAGGTCGTGCGTGGCGCCGTCGTCATGCCCAACGGCATCGGCAAGACTAAGCGCGTCGCCGTGTTCGCCCAAGGCGCCAAGGCTGAGGAAGCCAAGGCCGCCGGCGCCGACGTCGTCGGCATGGAAGACCTGGCCGAGCGCGTGAAGGCGGGTGACATGCCCTTCGACGTGGTGATCGCGTCGCCGGACACCATGCGCGTCGTCGGTACCCTGGGTCAGATCCTGGGCCCGCGCGGCCTGATGCCGAACCCGAAGGTCGGCACCGTGACGCCCGATGTGGCCACCGCGGTGAAGAACGCCAAGGCCGGCCAGGTGCAGTTCCGCGTCGACAAGGGCGGCATCATCCACGCCACCCTCGGCCGTCGCTCGTTCGACGACGAGAAGCTGGCCGGCAACCTGCGCGCGCTGCTGGAGGCCCTGAACAAGGCCCAGCCGGCCTCGAGCAAGGGTGTCTACCTGCGCAAGGTGGCGCTGTCGTCGACGATGGGCGTTGGTGCCCGTGTTGACGTCGCATCGATCAACGCTCAAGCCGCCGCTTGAGTTTGAAGTGGTGGGCCGCTGCCCGGCAACGGGCGGCGGGTCATCCAAGACCGCTGGTGTTCGCAAGGACCTAAACGAAGGCCGAGAGGCCTGAAGCCAGCGCAGATGGCGAACCCGCCGACGAGGAATTCCCATGCAACGAGAAGACGCATGGGGCTCCAAGACGGCAAGGTCGCTGAAACCGGTGCGGTCCGAGGGCGCGAGCCCGACGACCGTGATGTGAGGAGAAGACCTTGAGTCTGAATCGCAACGAGAAGGCTGCCGTCGTCTCGGAAGTGGCTGCGCAAGCTGCCAAGTCCCAGACGCTAGCGATCGCCGAGTACCGTGGCCTCACCGTGGAAGCTCTGAACAAGCTGCGCGTCGAAGCGCGTGCCAAGGGTGTGTACCTTCATGTTCTGAAGAACACCCTGGCCCGTCGCGCCGTCGCCGGCACCCCGTTCGAGCCCGCGGGAGACCTGATGGTCGGTCCGCTGATTTACGGCTTTTCTGAAGATGCAGTCGCTGCCGCCAAGGTGGTGGCCGACTTCGCCAAGAGCAACGACAAGCTGGTCCTGAAGGGTGGCGCCTACAACGGCAAGGCCCTGGACGTGAACAGCCTGAAGACCCTGGCTTCGGTGCCCAGCAAGGAAGTCCTGCTGTCGCAACTGGCCGGTCTGCTCAAGTCGCCCGTGCAGCGCACCGCTGCCGTGCTGGCGGCCCTGGCGGCCAAGCGTGGCGAGGGCGTCGAAGCCCCCGCTGCAGCCTGAGCATCCGTTTTTCCAATTTCATACGATTCGTAGGAGCCCCAAATGGCATTCGATAAAGACGCTTTCCTGACCGCCCTCGACAGCATGTCGGTGATGGAACTCAATGACCTGGTCAAGGCCATTGAAGAGAAGTTCGGCGTGTCCGCCGCCTCGATGGCCGCCCCGGCCGCTGGTGGTGGCGCTGCTGCCCCGGTCGCCGAAGAGAAGACCGAGTTCAACGTCGTGCTGCTCGAAGCCGGCGCGAACAAGGTTGGCGTCATCAAGGCCGTGCGCGAGATCACCGGCCTGGGCCTCAAGGAAGCCAAGGACCTGGTCGACGGCGCGCCCAAGACCGTCAAGGAAGCCGCCCCCAAGGCCGACGCCGACGCCGCTGTCAAGAAGCTGGTCGAAGCCGGCGCCAAGGCCGAAGCGAAGTAAATCGGCGCTCGGCTACTGCGCCGGGCCATCTCGCTGCTGCGATGCTCGCCGTACCCAAGTACGGCTGTGCTTCTCGAAGCGAACTGGCTCCGGCTCGGTAAGCCGCTCTCCGATCTACTGCATCTGGCTGGTCCCGATAGGGGCCGGCCAGATGTCATTTCCGGCGAGACCCTGCGAAAGGGTCCGGCATGACTACAATGCCGGGTTTTTCCGTAGGTTCTCTGATCCGACTGCAGAGAACGGGTTTGGTCGAGCCCCGGGCGCAATGCCTCGGGTTGTCTGCCAGCGGCGGGTAGTGGCCCGTCACCGAACCTCGAATGCAATGTTCGAGACGCCAGTCGTCCGGGCGCGCTGATTGATCTCCAGCCGTCCACCCTCCCTCGGAGCTTTCATGGCGCAAGCAAACCCCTACAGCTACACGGAGCGCAAACGCATCCGCAAGAGCTTCGGCCAACGCGACAGCGTGCTGGGCGTGCCCTATCTGCTGACGATGCAGAAGGACTCGTACAAGGCCTTCCTGCAGAAGGAAGTCAACCCGGCAGAACGCAAGCCCGAGGGCCTGCAGGCGGCCTTCCTGGCGGCCTTCCCGATCGGCTCGCACAACCAGTTTGTCGAGATGCGCTTCCTCGACTACGGCATGGCCCGCCCGGCCTTCGACGAGCGTGAGTGCCAGCAGCGCGGTCTGACCTTCTCGGCGGCCGTGCGCGCCCGCCTGCAGATGATCATCTACGACCGTGAGAACAGCACGCCGTCGAACAAGGTCGTCCGCGAAGTGAAGGAGCAAGAGGTCTACATGGGCGAAGTGCCCCTGATGACCGATTACGGCTCGTTCATCATCAACGGCACCGAGCGCGTCATCGTCTCGCAGCTGCACCGCTCGCCGGGCGTGTTCTTCGAGCACGACAAGGGCAAGACCCACAGCTCGGGCAAGCTGCTGTTCTCCAGCCGCATCATTCCCTATCGTGGTTCCTGGCTGGACTTCGAGTTCGACCCCAAGGACATCCTGTACTTCCGCGTCGACCGTCGCCGCAAGATGCCGGTGACGATCCTCCTGAAGTCGATCGGCCTGAACCCCGAGCAGATCCTGGCCCACTTCTTCTCGTTCGACAACTTCCGCCTGATGGATGTTGGCGCGCAGATGGAGTTCGTCGCCGAGCGCCTGAAGGGCGAGGTCGCCCGCTTCGACGTCACCGACAAGGACGGCAAGGTCGTTGTCGAAAAGGACAAGCGCGTCACCGCCCGTCACATCAAGCAGCTCGAGGCCAGTGGCACGCAGTACGTGTCGGTCCCCGAAGACTTCCTGGTCGGCCGCGTCGTAGCCAAGAACATGGTTGACCCGGACACCGGCGAAATCATCGCGAAGGCGAATGACGAGCTGACCGAAGCCCTGCTGAAGAAGCTTCGCGCCGCCGGCATCAAGGAACTGCAGTGCCTGTTCACAAATGAGCTGAGCGAAGGCGCCTACATCAGCCAGACCCTGGCACTCGATGAGACCGCCGACCAGTTCGCCGCCCGCGTCGCCATCTACCGCATGATGCGCCCTGGCGAGCCGCCGACCGAGGACGCCGTCGAGTCGCTGTTCAACCGCCTGTTCTACAGCCCCGACACCTACGACCTGAGCCGCGTCGGCCGGATGAAGTTCAACGCCCGCGTGGGCCGCGACACGTCTGAGGGCGAGATGGTCCTGTCGAACGAGGACATCCTCGACGTCGTCAAGATCCTCGTCGAGCTGCGCAACGGCCGCGGTGTCGTCGATGACATCGACCACCTGGGCAATCGTCGCGTTCGCTGCGTCGGCGAGCTGGCCGAGAACCAGTACCGCTCGGGCCTCGCGCGCATCGAGAAGGCGGTCAAGGAGCGCCTCGGCCAGGCCGAGACCGAGTCCCTGATGCCGCACGACCTGATCAACTCCAAGCCGATCTCCGCGGCGCTGAAGGAGTTCTTCGGGGCCTCGCAGCTGTCGCAGTTCATGGACCAGACGACCCCGCTGTCCGAGATCACGCACAAGCGTCGCGTCTCGGCCCTGGGCCCGGGCGGTCTGACCCGCGAGCGCGCCGGCTTCGAAGTCCGCGATGTGCACCCGACCCACTACGGCCGCGTCTGCCCGATCGAGACCCCTGAAGGTCCGAACATCGGCCTGATCAACTCGCTGGCGCTGTTCGCGCGCCTGAACGAGTACGGCTTCCTGGAGACCCCGTACCGCCGCGTGGTGGACGGTCAGGTCACCGACCAGATCGACTACCTGTCGGCCATCGAGGAAGGCAAGTACGTCATCGCCCAGGCCAACGCGTCGCTGGACGCGAACGGCAAGCTCGTGGACGAGCTGGTCTCGGCCCGCGAGGCCGGCGAATCGGTGCTGCTGTCGCCGGAGCGCGTGCAGTACATGGACGTGGCGCCTGCGCAGATCGTCTCGGTGGCCGCCTCGCTGGTGCCGTTCCTGGAGCACGATGACGCGAACCGCGCGCTGATGGGCGCCAACATGCAGCGCCAGGCCGTGCCGACGCTGCGTCCCGAGAAGGCCTTCGTCGGTACCGGCGTCGAGCGTGTCGCCGCGAAGGACTCCGGCACCGTGGTCGCGGCGCGCCGCGGCGGTGTCGTCGACTACGTGGACACGAACCGCATCGTGATCCGCGTGAACGACAACGAGACGGTGGCCGGTGAGGTGGGTGTCGACATCTACAACCTCATCAAGTACCAGCGTTCCAACCAGAACACCAACATCCACCAGCGCCCGATCGTCAAGCGCGGTGACCGTGTCGGTGCCGAGGACATCATTGCCGACGGCGCGTCGACGGACCTGGGCGAGCTCGCCCTGGGCCAGAACATGCTGGTCGCCTTCATGCCCTGGAACGGCTACAACTTCGAGGACTCGATCCTGATCTCGGAGCGCGTCGTCGCCGAAGACCGCTACACCTCGATCCACATCGAGGAACTGGTGGTGATGGCCCGCGACACCAAGCTGGGCTCGGAAGAAATCACCCGCGACATCCCGAACCTGAGCGAGCAGCAACTGGCCCGCCTGGACGAGTCGGGCATCGTCTACATCGGCGCCGAGGTCAACCCGGGCGACGTGCTGGTCGGCAAGGTCACGCCGAAGGGCGAGACCACGCTGACGCCGGAAGAGAAGCTGCTGCGCGCGATCTTCGGCGAGAAGGCGTCCGACGTGAAGGACACCTCGCTGCGCGTCGATCAGGGTACGCAGGGCACCGTCATCGACGTGCAGGTCTTCACCCGCGAGGGCATTCCGCGCGACAAGCGCGCCCAGCAGATCATTGACGACGAGCTGAAGCGCTTCCGCCTGGACCTGAACGACCAGCTGCGCATCGTCGAGGCCGACGCCTACGACCGTATCGCCAAGCTGCTGACGGGCAAGGTCGCCAACGGCGGTCCGCAGAAGATCGCCAAGGGCACGGTCATCACCGCCGAGTACCTGGCCTCGGTCGACAAGTACCACTGGTTCGACATTCGTCCCGCCGAGGACGAGCTGGCGAACCAGCTGGAGTCGATCAAGAACTCGCTCGAGCAGACCCGTCACGCGTTCGACCTGCACTTCGAAGAGAAGCGCAAGAAGCTCACGCAGGGCGACGAGCTGCCGGCCGGTGTGCTGAAGATGGTCAAGGTCTACCTGGCCGTCAAGCGCCGCCTGCAGCCCGGCGACAAGATGGCCGGCCGTCACGGCAACAAGGGCGTGGTGTCTAAGATCGTTCCGGTCGAGGACATGCCCTACATGGCTGACGGCACGCCTTGCGACATCGTGCTGAATCCGCTGGGCGTGCCCTCGCGGATGAACGTCGGTCAGGTGCTGGAAGTCCACCTGGGCTGGGCCGGCAAGGGCCTGGGTCAGCGCATCGGCGACATGCTGCAGCGCGAGGCCAAGGTGGCCGAGCTGCGCAAGTTCCTCGACGAGCTCTACAACAAGAGCGGTGGTCGCCAGGAGGACCTGAGCGCGCTGTCCGACGACGAGATCAAGGCCATGGCGAAGAACCTGTCGTCGGGCGTGACCTTCGCGACCCCGGTGTTCGACGGTGCCAAGGAAGAGCAGATCCGCGCGATGCTGCACCTGGCCTATCCGGAAGAGATTGCCGCCAAGAAGGGTCTGACCGCGACGCGCACCCAGTGCATGCTGAGCGACGGCCGCACCGGCGAGCAGTTCGAGCGTCCGGTCACCGTCGGCTACATGCACGTGCTGAAGCTGCACCACCTGGTCGACGACAAGATGCACGCCCGCTCGACCGGCCCGTACAGCCTGGTGACCCAGCAGCCGCTGGGCGGCAAGGCGCAGTTCGGCGGCCAGCGCTTCGGTGAGATGGAAGTCTGGGCGCTGGAAGCCTACGGCGCCTCGTACATCCTGCAGGAGATGCTGACCGTGAAGTCCGACGACGTGAACGGCCGTACCAAGGTCTACGAGAGCATCGTCAAGGGTGAGCACTCGAGCGATGCCGGCATGCCGGAATCGTTCAACGTGCTGGTCAAGGAAATTCGTTCGCTCGCCATCGACATCGAGCTCGAGCGCAACTAACCCGGAACAGGAGAGAAGACATGAAAGGTTTGCTGGACCTGTTCAAGCAGTTCACGCCCGACGAGCACTTCGACGCGATCAAGATCGGCATTGCATCGCCGGACAAGATTCGTTCGTGGTCCTTCGGTGAGGTGAAGAAGCCCGAGACCATCAACTACCGGACCTTCAAGCCGGAACGTGATGGCCTGTTCTGCGCCAAGATCTTCGGCCCGATCAAGGACTACGAGTGCCTGTGCGGCAAGTACAAGCGCCTCAAGCACCGTGGCGTGATCTGCGAGAAGTGCGGCGTTGAAGTCACCCAGACCAAGGTGCGCCGTGATCGCATGGGTCACATCGACCTGGCCGCGCCCTGCGCCCACATCTGGTTCCTGAAGTCGCTGCCGTCGCGTCTGGGCCTGGTGCTGGACATGACGCTGCGCGACATCGAGCGCGTGCTGTACTTTGAGGCGTACGTGATCGTCGATCCGGGCATGACGCCGCTGAAGAAGTTCGGCATCCTGACCGAGGAGCAGTACGACGTCGAGCGCGAGAAGCATGGCGACGAGTTCGTCGCGCTGATGGGCGCCGAGGGCGTGCAGCGCCTGCTCGCCGACATGGACCTGGACGTTGAGATCGACAAGATCCGCAACGACATGACCGGCTCCGAGCTGAAGATCAAGAAGAACTCCAAGCGCCTCAAGGTGATGGAGGCCTTCAAGCGCTCGGGCATGAAGCCGTCGTGGATGGTGATGAACCGTCTGCCGGTGCTGCCGCCGGATCTGCGTCCGCTGGTGCCGCTGGATGGCGGCCGCTTCGCGACCTCGGATCTGAACGATCTGTATCGCCGCGTCATCAACCGCAACAACCGCCTGGCCCGCCTGCTCGAGCTGAAGGCCCCTGAGATCATCGTGCGCAACGAGAAGCGCATGCTGCAGGAGGCCGTCGACTCGCTGCTCGACAACGGCCGCCGTGGCAAGGCCATGACCGGCGCCAACAAGCGCCCGCTGAAGTCGCTGGCCGACATGATCAAGGGCAAGGGCGGTCGTTTCCGCCAGAACCTGCTGGGCAAGCGCGTCGACTACTCGGGCCGTTCGGTCATCGTGGTCGGCCCGACGCTGAAGCTGCACCAGTGCGGTCTGCCCAAGCTGATGGCGCTGGAGCTGTTCAAGCCTTTCATCTTCTCGCGCCTGGAGGCGATGGGCATCGCCACCACCATCAAGGCGGCGAAGAAGGAAGTCGAAGCCGGCACCCCGGTGGTCTGGGACATCCTCGAAGAGGTCATCAAGGAGCACCCGGTCCTGTTGAACCGCGCGCCGACGCTGCACCGCCTCGGCATCCAGGCTTTCGAGCCGGTGCTGATCGAAGGCAAGGCCATCCAGCTGCACCCGCTGGTCTGCGCCGCGTTCAACGCCGACTTCGACGGCGACCAGATGGCCGTTCACGTGCCGTTGTCGATCGAAGCGCAGATGGAAGCCCGCACGCTGATGCTGGCCTCCAACAACGTGCTGTTCCCGGCCTCGGGCGAGCCGTCGATCGTGCCGTCGCAGGACGTCGTGCTGGGCCTGTACTACGCGACCCGCGAGCGCATCAATGGCAAGGGCGAGGGCATGGTGTTCTCGGACCTGCAGGAATTGCAGCGTGCGCTGGACAACGGTCAGGTCGAGATCACCGCCAAGATCAGCGTGCGCATGCAGGAGTACCGCAAGGATCCGGCGTCGGGCGAATGGATCGCTGAGACCAAGCTGGTGGCCACCACTGTCGGCCGTGCGCTGCTGTCCGAGATCCTGCCCAAGGGCCTGCCGTTCTCGAACATCAACAAGGCGTTGAAGAAGAAGGAGATCAGCAAGCTGATCAACACTTCGTTCCGCAAGTGCGGCCTGAAGGAAACCGTGGTGCTGGCCGACAAGCTGATGCAGTCCGGCTTCCGCCTGGCGACGCGCGCCGGTCTGTCGATCGCCATCGACGACATGCTGGTGCCGCAGCAGAAGTACACGCTGATCGAGGCCGCCGAGAAGGAGGTCAAGGAGATCGAGCAGCAGTACATCTCGGGTCTGGTGACCGCCGGCGAGCGTTACAACAAGGTCGTCGACATCTGGGGCAAGGCCGGTGACGAGATCGGCAAGAAGATGATGGACCACCTGAAGGTCGAGAAGGTCGCTGACCGTCACGGCAAGATGGTGGACCAGGAGTCGTTCAACTCGATCTACATGATGGCCGACTCGGGCGCGCGGGGTTCTGCCGCCCAGATCCGCCAGTTGGCTGGCATGCGAGGCCTGATGGCCAAGCCGGACGGCTCGATCATCGAGACGCCCATCACGGCGAACTTCCGTGAAGGCCTGAACGTGTTGCAGTACTTCATCTCCACCCACGGTGCCCGTAAGGGCCTGGCGGACACGGCGCTGAAGACCGCGAACTCGGGCTACCTGACCCGCCGTCTGGTCGACGTGACCCAGGACCTGGTCGTCACCGAGGACGATTGCGGCACCGACAACGGCATGGCCATGCGCGCGCTGGTCGAGGGCGGTGAAGTCATCGAGAGCCTGCGCGACCGCATCCTCGGTCGTGTCACCGCGATCGACACCCTGCATCCCGAGACCCAGGCGGTCGTCGTGCCTGCCGGCCAGATGCTGGACGAAGACACCCTGGACCTGGTCGAAGCCGCCGGCATCGATGAGGTCAAGGTGCGCACGCCGCTGACCTGTGAAACCCGCTACGGCCTGTGTGCCAAGTGCTACGGCCGCGATCTGGGTCGTGGCGGCATGGTCAAAGGTGGCGAGGCGGTCGGTGTGATCGCCGCGCAGTCGATCGGTGAGCCTGGCACGCAGCTGACGATGCGTACCTTCCACATCGGTGGTGCGGCATCGCGTGCAGCGGTCGCTTCCAGCGTCGAAGCCAAGTCGGAAGGCTTGATCGGCTTCAACGCCACGATGCGCTACGTCACCAACGGCAAGGGCGAATTGGTGGTGATCTCCCGCTCCGGCGAGATCGTCATCTCGGATCCGCATGGCCGCGAGCGCGAGCGCCACAAGGTGCCTTACGGTGCGCTGCTGAACGTGAAGGCCGATCAGGCCGTCAAGGCCGGCAAGGTGCTGGCCAACTGGGATCCGCTGACCCGACCCATCATCACGGAATTCGCCGGCAAGGCGAAGTTCGAGAACGTGGAAGAGGGCGTCACCGTCGCCAAGCAGGTCGATGAGGTCACCGGCCTGTCGACCCTGGTGGTGATCGATCCGAAGCGTCGTGGCGCTGCCAAGGTCGTGCGTCCGCAGGTCAAGCTGCTCGACGCTCAGGGCCACGAGGTGAAGATCCCCGGCACCGACCACTCGGTGACGATCGGCTTCCAGGTCGGCTCGCTGATCCAGGTGCGCGACGGTCAGGACCTCGCCCCGGGTGAGGTGCTCGCCCGCATTCCGGTCGAAGGCCAGAAGACTCGCGACATCACCGGCGGTCTGCCGCGTGTTGCCGAGCTGTTCGAAGCCCGATCGCCCAAGGACAAGGGCGTGCTGGCTGAGCAGACCGGCACGGTGTCTTTCGGCAAGGAGACCAAGGGCAAGGTTCGCCTGCAGATCACCGATCCGGACGGCAAGGTCCACGAGGAGCTCGTGCCCAAGGAGAAGAACATCCTGGTGCACGAGGGTCAGGTGGTCAACAAGGGCGAAGGCATCGTCGACGGACCGGCCGATCCGCAGGACATCCTGCGTCTGCTGGGCATCGAGGAGCTGGCGCGCTACATCGTCGACGAAGTGCAGGACGTCTACCGCTTGCAGGGCGTGAAGATCAACGACAAGCACATCGAGGTGATCGTTCGCCAGATGCTGCGTCGTGTGCAGATCTCCGATCCGGGCGAGTCCAGCTACATCGCGGGCGAGCAGGTCGAGCGCTCGGAGATCCTGGGCTCGATCGAGAAGCTGCGCGCTGCCGGCAAGATCCCGCCGACCTACACCGACGTGCTGCTGGGCATCACCAAGGCCTCGCTGTCGACCGATTCCTTCATCTCGGCCGCTTCCTTCCAGGAAACGACTCGCGTGCTCACCGAGGCTGCCATCATGGGCAAGCGCGACGAGCTGCGTGGCCTGAAGGAAAACGTCATCGTCGGTCGCCTGATACCGGCCGGTACCGGCATGGCTTATCACAAGGCTCGCAAGGCCAAGGAAGAGCTGGACGAAACCGAGCGCAAGGCGATCGCGCTGCAGGAGGCCGAGGAACTGGCCGCGGTGCAGCTGGCGGCGCTCGACGCGCAGCATCCGAGCGACGCCGAGTAATTCGGCATCGTCTCCAGGCGCCATCTAGGCGCCGGCAGGGCGGCGGTCGCAAGACCGGCCGCCCTTTTTCATGCCCTGCTAGGCGCCGAGGCGCTGCTGCTGTTGGGCGCCGGTGTCCGGCGCCGCGGTCTGCGCGGCAAGCAGGCTGCCGGCCAGCATGCCGGCGCCGACCAGGGCGATGGCGGCGGCCAGCAAGGCCCATTGGGCGGGCAGGCGGCGCGTGGTGGGAATGCGCTTGGCGATGCTCATGGCGGTCTCCTTGTCAGCGGGATCCAGCCTAGGCCAGCGGCCCCGGCGCAGTTGTCGGACGGCGCGGCTGCTGGCTGTAGGACAACACGAAGCGATACAGGGACGCGGCCTTGTCCGACACCCTCGGCCGCTCCGGCCGCCAACACTGAGCTTTTATCCCGGCCGTCCGCCCCCGCACGCCATGAGCCTGGTCCAAGCCCCGCCATCGATCGAATCGCGCTGGCTGCATGCCTGCGAGCAACTGGCCGCCGTCGGCGTGCTCGAGTGGCGGCCCGGCCGCTCCGCGATCCAGGCCAGCCCCCAGGCGCGCAGCCTGCTCGGCCTGCCCGAGCGCGGCTCGCTGGACCTGGGCGCGCTGCTGGCCTGTTTCGACAGCACCGGCCAGGCCCTGCTGCATGCGGCCCTGCTCACCGAGACGCGTCAGGCCTGCGGCTGGAAGGTCGAGCTGCGCCTGCCCACGCGCGTGCTCAGCATCACCGGCGCCAGCGAGCCGGGCCCGCCGCTCCGCGTGCTGGTCGTGCTGCAGGACATCAGCGAGCAGACCGCCGCGCGTAGCGCGCTGGAAGAGGCCTTGCAGCGCCTGGACCTGGCCACGCACGCGGCGCGCATCGGCACCTGGCAATGTCAGGTCGGTGACGCGGGCCCGCAATGGGACGGACAGATGCAGACCCTGCTCGATGCCGCTGGCCCACCGCTGCCGCCGGCGCGTTGGCGCGAACTGGTGCACCCGCAGGACCTCTACCCGCTGGAGCGGGCGCTGCGCGTCGCATTGCGCGGTCCGCAGGGCCTGGACATCTGCCACCGGCTGCGCGGCGCCAACGGTCGCGAGCGCCATCTGCGCAGCGTCGCCAAGGTGCTGCGCAAAGCCGACGGGCGCGCCACGCGACTGGTGGGGGTCAGCTGGGACGAGACCGCGCAGCGCCGCGAAACCCGCGAGCTGCGACACCGTGCCAGCCATGATCCGCTGACCGGTCTGGTCAATCGCGACGAATTCCACCAACGCCTGCAGCGCGCGCTGCAGCAAGGCGGTCGGCATGCGTTGCTGGCCCTGGACCTGGATCGTTTCAAGCAGGTCAATGACAGCCTCGGCCATGCCGCCGGCGATGCGGTGCTCTGCCAGATCGCCGCGCTATTGCACCGTCATGTGCGTCAGCGCGACACCGTCGCGCGCCTGGGCGGTGACGAGTTCATGGTGCTGCTCGAGCATTGCCAGCCGGACCAGGCGCAGGCGGTGGCCGAGCAGATCCGCCTCGCCGTCGGTCACTCCGGTTTTACTTACAAGGGCAGGGCGCTGGCGGTTGGCGTGAGCATCGGCCTCACCGCCCTGCTCGACGGTGAGGCTGCCGATGCAGCGATGGTCCGTGCCGACGCCGCCTGCCTTGCCGCCAAGGCGGCTGGCCGCGATCGGGTCCGCGCCGGTTGATGCAGTGCCCGGCATCCCAGGGTCAGGAGGAGGCGGCGCTGGCCGGTGGCTGAGGAGCTGCTATCGCCGGGACCTCGGTCTTGGGCTCAGCAGGAATCGGCGCAGGTGCCGAGGCCGGCTGGACCGGCGGTGCGACGGGCAGGGCGACCGGTGCCGGCTCTTCCGGCCTCAGCAGGGCAGCTCGACTCACCGGCTGGCCGGCAGCCGGGGCAGCCAGGCCTTGGAGCAGATCGCCGCCGTGTTTCGCGCTGGCGGTCTTGCTCGACGCGCCAGCCGGCTTGGTGGGTGCGGTCGGCGCTGCAAGCTCGGGCTGTGCTGCCGGCGTCGCCGTGGGCGCATAGACCGACCCATCGACCGGCTTGACGAACGAGTCGGCAAGCGGCCGCTCATTCGACGGAGCGAGGGCGCTCAACGCATCACCGGCGACGGAGGGGACCGCCAACTCGGCGCGAGGCGAGATCTCGATGGGCGGCGGGCTGCTTGCCTGCAGCATCGCCCAGCCGGCACCGGCCGTGGCCAACAGAACCGCGCCGGTCGCCAGCGGCGCGCCGAGGCCGCGCGCGGCAGGCCGCGCATCGCGGGCAACGCTCTGCAGGGCTGTCGCTTGCGTCGACTCTCGTGGCTTGCCGGTCGCTGTGACGACAGCGCCGGCGGTCGGCCTTGTGGCGGCGCGCAGACCCGGGATGGGCTCGGTGAAACCGACAGGTTCGAACACGGTGTAGGGCTTCTTCGACATGCTTGCCTCCAATCAACGGGAAAGGGTTGATGGGGACAGTCTGGGTCGCCGGCGCCGCTCGCCCTGTCGGTTCGCTCCTGCTCCGGCTGTAGGACAGCACGCCGCGCTCAGCGTGGCAATCTGGCCTGCAGGCGGGTGCCGCGGCCGGGGGCCGACACGATGTCAAGTCGACCGCCCAGCGCCTCCAGCCGGTAGCGCATGCCCAGCAGGCCATGGTGGCCGGCGGCCACGCGGGCCAACTCGAACCCGCGGCCGTCGTCCTGCACGACGACCTGCACCGCACCCGGCAGCGACTGCAAGCTGATCTCGACGCGGCGGGCCTGGGCGTGGCGGAGCACATTCGTCAGCGATTCCTGCACCAGCCGGTAGACGGCGAGCCCCGCCGAGTCGGACAGCACCAGCTCCTCGAGTTGGCTTTGAATCTGCAGGCCGCTGCGCTCGCCGAACTCGCGGATGAGGATTTCCAGCGCCGCGTGCAGTCCGAGATTGGACAGCGCCGAAGGCCGCAGGTCCTCGATGATGCGCCGCTTCAGCGAGATCCCCTCGTCGATCAAATCGCTCATGTGCTGCAGGCGCTCGCGCAGGCCATCGAGGTCTTCGCGACCGGCCAGGCGGCGCACGCGGGCAATGTCCAGCTTGACCGAGGTCAGCAGTGCGCCGAGCTCGTCGTGCAACTCGCGGGCCAGCCTGCCGCGCTCGTCCTCGCGCACCAAGGTCAGGTGCTGGGCGAGGTCGGACAGCTCGGCGGTGCGCCGCACCACTTCGCCATCGAGGCGGTCGCGCTCTTGCTGCAGCTCGAGCGCATGTTCTTCGCGCAGGCTCAACAAGGCCTCGTTCTTGCGCAGGAAATGGAACAGCCAGAGCAGGCTGAGCAGGCTCAGGCCGTGCACACCGAGGCGGCCGACGGTCAGCGCACGGTCGATCGCGCGATGGTCCTCGGCGATGCGATTGCTTTCATAGGACTCCAGGTGGCCGAGCGCGACGCGCACCGCGTCCATCTTCTCGCGGCCGATGTCGGTGAGCAGCACGGTCTGCCAGGCGTCGGTGCGCCCGGCCTGGCGCAGCGCCACGGTCTCCTGCAGCTCGGACAGGCGCTCGTAGCTGCGCTTGCGCACCTCGTCGACCAGGGCCGCCCAGCCGGTCTGCGCGTATTGCTTGCGCAGGCGCTCCAGCGCCTCGTCGATCTTCGGCCCGGCCGCCTGCAACGGTGCCAAGTAGCTGTCGCGACCGGTCATCAGGAAGCCGCGCTGGGCGGTCTCGGCATCGACCAGCAGCGCACGCAGCTGCAACGCGTCGTAGCGAGTTTCCTGGCGGTTGGCGACGCTGAGCAGGGCGCCCTCGGCGAGCCGGTAGGCGGCCTCGCTGACGCCCATCACCGCCAGCGCCACGGCGACCACCATCAGGCCGGCAACCAGGCGTGAGCGGATGCGGCGCGGTAGCAGCCGCGCCACCGAGCTGGATTCGTCCCAGGCTGCGCTCAACGCGGCGCCGGTCGGCTGTGCTGGTCAGCGAGCTCGGCGCAGTAGCCAATCAGGTCTTCCAGCTCCCGGCTCTTGTCGAACACTCGCTCGGCACCCAACGCCAGGCAGCGCCGGCGCATGTCCTCGGTGGCGTAATTGCTAAGCACCACGCGGCGGCCCTGCACGCCGATGCGCTGCGCTGCCTGCAGCACACCCAGGCCGGTGCCGCTGCGCAGGAAGACGTCGACGATGTAGAGGTCGGCGCCATGGTCGGGGTCCTTCTGCATCCAGTGCACGGCGGCTGCCTCGTCGGGCACCGCACCGACCACTTCGACATGGGCCAGTTCCTGCAGCGTGCCGACCAAGTTCTCCAGGATGACTGGGCTGTCCTCGACGATAAAGGTCCTGAGCGATGGCATGGGCGCTGTCGGGTTGGCGACCCCAGCTTGAACCGAGGCGGCCCCCGGGGGCTGGGTGGCCGTCGATCCTCTCAGTTGCGCTGCCGGCTCCATGTAGGACTTTTCCTATTCCTGTCGCGGCGCGAGCAGCCCCAGCGGCCGTGCGTCGGCGACTAAATGCATCAGCGAGTGCAACGACGGGGGTTCTGCGGGCGGCAGGTTCAAGCGGTGCGGCGGGCGCTGGCAGCGCACCGCCGCAAGGGCCAGGCGGCGCCGGTTCCGCGGCGACGCGGTCGAAACTGCCGGCTCGCAGACCGGGAGCACCCGGCCGATCGGTGGCGACAGCTTGCCGGGGCGGGAGCTCAAGACCTGTGACTCCGCCTGCCGCTGATCAGGCTCGCACCAGAATGTCGTTGCGCACCGCGCGCACACCCGAGGTTTCGCGGGCGAGGCGTTCGGCGGCGGTGCGTTCCTCGTTGCTCTTCGCGAAACCGGAGAGCTGCACCACGCCCTTCAGGGTCTCGACCTGGATGGCCATCGCGCTGACCGTCGGGTCGGCTGCGAACTTGGCCTTCACGCGAGTGGTCAGGCTGACGTCGTCGACGTACTGGCCGACGGTCTCCTGGTCGCGGGTGACGGCGCAGCCGCTGACGAGAAGCGCGCCCAGACTCAGGCCTACGGCAACCAGGATGGCGTTGAGCTTGTTCATGGCAGTCCTTTCAGGTGGGAGCGGCGGAATGGCTCCGTGATGCCACTTTCGGCCGCGCCGACCAGACTGGAAATCGGTGAGTAGGCCATGCGCTTGTCAGACAAGGCCGACGCCGTTCGGCGCGAGGCGCTGCTAGGCTGCGGCCTCTCGCCACTCAGGCTCGACCCCATGATCCGCATCGGCATCGCCGACGACCACGCCATCGTGCGCAGCGGCCTGCGCCAGCTGCTCTCCGAGCATGTCGACCTGCGCGTCAGCGGCGAGGCGGCCGATGGCGCCGAGGCGCTGGAGCTTGCACGAGGTGGCGAGATCGATGTGCTGCTGATGGACATATCGATGCCCGGGCAAAGCGGCGTCGATGCCTTGCAGGCGATCAAGGCGCGCTTTCCGGCGCTCCCGGTACTCATCCTCAGCGGCTTCCCTGAGGCGCATTACGCCAGCAATCTGCTCAAGCAGGGCGCCAGCGGCTATCTGAACAAGGACTGCGACCCCGAGGAGATCGCCCAGGCGATCCGCACCGTGGCGCGCGGTCGGCGCTATATCAGCGCGAATCTCGCCGAACTGCTGGCCGATGGCGCCGCCGGCGCTGCCGAGCAGGCGCCGCACGAGGCATTGTCGGAGCGCGAGTTCCAGGTCTTTCTGCGCCTGGCCAAGGGCGAAACCGTTGGCGACATGGCCAAGGCGATGTTCCTCAGCGTGAAGACGGTCAGCACTTACCGTTCACGGGTGCTGGAAAAGCTGCATCTGCAGACGAATAGCGATCTGACCTATTACGCGCTGAAGAACGGGCTGATCCAGTAGCTCAACCGGGCGGCAGGCAAGCCTGGGCAGCCTCCGGCGCTTCGATGCGCAGGCCGCGGGCGGCGCCGCCGCGGCGCAGGCTGAGCAGATCGCGGTCGCGCGACCACAGCGGCAGCTGCAGCGCCCAGGCGAGATCGAGGAACTTCTGGTCGGCGGCGTCGCGGCAGCGCCAAGGTGCAGGGTTGGTCGGGGCGTCGACCAGGCGGGCCGGCGGCGCTGCCAGTTCGGGGCTGGCCTGGAAGCGCGTCGGATAGGCGCGGCCAGCGACCAGGGCAAGTTCCTCGAGCATCGCTGCCGTTGCATACCAGCAGACTCGACCCTCTGCCAAAGCCAGTCGAAGTGGCTGTAGGCCAGGGTCCTGGAACAGCCAGAGCGCCAGCAGCACATTGGTGTCGAGCACCAGGCCCGTGGCTGCCGAATCCGGCGCTGCCTGTGGCGGCGAGCCCTCAGCCGAAGGCAGGTCCTGATGCCTCGGGTTGTCACTCATGGCGTTCTGGCTATAATCGCCGGCTTTTCTTCGGTTTGGCCGAGGTGCGTCCGTCCCTCGTCGAAAACCGATTGTCGTTGACTTCAAACGGGAACAAGTCAGTAATGCCAACCATCAATCAGCTCGTGCGCCAAGGCCGTCAGGCCGAGGTCACGAAGTCCAAGTCGCCTGCGATGCAGAACTGCCCGCAGCGCCGCGGTGTCTGCACCCGCGTTTACACCACCACTCCGAAGAAGCCGAACTCGGCGCTTCGCAAGGTCGCCAAGGTGCGCCTGACCAACGGTTTCGAGGTCATCTCGTACATCGGCGGTGCAGGCCACAACCTGCAAGAGCACAGCGTCGTGCTGGTGCGCGGCGGTCGTGTCAAGGATTTGCCGGGCGTGCGCTACCACATCGTGCGCGGCTCGCTGGACCTGCAGGGCGTCAAGGATCGCAAGCAGTCGCGTTCGAAGTACGGCGCGAAGCGTCCGAAGAAGTAATCGTCGATTGCGCCCTGTCGGTGCAATCAAGTAAGTGGGTGATGCAGTAGATGGTCATCCGAGGTCTGAAGAAGACCAACTGAAGCAATCAAGGAAGAGAAATGCCACGTCGTCGCGAAGTACCCAAGCGCGAGATCCTGCCGGATCCGAAGTTCAACAACGTTGACCTGTCCAAGTTCATGAACGTGATCATGGAATCGGGCAAGAAGGCCGTCGCCGAGCGCATCATTTATGGCGCGCTCGAGCAGGTCGAGAAGAAGTCCGGCAAGGACCCGCTGGAAGTGTTCACGATTGCGCTGAACAACATCAAGCCGATGGTCGAAGTGAAGTCCCGCCGTGTCGGCGGTGCGAACTACCAAGTTCCCGTGGAAGTTCGCCCCGTCCGCCGGATGGCTCTGGCCATGCGCTGGTTGAAAGAGTCGGCGCGCAAGCGTGGTGAGAAGTCGATGGCCCAGCGTCTGGCCAACGAACTGCTGGAGGCCTCGGAAGGTCGCGGCGGCGCCATGAAGAAGCGTGACGAGGTTCACCGCATGGCCGAAGCCAACAAGGCGTTCTCGCACTTCCGCTTCTAAACTCAGCCCTCTTCGGCCGCCTCGGGTTACTACCAACCCGCAGGCGGCTCACGCATTTCGGAGCAAACCATGGCCCGCAAGACCCCCATCGAGCGCTATCGCAACATCGGCATCTCGGCGCACATCGACGCCGGCAAGACGACGACGACCGAGCGCATCCTGTTCTACACCGGCGTCAACCACAAGATCGGTGAGGTGCACGACGGCGCCGCCACGATGGACTGGATGGAGCAGGAGCAAGAGCGCGGCATCACGATCACCTCGGCTGCCACGACCTGCTTCTGGAAGGGCATGGACCTGTCGCTGCCCGAGCACCGCATCAACATCATCGACACCCCCGGACACGTCGACTTCACGATCGAAGTCGAGCGTTCGATGCGCGTGCTCGACGGCGCCTGCATGGTCTATTGCGCCGTGGGTGGCGTGCAGCCGCAGTCGGAAACCGTCTGGCGCCAGGCCAACAAGTACAAGGTGCCTCGCCTTGCCTTCGTGAACAAGATGGACCGCACCGGCGCGAACTTCTTCAAGGTCGTCGACCAGATGAAGACCCGCCTGAAGGCCAACCCCGTGCCGGTCGTGATCCCCATCGGTGCCGAGGAAAACTTCAAGGGCGTTGTCGACCTCCTGAAGATGAAGGCCATCTACTGGGACGAAGCCAGCCAGGGCATGAAGTTCAGCTACGCCGACATCCCGGCGGAGCTGGCCGACGTCGCCCAGGAATGGCGCGAGAAGATGGTCGAGGCTGCCGCCGAGGCCACCGAAGAGTTGATGAACAAGTACCTGGAAACGGGCGACTTGAGCGAAGACGAGATCAAGCAGGCGCTGCGCATGCGTACGCTGGCGGCCGAGATCCAGCCGATGTTCTGCGGCACCGCGTTCAAGAACAAGGGTGTGCAGCGCATGCTCGACGGCGTCATCGACTTCATGCCCTCGCCGGTGGACATTCCTCCGGTGCCGGGTACCGATGACGACGACCAGCCGACCTCGCGCCGTCCGTCCGACGACGAGAAGTTCGCCGCGCTCGCCTTCAAGCTGATGACCGACCCCTACGTTGGTCAGCTGACTTTCGTGCGCGTCTATTCGGGCGTGCTGAAGTCGGGCGACTCGGTCTACAACCCGATCAAGGCGAAGAAAGAGCGCATCGGCCGAATCCTGCAGATGCACGCCAACCAGCGCGAGGAAATCTCGGAGATTCTTGCGGGCGACATCGCTGCTTGCGTCGGTTTGAAGGAAGTCACCACGGGTGAGACCCTTTGCGATCCGGAAGCCCTGATCACGCTGGAAAAGATGGTGTTCCCGGAGCCGGTGATTTCGCAGGCCGTCGAACCCAAGACCAAGGCCGATCAGGAGAAGATGGGTATCGCCCTGGGCCGCCTGGCCAAGGAAGACCCCTCGTTCCGCGTGCGCACCGATGAGGAGTCGGGTCAGACCATCATCTCCGGCATGGGCGAGTTGCACCTGGAAATCATCGTCGACCGCATGAAGCGCGAGTTCGGTGTGGAGGCCAATGTCGGCAAGCCGCAGGTGGCTTACCGCGAGACCATCCGCAAGACCGCCACCGACGTCGAAGGCAAGTTCGTTCGCCAGTCGGGCGGCAAGGGCCAGTACGGCCACGTCGTCTTGACCGTCGAGCCGCAGGAGCCTGGCAAGGGCTTCGAGTTCGTCGACGCCATCAAGGGCGGCGTTGTGCCGCGCGAGTTCATCCCGGCGGTCGAGAAGGGTGTCATCGACACGCTGCCGAACGGCGTGCTGGCCGGCTTCCCGGTGGTGGACGTGAAGGTCACGCTGACCTTCGGTTCGTACCACGAGGTCGACTCGAACGAAAACGCCTTCAAGATGGCCGCCTCGATGGGCTTCAAGGAAGCCTGCCGTCGCGCCAGCCCGGTCATCCTCGAGCCGATGATGGCCGTGGAAGTGGAGACCCCTGAAGACTACGCCGGTTCGGTGATGGGCGACCTGTCCAGCCGTCGCGGCATGGTCCAAGGCATGGACGACATGGTCGGCGGTGGCAAGGTCATCAAGGCCGAAGTCCCGCTGTCGGAGATGTTCGGCTACTCGACGACCCTGCGCTCGATGTCGCAAGGCCGCGCCACGTACACCATGGAGTTCAAGCACTACGCCGAAGCTCCGAAGAACGTGGCCGACGCGATCATCACTTCGCGCGCCAAGTAATCCTTCCCCACGGTCTGCGGACCGCTCGCCGCCGGTGCCCGTCCCGGTGGATCTCGAGTGGTTCGACAGACCTAAAACCGCAGACGGGCCTTTGTTCTTTCCTGGAGATTTGCAATGGCAAAAGGTAAGTTTGAGCGCACCAAGCCGCACGTCAACGTCGGCACGATCGGCCACGTCGATCATGGCAAGACCACGCTGACGGCGGCGATCGCCACGGTGCTGTCGAAGAAGTTCGGCGGCGAGGCCAAGGCCTACGAC